>Ga0210400_10002528_pt1 | contig 16854 bp, 15 predicted proteins | sample IncBWH26MmetaG_FD_155456 | JGI IMG/M metagenome (GOLD analysis project Ga0210400, IMG submission 155456) | Forest soil microbial communities from Barre Woods Harvard Forest LTER site, Petersham, Massachusetts, United States - Inc-BW-H-26-M | ecosystem: Environmental > Terrestrial > Soil >... | reverse complement strand
AGCGCGAACCGTGACCGCCGATCTCCACCTGCTTGAGGAGAGCGTCGCGCCGCGGGAGTTCGAGATCTGCGCTTATCGCGATGGCGGCCATTTTGGCCCGCACATCGACACGTGGGAAACACAAGACCCTGTCCGTATCGTCTCCTGCGTCTATTATTTCGCCGCGACCCCGCAACGGTTCAGCGGCGGCGCGTTGCGGCTTTATGGGCTGCCCACCTTGACCGGCCCGGGGTCCGCGTCGCCGAGCATCGACCTGATGCCCGAAACCGATACAATGGTCGTGTTCCCGAGTTGGCTGCGGCATGAGGTTCTTCCGGTCCGCGTACCCTCGCAAGCATGGGACGCTGGACGGTTTGCGATCAATTGCTGGTTCTACCGGGTACCAGCCGTCGCTGACTGATCGTCAGGCGCAAAATCGGAGTCGGCGCCCGCATGCAACGCGCCCGCGCATGATCCCGAAATTGCAACCAAACCCGTTCTCGCGGGCCTGGGTGCGGTATCGCGATGGGAAGGCCATCGAGCTGCGGGTCTGGAGCGTCACCCGCAGTAGAGGGGCATTGACCCGCAACTTCGCTAGGGGCGGGCGCGCGGATTTCGACCAGATCTGCGATATCGCCATGCGTGGCAGCGTGCATGGCGGCAACGATAGAGCGACATCGGTGGGAGACTTCGCGGTGCTTGCCGCGCTCGGTTTGTGGGCGGCCGAGCCCGATTTGATCGATCCGATTTTTGTTGAAGCGCCGATCCGGTCCGAAGCCGCGCGCAGAAAAGAGCCAGTGCCGATCGATGAGCTGGCGTTGTGCGGCGAGGTCTGGCTGGAGGACGCCTCGGGACCGAGCCTGGCAATTCCCGATGCGCCCCTGCTTTGCCTTTCCCCGGCCCGCCCGATCCTGTGGCACAGACGCTCACCCATCGAGCCGGCGTGGCCATGGTGGCCGGACGCGTCCTGCCTCGCCGCGCTCGAGGCAGTGCAGCGAGGGGAACCGCCGCCACCGCGGTTGTGGCCTGCGGTCCGCGCTTTGACGCATCAGGGCATTTTGACAAGCCATACCGCGTTGCGCGCCGCCGAACTCGATCGCCGGCGTTTCGTTGAGGCTGGCCACGCTTGCTTCGTCCGTGACGGATTGGCTGATCTCGGTCAGGTCTTGCCGGCGGGCCAGCTCGCCGCGTTCCAACGCTATTGGCGCCGGCTTTCGGAGCTTCAGGTACTACCGGAGCGTGGCGATAACCGCCGAGGGAGCCACGGGGAACCGAGCTCGATGTTGCTGTTGCATATGCTCAAACCGCTCGTGGAACACCTCGTCGGCTCGCCGATCGAGGCCGCCTTCAGCTATTCGTGGATATACGAGCCCGGCACCGAGATGCCGCCGCATCGGGATCGAACCGAATCCCGCTATACCGTGAGCCTGCTGCTCGATTATATGCCCGCATCGGACGGCCCGACTTCCTGGCCGTTGGTGGTTCGCTCACGGGGGCACAACTCGCCGATCGAAATCCGCCAGACAGTCGGCGATGCACTGCTGTTCTGCGGCGAGGAACTGGAACATTCCCGGCCGCCCTTTACGATGGGAGAGCGCTCAATTTCGCTGCTGCTGCATTACGTCGATCGGAATTTTACCGGCAAGCTGTTCTAGCCGGTTGCTGAATTTCCTACCATGTCACTAATCCCGTCTGCCGCTTCCGGCTCGTATCTCATGAAGGCGCGAATGGTCGCCGCCGCCCGTTCGAATGGCAGATATGTGTCAAATAGTTCGGACAGCAGCGAGCCCCTACGCGGCGGCACGAAGTAGTTGAAATTGACACGCCGCCAAGCCTCGTTCCATAGGTGGACGAGTGGCGACCCCGCTATTCGCGCCTTGGCAATGCCGGCCAACTCGGGATCCAGCATCATCCGATAATCGTCATGATGCGGCGATATCGGAAAGCAGAAGGTCGTTGGCAGGACGTAGCGCTCCCACATCGAGCCCAGGACGAGTCGAGTGAGTAGCTGCGGGCCGGTCTGACCCCAGCTCAAATCGTTGCCCTGCGCTTCGGCCTCACCAAACAGCTGTACCGCGAGCGGGTGTTCCCGCGGCAGCTTTAGGACGGCATTTCCAAGATGAGTTGGTGACTCCCGCGCGATGACCACTTCGGCGTCCGGCAGTTCGCGCCCGAGGCATATGACATCGGTATCGACCCACCAACCGCCGTGCTCCTGCAACAGCTTGTATCGAAAAAGATTGGCAAAGGCGCCGACACTTCCGGCGCCGGGGCCGCGCCTATAAAAAAATACTCGGCTTCGCGGCAAGATGTCCGCGGCGTCGCGCAGCTCGATACCGGGCGGAACCGGAAGTCGATCATAACAATAGAGAAGATAGCGATGACCATGGCGCGCAAAGGATTGCATGGAGAGCCACTGGTACGGAGAAATTCGCGGACCGAGCCAGAATGACTGAAACGCGTGCTGCATCGGCACACCTGTAATGCTCTTGACCGAGCCGGATCGGATCAGCCGCAATATCGGCTGATGATCGTCGCCAGTCCGTCGTGCAACGTCGTCGCCGCCCGAAACCCCAACACATCCCGTGCACGTGTTGGATCGCCGATGGATTGTCTTACATCGCCGGCCCGCGATGGCGCATAGCATAGCTTCGAGCCGCGACCGGTAAGCGCGATTATCGTTCTTGCGAGTTCGAAAATCGACACCGCGCGCCCGGTGCAGACATTGAAAATCTCTGCCCTACCCGGACTCGAGCGCGTGAGATGCCAGGCGGACAGCAGAGCGTCGATAGCATCGTCAACATGGACGAAGTCGCGTGTCTGTTCGCCATCGCCATGGATTTCTACAGTCTCGCCACGCGCCGCGCGGTCGGCGAAGATCGAGATGACGCCGGAGTGGGGCGAGTACGGATTTTGCCGCGCTCCGTACACATTGAAAAACCGCAACCCGACCGTCGGCAACGCACGCAGCCGGCCGGCGGCTTGGGCATAGAATTCCGAGGCGAGCTTATCGACCGCATAGGCCGAAAGGGGTTGTGGTGCTGCGGTTTCGGTTAGCGGCAATGCGGGATTGTCGCCATAGACCGCGGCGGAACTGGCGAAGATGACCGGTATTGTCTGGCGTCCCGGGGCTCGCGCGGCAGCGTCCAGGACGTGGACGGTCCCGATCGCATTCACCTGACGCGTCCGCGGCCGCTCCATGTTTGGTGTGGTGGATGCGATGGCGGCGAGGTGAAAGACGGCGTCGACGCGATGGCTGGCGCGCTCGACCGTCTCAGGCTCTGTCACGTCACCGACAAGTAGTTCGGCACTCTTGGGGAGATTTTCGGGCCGACCAGTGGACAGGTCGTCAAGCACTCGGATCGCCGCACCGTTGGCCGCAAGCCGATCGGCGAGGTGTGATCCTATAAAGCCCGCGCCACCGGTGATCAGAAGCATCATTCTCAAGGCTCGGTGGCGGATTGGTGGATCTGGAATGGAAGCCGAGACGCCGAAGCCGATCAGGCAGCAAATCGCTTGACCCGCAGCCGCCGCGCCAGACGCTTCGCGAGCCGGACCGGCCAGCCAAGCCCCCGATTGTCGTGCAGCCGGATATAGAGCTGCATCAACGCGTAGCTATGCGAGTATTTTATATTTTGCAGGTCGCGGCAGACCAGTGCCAGGTCGTGGTAAACCAGTGCCAACTCGCTTTCGAGTTCGGCGATGCGGCGGCGCGCGTCGCTGCTGTCCTCGCCGTAGAACAGGACGCGGCGACGCTCGGCTTGAAAGCTGGCCTCACCCGTCGCGATCACGATGCGCAAGCGCTCGATCTCTTCCGTCAGCCGATTGATCTCGGCCGCCCGCGTTTCCAATTGTGGCAGCAGCCACTCGGTCCTGGTGCGTTCGTCCTGATCTGCCGCTGTGCGCAGACCCTCGATCTCGGCTGTCAGCCGTTCGATCTCGGCGGCCCGCAGCTCCAATTGCGGCACAAAATACTCGGTTTTAGCGGTTTCGCATTCGCCGACCGCTGCACGCAGCTGCGCGTTCTCCTCCTTGCACCAATTTATTTCCTGCCAGGGTCGGAGATGACCGGCCACGCTCTGCACCGAAACCGCCGCGCTACGACCGATTTCGGCATGCCACACGCCGATATACCCGGCCGCGGTCTCCGCCGTGGGTGCCAGATTGTCCTGCGATGGCAGCAGCACCGCCGAGCTTATCGGCGTCGTTTCGACGATCGGAAAGGCGCCGCCGCCAACGCGACGAATGGCAGGATCGCCATGCGGGATGCACGCTTCACCCAACAGCGGCGTGGTCCAAAGCCATTGACTGGCGCGGCCGAGTTCGCCCTCGGCCATGGCCCGAAATGCCTCGAAGCTGTAGGCGGCACGGTGAAAGTCGGTAGCCTTGCCGAGCCGCGCAAGCGTCGGGATGTTCGCGTAGCTGATCAGCAGGACGGTACCGTCCCGCAGATAGGGTTTCAGCTGCCGCAAGAATGCTTCGGGGTCTTCGATGTGTTCGATCGTATCGAATGAAACGATGACGTCGAAATTTCTACGGCCAACGGAACGGCCTAGCTCGCCGACATCGCCCCGTAAAAACTCGCAATGCTCGGAGCCGAAATACCGTCGGGCGCGGGCGATGGCTTCCTCGGCGATATCGATCCCCAAGACGTGTGCCGCGCCCCAGCTGTTGAGCAGGTATGAGCCGAAACCCTCGCCGCACGCGGCATCCAAGACACTCTTGCCGGCGACGAGGTGCCGTGCGGCCGCGTACCGCACGATAAGCTGGCTCGCGTGATAGGCGTGATATGCCGCGTTCGGTCCTTCGAACGCCAATCGCTCCGAAGCCACGGGTGATCTATTCGCCATCACGCCGCGGAAGCTCGCGTCAGCGTCGGCGCTAGCAACGTTCCGATGCTGCGCGCCAATTTGTCGCGCGTGTGCCGTGTCGCGATACAGCCGAGCGCCGCGTCCGACATCGAAGCCAGATCGTACTCGTTGCTGTAGAGCTGGGCGATGCGCTCGACATAGGTGCGCGCCAGATATTCGTCTTCGCCATCCGCCGGGACGGGAAAGCCGCTTTCCGGCGTCACCGCTTCGGGTATGCCGCCCAGGCTGGGCGCAATCACGACCAAGCCTGCGGACATCGCCTCCAAAATGACATTGGGCAACCCGTCATACGCGCTGGTATAGAGGAACGCGTCATATTCCCACGGGTGTAACGCGTAAAAATCGTCGAAACCGCCCTTGTATTCGAGGCGCGGCGCCGACCGCAAGATTTCTTTCGGTATCGAACTGGTTGAGTACGGCAGAGCCACGTCGATCGTCACATCGATTGCAGCGGCCGCGAGCGCCCGACCGATCATGCACAACAGTAAGGGGCGCTTTTCCACATCCAGGCGCGATGCCCAAAGAAGCCGGCGCGTCATCGGGGCGGCGCGATAATTCCGCCGTTGTCTTGGTGGCTTCACCGGCGCGTAGATCGCATGCATGCGTCCGGCAAGATTGTCGATCCGGGCCGACGCATACTTCACCAACGCCAAATTATCGGTGATCACCCCACTCAATCGATCGCCGAGTTCGGAAAGAAAATCGAAACTGTACCCTGACATCATTGTTAGACCATCGATCTTGACCCGCTTGTCGGAAAAATAAAAGTAATAGAATGAGTGATCAGCCAGCACGACGTGGAATTTTTTGAAGAATTCGATAGCAAATTCGCAGGTCTTCATAAATACCGTGGCGCGTGGTGCGCAGGATTGCAGGAGCCTGAGCGTCAACAGGCGGATGGCGTCTTGATCCAAAGCAGAGTCCAGCGCGGGCAGGTCGATGAACATCGCCGCGCTCGGCAGCTTGTCGAGCCAGGCATGGCGGTCCAGCTGCTGCCCGAACAGCAGTAGCACCCGTGCGCTCGGATCGATCCGCGTCGGGGCGGAAATAAACTCGAGGATGTACTTGTCAGCCCCGCCCGTCGTAAGGAACGGCAGCAGAAAGACGTGGGAGAACTTCAGATCCGCGATTTGTTGGCAGGCGCGATAATAAGCGGCACCAGCCGCGAGCCAGCGTCTGTCGATACTGGCGAGAACGGGGCAGTGGGGCAATTGCTCAGGATCGATTGCCGGATCGATCTGGTTCGCGGCATGGATCAATTCGAGCATCACGCGATCGGACAGGACATCGCGTCGGACTTGCGCGTGCTCGTATTCGAAGACCCGTTTGCCGCGATAGGCGGCAAAATCTTTGTCGCAGAGACTGAGGAATTGGCGGGGCTCATGATAGGTCGACAGCATCGGGTGTCGGACCGAGACATCGTAGGCCGCCGAACCTAAACTGTCGGGGCGGCGCCGATAAAAGAAAATAGTCTGTTGTGCAACGCGGAACTCGTATCCGCGTGCCAACGCCTCGCAATTGAAGTGCCAGTCCTCATATGCGAAGCCGCGGCTTAGACGCGCGTCGCCAAACTGCAGGCTCTCAAACAGCGAGCGATGCGCGAAAATCCGTGAAATGAACGGATGCATCTGAAACAGAAGAAGCTTGGACGCTTTGTCGGTGCCAAAATAGCGCGCGATGTGGGAGGTGGCGCCGAAGGCCAAAAGGAACTCCGGGATGATAATGGTTTTCGGCCCGGCAGTGACACTCGTCTGATAAAGGCCGGCCAGCATGTTGTAAGAGATCAAATCATCGGCGTCGCACAGCCAGATGTACTCCCCATTGGCGCGTGCGATGCCATCGTTCCGCGAGAGGCCGAGAGAGCCATTGTTAGACGCGATGACCGCGCAATCTGTAAACAGACTGAAGTCGTAAGCGTCGATCCAGGCTCTCGTATTTGGATCGGCGCGGTCAAGGACACAGAAGATCTCACAGCTTATGCCATAAGGGGCCGCAAAGCGAACGGCCTCTTCGATCGACATCATTGTGCGGCGAAGAAAACGCGCCTCGTTGTGCAGGTTGAGGACAATCGAGACCTCTGGAGACCTCGCTTTCGGTGACACCCGCATCTCCGGTTTTGCTTGCGCTGCCGCGGCACTGACTGACGGAGGTCAGACCGGCCCTGCCGAAGCATTTCCGATGCCATTGCCCGGGTCAAGCCCTCGATGAGGTGGGGTAAGCGATCCGAACGCTCTCATCCGGGTTAAGCAACGCATAAACATGACAGCACTAAAGCGCCATGATGATCTACTTGAGACGTCCGGTAACCGAGGTATCAGGTTTAGATGATGCACAAGACGTCGACTAGAAAACAGTCGTTAATCCTGTGGGGCGAAATCGCCCATTTACTTTGGCGCGGAAGCCGCCAACCACACTTTAGCTCGGCCGCTAGCGTCGCCTTCAGGTCGTAGGGCTAGGTCGCGGCGGCGAGAAGACGGCCGATGATCCCCCTCTCGGCATGCCTGGCGCGTTCCGCAGCGAGGATCGCATCGACACCGAGGCTGCGGCCATAACAGTGGACGGCAAACATCAACTGCAGCAGGAACAGGAAGAAGTAGGTCCACGGCCACTCGCCGGGGGCGCTGTAGAGGCCGAGCCACAGATTGAGGATTTGCAGCGCACCGATGATCGCAAAGAGACGGACGAACACGCCGAGCATCAGCGACACCCCCGTCAGCACTTCGAGCGCGTAAACGATCGGCGCGAACAGGTAGAAGTGCGGCAGCACGATGTTGTTGACGAAATCCGCCTGTAGCGGGATCGCCGCGTGCTTGCCCATCAGACCCATCCAATAGGCCAGGCCGGTCTCTCCGAACGCTGCCTCCGGGTGATCGGTGTACAGCGGCGGCAATTTCCACAGGCTCTGCTGCCACCAGAAGGCGCCGATCACAAAGCGGAATGACCACTGCGCAAGGCTCGGGAAGGTGCGCTGCTCGGGAAAGCGGTGCCAGACGCGGGCGGCGATCAGCACGCTGGCAACCACCAGCAGCCAAAATACGGTCGTCGTCCACACCGGGTTGGTGACGAACGCCACGACATCGGAAAACGGGTTTGGGTTCATCGGAAATGCCTCCCCGCTGACGACACGGTGCTGGGTCTGTGTTCACGCCCCTCGGACGCGATGCGCACAAAGGTCGCAACAATGCGCCAGCTCGCCCTGACGGTGCCGCGCAGATTGCCCGAAACCTTCGACACCCCGCCAGCACGGCGGCGATGCGCGACCGGCAGCTCGGCTATGCGCAATCCGGCGCGGGCCGCCCGCATCTGCATCTCCAGGTTCCAGCCGTAGGTCTCCTCGCGCATGCCGAGGCGCATCAGCAGATCGCGGCGGATCGCCCGGAACGGGCACATATCGGTGTAATGGGTGCCGTAGAGCAGTCCGACCGCGGCGCCGATAACCCGGCCAGCCACGAGTTGATGGGCGGTCATGCTGCCCGGCTCCCGCTTGCCACGGGTACGCGAGCCAATCACGAAATCGGAGCGGTCCTCGGCGATCGGCTCGACGAGGCGCGGAAGCAGTTCGGGGCAGTCGCTGCCATCGCCGTCGAGAAACGCGATGATATCGCAATCTTGCGCCGCCTCGGCGCCCACCCGACATGCCCGGCCATAGCCGCGCTCACGCAGGCTGACGATCCGGGCGCCGGCCGCTCGCGCCCGCTCAACGGTGCAGTCGGCACTACCGCTGTCGACGACGATAATGTCATCCACCGCCCCGAGCGGCACGGCGCTAATCACGCCGCCGATCGCTTCCTCTTCATTGAGGGTCGGGATGACGAGCGCGACCCGCGGGCGTGCCATCCTTCAGAGACTCCAGCGCAATCCGCAGCTTGCGCAAGCCGGCGGCGGCTTATCACTTAACAAGGCACTGCGGAATGCCTGATAACGCGGCCCGTTCCAGATCTCCCGCAGGCCTTGCTGGGTCGCGTCGCCCAGGGTGAAGCTGTCATACCCGCGCATCGAGAACGGCGCGATGCAGCATGGGATCGCCCGCCCATGCGCGGTGAAATACATCAAGCTCCACGGGCGCCGGCACAGCGACCAGGGCTGTGATTCGTCCTGGGCCGCAAGGCTGGTGGCGGGATCGGTGGCCCCCGAGGCGTTGAAACTGACCCCCAGGCTGCGGGCGAGTGCCTCGGCCTCGCGCACGATCCGCCCCTCCTCGTCGTCCCCGCCGGCAAAGAGCGCCGATTCCGGGCGCGCCAGTCCTTGCCCCTCGGGGAAATAGACGAGGCGTTGGAGATAAACCTCGGCGACATCGATCTGGTGCGCGAGGCGCACGAAGTCACCGAGTTGCGCGACGGTCTCCTTCAGCCCGGTCAGCCACAGCGAGACGCGCGGCCGCTCGGCGTTGAGCTGACGCTGTATCGCTCGAAACGCGCGCACATTGCGCACGATGCGGGTGAACATGTCACGCCCCCGCACCTGCTTGAACGCCTGCGGTTCGGCCGCATCGATCGACACGCGCAGCTCGTCAAGACCGCTGTCGAGCAACTCCTGTCCCTTGCGGCGAGTCAGCAACGTGCCGTTGGTGTTGAACAGGACATAGACGCCGCGGTCCTTCAGGTACCGGATCATCCGCGGCAGCGCGGGGACCATCATCGGCTCGCCGACGCCGTGGAGCACGACCCGTGCGATCCGCGGGAATTGGTCGACGATACGGGTGAACAGCTCCCAGCTCATGTCCGCGGGCGGTTCCAAATCCTCGAAGGTCCGCGGACAGGTGGTACAGAGCAGGTTGCAGCGGTTCGTCGTTTCGAGATAGAGGCACACCGGCTCGACCTCGGCGACCGGGCCGCGCTCGGCCGCGATGTGGTCGAAATACCGCCGCGGATCGGGTTGCGTTGCCTCGCGCAGGCGGACGGACATACTCAGCTGCTCCGATTGGCGCGGCGCCGATGATACCAGAGATCGGCCACCGCCAGAGTCGCAAACGGCCCGTAGATTATCGATTCGACCGCGACCCGGTGAGCGTCCCGCGCGATCTGAGACTCGACGGGCACCAGGTAAAGCAGCAGGCACGCGGTCGTGAGCCACAGCAGCCCAAACGAGGGCACGAAGCAGGCGAAAACGATCAGCCAGGCGAAGTACCACGGGTAATGTGGCGAGACGAGGACCACGAAGGTCGTCGCCAGTACGGTAGCGGCGGCAAACCATGAGCGCGTGGTATCGCGGGTGAACACGATTGCGGCGAGCGCCACGAGGATCACGACTGCCCCGGCCGCATAGGCTCGCCCACTCAGCGCTGCGAGCGGCGACACTTGGCGCAGCAGACCTAGGAGGTAAAAGCCGGTGCCGGCGGCATCAAAGCCTTCTTCGCCGGCGTAACCCGGCAGAAAACCGAACACCCGCCAGCCGATGCCGATAAAGGGAAGGTATCCGACGACGATCGCTGCCGCGAAGGCCGCCGGCAGCGCCCACCCCCAGCGCCGATAAAGTGCCGGCAGCAGAACGGCTGGATAGAGCTTCGTCAGCGTGGCGCCGGCCAGGAACAGCCCGGCGAACCCGCCGCGGCCGCGCCGCACCGCCCACAGCGCCGCCACGATAAGGGCGATCAGTGCGGCGTCGATGTGGCCGCTGCCGGCGAACTCCCAAAGCGGCAGCGGGTGCCATGCATAAACGGCGACACGGCCGACGGGAAGGCCCTCCACTGCGAGCACACGAAGCAGCAGGGCAAAGGTGATGATCTCGAACCCGACCATCGCGGCCTTCATCGCGGTCACCGACCCGCTGACCCGCGTGACGGCCAGAAAAATCGCCTCGGCGATCGGCGGATAAATCGTCACCGCCGAATCGCCGCGGTTGATGTTCGGAAAAATATCCGGGTCGCGCAGCGATTCTAGTTGCGGATCGGCCGGGACATAACGATAGGGGTTGATGCCGGCCGCAATGACGCGTCCGTCCCAGACATAGCGATACACGTCGGTCGACAGATAAGGCGGAGTGCACACGACCGCTATTCGCATCAACGCGGCGATTGCCGCGATCGCGAAGAGGACGCGGCGGGACGGGGCGCCGCTCCACACCGACCACACGGCGACCAGGTAAACCGCAGCCTGGATCAAGGCGACGCACAGAAAACGGTGAAACTCGTCCCGGCTTTGGAACACGAGGGCGAGGCCGGTCAGCGCCAGCAAGGCCGCCCCGCTCGCCGAGAGGGCGATGAGGCGGCCCCGGCTCACCGGCCGGCGCTATCGCCCGCGGACCCCGTCGGGCCGAGCATCAATTCAGGACGTCCGCCGCGGAACAGGCCGCGCAAGAAGGCCGCGGTGTGCGGCGCCCGGTACGCGGCGGCGTGATCGCCGTTACCCTCGTCGATGAGCAGTTCTGCATTGAGCCGTCGCAGCGCCTCGACATCGTCGACGTCGTACCACATCGGCAGCACAAGCGGTTCGAGTCCGATCTCGCGTGCCCGCTCGACGGTCTGCGCAAAAACCACCGGCGTGCTCCACGCGATATCGTCGAACAAGCGAGCATGCGCCTGTTTCAATCCGATCAGGTAGTATCCGCCGTCCTCCGCCGGGCCGAGAACGATCCGGTCACCGGGCCGCGCAAGAAGCCGCGCGGTGTCGATGAGCAGCGACGTTGGCAATGTTGGGCTGTCTGAATTGACCAGACATGCCGAGCCATATCCTGTGGCCAGCAGATCATCGGCGGCATCGTAGAGACTCGCGCCGAGACCGGTGCGCCGCGACGGCAATAATCGCGTCCCTTCCGCCAGCAGCGGTCCAAATTCAACCGCCGCATCCGGCGGCGAATAGGCGATGTAACCTTCGATCGCCGCCCGCTGCGCAGCGGCGGCGATGTTCTCGGCAGCATCGCGAATGAAGCAGGCGCTGAGCCGAGCGGCTTCCGTCGTCGACAAGGGGGGTACGAGGCGCGTCTTGGCATCGCCGATGCGGGGAGCCTTGGCCATGACCGCGATCGCGCAATATCCGGCCCGGATGGCCGTCAACCTGCGGAGCTTTCGCGCTCGCGCCATGCCCGCGCGACGGCCGCGATGACCGCCAATGAGGCATACGCCCCGTCGGCCTCGCCCTTCTCGAAATCGCCGCCATCGACCGCCATCTGGTTGGTGACATGCGCCAGGCAAAGCACTGGTTTCTGTCGCGCCGTGGCGAATGCATACAGCGCTGCCGCCTCCATTTCGACCGCGAGGATGCCGCGGCTGCGGGCCCGCTCGATTGCCGCGGCGGTTTCGCGAAACGGCGCGTCGGTGGTCCAGGCGGCGCCACGGTAGATCGTCTGGTCGGCGTCCCGTAGCGCCTGCATCGCCGCCTCCACAAGATCGCGATCAGCCTCGGCGAATTCGGACGGCGGCAGGTAGTGATAGCTCGTACCCTCGTCGCGCAAGGCGCGGTCGATCACAACGAAATAGGGCGTCGCCCCTTGTGCCAGGATCTGCCCCGCCGAGGTCATGCTGACCAGAAGGCGGCAGCCGGAGACGAACAGCTCTTCGGCGAGCAAGACCGCAAACGAGGCGCCGACGGCACAGCCGATGATCCCGAGCCGCTCGCCGCCATCGCTGAACTCGCAAAGCTCGGTATGATAGCAGGCCCACCCGGGCGCCAGGCTGGCGCGCCCGTCACGGCGCAACACGCGCAGAATGTCGCCGTCGGGGTCGAGGATGCAGATTTCCGGCACCGCGATCTCGGGCACTTGCTTTTGCCGGCGTGCCTCGCGCAGCAGGTTGGCCGGCTCGAACACCGAAACTGCGGCATAATCCTTACCGGCGAGGATCGGCGGCGCGCGTCGAGGATCGGCACCCTGTGTCATGCCGGGTTTGTTGCAAGGCCTGGTCGGGTCCGTCAAGGCAGGCGGCACATCGGTTCGTCGCCGATCAGGGGGTGGCTCTGGGCAAGTATCTTCAATGCAACCTGATCTCGCAACGGGAGGCTAGCGATGAATAGGCCCATCTTTTTTGCAACCTTGTTGGCGGCCATGATCGCCCTAGCCGTATCCACGCCGGCGCGAGCCGAGGCCGATCCCGCATCGCTGGCGGAGCAGGATATGGCGGCCGAAAGCCGCGGTGACGCGGCCGCGGCGCTCGCCCTGTACGGCGATGACGCGATCGTCCAATACGGCGGCCTCTGCTGGACCCCCTGTGTCGGCAAGGCCGCGATCCAGAAGGAGCTGGAGCGCCGCGTCGAAGCGAAGAACCGCTGGAGAATCATCGGCAAATATGTATCCGGCAATGTTGCGGTGGTTCAGACCGAGCTGCAGATTGGCTATATCGAGCAATCCGGCGTCGAGCGGGTCATCGTCTGGTGCATTTACGAGACGAAGGGCGACAAGATTGCGGTTGTCACCTTGGCGGGTCAGCGCACGGACCCGCAAACGGCGCGTTTTATTCAGTGGATACAGTCGCAGCCGCCGGCTAAGTGACCGCCGCCAGCGCGCGCCTTCGGCCTTGAGCCGCTTGGTCGAGGATCAATCGACATCAAGTGTTCCGGTGTGGCCCGGCCTGTCGCCCGCCGCATCCCGCCCGCCAGGTTCGCGCCGGGGCCGAATGACGGGCTCAACGCCGCGCCGTCGCACCACCGGCAATAGATAGGCCCCAGCCGCAGCAGCTCTCCGATTTCGTCCGTCGCTTGCCGCTGTCGGTTTCCATGATCGCGATATACCCTCGGGTCTGGACGAGCGTCGATCGGCGCCCGGCGGCGCAACGCGGAGTGGGCGAGATAACGTGTTGCCGACGGAGCTGCCCGAACGCTTTGCGAGCCTGGAACTCTCGGATTGGGTGCTGCTCGTTGCCGCGCCGTTCGTCGGCAGCTTTCTCGGTGTTGTGATCCATCGTGTGCCCGAAAATCGGCCCATCGTTTGGGCGCGTTCGACTTGCGCGGCGTGCGGCGTGAAGCTGACGGCATGCGACCTCGTTCCGCTGTTCAGTTGGTTGCTGGCGCGTGGCCGGTGCCGGCATTGCGGGCATGCGCTGGGCTGGTTCTATCCCGCGATCGAATTGGCTGCGCTTGCCGTCGCGGCGATCGCCATTGCCGTCGATGGCTCGGAGCAGGCCTGGCTCGATTGCCTGTTCGGATGGTGGCTGCTAGCGCTCGCTTGGATCGATCTGGGTCATTTGCGGTTGCCGGATGTGCTGACGCTGCCCTTACTCGTTGTCGGGCTCATCGCTGCGGCGGCGTTCGATCCCGAAGGACTGGCAGACCGCGCCGCGGCCGCCGCGCTGGGCTATGTGGTGCTGCGGGTCGTAGCGGAGGTGTATCGGCGGCTGCGGCGCCGCGAGGGGCTCGGCCAGGGAGATGCCAAGCTGTTCGCCGCGGCCGGCGCCTGGCTTGGCATCGCGGCGTTGCCGCAGGTGATCCTTCTTGCCGCGCTGGCGGCGCTGATCGCCGCCGCCGGGCTGAGCCTCTCTGGCACCCGGCTGCGGGCGTACACGGCGCTGCCCTTCGGCCCGTTTCTCGCGCTCGCCAGCTGGTCGATCTGGCTCTTCGGGTTGGTGCCCTTGTGAGCCCGGCTGAAGGAAGCGCGGCACACTTTCGAGTGGCGGGTCGGCGTTTGGCGGCGATAATAGGGTCTGGTGGCAACGGGAGGGACGCATGCCTTTCGACTCGGCTCCAATCATTGCAGAATCCCGGCGACTGGTCGCCCTCGACGCCTCGCTGCTCAACTTCGGCGCGGGCCCGCGGAGCTCGGAGGCTGTCGGGCCGAGACCCATTCCGGCCTGGCACGCGAGCAGGGATCCCGGTCGCATCGTCGGCACGATCACGGTCCTCGCTCGGGCGCGCCAGCTGATCGCTGACGAACAGAAATGGTGCCGCCGCACGTTTGCCCGCGGCTGGCGGGGCATCCCGGTGCCGGTGAAATCCTCGGTCGCGCAAAGTTTCTGTGTCCTGGGAGCCATCATGCGGGCTGGCCGCGAGTTCGCATTGCCGGTCGAGGATGCGCGCAATGCGCTCGAATGGCAGATTGCGCGCCCGATCCAGGATTGGAACGACGATCCGGCCCGCACGCATGCCGAGGTAATCTCGATACTCGACGCCAGCATTGCGGCGCTCGAGAGCTGCGTCGTCTGAGGGTGTGCTGCAGAATTTGCCGGCGATCCGTGACTTCCCCGCGCTGCCCCTCCCTGCTAGGGCGGGGCAGCTCGGTGTCCTGGCCGTCAACCTCTCAATGGCGGTCGGTCATCGAGGTCAAGGCAGATTGCGCGCTGGCTAGCAGCCCTGGGTCGCGGCTGAGAGTGACCGCGCGATGGAGCCATTCTCGAGCGAGCGCTCCGTCTCCCTGGGCCGCTGCGCCGCGCCCAGCCCGGAGGTATAGATCCGCTGCTCCAGACAGATCGCCGACCTGTTCGGCTGCGAATGCTGTCAACGCAAGGCAGCGGGAAACGGCACGATAATCGAGAAGATCACGTCGCATCACTACAGCCTGTTCCGCCTTCGCCCGCCCGCGGCTCGGGTCGCCGGTGCGCAATGCAATTCGTGCCGCCAGCTCGCTCTCATCGGCGAGCGCCTCGGCACCTTTCGCGGCCGCAACCTTGGTGTGTGCGAGTTGCAGTCCCGCAATATCGCCTCTGGCATCGGCGATCAGCCCGCGTAGAAACGCGGCGCGTGCCGCCGTCTCCGGCTCCGCTCTGGCTTCAACGCGGGCTGCCGCACTTTCGGCTTCGGCCGTGCGCCCAATCCGATAAAGCGCAATGGCTTCTGCAAGCTGAAGCGGGTCTGGCGGCGGCACGCCGCGGCGGTTCAATTCGGCGGAGACCTCGCGCGCGGTGTGTAGGGCCGCATCGGGCTCTCTCGCGCGCAATTGTGCGACCGCCAGATTGAACGCCAGGTCACCGATCGCGGTGGCGTCGTCGCGGGCGCGGGCCCGGGCAAGAGCGTCGCGGTATTGTTTCACCGCCTGTTCAGGCTGTTCGAGCGCGAGCGCGGCGCGGGCCGCGCTGGTCTGTCGCTCCAGAACCGGATCGGAGGGGAGGGTTGGCTCGGCATTGCCGCCACAGCTGCCGATCAACGCGGCTAGGAACACTACAGTGAGTTTTCTGCTCACGGTCGGGCCTGCGTCGGGGCGAGCCGCACCGGCTCGGCGGCCGCTCCGCCACCGCCAAGCAGCCAATGTCCCCTCAGTTGGAACAATAATTTCTCAAGCTGCTGGGCGGTCACCTGGGTCTGCTGCAAAACCGCCGGCAAATTTCCGGTACTTTCATCGACATTCCGCGCTATTGCCGGCGCTCGCGTCGCTACCCCCTTAAGATCGCGCGTCATGTTGCGCACGTCGGCAAGGATCTGGCTCCCTTGCCGCAGCAGTGAAGGGATGCTGCCTTTACCGTCGCCTGCCTCGCGCATCAGCCCGCCGGCGTCGCCGGCTATTTGCTCCAGCTGCGCCAGCAGGCGGTCCAGCCGCTTCATCCCATTATTGCCGGCGGCTACAACGGCTTCGGCTTCACGAACCAACGTGCCGTCGCTGACGACGCGACCGATATTGCCCTCGCCGCGTTCGATCCGGACTGCGACTTCGGCCAGCGAATGGGCGACCCGGCCTATATCGGTCATGATCGGTAAAACTTTCTGGCGCAATTCATCGATCAGCGCGCTGAGGTTGTCGGTCGGGGCGAGCTCAGCCGACGCGTCGATCACCGCGAAACTCCAATCCATCGGTGGGCCCGACCCGCGCTTGATCTCGACAAAGGCTGCGCCGGCGACGCCGAAGCGACGGCGGATCAAGGCGGTGCTGTCACGGGCGATGACAGCGCGCACCTGATCATCGATCTCGGCTTCCGCGTAGATGCGCTCCGGATTGATGACGATACGCCGAATTCTGCCAGCATGCGTCCCGAGCACCTCGACGTCGGCGCCGCTCACGAGCCCGCCAACCCCTGAGGACGGCAACAGGATGCGCAAGCTTGTCGTCGGCTGGAACCAGCGGCCGAGAAAGCCGGCTTCCAGGATTGCGCCGACCATGACGATAATCGCCAGAAGTACGAGGAAGCCGACAAGCTCATCGACATGACGAA
>Ga0210400_10002527_pt1 | contig 16857 bp, 12 predicted proteins | sample IncBWH26MmetaG_FD_155456 | JGI IMG/M metagenome (GOLD analysis project Ga0210400, IMG submission 155456) | Forest soil microbial communities from Barre Woods Harvard Forest LTER site, Petersham, Massachusetts, United States - Inc-BW-H-26-M | ecosystem: Environmental > Terrestrial > Soil >... | reverse complement strand
CTGGTGGGCGCGGCGCTGGAAGCTGCAAGACTCCGTCTCCGGCCAATATTGATGACGTCCTTCGCCTTTATCGTGGGACTGTTGCCCCTCATGCGGGCCCAGGGTGCCTCGGCACTCGGTAACCGGTCCATCGGTACGGGCGCCATCGGCGGGATGTTGACCGGGGTAATCCTCGGGGTGTTCGTAGTGCCGGTGTTGTTTATCATTTTCCAGTATCTTCAGGAGAAATGGATCGGCAAACGGGCGATGGATATCGCTGCTGAAGCTCAATCAATAAACGGCGCACTCCCTGCTTAACAAACAATAGAAAATTTATGAAACATTTGATGATAAGAACCGCCGCCCTCGTCCTGCTTGCAGGACTGGGGGCCTGCAAGGTTTCGAAAGATGTAGCCCCCCCGGCGGCGGATGTGCCGGGGCAGTTCAGGAGCTCCACGACAACGGATACCACCAGCGTCGCGAGCCTGCCCTGGAAGAGCTTTTTCGCGGACCCGATCCTGCAGCAGCTGATCGACAGCGCCATCGTCCGGAATTACGATATGCAGGTGGCGTTGAAAAATATTCAATCCGCGCAGCTGACACTTGGGCAGAGCAAACTGGGATACTGGCCGGACGTTAATTTTAATGCTACGTACAATTTCAACAGACCGTCGGATAACAGCATTAATGGTCAGTTCCTCCCGCAAATCGCGGGGCATAAGTATCAGGAAGACTATAATGTCAATGTTGGTCTCAGCTGGGAATTACCCATCTGGGGCAAGATCAAGAGCCAGCAGTCTCGCGCCCTCGCACAATACCTGCAGTCGGCCGAAGCCAAAAAGACGTTGCAGACCAATATCGTCGAAGGCGTTGCCGACGGCTACTACAATCTGCTGATGCTGGATGCGCAGTTGAATATCGCCAAAGCGAATCTGGCGTTGAATGACTCGACGCTGACCATCATCCGGCTGCAATACAACGCAGGGGATGTCACGGCGCTGGGTGTCCAGCAGGCCGAAGCCCAGGAACAGGCCGCAGCGGAACTGATCCCTCAATTTGAACAGAGCATCCTGCTGCAGGAGAATGCCTTAAGCGTCCTGACGGGCACGCTTCCCCGTTCCATCACCAGGGGCAAGACCCTGGAGGAAGTCCCTGTGCGCGACAGTCTCGCGGCAGGTGTGCCCGCAGAGCTGGTGAGCCGCCGGCCGGACGTACGGAACTCCGAACTGGCGCTCACCGTTGCCAACGCGAATGTGGGCATCAACAAGGCGAATATGTATCCTTCGATCACGATCACGGGACAGGGTGGACTAAACAGCTTTAAGGCCAGCGATTGGTTCAATATCCCGGGATCCTTGTTCGGGATCGTCGCGGGCGGGTTGACCCAGCCCTTGTTCCAGCGTAAACAACTGAAGACGCAATACGAATTAGCCAAGGTAGACCGGGAAAAGACGGTGATCCAGTTCCGCCAGGCGGTGCTGGTGGCTGTCGGGGAAGTATCCGACGCGCTGGCGAAAATGGAGAAGCTGAAAGAACAAGAGGCCGTTGCCGTCCGGCGGGTGACGACCCTGCGGTCGGCGATCAACAATGCGAACAGCCTTTTCCGTAACGGCCTGGCTAACTATCTCGAGGTGATCACCGCGCAGAGCAATGTATTACAAAGTGAATTGGAATTGGCATCAATAAAGAAAGGACAATTGAGCGCAGAAGTGGAATTATACCGATCGCTAGGCGGTGGATGGAATTGATATTGAGACAGGCAGTTGCTTTAGACAGGAGTTAATGTAACAGAAAGCCGGGCGTTGCCCGGCTTTCTGGCTTATAGGAATTTTCCCGTAGGGGTCGTCTTCGGCATTTTGGACGGTACCCCCGCATAGACGAGATTGCCACCGCCATCGCCGGCTTCGGGCCCCAGATCGATGACCCAATCGGCCGAACGGATCACGTCGGTGTTGTGCTCGACGACCAGGATGGTATGCCCCTGTTCGATCAGCGCGTTGAAGGAAGCCAGGAGCTTGCGGATATCGTGGAAATGCAGCCCGGTGGTAGGCTCATCGAAAATGAACAGGATATGCCCCTGCGCGCGGCCCTTGCCGAGAAAGGAAGCCAGCTTAACCCGCTGAGCCTCGCCGCCGGAAAGCGTGTCGGAGGACTGCCCCAGCTTGACATAACCCAAACCCACATCGCTGAGGGGCTTTATCTTCTGATAGATATCCTTTTCGTCCTTGAAGAATTCCATTGCTTCATCCACGCTCATCTCCAGAATATCATAGATATTCTTTTCCCGGTATCTCACTTCCAGGATCTCTTCCTTGAACCGCTTGCCGTGGCAGACCTCGCAGGTGAGATGGACATCGGCCAGGAATTGCATTTCGACGACCTGTTCCCCTTCACCCTTGCAGGTGTCGCAGCGCCCGCCGTCGACATTAAAGGAGAAATGCTTCGGCTGGAAGCCGCGCATCTTGCTGAGCGGCTGCCGGGCATAGAGATCGCGGATCTCGTCATAGGCCTTTATATACGTAACGGGATTGCTGCGGGACGATTTGCCTATCGGGTTCTGGTCGACCATTTCCACCTGCGAGATGGAATCGACATCGCCTTTCAGCCCCTTATGGAGGCCCACTTTGTCACCCGGCTCGCCTTTTAGCTTTTGCAGGGCCGGGTAGAGGATCTGTTTTACCAGCGTGGTCTTGCCGCTGCCGCTTACTCCACTCACCACCGTAAGGACACCCAGGGGAAACGTTACCGTCAGGTCCTGCAGGTTATTCTGTCTGGCGCCTTCCAGGATAAGGGATCGGTTCCATTTACGGACGACGGCCGGGGGGGTAATGGCGAGTTCGCCCTTCAGGTATTTGCCGGTGAGGCTGTCTTCATCGTTGATCAAGGCCTGATAATCGCCCGCGGCTACCACTTCCCCACCCAGGTGAGAGGCCAGGGGGCCCATATCGATGATATAATCGGCCTCGCGCATCATCATCTCATCGTGCTCGACGACGACGACGGTATTGCCCAGATCTCTTAATTCCTTCAACACCCGGATCAGCTTCTGCGTATCGCGGGAGTGAAGGCCGATGGAGGGCTCGTCCAGTATATAAAGGGAATTGGTCAGGTTGCTGCCCAGGCTGCGCGTCAGCTGGATACGCTGGCTCTCGCCACCGCTGAGGCTATTGGCCAGCCGGGCCATGGTCAGATAAACCAGACCGACGTCCATCAGCGTCCGCAGGCGATGATGGATCTCGATGAGGATCCTTTTGGCGATCTGTTGTTCATGCGGCTCCAGCTCGAGCTTGTCGAACCACCCTGCTAAATCCTTGACCGGCATCTCGCACAGTTCCCCGATATGCTTATCGCCTACCTTTATATAAAGCGCTTCCTTGCGCAGGCGGTAGCCCTGGCAATCCGGGCATTCGGTTCGGCCGCGATAGCGGGAAAGCAGGACCCTGTATTGAACTTTATAGAGATTGCGCTCCACCTCGGCAAAGAAATCGTTGATCCCCTGGACATGCTCATTGCCCTCCCAGAGGGTCTTGTATTGTTGTTTGTTGAGATCGATCACCGGTTTGTGGATCGGAAAGTCAAATTTCTTTGCGCCTTTTATAAACTGATCCTTCCACCAGACCAGCTTCTCCCCTTTCCAGGGCGCGATGGCGCCTTCATAAACGCTGAGCCGTTTATCGGGGATGACGAGGTCGGCGTCGATACCCAGCACCTGGCTAAAGCCTTCACAGGTGGGGCAGGCGCCAAACGGATTATTAAAGGAGAAAAGATTGGGAACGGGTTCTTCGAAGCTGATACCATCCAGCTCGAACCGGTTGGAGAAATTCAAGGTCCGGGCCCCGTTGACCTCGAGCTGCATCCCGCCCTCGCCCTCATAAAAGGCGGTGCCGACCGAATCGGCTATCCGGTGGAGATCATCCTCGTCAAAGTCCTTGACCACGATCCGGTCTACCAGGATATGGGTATTTGTCTCGGGCAATTTGGATTTGAGTGTTTTATCGGGCATCTCCAACAGATCTTCGATCCTCAGCGTTTCGCCGAAGGCGCCGGGAACGGGTACATACAATCGCGCGAAGCCCTTTTGGAGGAGAATATTCAACTCCTCTTTGGCGTCCCGGTTCTTGTGCTGCCGAAAGGCAGTGAGGAGCATCACCTTATCCCCCGACTTCAATGCGGAGATAGCCGTCACGACATCGGAGACATCGTCTTTTTTTACGATCCTTCCCGAAATGGGAGAATAGGTTCTGCCGATGCGCGCGAAGAGCAACCGGAGATAGTCATATATCTCCGTCATACTGCCAACGGTGGACCGCGGCGTCCGGGTGATCACTTTTTGCTCGATGGCGATGGCCGGGCAGAGACCTTTTATATAGTCTACATCCGGCTTGTCCATCCTTGCCATGAATTGCCGGGCATAGGCGCTTAGGCTTTCGGCATAACGGCGCTGCCCCTCGGCGAACAGCGTATCGATGGTTAACGACGATTTCCCCGAACCCGAAACCCCGGTGACCACCACCAGCTTGTTCCGTGGAATGGCGACATCGATATTCTTCAGATTATGTACCCTTGCTCCCTTAATATATATGGCGTCGACCTTTGAAGCGGCCGGCGCGGAGGGGATCAATTTTTCTTTTTCTTTCTTTGGCTGTTTTACTTTCCCTGGAGTACTACCCATATATTTATTGTGTCAACCCGCATAAAAATTAATGCAATTTACCAAAAAAATTAGGAAGAATGTGGATGTATCCGTTTATTAAAAACGGTGTTCGAAATAAGACAAATTAGGTGCTTACTTTACTGGTTCCTTGGGGATTGATAGAATTCAAAAACAAAAAATTTCCCAAAATGTTGTTTATTCCAAAAATTGTATATCTTTAAACCCTATTAGTGCAAGCAATATTTGTGCACATTTGAATTGGTAGTGTGAATATCATTTAAACGAAAGCTTAACAACTGTTGCCTATCGACTAAGTACTTCTACACAGAAAAACCGAACCATCTTTAAAATCCAAAATATATCCTATCACCTTTAAAACCCGTAGAAGTTTATGACATTGCTACGCAAAAAAACTGATCACGAACTTATTCACCAATTCAGGGACGGCGATCTGTACGCACTAGAAGCGCTGATCATCCGCCACAAGGATAAGTTGTACACTTCCATCCTTTTCCTCGTAAAAGACAAATACCTTGCCGAGGACATTTTCCAGGACGTTTTGATTAAAATTATCGACACCATCCGCGGTGGCCGCTACACGGAAGAAGGTAAATTCCTTCCCTGGGCGATGCGTATCGCGCACAACCTCTGTGTCGACCATTTCCGGAAGGTAAAGCGTACCCCGGCCATTAAGACAAGCGATGACCGTGACATTTTCGAAGTGATCCACTTTACGGAAGAAGGTGCGGACACCAAGATGATGAAGCGTCAAAGCCATGACCGTGTCCGGCAGATGCTGGACCTGCTCCCCGAAGACCAACGCGAAGTGATCATCCTTCGTCACTATGCCGACCTTAGCTTTAAGGAGATTGCGGCCCTGACTAACTGCAGCATCAACACGGCCCTTGGCCGGATGCGCTACGGCCTGATCAATCTTCGTAAGATGATGACCGAAAAAAAGATTGCCTTGTAAAGATTTTTACTCTGGAGAAAGGATTTAAAAGATGGTAGTCCACTCGCAGGTACGAAGCAATACGATGGACGAGTTTTTTAATAAGTCTTTAACTACCTTTGGGTACGGGGAACGGAAACAACCGCTAACTTCATTGTGTGAAAAGATCGATTAAAAAAATATTGAAAAGGTTCCTGGTCGAAAGATCGGGAACTTTTTATTTATACCAGGAGCCGCTTTCAGCGGCTCGACCGAAGGTCAGACGTTAAATTCTTGTCATTCTGGCCCCCCATCTGGTGTTAAGCACTTGCCCTTAGTCTGGCCGGAAGGTCGGGACAGAATGACGCCTAACTAAACGAAAACCCCTCTCACGAGGGGTTTTTCTATTGTATACGTTTGTAGGCGTCGAGTCCGCATTGAAGCCATTGGGCATAGGACCTGGGATCCGGCGTATAAGCGACGGGGTGGGTGAGCAGTTTCTGATCGGGGCTGATCAGGACATAAAAGGGTTGAGAAACGCTCTTGAAATTCTCGGACTGCAAGGTGGCGAACTTATCCCCGATGGTCCGGATATCCTTCTTACTGCCGTCGGCGGTGGTAAACGGGAATTGCTGATCATCGGGCAGTACCTTACGGTCATCGACATATAACGATACCAGGATATAGTCGTTGGCGATCAGTTCCTGTACGCCGGCCTTTGGCCAGACATGCTCTTCCATGTTACGGCAGTTGGGACAGGCCCAGCCGGTAAAATCAATGAGGATGGGTTTATGTTGTTCCCTGGCCAGTTGGAACGCCTTATCGAGATCGTTGACCAGGTGTGCATCGCGGTTGCCATACCAGCTGTAGTTCCACGGCGGAACGATGCCGCTGAAAAGGGACAGCTTTGCATAGTCGCTATTGGTAAGCCCAGGGATCATATAAAGGCCGAAACCCAGGAAGACGATGGCCGTGGCTATCCGCCCCTTGCCCAGTTTTGGCGGCGGCGGATCGTGGTGGAATTTGATCAGGCCGAACAGGTACAGGACACAGGCTACGTCGATCAGGATCCAAAGCAGGAAGAAGGTCTCCCTTTTCAACACCCCCCAGTGTACTACCAGATCCGCGCTGGAGAAATATTTCAGGGCAAGAGCCAGTTCTACGAATCCAAAGACGATCTTGATGGTATTCATCCAGCCGCCCGAACGGGGCAGGGACTGTAGCCAATGCGGAAAGAGCGCGAACAAGGCAAAGGGAAGACCGAGCGCCAGGCCAAAGCCTGCCATGGCTACCGTCAACTGGATAGCGCCGCCGTTCTGATCCAGCGCACCCACGAGCAGGGTTCCCAGGATGGGACCCGTACAGGAAAAGGAGACGATCGCCAGGGTGAGCGCCATAAAAAAGATGCCGCCTACACTGCCGAGATTCGATTTGGCATCCACCGAATTGGAAACGCTGCTGGGCAGGGTGATCTCGAAAAGCCCGAAGAACGAAAGCGCAAATACCACAAACACCACGGCAAATGCGATGTTCAGCCAGATATTGGTCGAGATCGTATTGAGTATATTGGCATTGTTCCCTTTCAGGAAGTAGAAGGGAACACTAATGAGCACATAAATAAGGAAAATAAAGAATCCATACAGGAAGGCGTTGGCGACGCCCTTCGATCGTGAAGCCGACTTCTTTGTGAAGAAGGAGACCGTGAGCGGGATCATCGGGAACGTGCAAGGCATGATCAGGCCGACCAGACCTCCCAGGAAACCGATAATAAAGATGCCGAGCAGACCGGAAGCCCCTTCGGCGCCCGTGCCGCCACAGTTGTTCACCGGATTATTCAGATCGATAGTGGTCAGCTTCAGATCTTTGCCGGCGGCCGCAGAACCCTGCAATCCCGCCGCCTTCGCCACCAGCGCTCCGCCGGCGGCATGGCCATAGCGGAAGGGCACTTCCAGCGGCCCCAGCATCGAATCCTTGTAGATGGCCATGAACGTGACCGTTCCTTTCAGGTCCTTCGTGTCGGCGGCCGAGGACTGCAAATGGACGAGCCATTGAGCGTCACCGGTGAATGACCGGGTAGTGGCGTTATTGAAGAGCGGTTCCCTTTGATCCTGTGTCCGGCCCTTTTCTTCGATGCCCGTGATCGAGCTCTTTACGGAACTATCCAGCGCCACCCGTGAATTGGGCAGGCTGTCCGGCATCGTCGTGGAATAGAGCCGCCAGCCGGCAAGAATATTCGCGTGAAGCACCAGGACAGGCTTACCGTCGGCGCCCTGCTCCGCGCTGAAGTCCCAGGTCACGGCCTGCTTTGCCGTATCCGTCTGGGCAATTCCCTGTCGGACGCCAAAAAGGAAGCAAAGGGCGAGTAAAAATGGTATCTTCCTCACTACCCGCCGATATTAACTTTTATTTCTACCGTCGAAGGAGGAAGACATTCGTGGTCGTTACAAACCATGAATTCTACTTTCCCGGCCAGGCTGGTCTTGACGTTGCTTTTCAGCTTGACCACCTGGACGAACTCGACTTCCTTTTCGTAGTAGTTGACGTCATGGTTCCAGGCCGATTCGAATTTCTTTATCATCTGACCCTTTTCCTTTGTGGCGCCCTCGATGTCCAACAGTGGACTCCTGGTATAGGTAAAGCTGGTCGGGATAGGCCCGTCGCCGCCGACATTTTGAGCGTACATGTGATAGTTGCCGCCAATGGTGGCCGTCATGTGTACTTCATAGGTTTTGTCGGCGATCTTTTTCGAAGAATAGACCCAGTTCACCTGTTTAGCGGATTGGGCCATTGCCAGGGTACCGGCCAGAACGGCGAAAACGAAGAGTATTGTTTTTTTCATATCAGGCTATAAAATTCGGTTACCAAACGTTAGGGAAAACTTAAAAGTTGACCATCCCGGCTTTGCGTGCTATGGAAGGTGTTGCCGCGTCGATGAACAGGGTCTGTAGGATGACCTTGCCGTCGATGTTTCCCAGCGCATCCGAACAGGCCCGCTCGGGGTGGGGCATCATCCCGAAGACATTCCGCGTCTTATTACAGATACCGGCAATTTCCCGAAGGGAACCGTTGGGATTGCCCGCACCGCCGATGACACCGGCCTCGTCGCTATAACGATAGATCACCTGGTCATGGGCTTCGAGCTCATCGAGGGTTTTTTCATCCGCATAGTAGCGGCCTTCCCCATGCGCGATCGGTATCTTCAGCGCCCTGCCCCCGTCGCCGGCCCCGCGCAGCCAGACATTCCTGGAAATGAACTGCTGGTTGGCGTTGCGTAGCAGCGCACCCGGCAGCAAATGGGACTCGCAAAGCACCTGGAATCCATTGCAGACCCCCAGCACCTTGCCGCCTTCGCTGGCGAATCGAATGACGCTTTGCATGATCGGGCTGAACCGGGCGATGGCGCCGCAGCGGAGATAGTCGCCGTAGGAGAAGCCGCCGGGAAGAACGATGCAGTCATCGGTGGTGAAGCCGGGTAGGTCCGTATCCTTATGCCACAGCATAACTACTTCTTGTCCAAGGTCATGCCGCAAGGCATCCTGCATATCACGATCACAATTGGAACCCGGGAAAACGACGACGCCAAATTTCATATCCGAACGATTTTGGGCCACAAAGGTACGAAATTAGGTACTGATAAAATAGTTCATGGCCAGGATATAGGCGATGATCATCCAGTGCAGGATATTGGGGCCGAGGGTCTTCGTGGGGAAATAGTAGGCCGCGGCATGAAAGGCGGCGAGCGGAACGGCCATCATCACCCAGTTCTCATAGGAGGTGACCTGGCTGATCAGGATAATGACGATCGCGACCATCAGGAATAAAAGCAGCAGACTCCAGCTCTTGCGGATCTGGATGAGGAACTTGCTCAGATTCTTCTGCACAAAATAACCGCCGATCATAAAGGGGAGTACCAGCCAGACGATGCCCAGGGTGATCCAGATGGTGGCGGGAAAAGCCGGGACTGCAAACTTGATAGAAGGAACGATATCGGCCCATTTCCAGGTGCCCGTGAGATAGAGTATGAGGAACAGGAAATAGTAGGGAAAGGTAAACCCCAGCAGACCGACAAACCATTCGCGGATGCGGAAGGGCCGCATCGTCAGCAAGGCCGAGAGCACCAGCAGCAGGAAGGCGACGGCAGGGATATACAAGAGCGAGACGATGCCCGTCCAGACGCCGATATTAAAAATGGCAGCGCCCGGGCGATGGCTGTTATACAGCTCCATCATCCGGTACCAGACCCAGATCATGACCAGATTGATCAGCAGGGGTGCGGAAAAATGCCCCCAGTCAGGCAGGAGCGAAGTGATCAGGATATAGGACATGCCGGGGAGGAAATTGGGTTTCGGCAGGACCTTGTGATGGTTGGATATCCGGTTGAGCAGGACGGCCTGGGTATACAGCAGCAGAAACGTCAATATGGAATAAAAGATGGGGACGGTATGGATCACCGAATCCAGGCCGTGGAGGATGACCCGATAGAGATAGTTGTCCTCGTGATGCAGTACCGGGACCACCGGGTGAAGGAAGAGGGGAAACTTCAATACCAGCGCGTAGAACAGTAATAGCAGGGCGTTTGCCGGGGTTTGTTGTCGAAATATGCCAATCACCTTTGTCTTTTGTCAGTTTGTTAAAACTCCACTTTTGCGAAGCAAAGATAGTTTCTATACAGACAAGGTATGATGGTTTCCCAACTGCTGACCTGTTTGCCGTAGCGGGGCATGAATTCGTAGCCGCGATCGAGGTTCTTCAGGGTCGGGTAACGGGTGACCCGCCCTTCGGGGGAGATACTCTGATCGTTCAGGAGCTCATTGCGGCGTTCGTAGATATTGAACAGGAAATGCAACTCCCCGCCCGTATTGACCAGCTCATGGGAGATGTTATTCTCGGTCTCGTCGTTGAACTGGCTCTTGGGGATGACGGCGCTCCATTGCATATCGCCCGCCGCATCAAAGGAAAGGACCAGGATATTCTCGGCGTGAAAGCGGGTGGCATAATTGCCATAGTTCCGGCTCCAGGGATTATAATAGGGACTGTAGTAGTAGGGAGAATAGAAGCCGCCGGGACCAAACGCGGGGTTGTACATATAATCCCAGCGGTTGAACATATTCCCGCGGGAGGTAGTATACAGGGATTCGGCGATCAGCAGAAAGCCCCCATCCCGCTTGGTTATGACGTGTTTTATAAAGAAATCGTTAAAGGCCATGCGGAGATTGGCATCGGTACTCTTTGCCTGACCCCGGAGCTCGTCGGTGAAGACGGTAAGCCGCTCATCCAGCCGGCTATCGGTGGCCTTGTCCCAGATCACCGCATAGAGGCCTTCGATATTCCCGCGTCGCTGTTTATAATAAAACCCGGAGAGGATATAGCGCTTGTTGGTGTTATCGACCTTGATCTTTATCTCGTCGAGGATGCGGTCGCCCGAGCCGATATCCTTTACGGAGAAGCTGTCCGCCGTGGGGCCCTTGGTGACGACGGCGACCCGGGTGATATAATCGTTGCTGCCGCTGCGCTGATACCGGCCAAAGACCAGTTGCCCCTCGTTGTCCAGCTGGAAGTCGGTGAAAAGTTCGTTCCGTTCTTCCATCGTCAGGTATAGCCGGTGCCGGTCGAGACGATGCAGTTCCGCGTCGAAGAGAAAGGTGGTAAAAAGAAAGTTGCGGGGGTTCTTGCTGTTGATCTTGAAGACCATGATCCGCTGCTTGTCCTCGCTGATGACCGTGGTATATATCTTATTGTTGGCGGCAAAACTGATCTGGGTGGTGTCCAGCTCCACGGGTTCGCCGATCTTCTGGGCCAGCGCATTCAGTTTTACGGCGGAACAATGGACGATGCCTTTTTTCTGGTATTCATAGATCAGATAGCAGAAATCGGGATAGGCGATGAAGTCGACATTGATATACCTTTCGGGCATGAAGCTGAGGGGTACCCGCTGCTGCAACCGCATTACGCTGTCGTAGATGCTGACGGCGCTATTGGAATTATTGTTCTTGAATACCAAATAGTTACCATTCAACTTGCCAATGATCTCGAAGTTCGTGCGGCGGCCATCTTCCCGCTCGGGTTCGGTATAGGTGATCTGCTGAACCTGGGCTTTTGCGCCGGCACAGAAAAGCAGGCATAATAGGAGAAACAGTGATGACAGGGTGCTGCGCATTGTTTTCACTAAGTTTTACGTTAAAACCTTCGGTTGAACCTCCTCTGGCGGTTCCTGGCCTAAGATAGGTAAAAGTTTGACTGTTACTATGTACGGTTTGTTTAATTGTTGGGTTGCCGGGACAGGCGGCACGCTAAAAATATGCTTGTATGATTCATCGTTTTCGTCCTAACTTTGCCGACTGTGAGTAAACAGATCAATAAAGTCAGCTTTGCTAACCTTGTTATAGCATTAGGCATTATTTACGGCGACATCGGGACCTCCCCCCTCTACGTTCTAAACGCCATCATCCACGGAAGGATAATCGACGAAAAGCTGATCCTGGGCTCGCTATCCTGTATCATCTGGACCCTGACCCTCCAAACCACCGTAAAATATATCTGGCTCACCTTAAAGGCTGATAATAAAGGCGAAGGGGGCATTTTCTCCCTTTATGCCCTCGTCCGCCGCCAAAAACGCTGGCTCGTGATCCCGGCCATGCTGGGTGGCGCGGCCCTGCTGGCCGACGGTATGATCACTCCGCCTATTTCCGTGACCTCCGCCATCGAGGGGCTGCGGCAGATGCCCAATTTCCGGTATATGCCTCAGTCCACCATCGTCTACCTCGTCATCGGCATCCTGGTCATCCTGTTCTTTCTCCAGCAGTTCGGGACGGAATCCATCGGCAAGCTCTTTGGCCCCATCATGTTCATCTGGTTTAGCATGCTGGCCGTGCTGGGCAGCAACCACCTGCTGGACGACCTGGGTATCTTCCGGGCCCTGAGTCCTCATTATGCCGTCGAGCTGCTGAGCACCTACCCCAGGGGATTCTGGATCCTGGGCGCCGTCTTCCTTTGTACGACGGGCGCCGAGGCGCTGTATTCCGACCTGGGCCATTGCGGCCGGGGGAATATTCGATTTTCCTGGATCTATGTAAAGACCTGCCTGATCCTCAACTATCTCGGTCAGGGCGCCTGGCTGATGGCGAAGTACCAGGGCAGGGTCTTCGATACCAATCTCGGCAACCCGTTCTATAATATCATGCCCACCTGGTTCGTCGTTCCGGGCATCATCATCGCCACCGCGGCGGCCATCATCGCCAGCCAGGCCCTGATCACGGGGTCCTTTACCCTCATCAGCGAGAGTATGCGGCTGAATCTCTGGCCGAAACTGCGGATCAGCTATCCTACGGAAGAACGCGGGCAGTCCTATATCCCGGCGATCAATTTCCTGTTGTTCCTCGGCTGTACCGGGGTCACCCTTTATTTCCGGAGCTCCTCGCATATGGATGCGGCCTATGGCCTGGCCATCACCCTTTGTATGCTGGCCACCTCCATCCTGTTCGCCAACTACCTGATCTCGCGACGAACGAACTCCCTGCTGATCTATCTCTACCTGGCGGTATATCTAAGCATCGAGCTCAGTTTCCTGTTCGCCAACCTGGAGAAGTTCCCGCATGGCGGTTTTGTAGCCATTATCGTCGGCGGCGGCCTCTTTGCAGTGATGTACGTCTGGTTCCGCGCCCGCAAGATCAAGAACCGCTACGTGGAATTCGTGCGCATGGAACATTATATCCCGCAGATCCAGGAGCTGAGCAACGACCGCACCGTCGCCAAGGCGGCCACCCACCTGGTCTATATGACCAGCGCCAACAACCCAAAGGAGATCGAACATAAGATCATCTACTCCATCCTGAACAAAAAGCCGAAACGGGCGGATATCTATTGGTTCGTCCATGTGGACACCCTCGACGATCCCTATACCGCCGAGTATTCGGTGGAACATATCATCCCCAACGATATCATTCGCGTCGAGTTCCGGCTCGGGTTCCGCATCGAGCCGAAGATCAACCTGATGTTCCGGAAGGTGGTGGAAGACCTCGTCAACAACCGGGAGGTGAATATCACCAGCCGGTATGAATCCCTCGAACGCAATAATGTCGTCGGCGATTTCCAGTTCATCGTAATGGAAAAATACCTCAGCCAGGACAACGAGCTGCCCTTCTTCGAACGCGTGGTGATGAAGCTCTATTTCTGGCTGAAGGAACTAAGCCTCTCCGAAGAACGGGGTTTCGGACTCGACCCATCCAATGTAACGATCGAAAAATTCCCCCTGATCGTGTCGCCGGTGCCCAATTTCAATCTGAAAAGGATCAGCGTTGAATAAGAAAAAACTTTTCCGCTGGATCAAGGTGTTTATCCTTGTCTATAGCATCATCGGTATCGCCGTCTATTATAGCCAGGAGTGGTGGTTGTTCCACCCAGTAAAGACGGATGCCGCAACGGCCTATCCTTTTACCCGGCCGTTCGGGGAGCTGAACCTCAACTATGACCAGAATACCCAGCTGAATGTCGTGGAGTTCCGGGCTACAGACCGGCCCGCGGATAGCCCGGCGCAGGGTGTGGTCCTGTATTTCGCGGACAGCAGGGGGAATATCGCCTCACATGTTGCCGTGGCCGAAAAACCGGCATCCGGCGGGTATGAATGCTGGATGATGGATTATCCCGGCTTTGGCAAGAGTACGGGCAGCCATTCCGAGAAGGAACTATACGCTTATGCCCTCGTGTTCTATAAATTGGCGCGGAGCCGGTGGAAGCCGGCGCAGATCAGGATCGCGGGGTCGGGCATGGGCGCGGCCATCGCCGCTCAGCTGGCTTCCGTGCGGGACTGTCAGGCGCTGGAGTTGACGGATGCCTGGTATAGCCAGGACGCGCGTTGGCGCCGGGCCCTGTTTCTCTATCCCGTGGGAACGCTCCTGCATTACCATTTTCCTACGCATCGATTTCTGCCGGCCGTGACGGCACCGGTGATCATGAACCACTGTGACGAGGCGCTAAAACCCTTTTTGAAGCAGGGAGATACCTTTATTCCCTGATGAAGGGACGCATCCTTTCGAGATGTTTTGACGGGATAAAATAGTCGTTCTGGGCGACGATACCGCCCTTCTCATCCATATCGAGCGCGACCAGCTGACCGGCCTCGAGTACATAACCCTCGTAACCAAAAGGCTTTATCAATTCGAAGAACTGGCGGCGCTGGCCGCCATCGAAGAATTCACAGAGCAGGATGGGCCGATGTTTTTCGATGGTCTTCGTCATGGAGGCGAAGACCTTGTATTCCAATCCCTCTACATCGCATTTGATATAGTCCAGCCGCGGCAGTTCGGCAAAAAGGCGGTCGCCGGACTCGTTCCGCACCTGCTCCGATCCACTAAAAGCAAGATGAGGATTGGCCTCCACGACCCGGGCATGCGCAAAATGTTTTGTCGCACCGCTATCGGGGATGCCCATCTGCACGTATTCGCCGTCCCCGCCCAGGGCTACCTTGTATAGCGTGACGTTTTGGACATGCTTTTGAACAAGCAGCCCTTGAAGGGTATCGTGAAAGGCGCGCATGGGTTCGATGGCAAAGACCTTGCCCGTGTCGCCGACGAGCCGGCTGAGAGGCAGGGTAAAATAGCCGAGATGGGCCCCGATATCGACGCAATAGTCGCCCTTACGAATGAATTTCTTCAAAAAAAAGATGTCGGCATATTCTTTTCCGAGAAGACCCAGGCTATGGAGCCGCTGGAAGATGCGCGACAGGAAGGAAAGGTATCTCTTTTCGCCAAGTACGTTTAGAAGGATCTTTTTCACAGCCATAACGGTCGCAAATTAGCATATACGCCTCAAATCGGGATAAGATTGTGGTTTTTGTTCTGGCGCAGCTTTTCCGGCACCGATCGGAGTATCTCCTGGTGCAGGACATTGATCAGCCGTTGTTTGACAAAATCCCGGTGGACGACGAGGCTCACCTCCCGCACCGGCGCCGGCCGCTTGAAATGACGGATGAGTTGCCGCTGTTTGGCGGTAAGGTCGAGGGCGGCCAGCTCGGGGAGAATGGTGATCCCGTCGTTGAGCTCGACCATGCGGCGGAGGGTCTCGAGACTGCCGGCCTCATAATCGAAATGGCTCCCTTCCTTGCTGGCTTTGCGTAATTCACAGAGCCGGACGATCTGGCTGCGGAAACAATGGCCTTCTTCCAGCAGCCAGAGTTTGTTGGGGTCGATGTCCTGGGCCAGCATGTAGTGCTTTTTATAGGCGGCATTCTTGCGGGAGACATAGACCAGCAGTTCCTCATAAAAGAGCACCTGCTCCCGGATGCCGTTCTCCTGGAGGGGTGTGACGAGAACTCCCACGTCGATCCGTCCCTCCCTGAGGCGGGCTACCACCATTTCGGTTGTCAGTTCATTGACGACCAATTTTATTTGCGGATATTTCGCCGTGAACTGCTGGACGAAGAGCGGCAGCAGATAAGGCGCGAGGGTGGGGATGATGCCAATGCGCAGTTCTCCCGTAAGGATGCCCTTTTTCTCCTGTACGATCTCGTTGATCATTTCTTTTTCGCCAAGGATGCGGCGGGCCTGTTCAATGATCGAACGACCCGCCTCCGTCGGGATGACGGGCTGCTTGCTCCGGTCGAAGATCTTTATCCCCAGCTCTTCCTCCAGCTTCTGAACCTGCATGCTCAGCGTAGGCTGGGTGACGAAACAATGGCCTGCGGCGGTGGCGAAATGCCGATAGGTATCGACGGCTACGATGTATTCCAGTTGTACGAAGGTCATATAGATTAAATCTATGCAAAGATAAAACTAATCGACGTTTGTATTAACGATTCAATAACCAGCACCGATACAGGAGGATAGCGCAATTTTACAAACCTTGCAGGCACAATTCAAAATGAAGAACCATGTATAAAAGACTCCTGTTTGTCCTATTTCCGGGCCTTCTGGCCGTTCCCTCTCAGGCGCAAACCTCCGCCGCCAAGAGCCGAAGGATCGACACTGTCGCGGTTGCCATCCTCGACCGAATGAGCGCGATGGTCGGCGACCTCGGGTCATGCAGCTTCACCGTAAAGTCGAATTATGACGTCAGCAGCAAGGAATTGGGCTTGATAAAACACTCCGACGAAGAGCAATTGTTCCTTCACGGTCCCAACAAAATGCTGATAAAGTCCGAAGGCGACCGCGGCAGCCGGGATCTTTACTTCGACGGTAAAAAACTGAACTACTATTCCCAGGACAAGAACCAGTATGGCCAGGTAGAGGCAGGAATGACCCTCGTAGAAATGATCGACACGGTCAATAAATTGTACGGCATCGATTTCCCCGCCGCCGAT
>Ga0210400_10002525_pt1 | contig 16873 bp, 14 predicted proteins | sample IncBWH26MmetaG_FD_155456 | JGI IMG/M metagenome (GOLD analysis project Ga0210400, IMG submission 155456) | Forest soil microbial communities from Barre Woods Harvard Forest LTER site, Petersham, Massachusetts, United States - Inc-BW-H-26-M | ecosystem: Environmental > Terrestrial > Soil >... | reverse complement strand
CTGATTCGCCCGGCGAACGACAACCTCTTCACCAGCGGAACCTTGGGCCGCTTTTGCACGATGATGCAATCTTTGCCGGAGGCGGAAGCGAAGCCGTGAGCGAAATCCTAGCCAAGTACGGGTTCCTGATCGTTCCGATCGTCAAGGTCGCGATTCTTGTTTTTGTTGTGCTGACGCTGGACGCGTATCTCACCTGGCTGGAGCGCAAAGTGATCGCGCACATTCAGGCGCGCTGGGGACCGCACCGCGTGGGCCCGCACGGTTTGCTGCAGCCGCTGGCGGACGGCATCAAGTTCATCCTGAAGGAAGACCCGATGCCGACGGGGGTCGACAAGAAGGCGTACTTTTTTGCGCCCTTCCTCACGCTGATGCTAGCGTTGACGTCGCTTGCCGTGATTCCCTTCGGACCGGACATTACGATCTTCGGCTACACCACGAATTTCGGCATCGCCGACGTAAACATCAGCCTGCTGGTGCTCTTCGCAATCACCGCGCTGGGCGTCTATGGAATCGCGCTGGCCGGTTGGGGCTCCAACAGCAAGTATTCGCTGCTCGGCGGGCTGCGCAGCTCGGCGCAGATGATCAGCTATGAACTGGCGCTCACGCTTTCCGTGGTCGGGGTGCTCTTGATCGCTGGCGACTTAAGCCTGAAGCACATTGTCGAGAAGCAGGCCGGCGATTTCGGGTTGCTGAGCTGGAACATCGTCGGGCTGACGAAAGGCGGCGGAGGCTTCACACAAATCATCGGCTGTATCTGCTTTTTCATTGCGGCCATTGCGGAAACGAATCGCGTGCCGTTTGACCTGCCCGAAGCGGAGTCGGAACTGGTTGCGGGCTTTCACACCGAATACGCTTCCATGAAATTCGCGATGTTTTTTATCGGCGAATACACCAGCATGATTGCCGTGTCGTCGCTGTTCACCATTTTGTTTTTTGGCGGCTGGCTGTCTCCCTTCCCTGCTACGTGGACGCTGACCTACTATCTGCCTTCGATTATTCTGGTGCCGCTGGGGCTTTGGGTAATCTTTGACGGAATCCGGTACGAGACCATTTTCGGGCGCCTGATTCTGCCGGGACTGGGGGCGGTGTTCGCCGTTCTCGGCGTCGCACTTTTTCTCTTCCCCACCGTGAACGAAGTAATCCAGGGGCCTTTCTGGTTTTTTGGGAAGGTAGGCGCAGTGCTGTTCTTTTACATCTGGATGCGTGCGACCCTGCCGAGATTCCGGTATGACCAGTTGATGGACTTCGGCTGGAAATTTCTGCTGCCGGTTTCGATTGCCAATGTGGTGCTGACCAGCGCCATGATCATGTGGAGAATGAAGTGATAAGCGGCGCCCTGGTAATTTTTTTCGTGCTTGCAGCCCTGGCGGTGCTCGGGGCGGTAAGCCTGATCCTGCAAAGCCACCCGATTCACAGCGCGTTGTCGCTGATCCTGGTGATGGTGTCGTTGGCGGGCCTGTACCTACTGATGGGGGCGGAATTCATCGCCGCGGTGCAGATCATCGTCTATGGCGGCGCGGTGATGGTGCTGTTCATCTTTGTGATCATGCTGCTGAACGCCGGCGTGGAAGAACGCACGAATATCTCTAAGCTGGCGACTTTCGCCGGTGTACCGCTGGCGCTGGCGTTGGGCGGGATCATTGCCGCGGCAATCGTGCGCTCGAGCGGCCACTTGCCACCTCCTGCGGCGAACGGGGCGATGTCCTCCACGCGGCAGCTTTCGATGCTGTTGTTTTCCGAGTTTGTTTATCCGTTCGAATTGACGTCGTTCCTGATTCTCGTTGCCATCCTGGGCGCGATTGTGCTCGCCCAGCGGGAGAACTGACATGGTCCCGACGAATTACTACCTGATTTTGAGCGCCATCCTGTTCGGCCTGGGAGTGCTGGCGTTCGTTTTCAAGCGCAACATCATCACCCTCTTCATGGCCATCGAGCTGATGCTGAATGCGGTCAATCTGGCGTTTGTGGCCTTTAGCCAGGCATTGGGCAAGCCGGATGGAGAAGTTTTCGTTTTGTTCGTGATCGTAGTCGCGGCGGCGGAGGCGGCTGTGGGGCTGGGCATTATCATCCTTACGGCGCGCAACCGGCGTTCGCTGAACGTTGAGCACGTGGACTTACTCAAACTCTAATGCCGATACTAGAAAATCTTTGGATTATTCCGCTGCTGCCACTACTGGGCTCGGCGATCAACGGGCTGTTTGGCGCGAAGTGGTCGAAAGCCGTCGTAAACAGCGTCGCGCTCGGCTCCACGGGCGTTTCGTTTCTCTGCGCGGTCGAAGCGGTACGTGAATTTTTGGCCGGCGGCTCGCAACCATTTCGCAAGGAATTCTTCGACTGGATCGTCGCCGGGAGTTTCCGGGCGGGGTTCGATCTGCAACTCGACCAGCTCACCGTGGTGATGCTGTTGGTCGTAACCGGCGTCGGCTTCCTGATTCACATTTATTCGACCGGGTACATGGCGCATGAGGGCGGCTACTACCGGTTCTTTTCGTACCTGAACCTGTTCATGTTTTTCATGCTGATTCTGGTGCTGGCGGCAAACTATGTGCTTCTCTTTGTCGGATGGGAAGGCGTGGGATTGTGCAGCTACCTGCTGATTGGCTTCTATTTCCTGAAAAAGTCGGCGGCGGACGCGGGGAAAAAGGCGTTCATCGTCAACCGAATTGGCGACTTCGGCTTCATGCTGGGGATGTTCCTCCTCTTCCGATCGTTTGGATCGCTGGATTTCCAGACGGTGTTCGCCAAGGCGGCAACGTGGCAACCGGACGCGATGGGCCAGTTCGGCGCCATAACTGTCGCGTGTATTCTGCTGTTTGTGGGTGCCACGGGCAAGTCGGCGCAGCTTCCTCTTTATGTTTGGCTGCCGGACGCGATGGAAGGCCCGACGCCAGTTAGCGCGTTGATCCACGCGGCGACGATGGTCACTGCGGGCGTATATGTTGTGGCGCGTTCGCACATTTTGTTTTCGCATGCGCCGACGGCTATGTACATCGTCGCCATTGTCGGCTGTGCGACAGCGTTCTTTGCGGCCACGATCGGCCTGGTGCAGTCGGACATAAAGAAAGTCCTGGCGTATTCCACCGTCAGCCAGCTTGGCTACATGTTCCTGGCGTGCGGCGTGGGCGCTTTCAGCGCGGGGATTTTCCACCTGATGACTCACGCGTTCTTCAAGGCGTTGCTCTTCCTTTCCGCCGGCAGCGTGATTCACGCCATGGGCGGCGAGCAGGACATGTGGAACATGGGCGGGCTCAGCAAAAAGATCAAGGCCACCTACTGGTGCATGCTCTTCGGCACGATTGCCATCGCGGGATTCCCTCCATTCGCAGCGTTCTTCTCGAAGGACTCCATTCTTTTTGCCGCCTACAATTCGGAAAATGGCGGCAAGGTTCTGTACGGCGTGGGACTGCTCGCCGCCGTGCTTACCTCCTTTTATATGTTCCGATTGATCTGGCTGACGTTTTACGGGGAGAACCGCTACGACGAGCACAAGGTGCATGTACATGAATCGCCCGGGAGCATGACCGGGCCGTTAATGATCCTGGCGTTTCTTTCGCTGACCGGCGGATGGTTTGCTTTGCCTGCCCTCTTAGGAGGCAAGGATTACTTCGCCGAATTTCTTTCGCCGGTATTCGGCGCTGCCGAAGCGGGCGGCGGAGAAGCGGCGCAATCACTGGAGCACATCCTTTCGATCGTGGCCGTAGTCGCGGCGACCGCGGGCTTGCTGGTGGCGTGGCGGATGTACTCGAAGAAGGTCACGCGCGGGACGTCGGAAGGCGTGCACAAGCTGCTCTACAACAAGTATTACGTGGATGAACTGTACGCGGCAGTGGTAGTGCGGCCGCTGGTGTGGTTATCAAGCAATGTGCTTTGGAAGGTTGTGGACGCCGGGATGATTGATGGAGCGGTGAACGGCGCGGCAGATGGCGCGGCGGCCGTTGGCGATGCGGTCCGCCATGCGCAGTCCGGCAATACGCGTAGTTACGCGGTGTGGGTTGTGGTCGGCGCGATCGTCGTGATAGGCATTGTCTTCTGGCCGATTCTGCATCCGGCGCTCTTTGGAGGGGTACGCTAATGGAACTCAGCGGACATCTCCTCTCGATCCTGGTCTTCTTCCCTGCTTTTGGCGCGGTGGCGCTGCTTTTGTTGCGCAGCGAAGATGAATTCTGGATCAGGCGATTGACCTTCGTCGTGTCTGTCGTCGAGTTTCTCTTCTCGCTGATCCTGCTGCGCGCGGTGGCCATCGGCGCGCCGGGATACGCGCTGACCGAATACAAGGCGTGGATTTCGTCCCCGCCGATCAACTACCACCTCGGGGTGGACGGCATCAGCATGTTCCTGGTGATTTTGACCACCCTGCTGACGCCAATCTGCGTTCTGGCTTCGTGGAAGGGCGTGCATCACCGCATCAAGGAATTCCATGTGATGCTGCTGTTGCTGGAGGTCGGCATCATCGGCGTGTTCCTGGCGCTGGACCTCTTTGTCTTCTTCCTTTTCTGGGAGGTGATGCTGATTCCGATGGCGTTCCTGATCGGCATCTGGGGCCACGACCGGCGCATCTATGCCGCGGTGAAATTCTTCATCTATACGATGGCCGGCTCGGCGTTCATGCTGGTCGGCATCCTGTGGCTTTACAACCTGACCGGCACGTTCGACCTGCCGGCGATTCAGCTGACGCTGCAAAGCGCGGCGTTTCATCTGGCCCCGCGGACGGAGATGCTGCTGTTCCTGTCGTTCTTCATCGCGTTCGCGATCAAGGTGCCGGTCTTCCCTTTTCACACCTGGCTGCCCGATGCGCACGTGGAAGCGCCGACGGCCGGCTCGATCATTCTGGCCGGCGTGCTGCTGAAGATGGGCACCTACGGCATGATCCGGTTCTGCCTGCCGTTGTTTCCTGAAGCGTCGCACCGCGCGGCTCCTGTGGTGGCGGTGCTGGCTATCATCGGGATTATTTACGGCGCGCTGGTTTCGCTGGTGCAGCCGAATCTGAAGAAACTTGTGGCCTACTCTTCCGTGAGCCACCTGGGGTTCGTGGTGCTTGGTATTTTCACGTTCCACACGATTTCCATGCAGGGCGCCGTGTACCAGATGCTGGCGCACGGGATTTCAACCGGGGCGCTGTTCTTCCTGGTCGGGATGCTGTACGACCGGCGGCACACGTTTGAAATCAGCGAATACGGTGGGCTGGCGACGCCGATGCCGAAATATGCGGCATTCTTTCTATTTGTCGCGCTGAGCTCGATGGGCTTGCCGATGTTGAACGGGTTCGTGGGCGAATACCTGATCCTGCTGGGCACGTATCAGGTGCGGTGGGGCTGGGCCAGTTGGGCGGCCACCGGGGTGATTCTTTCCGCCTGCTATCTTTTGTGGGCCTATCAGCGCGTTTTCTTTGGCGAAGTGACACATGAGAAGAATCGCAATTTGTCCGATATCGATGCGCGGGAAAAATGGGGACTCATCGTATTCGCGGTAATTACCCTTTGGATGGGTATCGGCTCGCCGTTTTTCACGCGCCGGGTTGCAGCTCCGGTGAACGCGGTGATCGAACAGACCAAATCGAGATATGCCGAAGAGGCTTCAAAACCCTCAGCTCTGCCGCAGCCCGCGGCGCTGGCCACCGAAACGCATCAAGATTCTCTTACAAGGACGGTTTCCCGTTAAATGACCCCGAGCGCTGCAGATCTGATTCGCGTCCTGCCTGAAATTATCTGGTGCGGCTTCGGCGTGCTGCTGATGCTGCTGCAGCCGTTCCTGAAGAACCGCCAGGGACTGACACTTTTCGCAATGGTGGGCGCGGCGGGCGGCACGCTGGCCACGTACTTCGGGCAGATGGGCAACGGGTTTTTCGGGCTGATTCAGTTCGATACGTACAGCCTCTTCTTCCACTGGCTGGTGGGACTGGTGGCGTTCCTGGTGATTCTGGCTTCGGACTCGTACCTGGAGCGGGAGAACCTGGCGCCCGCGGAATTTTATGCCTTGATTCTCTTCGCCACGGCCGGCATGGGGGTGCTCGCTTCCGCGCAGGAATTGCTGACCGCGTTTATCGGGCTGGAGATGTCCTCGATTTCGAGTTATGTGCTGGCGGGCTACCGGCGGGATGCCGTGAAGTCGAGCGAGTCGGCGGTGAAATACTTTTTGCTCGGGTCGTTCGCGACGGCGTTTTTCCTCTACGGCATCGCGCTCGTTTACGGCGCCTCCGGCTCAACAAACCTCGTGCAGATTGCTTCGGTGGATCCCGGCAGCAACCTGCTGCGACTTGGCTTGACGCTGATACTCGTCGGCCTCGGCTTCAAAGTGGCTGCTGCTCCCTTCCAGGTGTGGACCCCGGACGTTTATGAAGGCGCGCCCACGCCGGTGACGGCGCTCTTTGCCGCCGGCCCCAAGGCCGCAACGTTCGCGCTGCTGCTGCGGATATTCACCACGATTCATGCGGCCACGGATTTCTGGTTCTGGGCGTTCTGGATTCTTGCGGTGGCCACAATGTTTGTGGGCAACCTGGGCGCACTGGTGCAGACCAACGTGAAGCGCATGCTGGCTTACAGTTCCATCGCTCACGCCGGATACACCCTCGTGGCGTTCACGGCGGTGACCACCATGAAGCTGGACCCGGAAACGGGCGCGGCGCCGGCATACGCGGCCGTGCTCTTTTACCTGCTGGGTTATTCGCTGGTGAAGGTCGGCGCGTTCACGATTGTCTCGGAGATTGGCGGGAAGGGCGAGAGTTACCAGACGCTGGATGACTTCGCCGGCCTGGGCACGCGCCAGCCCTTTGCCGCGGCGGCCATGACCTTGTTCCTGCTTTCCCTGCTGGGAATGCCGATCACGGCGGGATTTTTCGGCAAGTTTTATGTGTTCAAGGCGGCCATCAACTCGAAGCTGATCTGGCTGGCAGTGCTGATGACGATCAACAGCGCAATCGGCGCCTACTACTATCTGCGAGTAATCGTTGTGATGTACATGCGCGAGCACACGGGCGACATCCCCGCGGAAGCGGCCACCAGCCTGAGCCCGACAGCGGCCATGGTGGTGGTCGTCGCGGCGCTGGCGACGCTTTATCTGGGCCTCCTGCCCAATCATGTGCTTGGGATTGTGCTGTCACAAAACCTGATACTTTCCGCGCGTTAAAAGGTGGGACGTTTCCCGATTTCCCGCCTCAATGGCTGCCTTCCTATGCAGTGTCCTACGTTCAATTTGGGTTGGTGCGTAAGGTTTCGCGCGTAAAAGCGAGAGCTTCGCTCTCGCACTCAAAAAACGAACCGCTCCGGGGTGGCCGGAGCGGTTCGTCGAAACTTGAGTTGGGAAACCGCCGTTGGCGGGTTAGACCTTCAACATGATGATGGCGAGGGTGAAGAGCGCCAGAGTCTCGATGAACACCAGACCGAGAATCATCGAGGCGCGAATGGCTCCAGCGGCTCCGGGATTGCGCGCGATGCCTTCGCAAGCCGAGGATGCCACCTTGCCCTGCCCAAACGCCGCGCCAAACGCAGCGATGGCCATACCAAAGCCCGCGGCAATCGCCAAGGCGCCTTTTCCGCCAGCCGCCGCCCCACCATCCTGGGCGAACGCTGCCGGAGCAACCAGCAACACGATCGTTAGTACCGTCAACAACAGGACTGCTTTCTTCATCACTTCCTCCTTAGAATGCCGCCAGTGGGTGGTTCCCGGCTCTACGCCCTGCAACCGGTCTCACGCTGAACGGCAAGAACAAGATCGCTATCTTTGGCTGCGGCCGAAGGCGGACGGCCTCGGCAGGCCGTCCTTAGATAAAACTAAAGATCAGTGCTCGTCGGCTGTGGCAAGCCCGAGATAAATCGAGGGCAATACGGTAAAGATGTAGGCCTGGATGATAGAGACGAAAATGTGCAGGCCGATGAAAAGAATCGGGAACACTGCCGGAAAGATCCCCAAAGCGATTCCCAACGCGGGGCTCTTGTGCCAGCCCCATTGTGCGGGCCCTAGCAGCAGGCCGAGAAAAATCATGTAAATCAGGTCGCTGGCGAAGATATTGGCCCAGAGACGAACGGTCAGGGAGAGCAGGCGCGCGCTGGTGCTGATCAGTTCGACAGGGAACAGCAGGACGGCCAGCACCCAGTCGCCGATCTGTTTGGGAGAGCCGGCAAAGGTCAGGAGATAGTAGAACGGGCCGTGGTGGCGGATTCCCTGCCAGTTGAAATAGAGAAACGTGAGGCACGCGCAGGCCAGGGGCACGACGGCGTTGCCGGTCGGCGAACTGAACGCCGGAAACAGGCTGAGGAGATTGGCGAAGAGAATAAATATCGCAACCGACCCCGTGAAGGCAATGAACTTATCGCCGCCATGAGCGACGTTTTCTTCGAGAAGGTCCTTAATGCCGAAGCCGAGCGGGTTGGTAAGAAGAAGTTCGGCGCCCTGCTGGAGTGCTCCGGGGCGCTCAACGGAGAGGCGAGCGCGGAGAGCCAGCGCGAGAATCGTGCAGAGCAGCAGGACGAAGAGGGACATCACGACATATTCGGGGATGGGGGCTTCGTAATCCTTTGGTTGAATGTGCAGCGCATGGAGCAACCGGAGCGCGATTGGCGCGAAGATGTGGTTAAACCAGACGGTTAGTTGGCTTACGTGTTCTTCCATTCGTTATTCCTGAGGATGCAGGATTTCGTACACACTGACTGCCAGTGTGGCCGCTCCCAGGGCACACAAACCAAAAATCATGCTCAAAATGGGAACGTTCAGATATTTAAAAATAACATAGACAGCGAGGGCTATCAACCCGTAGCGGAACGCCGCTGTGAAATACGTGGAGATGGGGACCTCCGGCTTGGGGTGCTCGGCCTGGGCCGTGGAAGCGGCGGTAAGCGCGTCCAAACCCTGCTTGAGCCAGCGAAAATTAAACCAGGCCAGGATGGCGCCGACGAAGATGCCTGCACCCCAGAGTGGGGCGTAGAACACGGCAACGGGGATGGCGGCGAGGGCTCCAAGAAGTAGCGTGAGACGCGCGATCCATTTTTCGGATTGGAGATACGGGGCGACGTTGATGGGCGTGGTGGACATGTCAGATCTGCTGTTCGTGGGAAATTTAGCACAATTCTGAAGCTGAGGTTCTTCGCGCATCCTCGTCGGATGCCCTCAGAATGACAAACCGTCCCTAGTGGAATTTTTAGACGAAGGCAGTCGTGTGCGGAGTTAGCCCTTCGGGAGGCGGCGGAGAATGTCGCGGAGGCCGGCGACAAAGCCGAGGGCGCCGAAGACGAGCATGAAGGCGGGTTTTGTGTGCAGCCATGCGTCGAGGAAGTAGCCGATAGCGCCACCCACGACGATGCAGCCCACGAAGATGAACGGAAGTTCCATCGCCGTGGAAATTTGTTGCGTGAATCCCCTCGCCTGCTTCTCAGCGGGAGAAACTTCCGGGTCGGGCTTATTGTTGGATTCCGAGGGCATAGTGAGCAAGACGAGTGAACGGCTCAGGATACAACCCCGCCGCGAGAGTTACAAACAGCGCCGCGCCGAGAGCGACAGCCTGGGCGCTGCTCATGACCGGATCCGGAGCGTCGCCGGGCTTCTTGAGCCAGGCGTGAACTACGACGCGGAAATAGTAGTAGACCGCGGGGACGATATAGAGCGCCGCAAAAATGGCCAGCACGGGATGATGGGTTTCGATGAGCGCGAGGAAGATGAAGTACTTGCCCATGAAACCGGCCGTGGGAGGAATGCCGGCCAGCGAAAGCATGAAGATGAGGAGCAGCACGGCAGCGGCGGGGCTGCGGTGGTAAAGGCCGTCGAGGTCGTTGAGTTCGTCGCCGATGAGGCCGCGTTGGCGGAGGACGACGACCACGGCGAAAGCGCCGATGGTCATGAAGGCGTAGACGATCAGGTAGTAAATGATTCCCGTAAGACCAGTCTCGTTCCCTGCGACGAGGCCAAGAAGAATGTAGCCGACGTGAGAGATGGACGAGTAAGCGAGGAGGCGCTTGATGTTGGTTTGCGTGAGCGCCGCGAGGTTGCCCCAGGTTAGCGAGGCGATGGCTACGCCGGCGACGAGGCCTTGCCATATCGGTTGCGAGCCGCCGAAGACCCAGATGAAGAGCCGGAGGAGCAACGCGAAGCTAGCCGTCTTGGAAGCGACGCTGACGTAGGCACCGATGGGCGTGGGGGCGCCTTCGTACACGTCCGGCGCCCACTGGTGGAATGGAACAGCGGCCACTTTGAAGAAGAGCCCAGTAGCGACGGTGACGAAGGAGAGAACTAGAAGCCAGTCGGCCATGCCGCGGCCGGCAACATATTGGAATCGCCGATCAAGGGTGCTGCCGATATCCAGGATGCTGGTGCTGGCGGTGAGGCCGTAGAGCAGCGAAAACCCGTAAGCGAGGATGCCGGTGCTGAAACCGCCGAGGAGCAGGTATTTGAGGGCGGCTTCGTTGGAGCGTTTTTCGCGGCGGAGATAACCCGCAAGAACGTAGAAGCTGAGGGCCATGGTTTCAAGGCCGAGGAACATCACGATCAGGTCGGTGCCCGAAGCCATGAACATCATGCCGATGCAGGCGAGAAGCAGCAGCGCGTAGTATTCGCCCTCCTGTTCGCGCTCCAGGTCGAGATAGCGGACCGAGAGAAGGATCACCAGGCCGGTGGCGGCAAGAAAGACTGCGAAAAAGAAGAGCGAGTAGCCGTCGATGACGACGGTGTTTTGAAAACCGAAAATGCCAGGCAAGTCGGGGCGGGATTCATGCTGAAGATTAAATCGCCTGCCCTGCATGAAGAGGCCGAAGCCGCTGGCGGCGACTCCGAGCAGGGCAACGCCCGCGTTCCAGTGCTTTTCTTTTTTCTCCAGCAGGAAATCGAAGATCAGAATTCCGAGCGCGAAAAGAAGCAGCTCCATCTGTGGCAGGACGGTGATACCGTCGCCGTGGATGTAGCTGACAATCGCGTCGAGGAAGGAAAGGTGCATGGGTGGCGGCTACTTGACCTCCGGTGGGATGGAGGTAGATGAGGTAAAGGAAGTAAAGGAGGTAGAGGATGGTGAGGCAGCTTGCGGGTAAAAGCCCGGATTCACCTGCTGGACGATGCGCTGGACTGGCTTTTCGATGTAGGCGAAAAAAGGCTTCGGGTAGATGCCGATCCAGAACGCGAGAGCGACGAGCGGAAGCAGGACGGCGTACTCACGAAGGTTAAGATCGGGGAGAGTTTTGTTCACTTCGTGCGTGACCGGGCCGAACATGGTGCGCTGGTAGAGCCACAGCAGATACGCGGCGCCAAGAACGATACCCAGCGAGCCCCACGCAGCCCACGCTTTGCTCACAACAAATGTGCCCTGCAGGATGGTGAATTCTCCGATAAAGCCGTTGAGCAGCGGCATGCCGAGCGAGCTGAGGCTGACGATGAGATAGATCGCCGCGAAATTGGGCATCGGCGTGGCGAGGCCGCCGAACTCGGAGATGAGCCGGGTGTGGCGGCGCTCGTACAATACGCCAACGATCAGGAATAGCGCGCCGGTGGAAATGCCGTGATTGATCTGCTGCAGGACGCTGCCGGAAAGACCCTGCGGCGTAAGCGCGAAGATGCCCAGCGTGCAGAAGCCGAGGTGGCTGACGGATGAGTAGGCGATCAGGCGCTTCATGTCTTTCTGCATGAGGCAGACAACGGCGCCATAGATGATGCCAATCAACGAGAGCACGATGACGATGTGGATGATTTTTGCGCGCAAAGCGGCGTCGGCCGGGAGCAGCGGGAGCGAGAAGCGGAGAAAGCCGTACGTGCCCATTTTCAGCAGGACGCCGGCGAGAATGACGGACCCGGCCGTTGGAGCTTCCGTGTGAGCGTCGGGAAGCCAGGTGTGGAACGGGAACATGGGCACTTTGATGGCGAAGGCAAAGAAGAATCCCCAAAAGAGCCAGATTTTAAGGCCGTCTGGAAATTGCTGCGCGGCGGCGAGTAACGTGGGGATATCAAACGTGGCGATGGCGCCCTGCGGCAGAGTTTTCGCGTAGTTGAAATAGAGCGCGAGGATGGCCAGCAGCATGATCACGGAGCCCGCCAGGGTGTACAGAAAGAATTTGATAGCGGCGTACAGGCGGCGCTCGCTGCCCCAGACTCCGATGAGAAAATACATGGGCACGAGCATGACTTCCCAGAAAACGTAGAAGAGGAAGAAGTCGAGAGAAAGAAAAACGCCGAGCATGCCGGTCTGCAGCAAGAGGAGCAGGATGTAATACTCCTTGGTCCGCTGCTGGATCGCGCTCCAGGAAGAGGTGATGGCGATCATGCCGAGGAGCGTGGTCAGCATGACGAGCAACATGCTGATGCCGTCTGCGCCCAGCGAATATTTGGCGCCGATGGAAGGAATCCAGTCGGCCGATTCCCTAAACGCATAGTCACCGCTGCCGGCCGGAAAATGGATCATGAGCGGAAGCGACACGAGAAAGCCGAGCACGCCGAAGAGGTTGCCGACGAGACGGTGGAGGAGTTGAAGGTCGCGCGGAATGAACAGCAGTAGCAGCGCACCGAGGAGCGGCGTGAAGAGGATCACGCTGAGCAGATGATGTGAGGAGTGCTCCATTCGAATCGCCTTTCAGTGCAAGGTCCGCACAAACGTCTGCACGTGGTGGCCGTAAAAGCCGAGCAAAATTGCCAAACCAATGAGGATGAAAACGGCGTAGGTGGAGAAAACGCCGGTCTGGAACATCCGCACGGGCATGCTGAGAAATTTCGGGAACCAGCCGAGCAGATTGACCAGGGCGTCCACCACCCATTTGTCCCACCACATGGAAATCCGGGAAAAGACGCGCGCGAGCCAGCCGGCGCCGTCCACGCCGAGTCCGTCGATGACTTTCGAATCGAAGAAGCCGAGCGCGGTGCTGAGGTCCTTGATGCGATTGACGAACAGCGCGTCGTAAATTTCGTCGACGTAGTATTTGTGGACCAGCAGATTGTGGAGGCGCGGCCAGGACGCCGAGAGTTTCGTGTGCAGCTTGGGATTTTCGAGATACAGCTTGTACGCCAGCCAGAAACCCAGCGCGACGAAAGCTACGGAAGACGCCATGAGCGCGTATTCGGCCAGCAAGGTATGGCGCCCGAAAGCGATTGCACCGGTATCCGTTTCGACTCCGCGCAGAGACGGCTCGAGAAAACGCTCGAACGGGCTTTCTTCACCCCAGAGAATGGGCAGGGCGAGCCATCCGGAGACGATGGAGAAAAAGGCCAGAATCATCAAGGGCACAGTCATGGACTTCGGAGATTCATGAATGTGGCCTTCCATCTCAACCGGGAGCCGGGACCTGCCGTAAAAGGTCTCGAAGAGGAGGCGGAACATATAAAAAGCGGTCAAGCCTGCGGTCACGATTCCGACGGCCCAGAGCCCGAAATAACGGTCCAGCATCTGGTGGCGATTGAAGGCGTGGCCGAGAATTTCGTCTTTGCTGAAGAAACCGGAGAGGCCCGGAACGCCGGTTATGGCCATTGTCGCGATTATGAACGGAACAGCGGTTGCGGGGATGGTGTACCTCAAGCCGCCCATTTTGCGGATGTCCTGCTGGCCGGAGAGCGAATGGATAACGCTGCCGGCGCCGAGGAAGAGCAGTGCTTTGAAGAAAGCGTGGGTCATCAAATGGAAGATGCCCGCGGCGAATGCACCGACGCCGAGGGCGAGGAACATGTAACCCAACTGGCTGATGGTGGAATAGGCGAGAACTTTTTTGATGTCGGTTTGCACGACGGCCATGGTCGCGGCGAAGATGGCGGTCGTGGCGCCGACAATGGCGACGACATCCATCGCGGCCGGGGCAAGTTGATAGATGGCGCTCATGCGCGCGACCATGTAGACGCCTGCAGTGACCATGGTGGCGGCATGAATCAAGGCGCTGACGGGTGTGGGGCCTTCCATCGCGTCGGGGAGCCAGACGTAAAGCGGGATTTGCGCCGACTTCCCCGCGGCGCCGACGAAAAGGAGCAAGGCGATGCTGGTGAGTACGGAAGCGCCGTAGGCGAGTTGGTGCTGCGCGACCATATTCGCAAGCGATTGCAGAATTCCGGAAAACGCGGCCGGGTCGGGGAGACCCTGTGAGGTGAAGCGAACCGTGCCGAAGGTTGCGGCGACGAGCAGAAGCCCGAGCAGAAAGCCTGCGTCACCGATGCGATTGACGATGAAAGCTTTCTTGCCTGCATCGGCAGCGGATTTTTTCAGAAAATAAAAACCGATCAACAGGTAGCTGCAGAGGCCCACGCCTTCCCATCCGACGAACAGAAGCAAAAGATTGTTGGCGAGAACAAGCGTGAGCATCGAGAACATGAAGAGGTTGAGATAACCGAAAAAGCGGTAGTAGCCGCCTTCGTGGGCCATGTACCCGATCGAATAGACGTGGATGAGGAAACCGACAAAGGTGACGACAAGAACCATCACGCAGGACAGCGGGTCGAGAAGATAGCCCCAGTCGGCAACGAAGTTGACAATGCCTGTGGGCGTGGGCATGGCGCCGGGTGTCACCCATTGAAAAAGGATCTGCTGGTAAACCCGCTGGGTTGCGGGAAGCGTGAAAAGTTTCAAAACAGCGCCGAGCGCGTGAAGGAACGAGAGAAACACGCTGCCGACACAGAAGAGATTTACCGCATCCTTCTGCAGGCGGCGGCCGAAGAAAAACATAATCGCAGCGCTGGCGAGCGGAAACAGCGGTATGAGCCAGAGGTGGGAAAGGAAGTAGCCGGGGGAGTTCATCGGCGCGCCTCATCTACAAAAGGCGCCCGCCTCGGAAGGCGGCCGCTACATGGTGGATGGCAATGAGTGCTTACCATTTGAGGAGATCCATTTCGTCGGCGAGGACGGTCTCACGGTTGCGGAAGAAGGCGATGATAATGCCGAGGCCGACGGCAGCTTCCGCGGCTGCGTCGGCGATGATGAACAGAGCAAAGACCTGTCCGGCAACGTCGCCGAAGTACCGTGAAAAGGCAACCAGGTTGATGTTGACGGCATTAAGGATCATCTCGATGGACATCAGCACGATGATCACGTTGCGCCGCGTGATGACGCCGATGGCGCCGATCAGGAATAGCGCGAGGCTCAGGAACAGGTAGTGGCCGATAGGCATCATGGGACGTCTGTCCTTTTCTTGGCCATGACCACGGCTCCTACCATGGCGACCAGCAGCAGAACGCTGGCGATCTCAAAGGGGAGAAGATAGGCACCGAACAAACCCTTCGCGAGTTCTTCCGTGTTGGGCGGAAGTTTTGTAGCAGGCGCGGGATTCGGAATGAGAAGACCCTGGCCGGGAACTTTCCGAGCCAGCCAAAGCACGGCACCTGCCTCCACACCGACGGCAAGAGCGACGAAGAGCGCAATCCACTTCTGCGTGCGCGAACGAATTCGTGGCAGTGGCACGTCCAGCCGGACGAGCATGATCACGAAGATGAACAGCACCATGATGCCGCCGACGTAAAGAATGATCTGCGAGATGAACAGGAATTCGGCGCGAAGCTGCAGAAAAATTCCGGCCGTGGCAAGCAGCGTGGTGATGAGGAACACGGCGCTGTGAATGGCGTTGCGGCGCGTGATCATAAGCGCGGCGCTGATCACCGCGATACCGCCAAAGAAATAGAACAGGACGCTATCCAGCATGGGTGTCCTCCACGATGGAGGAATCCGCCAGCAGGGCGGCGGAAGCGGCGCTGGCATGCTTGTCGTTCCAGCGCAGCAGAAGCATGGCGAACCCAATGGTGGCCACGGTGGTAACGGCCGTGGCCAGCCAGCGGTTCCAGCCAAGCTCGGATGAAAGCGCCAGGGCGATGCCGACATCCACAACATTGATCAGGGCCAGCGGGATCAGGATGTGCCAGCCGAGGCGCATCAGTTGATCGAAGCGAAAGCGCGGGAGCGTGAAGCGCAGCCACATGAAAATATAAATGTAAGCTGAAACCTTAAGGAGAAACCAGAAGGCGCCGTAGAGGCCATCGTGCATAAATTGCAGCGGCAGATGGGCAAACGGGGCTGCAAGAGCGAAAATCGCAGCCACGACGAAACAGGCCAACGCGACCGCCCACATGAACAGGGATTGCACGCGGGCGGGCTGCTTCCCTGCCCTGAAGACGCAATACGCTCCGACCGCAGCGAGAAGAAGTGTGGGAGCCGCGTCCAACCAGCCGAGCCAGCGGAGATTGGGAAATGGCCGCAGCCAGCCACCGAGAAAGAGCGTGGTACCGACGGAGGCAACCACAATCATGTTGGCGTATTCAGCGAGGAAATAGAGCGACCACCGGAATCCGCTGTATTCGGTCATATACCCGGCGACGAGCTCGGATTCAGCTTCGGGAAGGTCGAAGGGAGCGCGATTGGTTTCGGCAATGGAGGCGATCAGATAGGTGAAGAAGCCGACTGGGGCGAGGAAGATATACCACGCGTGATCTGTACGCTGCGTTTCCACGATGGCACGAACGTTCAGAGTGCCGGCCAGGAGAAAGCCGCTGACGAGAGCAAAGCCGGCGGTGGTTTCATAACTGATGAGCTGAGCGGTGCTGCGAAGCGCGCCGATGACGGAATAGTGATTGTTGGACGCCCAGCCGCCTAGGACGATACCGAACGGGCCGAGGGCACTGACCCCGACGACAAAAAGAAGGCCGATGTTGATGTCGCGCGCGACCTGAAACCACGGGCCGAAAGCAACAGCCCCCATCGAAGTCAGCGCCGCGGTCATCGAAAGAACCGGGGCGACCCAGAAAATGAATTGGTCGGAGTTATCGGGGATCAGGTCTTCCTTGATGAGAAGCTTCAGGGCATCGGCAATCGGCTGCAGCAGGCCGTGCGGGCCGACGCGCATGGGACCCAGGCGCGCCTGCATGTCTGCCATGACCTTACGTTCGACAAGAACGATATAACCGGCAATGAGTGGAACAACGAGAACGATCAGCACCGCGCAAAGCAGCT
>Ga0210400_10002524_pt1 | contig 16874 bp, 13 predicted proteins | sample IncBWH26MmetaG_FD_155456 | JGI IMG/M metagenome (GOLD analysis project Ga0210400, IMG submission 155456) | Forest soil microbial communities from Barre Woods Harvard Forest LTER site, Petersham, Massachusetts, United States - Inc-BW-H-26-M | ecosystem: Environmental > Terrestrial > Soil >... | reverse complement strand
GTCACAACTGGTTCAGCGCCCACGTGCCGCAGGGCCTTGACCACCGATGTCAGATTCCCGGCTTTATAGTCGATGACCGTGACACGCATCAAAGAAGTCCCTTCGTGCTCGGCAACATTTCGCCTAATTGCTTGTCGCGCGAGCATGCCACGCGCATTGCACGCGCAAAGGCCTTGAATATCGCCTCGATCTTGTGGTGATTCGACCGGCCATACATGGTCTTCACGTGGACATTGGCACGCGCACCACGCGCAAACCCCTCGAAGAAATCCGTCACCAACTCCGTCTGCAGATCGCCGACCAGCCGCGTTCGCACCTTGGCGTCGACCGCATAGGCCGCCCGCCCACTCAAGTCCACCGCGGCAATGGCCAAAGTCTCATCCATGGGCATTAGAAAATAGCCCGCGCGCAAAATGCCGCGTTTATCGCCGAGCGCGCGATCAAAGGCTTCACCGAGCGCAATCCCCACATCCTCCACCGTGTGATGCTGGTCGACATCGAGGTCCCCTTTGCATGTGAGTTCAAGGTCGAACGCGCCGTGCCGTGTAAACAGCTCAAGCATATGATCGAAAAACCGGATTCCGGTAGAAATCTTGTACTGACCCTTGCCCTCAATCGTGAGAGCAATGGCAATGCGCGTCTCATTTGTGTCGCGCGCAACTGCAGCCCTGCGAACTGTCTTCTCGGTCGAGTTTTTCTGCACCGTCGCCGCCATCATCGTCCATCCTTGTGGTTTCGGAGTGTTTCCAGCGTTTGCTTCAATACGCCAACGGCTTCGCGCATTTGCTTACGTGTGCCAATTGTGATGCGAACACATCCATTGCAACCGGGATCGCTTGAGCGGTCGCGCACCAGCACACCGCCAGCCGACATCATGCGAACAACCTCGGCATGTCCGGCGCCGATGTCCACGAGAATGAAATTCGCGTGACTCGGCCAGCGACGCACGCCGGCCGCGTCGAGCGCCTCCGCAAACTCTTCGCGCGCAGCAATCACTTCCCCGACATACCAGTCAAGGTAGGCCGAATCTTCCAGCGCCGGCGGCAAACAAGCCAGCGCCAGCGAATTGACGCTATAGGGTGAAAGCACGCGCCGAATCCACTGGATCAACTCGGCAGGACCAGCCAGCACTCCAAGCCGCAATCCCGCAAGCCCGTATGCCTTCGAAAATGTACGCGCGATCGTCACGTTGGGCAGCGTACCGATCAGGTCGATAACTGTCTCACCGTAAAAGTGAAAATACGCCTCGTCCACCAACACCACCGCCTGGGGAGCACACCGGGCAATCTCAATAATCTGCTCTCGCGTCGCAATCGAGCCAGAGGGGCTGTTGGGATTCGCGATCGCGATGATCTTCGTCAGCGGAGTGATCGAATTGAGAAGTCGCTCAAAGGGAAATTGCAGATCTCCGGCAGCCTGCACTGTCACGGCGCGCGCATCGGTCGCCGACGCGTAGACCTCGTACATCGTGTATGTAGGAACAGGCAGCAGCAGTTCGTCGCCGGATTCAAGAAACGTGTCGAACAGCACGTGAATCGCTTCATCCACGCCGTTCGTCAGAACAACCATCTCCGGCGCGACGCCAAGATGTTCCGCCACGATCCGCTCTACCGGCGCGCGTTCGGGATAGCGTGTAAGATCACCTGCCGAAATGCGACCAAGCATTTCCCGCACCCTGGGCGAACACGCGATTGTGTTCTCGTTAAAATCGAGCCGCATTGCGTCGCGATTTCCCAGCGGCGGGTGGTACTCCTTCATCGCCTGAACACGTGCGCGCGGAACAGGCTGAATCAGCGAAGCAGGCTTATGCACGGGCCCTCCTTCCGCGTGACTCGCCCCGATCCGGGTTCCGTGAGGCCTTGCGAATTCGCAGGCGTATCGCTTCAGCGTGTGCGATCAATCCTTCCGCCTCTGCCAGCAGCGCCGCCTGCGGCCCAAACGCGCGAATTCCACGCGCTCCATATTCCTGCACGGTTACCAGCTTCACAAAATCATTCACGCTGAGGCCGCCGCGCACGCGCGCCATGCCGCCCGTGGGCAAAGTGTGATTCGGTCCGGAGATGTAATCGCCCATTGGCTGCGCGGACCACCCGCCGACAAAAACTGAACCGGCGTTCGAAACCCAGTTCAGATCTTCAGCCGAATCGACAGTCAGATGCTCCGGGGCAAGACGGTTGGTAATCGCACGTGCCTCTTCAACGTCCGCAGCGATGATGGCGACGCCGTTGCGATCAAGCGCAGTACGGGCAACAGAGTTGTCCCGACTTTGCGCCCGGGCTTCCGCAACCACCTGCTTCGCAAATTCGCTCCGAGTGGTCACAAAAATCGCAACAGCCTCCGGATCGTGCTCCGCCTGTGCTACAAGATCCGCGGCGATTCCCGCCGGATCGCCATGCTCACTCGTCACAACAATCTCCGTAGGCCCGGCCAGCATATCAATTGCACAATCGAACGCCACGAGCCGCTTGGCAGCGGTAACGTATAGATTTCCAGGCCCGACAATCTTGTCCACCCGCGCAATCGTATCTGTTCCGTAAGCCAGCGACGCAATCGCGTGCGCGCCGCCTACGCGGAAGAATTCCTTGATGCCAAGCAGATGTGCCGCCGCAAGAGTTTCCAGGGCGGGCTTCGGCGAGACAACAACAATCCGCTGCACCCCAGCCACCTGCGCGGGAATCGCCGTCATCAGCAGTGTGGACGGAAGCGGATGGCGCCCGCTGGGCACATAGCAACCGACCGATTCGATCGGGCGCACAAGCTGACCAACCGTGTGCCCCGTCTTCGAAGGCTTGCTCCATGACCTGGGGAGTTGTTTCGTCGCAAACGCCTTGATGTGCGTGGCAGCCGTTCGCATGGCGTCGCGAAGGGCCGGATCAATCGCTTTCCACGCTTCGGCTATCTCCTGCGGCGCAATCATCAATTGCGCCGCATCCTCAAGTCCGTCAAACTGTGCCGCGTATCGCAGCAACACGCGATCACCGCCGCGCCGGACCCGCGCAACAATACGCTTCACAACCGGCAGCACCGAATCAAGCGCTGCACCACCCCGACGTTCCAGCGCGGCCAGAACTTCTGCGGTTTCGCGTGCTCCTCGCCCTCGAGTTCGAATCACCTTCATCGTTCTCGTCCCGTCTCTTTCTACAACACAACTTTATTCAGCGGATACTCGACGATACCCGCGGCACGCGCTGCTTTCAGCTTGGGAATCACGTCTCGAGCAACGCGCTCTTCCACAATCGTGTTCACGGCCACCCACTCCGAATTGCTCAACTGCGAAATCGTAGGCGAATTCAACGCAGGCAGCACCGCAAGGACGGCATCAAGATCAGCGCGTTTCACGTTAAGCATCAGGCCCACCTGCGACTGCGCATCAATCGCGCCACGCAGCATCACGGCGATCTGGTCGATTTTCTTCCGCTTCCATTCGTTCGCCAGAGTAGCCTTGCCGGCGATCAGATGCGTTTCACTCTCCATCACCGTATCGATGATCTTCAGGTGGTTGGCTTTCAGCGAACTGCCTGTCTCTGTCACTTCAACGATGGCGTCCGCCAACGTTGGCGGTTTCACCTCGGTAGCGCCCCAACTGAACTCCACTTTTACATTCACGCCCTTCTCGGCAAAGTATCTTTTCGTAACTTCGACCAGTTCGGTCGCGATGATCTTGCCGTCGAGGTCCTCCGCACGCTGAAAGCCGCTCGCTTCCGGCACCGCAAGCACCCAGCGCACTTTGCGCCGGCTTTGTTTTGCGTAGGTCAACGTGGTCACGCTGGTCACATCCAGGCCACTTTCGACGACCCAGTCAATACCTGTGAGCCCGGCATCGAGCACGCCATGTTCGACATACCGCGCCATCTCCTGCGCGCGAATCAGCATGCATTCGATCTCTGCATCATCGATGGATGGAAAATAGGATCGCCCGTCGGCGTAGATGTTCCACCCGGCGCGCTTGAAGAGTGCAATCGTAGAGTCCTGAAGACTGCCCTTGGGCAATCCGAGACGAAGTTTGTTAGCCACGCGCCACCTCCGCCGCATTCGAAAATCCGAGCGGCTTGGTAAAGCAACTCACGGTGCCCTCGTGGCACACTAGTCCGTCGCCCTCCACGATCACGCGAAACAGCAGTGCATCGTTATCGCAGTCTGTCGCTGCTGAAACAACGCGCAAGCGATTGCCGCTGGTCTCGCCCTTCATCCAAAGCTTTTGCCGCGTGCGGCTCCAGAAGGTGACGAACCCCGATTCCAGCGTCTTGGCGTAGCTGGCTGGATTGAGAAAGCCCAGCATCAATACCTCGCCGGTTTGTGCGTCCTGCACGATGCCGGCCACCAGGCCGTCCATCTTTTCGAAATCAATTGTCGGTTGTGCGCTCATAGTCTTCCTGATCTACTCTGAATTCTGCTGCAAAATCAAAAGCCCACCGGCTTCTTCGCCGGCGGGCTTTGGGTTTCTTCGATCTCTCTGGCCGTCTAGTTCAGGCCATGGCAGTCCGCCGGCATGGATGTCCCATGATGGTGGTGATGACCGTGATGGCGGCTGCTATACATCTCTTTCAAAAGTAAGGCAAACACTAATCTGTGTCAACTTCGAGTATCTGGAATCAGAAAAGCTCGACCCCAGCCTACCGGTTTTGCGCGCTTGTAGCGGGCTCGTTCTGAGACGAATGTCCAGGATCGTGCAACAGTTCAATCAGCTTCGTATAAAGCCGATTCCGCACCTCAAATCGCTCCGATGCGCGGGTCACGTACCGAACCAGAACCTCGATCCCCGACGCAGATGGCCGAAGATTTTCGACCGCGGTGGCGCTGAATCGGCTAAGGCTGTTTCCGCGCGCGCCCCGCTTCCATTCCTGCTCGGCCAGATTCGCGTTCTTCTCTGTTTCCTCCACAACCACCTTTTGAATGCGGTCGAGCCATCCGTGGACATTGTCAGACGCCGGAAGGTTGAGCGTAATTTCGTCCCACATCCACTGCCCGCTGGTGGAGAAGTTGAAGTACTGGCCCCGGATGGCAAATCCATTCATGAATGTGATTCGCCGCCCTGTCGGCAATCCTCGATCCGCAAGCGTCCCGGTCTCCAACAGCGTGGTATTGAACAATCGCACCTCAATCACCTCGCCCCCCACTCCGTTAATCTCAACCCAATCGCCCACGTGGATGCCATTCTTGCCGATCAGTACGAACCAGCCAAGGAACGCGATGATGAAGTCCTGCAGTGCTATGGTGAGCGCGGCTGTGGCAAGGCCCAGGATCGTCGGCGTCTCGCTCGGCGAACCAAAAATCACCAGCAGCATCAGCACCAGTCCGATGACCTGGATGCCGAGTTGAAAAATGCTGCGCAGGGTCTGCGAGCGGCGCCGGTCAAGCGCAGGATTATCCATCAGCCGTCGTATCAGCGCATCGCAAAGAACCATGCAGATACCGATAAATGCAATCAGAGCCAGCGACTGCAGAATCAAATGCAGCACAATCTGATGCTGCAACTGCACCTGCGCAGCCCATTTGTTGTAGACCATCACCAGTTGCTGCTTGGTCTGAATGCGATCGTCGTAGATGCTCAATATCTGGCGCTGCGCAGCTTTGTCCTTGATGAGGGCGAGTCTGGCAGCGCGATCAGCCGTGGACGGCGAAGCGGCCGAAGCCCCTGCATTCGCCTTCGCCTCAAGAGCATTGTGGGCAGCCGTTAGTGTCTGAATGTCAGCCTGGGTTTGCTTCACAGCCTGTTGGAGCAGCTGAGTGCGGCTCCTCTGGGTGAACCATGCTTTCACTCGGCGGGCCATGGTCCCTTCTCGTTGCGCAGAAACCACGGCGACGTCACCGCCGGACTGGACACGTTTGTCGTACGCGCTCATCGCCGCTTCATGCGCGCTTAATTCCGCCTGAATCTGGGCCGTCTGGTCGCCAGTCATGCGATCCAGGTCCTGTTGCGCATCGGCAAGCTCATCGGAGTCAAGTCCGAGCTGCGCTTTGGCTACATCCAGATCACCCTGGTCGACGGGAGCCGGCACACCATTCCGAGCCGCGTTAGACGGCGAACTCAACTGCTGCGTAATACTCGCGACCTGAGCCTGGTCCTGCTTGATAAGTTGTTGAAGCTGCGCAATCTTTTGCGAAAGAGCGAGGGCATCTCCGGATAACGTAATGTGTTGCGCCTGGAGCAGGGCCTGCCGAAGCGCAGACGCAAACGCCTGGTCAACATCATGGTCGGCAAGCCGCTGGGCGTCGCGCGCGAATTCCTTCTCTTCCGCAGTAACCGCGAGCGGCGCAAGAGCCTCGGCAGTCTGCCAGGGGCTCAAATCCACGATCGTCTTTTTGCCGGTGGCAGTTCGACCGCCTGGGTTGTTCAGGAAAGAGAGGTTCCCCATCGAGTCGCGCGTCAACCACGCAAACACCAGGCACAGCGCGAGAAACGCCAGCAAAAAAAGAAGAAGGACTATCCTGGTGCTGCCCAGGATTCTGCTGCGCAGTCCGCGGACGGGGGATGAAGCAATTGGGGGAATTGCCATACGTCTATTTTTGCAGGAAACCGGCTCTTCAGTCTCCAACTTTTCTGAATGATTCCAACCGAAAGGCTTATGCCTCGACCGCCTGATAGCAGAGAATGAATGGGTGAGAATGCAGGTATATTCCGGAATTCTGGCAGTCGCTCTGCTCTGCGCTCTCCCATCCGGCGTTGCAGGCTTCCCATTTCAATCCCCGCAAGCACCACCAGGCGCACATGCCGCGCCCGCGCCGGACGCGCGCGTCGATATCAACGCAGCAAGTCTGAATCAGCTCATGAAGGTCCCGGGTATGACCCGAACCTGGGCCGAGCGCATCATTCGCTTTCGACCTTATCGCGCCAAAAACGACCTCGTCGATCGTGGCATTGTCACCAGCCAGGTTTACGACCGCATCAAGGATTACGTCATCGCGCATCGCATTAAGTCGTAATTCCTTAGACAGCCTCCTCCGCGTGCGTCATCTCATGATCGTCGCCGCGCCGCAATAGCCGGCTCAGCAGCACATACAACACCGGAATAAAGACCAGGTTCAACACGGTGGAAAGCAGCATGCCGCCGACTATCGTTGTGCCCACGGAGCGCCTGCCCAGCGCACCCGCGCCGGTTGCGAACACCAGCGGAAGAACTCCTAGGATGAACGCAAACGACGTCATCAGAATCGGCCTAAGGCGCAGTTCGGCAGCCTCAATTGCTGCTTCTGCAATCGACCGTCCCTTCCGGCGCAGCTGCTCCGCGAACTCGACAATCAGAATCGCATTCTTGGCCGACAAGCCAATCAGCATCACCAAGCCGATCTGGCAGTATACGTCGTTCGACATGCCGCGCAACGACACCAGCCCCAGCGCACCCAGAACCGCCATCGGCACTGCCAGCAAAATAATGAACGGCAGTGCGAAGCTCTCGTATTGAGCCGCAAGCGTGAGATACACAACAAGAATGCCGAGTCCGAAGATGGTAAGAGCCTTGCCGCTCGACTCAATCTCGTCGAGAGTGAGCCCGGTCCACTCATATCGCATGCCGGGCATCATGAATTGTTTGGCAAGCGCTTCCATGCCGGCGATGCCCTGCCCCGAGCTGTAACCCGGAGCGGGCGAACCGTCGATCTCGACAGAGCGAAAGAGATTGTAATGATTGATAACCGGCGGACCCGAGCTGTCCGCCACCGTCACCAGGTTATCGAGAGGAACCATCTGGCCGGAATCTGAGCGCACGTTAAAGTTGTGCAGATCGCGTGCGGTCATGCGAAACGGCTGGTCGGCTTGAGCGAACACGCGATAGGTGCGGTTGTTGAAGTCGAAGTCGTTGACGTACTCCGAACCCATGAAAACACCGAGCGTAGTGGTGATCTGCGACAGCGGAATACTCATAGCTTTCGCCTTTTGTCGATCGATGGTCACCAGCACTTGCGGATCGTTCGCCGAGAAGGTGGTCAGAAGGCCCGTCAGGTCTTTGCGCGCACGCCCACCTCCCACGATCATGTGCGCCACCCGATCGAGATCAGTGATCGTATTCACGCCGGTATCCTGAAGTTCAAACTGGAAGCCGCCGAAGCTTCCTACACCCTGCACCGCCGGCGGCTGAATCATGGCAACCAGCCCGCCATTGGGGATCACCATCAACATCCCCAATTTTGGCGAAAGCCGCGCCACAATGTCACCGGCAGAATGGCCTTTGCCGCGACGCTGATCGGCAGGCTTAGTCGCCACAAACATCAATCCCGCATTGGATGCCCCTCCGCTGAAGCTGAATCCCATCACGGAAAATGCGCCGACAATATCCGGATCCTGACCAATGATCGCGCTTGCCTTGTCGGCCAGCGCCCCAGTGTATTCGAGCGAAGACCCCGGAGGCGCCTGCACAATCACGAACAGGTATCCCTGGTCTTCCTGTGGAATGAAGCCTGTGGGCACGCGGGAATACATCCAGACCGTTGCGCCCAGTCCTACAAAGAAAAGTAGCAGGAGCACGTAGCGAAGCTGAAGCGCAATGTGAATCACGCGCGCGTACGTGCGCGACATCCAACTGATGGTTGCATCGGCGCCATGAATGAACGCGGCAAACACGCGTGAAAGCGGCCGGATGTGCAGGAAATCCAGTTGGTGAGGCCGTTCCTCTTCGCCACGTAGGAACAGCGCAGACAGTGCCGGAGAAAGTGTGAGGGCATTGAAGGCTGAAATGGCAATAGAAAATGCAATCGTCAGCGAGAATTGCCTGTAAAGGATGCCAGTAGTGCCCGGGAAAAATGAGACCGGCACGAAGACGGCGATCAGAACCAGGGACGTCGCAATCACCGCGCTGGTCACCTCGCTCATGGCTCGCGATGTGGCCTCAAGCGGATTCGAGTGTTCCATCGCGATATGGCGCTGCACGTTTTCGATTACCACAATCGCATCATCGACCACCAGTCCGGTGGCCAGGGTGACGCCGAAAAGCGTCAGCGAATTGATCGAGAACCCGAACATCTTGGTGAACATGAAGGTGCCGATCAGCGAAACCGGGATGGTCACCGCGGGAATGATGGTCGCGCGCCAGTCAAGGAGGAACAGGAAAATGACAACGATGACGATCGCGATAGCTTCACCGAGCGTCACCATCACTTCGCGGATAGAGTCGCCCACAACGGTGGTGGAGTCAAAGGCAATCGCATACTCCAGACCCGGCGGAAAGCTCTTGGAGAGTTCCTTCAAAACCGCCTTTGCTTTTGCATCCACGTCCAGCGCGTTGGCGGTCGAAAGCTGCTGCACGCCGATGCCCATCGCAATGTGACCGTTGTATTTCAGCATCGAGCTGTAGTCCTCGGCGCCGACCACCGCATGACCCACGTCTTTCAGAAGGACAAGACCGCTTGGGGAATTTTTGATAATAATGTTGTCGAATTGAGCCGGGTCGCTGAGCCTTCCAACAACGCGCACCGGAAGCTGAAATGCCTGTGTAGAGTTGGCGGGCGGCTGACCAAGCTGGCCCGCGGGAATCTCGACGTTCTGCTCGATCAATGCGTTGATCACGTCGGTCGCCGTCAGGCTGCGCGATGCGAGCCGTACGGGATCGAGCCATATACGCATGGCGTATTTGCGTTCCCCAAAGATGACGACATCGCCGACACCAGGCACACGTTTGATGGCATCTTTAACGTAGACGTCGAGATAGTTCGACACGAACTCATTCGAGTAGCGCGCGTCGCGGGTGAAGAATCCAGCCGCGAACACAAAATTGTTGCTGACCTTGGTGATGGTGATTCCGGTTTGATTCACGGCAGCCGGCAGACGTCCCTGCACGCTCGCCACGCGATTCTGCACATCGACTGCAGCGATGTCGAGGCTGTACCCGGTCTGGAATGTTGCCGTAATGCTGCTGGTGCCGCTATTGGTGCTGGATGAGGTGATGTAACGCATTCCCTCAACACCGTTGATGGCCTCTTCCAACGGGATCGTGACTGCTTTCTCGACCGTGTCCGCATTCGCGCCGACGTAGTTGGTCGCGACCGACACCTGCGGAGGAGTGAGTTGCGGATACAGCGAAATCGGAAGCGTAGGAATGCTTACTGCCCCGGCCAGAATAATCATGAGCGCGCAAACTGTGGCAAAGACCGGCCGATGTATGAAGAAATCGACAAACAAAATGAGCCCTCTTTCGTTGTGTTCCAGTTGGCGTCAATTCCGCGACTTCGGAGGCATCGGTTCTGCTCAGCCAGGAATGGGAGACACCGGCATTCCGTTCACCAGGAACTGCGTACTCGATACCACCACTTGGTCCCCAGCGTTCAGGCCCGCGGTGATCGAGTAAGAGTTCCCCACCGTGTCGCCAAGGGTGACGGGCGTCTGGGTCGCGACAAAGTTCCCATTTGGCTGCTTTTGCGCCACATAGACAAACGACTGCCCGCCTTGACGCGTCACAGCCAGTACGGGAACAACCGCCATCGGCCTTGTGCTCCAGATCACGCGCGCCTTGATCAACTGCGCATTGCGCATAATGTCCGGCGTGGGGTGCACAGGCGCCTTTGCCAGAATGCCCTGCAGATTCGGGTCCACCTGGGGCGACAGGAAATCTATCCTGGATTTTTGAAGCAACTTTCCGCTTGTATCGAAGAGTTCCACATCGAGACCAATTCGAGCCTCGCTCGACCGCTCCGTCGGAATGTAAATGTACGCCTCAAGATCTCCAGGTTGGTCCACGGTGGTAAGAACTGTGGATGGCGAAACCAGCGGCGATACATAGTCGCCGAGATGAACTGGAATATCGCCAACCACTCCATCAAATGGCGCGCGGATGCTATAATACCCGAGCGTCTCTTCTTGCATATTGCGCGTCTGCAAAGCCGCCTCATAGTCGGCCTTCGCATTGTCGTAGGCCTGCTGCGCCTGGTCCAGCGCGTCGCGGCTGGTCACCCCAGCAGCAAACAGCTTCTTCTGGCGATCCAGTTCAATCGTGTCGAAGTCAAACAGCGCCTTCTTTTGGCGTTCCGTAGCTCCCTGCGATGCCACCGTCGCCTGCTGCTGACGCGGATCGATCTCCATCAACATCTGCCCGGCCTTCACGTGGTCACCGCTGTGCACCAGGATTTTCGTTAGAAGACCGCTCACCTGCGGCAAAATCGTCGCCGTCCGCCGCGACTTTATCGTCGCCATGTACTCGCTGCTCTGCGCCACCGGCTGCAGCGATACCGCCACCGTTTTCACCGGCATCGCCTGCATCCCTGGTCCCGCCTGCGCAGCCTTCTGCGCCCCCTGCTGGCACCCGATCACAGCCAGACCCATCATCAATGTGCTGCTTGCACTAAAAAGGCGTTTCAAAATAGAGACCCCTTACTGGTTTCCTCGCCCAATCGCGGCTTTTGAAGTACGAATTGCAGGATTCATGGTACAACCCGGCTGCTGCAGCCTCCTGTGATCTCGCACAATAAAACCTGCATCGTCTGAACGAAAACTGCTTGGCTATGTCTGGTTTAGGTGATGCATGGAAACAAGGGATTGTCGCAAAAAATCGTCGCATGGACACTGGTGGTGTTGCCAGCCGGCTCTTTGTGATGGTCAGGCGCTCTCTCCCTGCCATGCGAAAGGGTCGAAGCTCCCTCCGCCGATTGAACGCATCCGCAACCTCGGCGCGCTTCAGCCCCCCCACCAATTTCGGTGCCCATTACGAGCCGATAAGTCTTTCCCATGTTCTTTGACAGGCCTGGAACAGGTTGGTACCCTTCATAAGGGCGCATTCCGGCCGTTCTGGCCGCCTTTCTGCCCTTTCTCAACAGCGTCCCCGTCGTCTAGCCCGGCCTAGGACACCGCCCTTTCACGGCGATAACACGGGTTCAAATCCCGTCGGGGACGCCAACAATATCAGTAAGTTATGACCTATTGCACACCGGCGAGAGTTCGCCGGGGCCGCCTCGGATCGAGATTTCCGCCAGAAATGGGATTAAACACAACCAAAATTCGATCAAGTGCGGTGCCCGATTCGATCTGTAGCCAGTGTTTGTGGCCATTGCCTCTGAACGCACCGAGACCGAATTGAAAGAAGGCTAAGAAGGTCTGCGAGGGCTTGAGCCTCCCTCGAATATAGTATCCACCGCACAAAGATTTAATGGCTGCGCGGAACATTCGCGCCTCGGTGTCCGTAGAACCGCGGAAGGGGCAAAATGTATGAAGTACCAGAAAATCAATATTGAATTGGCTGTCTCTTCGGAGGAAGCTGACGCGGTAGTCACGGGTCTAAATTTGGCAATTGACCGGCTTGAAGAAAAGTACGCAATTTTCGGTGGTGCCATCGACACTGTCCCCTTAGAACAGGGTGGAGCGCGAAGGAAATCGGCGCTGAAGCACGTAATCGATGCAGGAGACACTGCGACGTCTGCGCTCAAATTGGCGACTCAAAAGGTTGCCGACGCCTACAAAAGGGTTATCTGACCGTAAAGCCAGGGCGCACCTACCTAGCGAGCACGCGCAGCAAAGTGCCTTTCTGGCACCGGAAGGCTGTGCCCTTCGGGAATTGTCCAATCGCTGGGAGAACGCAAGCGCACTCTATGTAGCGTGCTCGATTATCGCTTAGTAACTTCCCCCACAAAGAATCCGGCGGAACTTCCGTGCGATCTGTCAGTTTTGCCAGTTGACTCGGCAGCGCTGTGTTCGTACCGTCGAATACTCAGATGAATCCTTTGCGGCTGCGGTAATACCTCATGAGCATTCGTCTTCATTTCACACCTTCACCCGGGTTGTTTCTGGCAGGTTTATAGGGGACCATCACGCAGGTTATAGATCCGCCACTTGCTCTGCAAAGCGAACGGCCAGTTCCCTACCCTAGTCCGGCCTCAAAGTGAGTCGACAGCAAAATCCACAGGCACCGGCTGCTAGGAAAGCTGAAGAATTGTAGTATTGATTTACTCTTACTCTTTACATACCATCCCCCGAAGCCACAACAGCCACCGGTTTGTCCATGCGCGTGCGCAGCGACCTAAACGACGGACCATGGGATTTTTGATCTTAGCAACTAGACTCGTAGAGTCGGGTTTGGACCTTGCAGGGGGGCAACTTGGAAACGCCGTTAAGCCGGGTTCTCGTGGTAGAAGATTATGAGCCGTTTCGGCGCTTCATTTGTTCGAGGCTGAGAAAGAGGCCGGAATTGGAGATCGTCTGTGAGCTCGCAGACGGATTAGAAGCAGTTCAGAAGGCCGAAGAACTCAGACCGGACTTGATTGTGCTCGACATCGGGCTTCCCTCACTGAATGGAATCGATGCGGCTCGACGAATCCGCAAGCGGTTTCCCGAAAGCAAAATACTCTTCGTGAGCCAGGAATCTTCTGCCGATGTGGTGCAGGAAGCTCTCGCCTTGGGGGCATTGGGCTATGTGGTTAAGGCGCATGCTGGAAACGACTTCCTACCCGCTGTGGAAGCGGTTCTTCAAGGCAGGCGGTTTGTCAGCAGAGGGTTATCGGGTCACCCTTTTCCCCCCTCGTCGGATTCGAAAACTGTCGACCGCCCCAATCAGCCTCTGCCACCGCTCGCATTGGGAGGAATGGAGATCACACGCTGCCACGAGGTTGAGTTTTATTCTGATGACGCTGCATTTGTAGTCGGTTTCACTCGTTTTATCGAGGCCGCTCTAGAGTCCGGGAATGCCGTTATCGCGGTCGCGACCGAGTCGCATCGGACGAGTCTTTTTCAGAGATTGCGGGAACATGGCGTGGATATTGTCGCCGCTGTTGAACAGGGGCGCTATGTCTCTTTGGATGTTTCCGACACACTCTCGACTTTCATGGTGAATGATCTGCCTGACCCGGCTCGATTCCTGAAGGTCGCGGGCGATCTGGTCGCCGCAGCCGCGAAAGCATCGAGTGGGGATAACCCCCGTGTTGCACTTTGTGGTGAATGCGCTCCGGTCTTGTGGGAACAAGGTAAGGCGGATGCGGCGGTCGAAGTAGAACAACTCTGTGGCGCGATCGCCAAGAGTTGCAATGTCGACATTTTGTGCGGGTACGTTTTGAACAAGTTTCAGAGCGAACAGGAAAGCCTCATCTTCGAGAGAATCTGTGCGAAGCACTCCACCGTTTCTTCCCTGTGAATCGCCGACATTTCGAGCGAACTTAAAGAGAACTCATAGAATCGCGTCCAGAGTGCAATGGCACTCTAACGCAGACCGTAGTGCCTTTTTCGGGTTGCGAATCGATCGATGACATTCCCCCCACTAGTTTTACTCGCTGCTCTATTCTGACCAAACCAAGCCCTCGGCCCCTCGTTGCCGCTCTTAGGTCAAAGCCAACCCCCGAGTCGCTTACTCTAAGATGAAGCTCACCCGGCTCGCCCCATAGTTGCACCCCGAACTTCTGCACCCCGCTGTGTATCACACCGTTGTGCAACGCTTCCTGTAGAACCCGGAATAGGCAAATAGAAACGTCTGGCAGCACGGGACTCGGGAAACCATGGCTCCTGAAGTCAATCTCCACTCTCTTCCTCTCCCCGAACTCTTTGCAGAAGGTTCTCATGACCTCAGCAATGCCGAGATACTCTAGTCTCGGAGAATACAATTCGTGCGCTGAAGCTTTCACATCGGTCAAAATCTCCAAGGTATTTCTCCATACTGCGTCCATACGGTCAAGTTCAACGGCCTGATGGGGGAAGTCGTTCTTGAGTTGTTCAATCGCAATTGCCAATAATGCAAGACGCTGACCGATGTTTTCGTGAAGATCCCTCGCGATCCGGTCACGTTCCCGTTCTTCTGCTTCAATCACTCTTCGGTTCATGCAGGAAAGGGCTTCTTCAGCCAACTTGCGCTCCGTGATGTCTAGCGACACGCCCAGCATTCGCTCGGGGTTACCATTCCTTGCGTAGCAGAACTTCCCTTTCGCTCCCAGCCAGCGAACTGTCCCATCGGGCTGTAAGACACGAAATTCTGCAGCGTACAGCTTCTTGTTTAGCCTTGCATCCGCGATCGCTTCCGAGACTCTCTTTCGGTCTTCCGGATGTACATAAAGAGTAAAATCTTCCCCGGTTGTTACGTAAGTATCGGAAGCTATTCCAAAGATGCTTTGCAGGTCGCCGAACCAAACATTCCGTCCGCTCTTGACCTCAAAATCCCATCCTACTGATGCGCCCGCTTCCATTGCCAGACGCAGCCTGTCGTTGGCTAAACCGAAATGAAAATCCAGTTCACGTCTGGCGAGGTACTCTTTTATATATGCAGCGCTCGCCAGACACAGAATGGCGACGATTGCGACCAGCAGGCGCAGCGTGCGTAGACCGATATTCTCATTCCGTTGAAACAGTTCCCAGATAATTGGAATAGAGACCATCACAACAACGAGCATCGCCCATATTGAGGCTCGTGAGCTTTGGCCTCTATCGGATCGCATGGCGGTTGCTTCTTCCTTGACCTGCCGTGCGCGCAGCGGTACCCACACAAACCAGCAAACAGAAGCGGTGAGGCCCAGACCATACAGCTTGCCGTTAACGTAGCCTCCCGAGTCAGTTGCAAGGTTGGCGACTGTGGAACTTAGCGCGTATAAGGTGGATGCGCCCATCAGATGAAGATAGATTGACTTCCAGGGAGCCTGCCCGCGAAGGGTCAAAACACCCACAACGAGCACCAGCGCCAAATTCTCCCATAGGTAAAGAATGTCAAAGCGCACGGCGTAGCTGGCGGCGTTCGGAAAGTACTGGTAGGGAAAAACGAGGTAACCATAAAGGAAGCTCCAGAAAAACAATAAGAGAAGAGAGTTTAATATCGGCCTGTATAGCTTGCGGTCGGATACGTTCCGGTGTGGGAGGGTTACTACAGCAGCCATCAGCGGTACGATATGCAGAAACAGCATCGGATCGGCAATCGAACTGAAGGGCGCCTCGATGTGCCGACCGAGTTCGTAATACAGAGTAAGGCACTGGTGTAGCGCCCAGAGAGCGTAGGCAAGTGCGAGGAGCACCCAGAATGGCCGGCGTCCCAGCGTGTTCTGTATTCCGTTGCGGATAGCGAAACAGGTTGCCAAGAACAGTAGAAGGAAATAACTGATCCCGCTATATGAAAGCAGAAAAGATCCAGGCTTCACGCCGAGTGAGAGTACGGCTTTAATGACTAGAATTCCGAACAGCGCCGTCGGCCAGAGAGAAAATCTCAGCCCCGTTCCGACATTCGACGAGAATCGTTTCTCCATGAATCCAGGCAGACCTCTCAACATAAACGCCACCGATCAAATGCAAAGTCGACTCCAATTCAGACACATCACCCGGTTCCGCACTCTCAATCACCTCCCGAATTGAGGCGCACACGAGCGTGGATGAAAGTCCCGCGCCTTGGTTGCGAATTAAACGTCCCCAGCCCGGAAGGCCATCATACACTCTCAAATTCACTTTTCGAGTTCCCGGTGGATTGACTAGGGCCTGTTCCCACTAACTAATTGACGAAACAATGATCGACCAAACGCGATGAGACATCGCAGAAAGAATCTCGGCGTAGCGCGGTGGGAGTCGCAAGCTGAATCGCAAACACGAATGAAGCAGGGCGAACCAGTGGTTGGTTCGCCCTGCTCGGAGCCGGTTTGGTTAAAGCAAGCTATTGCTGTTGTGAACGCGTCTTGGCTCGGACAGAAGTCTCCGGTGAGGTGACATAGCCGTCCGTGAGCGTTTGGAGGAAGGCAACGATTTCGTCTTCCTCGTCGCTGGTTAATCCCAGGTTGCCCAATTGAGTTGTGTTCAGGGTGGCCGGGTATTCAGGCTCCGGCCAGCAAGTTACCTTCTCGCCGGGTGAACCCTGCGCACAACGCGGCAGCGCCTGCGAGGTGTTATAGAAGTGAACCACTTCCTTCAGGCTCTTTAAGTAGCCGTTGTGCATGTACTCCTTGATGAAGTCCGGGTACGGCCTCTTATCGACGTTGCGCAGGGTGGCCGTCTGGAACATTCCATT
>Ga0210400_10002522_pt1 | contig 16881 bp, 14 predicted proteins | sample IncBWH26MmetaG_FD_155456 | JGI IMG/M metagenome (GOLD analysis project Ga0210400, IMG submission 155456) | Forest soil microbial communities from Barre Woods Harvard Forest LTER site, Petersham, Massachusetts, United States - Inc-BW-H-26-M | ecosystem: Environmental > Terrestrial > Soil >... | reverse complement strand
GGGCGGGGCGTGGGGCGGGGTCGCCGTGGCAGCATGGGATACGGGAAGTTCGCGGGCGGCCTTCATCGTGATCGCCGCGCTCGGTTTGATGGTTGCCGCGGCGCTCGCGCTGCGTGTCTGGGGGGCGGCGCGCGATCGAGCGCAGCGCGCCTTGTGGTTGCTGTTCTTGGCGTACTGCGTGCTGCTGGTCGGGCCGGCATCACAGGCCTACCGCCAAGTCGACACTTGGCAGGATCTTCCGTCCATCGCTCGCGCCATCGGGCAGGACGCGGCCGGCAAGCCCTTGATTCTGTTTGCACCCGACGAAACCACTCGGGCCATCATCGACATGTATGCGCGAACCCAGGTGACGCTGGTCCCCGGGCCGATCGACGCAGCGGCCATCGACCGCCTCGAGGCGGCGCTCGGCGCCGCTCCGGACGCACAGGTCGTCGTGCAAATGCCCGAACCGCGGTGGCTCGCGCATGACTTTAAAAGGACGGGCAGCGACCCTGGGGGAGCATCCAAGGCGACCGCGGCGCCGGTCTGGGCGGTCGAGGCGCGGCTGCGCCTCGCGAAGATTTACGCCCTGCCCAACGGTCGGCACTACGCGCGGTTCGAGCCGCAGCCTTAGAGTCCGCGCGGCCGGCGCCGCGACCGTCAGCCGCCGAGCAGCTCTCGGTATAGGGTTTCGTATTGGCGGATCTGCAGCGGCCAGGAAAAATCCTGGGCCATCGCATTTTGGATCAACTGCTGCCAGCTCCCCGGGTCGGCAAACCAATCGAGCGCGGTGCCGACGGCCCAGACCACGGCCGCGGCGTCGTAGTCATTGAACACGCAGCCGGTGCCGGTGCCGTTGCTGCGATCGAAATGTTGTACCGAATCGGCCAGGCCGCCGGTCTTGCGCACGATCGGAATGGTTCCGTAACGCAGGCTGTACATCTGATTCAAGCCGCACGGTTCATAGCGCGACGGCATCAGGAACATGTCGCTGCCCGCCTCGATCAAATGCGCCAGCGCTTCATCGTACCCCGCGTGAAACGCCAGGCGGCCGGGGAAGCGCTGCGCCAATCCTTCGAAAAACGCCGAGTAGCGGCGCTCGCCGCTGCCGAGCACCATCACACTGAAATCCCGCGCCTGCAACAAATTCGGCAACGAGTCGAATAGCAGATCGATGCCTTTTTGCTCGGCGAGCCGGGTCACCATGCCGATCAGCGGCCGCTCCGGCGCCATTTCCAGGCGGCTGGCCTCGATCAGCAATTCCTTGTTGGTGCGCTTGTCGCTCAAGTCCTGCGGTCCGTAGTGCGCCTGCAAGTGCGGATCATGCCGCGGATCCCAATCTCGGTAGTCGACGCCGTTCAATATGCCTGTGACCCGAGCGGTGCGCGCGCGCAGGGTCTCTTGCATGCCCATACCGAGCGGCGCGTCGCATATCTCGCGCGCGTAGGTGGGGCTGACGGTGGTCACTGAATCCGCATACTTTATGCCTGTTTTCAAAGAGTTGATGACGCCCTGGGATAGATCGGCGGCATCCACCCAAGCCGCGGCGTCCGCCAACCCTAAGTCGGGGGCGGCGGCACTCGTCATGATGCCCTGATAACCGATGTTATGAATCGTCAACACCGACCGCGCCCGGGACAGCAGCGGATCCGCTGCATACAGCGTCTTTAAGTACAGCGGCAGGAATGCCGTATGCCAATCGTTGCAATGAAATATATCGGTCACGATCTCCAGCCGCCGGCAAGTCTCGAGCGCCGCGCGCGTGAACAGCAGAAAGCGCCGGTGCTCGTCAGGGTCGGTCGTGTAGAACTCCGGACGGTCGTACAGGTCCGGGCAGTCGATGAAGTACATCGCGATGTCCGTCCCGGGGAAGCTGGCGGTCTGTACGGAGAAGCGGTACTCGGTGGCGCCGATGGCGAGGGGCACGTGTTGCGCGCCGAGGACGGGTTGCAGCTCCGGATGCGCGGAGCGAACCACAGAGTACAACGGCATGAAGGCGTGCACTTCGTGACCGCAGAGCCGCAGGTTCTGCACCAGCGCCCCCGCCACGTCCGCCAATCCGCCGGTCTTGGCATACGGTAGGTACTCCGAACTCAAGACACACAGCTTCAATGCCGACATAATTGGGAGTCTAACAAAGGCCTCGCCGGCGCCGCGAGAAAAGGTGCAGGCGTTTGCCGAGTGTGGCAGGCTGAAGGGTATGCGACACGCTGCTCGTAACACCGGACGCTATGTCAGTCGATTGACGAGCGGCACCCTCGCGGTGGTCATGGCGGGAGGGCGCGGCGAGCGCCTCAAGGCACTGACGCAGCATCGCTGCAAACCGGCGACCCCCTTCGGCGGCAAGTTCCGCATCATCGATTTCGTCTTGTCGAATTGCGTCAATTCCGGTATTCGTCAAATCGCGGTTCTGACTCAGTACAAAGCGCAATCGCTGATCCAGCACATCCAGCGCGGCTGGAGCTATCTGCGCGGTGAGCTCGGCGAATTCGTCGAGCTGATCCCGGCGCAACAACAGATCGGCGCGCACTGGTATCGCGGCACCGCCGATTCGGTGTATCAGAATCTGGACTTCATCCGATCGCACCACCCGACGCACGTGCTGATCCTGGCGGGCGACCATATTTACAAAATGGACTACGGTCCGATGATTGCGTATCACGAGCAATGCGAGGCGGACATCACCGTCGGCGTGGTGGACGTGCCGCTGGAGCGCGCCAACGAGTTCGGCATCATGACCACCGATGACACGAATCGCGTCATCAAGTTTGCGGAGAAGCCGCAAAATCCCGATCCGCTCATTGGCCAGGAGAATTTGGCGCGCGCGTCCATGGGCATTTACGTGATCGGCATGGACCGCCTCGAAAAGATGCTGACCGACGATGCGGCGAACGAATCGAGCAATCACGATTTCGGCAGGAACATCATTCCTCCCGCGTTGGCGCGTTTGCGGGTATTCGCTTATCCGTTCCACGACGTCGAAACCCGGGCGCAGAATTATTGGCGCGACGTGGGCAATGTAGATGCGCTGTACGAAGCGAACATGGAGCTGGTCTCGCTCAACCCGGAGCTCAACATCTACGATCACCAATGGCCCATCTGGACCTATCAGGCGCAGCAGCCCCCCGCCAAGTTCGTGCTCGACGAAGAGGGGCGGCGCGGGATGGCGGTCAACTCCATGGTTGCCGGCGGCTGCATCATTTCAGGCGCTTATGTGAAGGAGTCGCTGCTGTCGAATGACGTGCGCATCGAAGACAGCAGCCGCATCGAGAACTCGGTGCTGCTGCCGAGCGTGACCATCGGCCGCCGCTGCAAGATTACGCGCTGCATTCTCGACGAGGGCTGCGTGATTCCCGACGACACGCATATCGGCCAGGATCATGTGGTCGACCGGCAGCGCTTCTTCGTCACCAAGCGCGGCGTCGTGTTGGTGACACAGGACATGTTGCGCGCCGTCGCCAAATGATGCGCGCCCTCACTGGCGCAGCCGCAAATCGGACCATGCGGCGATCACGCTGCGCGCCTCGATTCCCAGCATATCGGGCTCCCCCGCAACGGTACCGCACAGCAGCTTGACGTCCGCGGCGGCGCTGCCGCAGGGCCGATACAGCGACGGCAACGCCTTGCCGAACAACACCACCAGCGGACACCCCACGGCGGCGGCGGCGTGCGCCGGTCCCGAATCGACGGTAATCAAACCGGCGCCGCGCTCCAAGAGTGCGACCAGGCGCGGAATCGGTAAGTCGTCGGCGACGTTGTACAGGCGAGCGACGTCCGCCAGCGCCGCCACTTCCTGGTTGAGCGCGAATTCAGGCCCCGTGCCCAACAACACCAGGGCGTGCTCGGGGTGGCGCAGCCGGACCTGGCGCAGCACCTCGGCCCAACGCTCGTTCGGCCAATACTTGTTGTTGACCGCCAGCCGGCGCAAACCGCGGCGCATCGTCCGCTTGTTGCCGATCTGGATCAGGATCAAGGGCATTGCGGCGATTCCGCGCGCCTGCAGCCACGCATCTAGATCGCGACGCTGCCGTTCGCCGACTTCAAGGAACGCACCGGGCGCCACCGCGTGGATTGCGCCCTCGCGGTCCACACCGGCCGCTGCGCCGGGCGCGGACGGCATGATCTGCGCGAGCCGCCGCCATTGTTCGGTGGCATGCTCGCCGGCCAGCAAGGGATGGTCTTTGACGTCTACGATGAACTCATCCGCAATGCCGGCGCGAGCCAGCAGCGGCCGCGCCGCCTCGTTGCCGTCGCAATACCAGGTCGGACCCGTGCCGCGCTCGCGCAAGCTGCGCACCACGGATCTCTGATCGGCGCTCAGCCAGTACGGAGTTTTGCGGCTGCGGAGGCTCCAGATTTCTCCGACGCCCGGCTGGCCGCGCAGCAGCGGCTCGCTCCACGCACCGGAAGTGACGATGTCCACGGGAGAGTGAAACTGCGCATGCAGCATGCGGATCAGCGCGGTCAGCAATACCATGTCGCCGAACGCACCGCACCGTACTGCCAGCGGTCGCTTCAAGCGCCGGGCACCGACGCGGCCCGGGTCGCCACTCCCATCCGCACCTTGCGCCAGCCGCCCAAACGGTAGTACGCAATTGCCATCAGCATGGAAACGATCGAGGAGATCGGAAAGCTCCACCAAATCGCATCCGCCTGCCAGCGATCCAGAGTCGAAAAAGCGAACGGCACGCGGATCAACCACAGTGAAATGATCAGCATGATGAGCGGCGCGATCACGGCACCCGTCGCGCGTACCACACCGAACAGCACGATCGAGGTGCCGAAAAAGAGAAATGATCCGATGACGATGCGGTTGGGGTGCACGGAGAGCGCGAGCGCCGTGCCATGAGGGGGTAGGAACAAGCCCAGGGCAGCCTGGTTGAACACCAGGACGATCGTAATCAAGGAGCCGCCGATCAGAAAATTGAACAGCACCCCCGTGCTGGCGACCTTGCCCACCCGATCCCACCTGCCGGCGCCGACGTTCTGTGCAGCCATCGATGAGGCCGCGGCACCGATGGCGAGCGCCGGCATTTGCACGTAGTTCCACAACTGCATCGCTGCATTGAACGCCGCCGTCTCCTGCGAGCCGAATCGATTCACCAAGGAAATCAAAGCGATCATGCTGGAGGAGATCACGAACATTTGCACTCCCATGGGAATGCCCTTCGTTACCAGCAATCGTACCAGGGACCAATCGACCGCGAACAGGCGCAGTTCATCGCGCCGAATGCGCAGGAAGTGCTCGGTTCGATACAGATGCACCACCAGCGCGAAAAAGCTTGACGCCTGGGCGATCAAGGTCGCGCTCGCCGAACCCGCGATCCCGAAACGCGGGACCGGGCCCCAGCCGAAAATCAACAACGGATTGAGCAGGATGTCGAGCGCCACGGCCATCGACAGATAAACGAAGGGCGTGCGCGAATCGCCTGCGCCGCGCAGCACGGCCATCAAAAAGAACAGGCCGCCCATGAAGGGCAGCGCCAGAAAGATGATGCGCAGATACGTGAGCGCCAGCGGTAACGAATCCGCCGGCGTGCCGAGCCATGCCACCAATCTGGTCGCCGCCGCAAACCCGATCAGGCTCATGGCGAGGCACAGGCCCAGGAAAAAAACCGCACTGGTACCGACGACGCGCTTCGCTTCGGCGATGTTCCTGGCTCCCACGCACTGCGCCACCAGGATGTTCGAGGCCATCGAAAAGCCGAACAGCACGCCGAACAACAGGAACATCAGGACGTTGGCGTTGCCGACCGCGGCGAGGGCTGCCGCGCCCAAGAACTTGCCCACCCAAATCGCATTCACCGACCCGTTGATCGACTGCAGCACGTTGCCGAACAGGATGGGCAGGGAAAAAACCAGCAGCGCGCGCGGGATCGGTCCTTCGGTCAACGAGAACTTGGGCGACACTAACTCTCCGCGCTGAAGATCGGCGCTTGATTATAATTGATCGCCCAAGCCTGAGGAGAGCATGACGGCCCGCTGCGCCGGCGCTTAAGCTTGCACGGCGCGCCGCAATCGCTTGCGACGCTGCACCTTCTTGGGCGCCGGCGCGGCTGCGTCCGGATCGGGTACTCCTGCCGCGGTGAGCAGCACCCGCGCTGCCGCCTTCGCGGCGGCGGCCATCGTGGGGTCGCCACGGACCAGCGCCGCAATGATTGCCCCTTCCACCAGGATCGCAATCTGCGTCGCCAGGCCGTCCGGATCCGCCACATTCAGTCCGCGCAGCGCATCACGCACCCACACGCGCCGCTGTTCCTTGTAGGCGACAGCCATTTTCGTCCCCGGATGCGTGGCGTCGCCCAGTTCGGCAATGGCGTTGACGAACGGGCAACCCCGGAAGGTGTCGCTGGCAAACCAGCGTTCCAACCAATCGAAAATGCGCAGGATCTGCTCGAGTAAAGGCCGCTCGGAGGTCTTGGGCGGGATCAAGTACCGTGACAGATAGGCGACGATGAGTTGGTCCTTGGACGGAAAATAGTTATAGAGCGTGCGCTTGCTGATACCGATTTCCGCCGCGATGGTATCGACGCCGACGGCTCGGATGCCCTGTCCATAGAACAGCCGGCCGGCAGTGTCGAGAATTCTGCCTTGCATCGCCTCGCGGGCAGCCCAACGGCTCATGATTGCACAGATCTGTGTAATTTTTGCTTGACAGGCGGCATGCTACACGTTCTACTTACACCGACCTGTGTAGTCAAGTGGCAATCATCGAGGAGCGCGCAAATGAAGCCTGTCAGCAAAGCACTTTGGGTCACGCTGTGCCTTGGCGCCGCCGCCATGAGTGGGTCGAGCGCGGCATTTGCCGGCGCCGCGCCCGAGGTCGCACCGCCGCCGGCGCGCGACGAGCGGGCTCCCGCGCCCCGCGACGGCTATGTGTGGGCTCCCGGCTACTGGGATTGGAGCGGTTCTGCTTACTCGTGGGTGTCCGGACGCTTCATCTACGGGCACCGTGGTGCTCATTGGGTTCCCGACCGCTGGGATCAAGTAGGCTCGCAATGGCAGCACGTGAGCGGCCATTGGGAGCATTGAACGGCGAGTCGACGGCATCGACCCAGATCGGATCGGTGTAGGCCTTATGGCCTTGGGCGTCCTCCACGATCAATGAGTACCAGGTGCTGCGCTCGGTGGTGAGTGCAAACTCCACGCGTACCGCGCGCGGCGTCGCTGCAAACGATTTCGTCTCGAGCACCACCCCTGATGCGATGAGTTCGGCCTGCTTGACGCCGGCGACCGACTTGAGATCGAACCCCAGCGCAAACGAGGCACCCGGACGCACTTTCAACTCATCGCCGAAGGTGACGGACGGAAAGATGAGCGGCCCGGACGTGACGTAGGCGTGCCCCTGTTTGAGCGCGCGCGCGAATGTTTCTGCGGTCACCGCGCCGTCGATATGAGCAAACGTGCGCACCGCTCCCGATTCGTAGCGCCAGACATCGTGCGTGTCGGTTCCGGCGCTCAAGTAATAGCGGTGCCCGGCATTCCAAAAGTTCCACAGTGTATGCAGCACCCGCTCATCATCGGCGGGTGCGGCCGCATTGATCTCGATGAGATCGAAGGCTGGGTCGAATCCGCCCGGCGCCACGCCCGCGGCCACGCTGGTGAAATAGCCGTAGGGAATGAAGGGGTGATTGACCTGCACCACCGTCGCGCCCAGGCGCCGGCCTTCCGCGAAGATGGCATCGACGCTGGCGGTTCCGGTATCTATTTTTAGCTCCTGACCGGGCAACAACGAAAAGGCGTTGAAATGACCCCAGGACGCCGACAGTTCGATGCTCGGAATGAAGGGCATGCCGCGGCGGTCGGCGATTGCCCGCAGCGCCGTGTGGTTCACCATCGAATCGTGATCGCTGACGAACAACAGATCGAGTCCGGCGGCGAGCTGCGAACGCGCGAGGTCCGCCGGCGGCGTCACCGCTTCCGCCTGATCGGCGTGATGATGCAGGTCCGCCGCATACCAATGCAGCGCGGGCGGATCGAACAACGGGGTCAGCGCGGCGTTCGCCGTGCGAACGCCGCCTTCTATCACTGCCAGGTCGAGCGCGAGACTCTCCGCTAGAAATCCGCCGCCGGCCGACACCGTGAATCGATAGTCACCGGGTGCGATCGCCATATCGGCGTGCCCCTTGCGATCGAGTTCGGTAAAAAACGTGGTTCGGCCGAGGAACCCCAGCAATGGCTTCTGACCCTGCGCGATGCTGATGCGCGCGTCCAGCGGCGTGCCGTTGCGCGCATCGGCAATGATCCATTGGATGCGTCCTGGCGCTTGCAAATCACGAAAATCGCGCTGCGCGGCCGCGCCTGCCGTGACCTGCACGGGGATGCGCTCGCTCTGCGAGTAATTCTTCGCGGTCGCATAGAGAGTGTAGTCGCCGACGGGAAGCGCGGCCTCGTATTGGCCGCTGCGGCCCAACACCCAGGCATAGGGCTTGCCTTGCTTTTCGATCACGACGACGGGCGTCGCGACGCCCTGACCGTCGCCCCCGGTCACCACGCCGCGAACGATGCCCGATGCCAGGTGTCTGCGGGCGATTTCCGCGGCAATGACCGGCTTGAGGTCGCCACTCGAGCCGACCTGCAGCCAGGCATCGAATACCTGGACAGCGCCGGCCGCCAGCGTATGCGAGCGGTACATGTCCATCGAGCCGTCGGCGATGCGATCGGCATACGGAGCATGCAGCGTCACCGTCCATTTTTCATCGTAGGCGACCACCCGATCGGCAAGCGCTCCGTCCATCTTGCCCTGCACCACACCCGCCAATCCCGGAACACCGAACAGATAGCCGCCCTTAGGCCACAGCGTCATGCCCGACAACAAATCCGCGAGGGCGGCGCCGGCGTTGCTCATGGTCGTGTGAATCCGCACCGAGTCGGCATTCGATTCCAGGCTATAGAGCGTGGTGATGGTCACCTTGCCCCAGTCCCGCACCGTACGCACCACGACGCGTCGCGGTCCGCGCTCGAGGATCTCGATGTGTTGGAAGGTATTGGGCCAGGCCGACCAGTTGTCGGGAATGAAGTCGGCGAACACCACGCAGTCGCGGCCGATCTTGCCATTCAGCACCGGCGCAACGTCGATGATTGCACCGCGCGGCACACCGTAAGGGACCGGCGAGCCCACGGCGAGCCCGAATGCGAGCTTCTCGTTCACCACCGTGATGTCGCCGGCTGATTTGGCATCGCCGCCCTCGATCGGGGTGGGTCCCTCCACGACGCGAACCGCGGCTGCCAGCGGCGCGGGCAGCGCCAGTGCAAGCGCGAGCGCGCAGACGAATCGCGCCGACCTCACCGTGCGACGCCGCGATATAGGCGCAGAAATTCATCCGCCGCTTTGTGTTGATTGCGCTGCCAATCGTCCGCCGCCGAGTGATCCGCCCCGTCGCTCACATACTTGGCGCACGCGAATGGGGCGCGCTGGTACCAGCACACCTTGGCGAGCGCATACGCCTCCATGTCGACGACCGCACAGTCGAGTTCGGTGGCCCCGGTGGCAAATGAATCGCCGCTGCCGCAGACGGCGGCCGGCAAGTGCTTGAAGAGCGGGTCGAAGCGCAGACAGGGCGGCGCGTCGTCATACGGCGTGACGCCCAGCGCAAATCCCAACCCCCGCACGTCCATGTCTCGCTGCACGAACTCGTGGCAACTCAGCAGAGTTCCCGTGGCATGGCGCCGACTGCCCGCGCTACCAAAATTCAGCACCAGCGGCATTTCACGATCATGCAGCGCGTAGCGGGCCAATTCGCGGGCGAGTGCGCATGCCGCATTGACTTTACCGACTCCGCAATACAGCACCGGAATACCCGCCGCCTCGAATACGCCCCGCGATTCCGTGCGCAGCGCAACGACGGTGAGCGTACGCGGTAAATCAGGGAGCGACGGCACTTGCAGCTGCTAGTAGCGCACGGCTGCACGCAAGCGCAGGTTCCGCCACGAATAATCCTTGACCATGTTCAAATCGATGAGCGCCACCAATGCGCGAAGCTGGTAGCCGGCGCGTTGACACAAATCGGCGGACGCGGTCATGGTGCCGCCGGTTGCCAGCACATCGTCGATCAGTATCAGGCGCCCCGCGCCGCGCTGCATCTCCAATACGCCGGAACCATATTCGAGGTCGTAGGCCACATCGACCACCGGGGGCGGCAGCTTGCCCTGCTTGCGCACCAAGACAAAGCCTTTACCGCGGCGCACCGCGAGAGCCGCCCCGAGGATGAAACCGCGCGACTCGATGCCCGCCAACGCGTCGATCTCGCTCCACTCCGTCTCCGTCAACAACGCATCCAGGGCCTGCACCGTGGCGTCGAAGTGATCGCGCAGCAGCGGCGAAATATCGCGGAACAAAATGCCGGGGCGAGGGAAATCAGCCACATCGGCAATCGCCTGCCTCAACTCGAACATGCTTAGCACCCGTCGTATCCCACGCCACAATGCCGGACGCGGCACAGTTTAGCGTGACCTGAGATTTTTCGGCGAGCGCAGCAACGCACCGCGCCGCAAGGACATATGGTAGCGTCTTTGGCCCGCGTCAAAGAGGTACGATTGAGTATGTCCAGGCTGAATGTTCATCATGGCTTCTCGGGGGCGTCGCTCAGCCTGCTGTTCGCGTTGAACGCAACGCTCGCCGCCGCACCCCCGGCCGCTGTGCCGGCAGCCGCGCCGCCCGTGCTCGCGCCCATGACCGCCCAGCAGGTCATCCAGGTCCTGGACCAGACCATCGACTGGTACCGCACGCTCGGCATTCAACAGCAAGCTGCCAACGAACCGAGCGATCTGCTGATCCTTTATGACAATCGGCAGACGGCGAACCAGGTCATCAGTCTGGCGTTCGAACTCGCGAGGGCCAACGCCGAAATTCTCGGCAAGCAACCTCAACCCAAGGATAGCGGTGCCGCCCAATCCCTGGCCGCGCTGCAAAGCAAATTCGCGGCGCAGTCCGCTCAGATCCAGGCCGAATTGGCTTCCTCCCAAGCCCAGCTTGCCAAGGCGCGGCCGGCGCAGAAGACCGAGCTGCAGGCAAAAATAGCCGAATTGAATGGCGAACTCGATCTCATCGGCGCGCGCCGCAACCTGCTCACCACGATGTCGACCTTCTCCAATCAAAGCGATACGAATGGTTTCAGCGCGGCCGCGCTCAAGGCGCAAATCGATGCCATGGCGGTGACCGCACCGACGCCGGTGGGCGCAACCGGCGCCGCGCCGGCAGCGGCAGCCGGCTCAGCCACGGCGCCCGCGCCGAGCGCCTCCCCAGCCGCCGCGCCCATCGCTGCGCTGACCGGCGTGAGCGGGATCGCTGCCGTGCGCTACGGCATCTGGGACCTGGCTGCGAATGTGTTCCGGCTGTCCGAGAAAGGCGCCGCCATCGACGCCATCGATCAGCGCACGGCGGCGCTGCAAGCGACGTTCGCGCGCCTTCGCACGCCGCTCATAGCGCAGCTGAAGGGTCTGTCGGCACGCGGCGATGTGTTGGCGGCGCAGGCCGATACGGCGGACAGTGCGGCGCTCAACCAGGTGCGCGATCAACTCGACACCCTGTCGAGTCAGTTCAAGCAGACCTCGGCCCTCATGATCCCGTTGAGCAAGCAGGGTGTACTGCTCAACCAATACCGCCGCAACCTGGGCAATTGGCGCGATGCCGTCGGGAACCAATATCGCGATGCTCTCAAGACGCTCGGGGTACGCGTCGCCGTCCTTGCGGTGGTGTTGGCGATCGTGTTCGCCGCCGCGGAGGTATGGCGGCGCGCGGTCCTCCGTTACATACAGGATTCACGGCGCCGCTATCAATTCCTGCTGTTGCGCCGGATCGCGCTCTGGTCGTTGGTGGTGCTGATCGCGGGCTTTGCGTTTGCCAGTGAATTGGGTTCGATCGTGACCTTTGCCGGCCTCATCACGGCCGGTCTCGCCGTCGCCATGCAAAGCGTTCTCGTTTCCATCGTCGGCTATTTCTTTCTCATCGGAAAATACGGAATCCGCGTCGGCGATCGCGTGCAGATCGGTGAGGTCACGGGGGAAGTCATCGATTTAGGATTGGTCAGAATGCATCTCATGGAACTGGGTGCGCACGGCTTGTCGGGACCGACGGGGCGAGTGGTCGCATTTGCCAACTCGATCGTGTTTCAGGTTTCGAGCGGACTGTTCAAGCAGATCCACGGCGTCAATTTCGTCTGGCGCGAGGTGAGCGTCGGCCTTCCGGCGGGCGTCGACTTTGCCGCGGCCAAGGAAAAGCTGCTGACGGCGGTCACCGGCGCGCTCAAGGATGACAGCGAAGAAATCGTGCGGCAGTCGCGGGAAATTCAAAGAGCCACGGCGTCGAGCTACGGCGGTGACGCGCAACCGCGGGTGCAGCTGAGTTTCTCGGCGACCGGAGTCGAGGCTCACATCCGCTATCCGGTGCACCTGCGCCACGCGGCGGAGATCGACGAACGCGTGTCGCAATCGGTGTTTGCCGCGCTGGCCGCGCTCAGCGCCGACTCGAAGCCCGCGCGGTCCACCTAAGTCACTGATTCAAGGTAGTATTCGCGATTCAGCGCATTTTAGGTAACTGCTGCACATGATTTTGGTCATCGACGTGGGAAACACCCGTCTGAAGTGGGCTTGGCTCACGAGTACCGGGTTGTCGGATCAACAGGCAGTCGTGCATCGTGACGCGAAACCCGGCATTTGGACCAACGCCTTGTTCGAATCGGGGCAACGTCCCAACCGGGTGCTGGTTTCCAACGTTGCCGGGCCGACGATGGCAAAAGCGCTGACCCGCCTCACCAAGAAAATGTTTCGCGTCAACATAGAATTCGTGACCGCGACGCGCGAGTTTCACGGACTCACCAATGGCTATCTCGATTCGTCGCTGTTGGGAGCCGATCGTTGGCTGGCCCTGATCGGCGCGTGGACCAAGGCTCGCTCGGCGTTGTGCGTGGTCGATGCCGGCACCGCGGTCAAGGTCGACAGTGTCGATGCCGGCGGGCAGCATCTCGGCGGCCTGATCGTGCCAGGCATCCACATGATGCGCGAGGCCTTGATGAACAAAACCAGCGACATTGCCGACGCGGTGGCGCACAGCACGCCCTCGCTGGCCGGCGTGCTCGCCAACAACACCATCGGCGCCGTGTCGCGCGGCGCCGTTTTTGCTTTGGCAGGAATGGCGGACCGCGCCGCCGAAGTGATCGAGCACAGCACGGGCACCAAGCCCAAGTTGTTCATCACCGGCGGCGATGCCGGCATGATCACCGGCACGATGCGGGCGCGCGGCGAGATCGTTCCGGACTTGGTTCTGCAGGGATTGGCGGTCATCGCGGCACAGCCGCGTTGACGGCTCTTGTAGAAATTACACGGAACATTGCCTTTCTTTTCCCTTGCCCCAAAGCGGGTAGACTGAACGCTGTTCGAAATGAGGACTTCCCGTGCCGCGTCATCTCGTGTTTGCCCTGTGCGCGCTGCTGCAGACGGCCGCCGCCGGTGCCGATACTTCTCCGCTGCCCACGCCGGTGTATACGGTGGCAAAAAGCTTCCACCTGGATGGGAACGGCGGTTGGGATTACCTCGCGCTCGAGGCGAGCGGCGCGCGGCTGTTCGTCAGTCGCGGCGACCACGTCGATGTCGTCGAAACGGTGAACGACAAAATCACGGGGACGATCGCCAATACCGCGGGCGTTCACGGAATTGCGTTCGCGCCGGCGCTCAAGCGTGGCTTCACCAGCAATGGCCGCAGCAATAGCGTCTCGGTATTTGAACTCGACACATTGCACCTGATTCAAGACGTGCCGGTCAGCGGCAAGAATCCGGACGCCATCCTGTACGAGCCGCGGCGCAACCTCATCATCACCGGCAACGGCGACTCGTCGAATCTCTCGGTGCTCGATGCGCAAACCCTGCAAGTCGCGGCGACCGTCGCGCTCCCCGGGCCGCCGGAATTCATGGCAGTCGACGCCGCCGCGGGCATGCTGTACGTGAACATCCACACCGACCCGGGCAAACTCGTCGCCATCGATGCGAAGTCGCTCGCCGTGAAGGCGACTTGGCCGCTGCCGGAATGCACGAACCCGACCGGCCTCGCGCTCGACGCGCCGCATCACCGTGTGTTTTCGGTGTGTGAGAATCAGGTCATGGCGGTGACCGACTCGCTTTCAGGCAAGCACGTGAGCACGGTCGTGATCGGCCGGGGCGCGGATGCCGCGGCGTACGACACGGATCTCGGCCTCGTGTTCAGTTCGAACGGCTTGGACGGCACATTGACCGTGATCCATCAAGAGACGCCGGATGACTACAAGGTGCTGGCGACCGTGACGACTCAGGTGAGCGCACGCACCATGGCGCTCGATGCGGTCACTCACAAGATTTTCATGGCCGCCGCAAAGCTCGAGGCCGCGCCGCCCGCGACCGAGGCTGAGCCGCATCCGCAGCCCGCGATCGTCCCGGATAGCCTGTCGATTTTGGTCGTTCAGCCGAAATGACGGCGATGCGCGCACCGCGCTTCGGATCATTTTGCCTTGCGGAACAGCACCACGAACCGATCGGTCTTGCCGAGCGCGGCGCCCTTGTAGCTGATCAGATCGCGCGCATCGTCCGGCCTGCGCAACAGGTCGCTCTTGGCTTCGAGCTTCAGGCCACGCGATTCGAAATCCTTGATTGCGTAGCTCTCGTCGATACGGTGCAGCGGCGTCGCCGCGGCTGTGCCGCTGCCTGACTTCGCCGAATGATCCACCAACAGCAAGACTGCGCCCGGTTTCAGCGCGCGCGCCAGCTGGTCGAGCACGTCCCGGGTATCGATCTTGGGCCACTCGCCCTGCGCATCCACCCAGTACAGATCGTGATACACCTTGATCAACAGGACCGCATCCAAGCTGGCGGGCGCCAGCTCCATGTGATTGAGATCCAGTGTTTGGTGTTCGACGTTCGCCAGGCGTTGCGCCGCCAAGCGGGCTTGCAATGGCCCCTCGCTCCAATGATCGAAGGCGGCATTGTTGATCATGAGCACCTTGCCCTTGGGACCCACGACATAGCTGGCCAGCTCGCTGTAGTAGCCGTCGCCGGCGAGCACATCCGCCACTCGCATGCCGGGCTTGATGCCGGCGAGACGCAGCATCTCGGCCGGATGGTCCAAGGCGTCGCGCTTCACGTCAGCGGCGCTGCGCCCTGGGTTTGCCACGGCTGCGTCGTAGACGTCCGCGCTCGCCTGCACCGCGGTGAAGAGGTACACGGCACATAGCAGCGCCGACGCTTGCGCGCAGCGCTTGAACATCCTGCTCGTCATCGTCGATCTCCCCCGATTCAAAGTTTCGAGCCGTGGCTGCGGCGTTTTCATTCCGCAGGGATCAACAGCAGTGCAATCAAGCTGGCGAGGCCGGCGGCCGACAGATAATACCCCACGTAGGCGACGCCGTAATGCGCAGCCAGGAAGGTGGCGATCGACGGCGCCAGGGAGGCACCCAGAATGCCGGCGAGATTGAACGACAAGGATGTGCCGGTGTAACGCACTGCAGTGGGAAACATCCTGGCCAGTGCGCTGCCCAGCGGACCATAGACCAGACCGGTCAAGGAAAATCCCAGCGCCAGGAACACCCAAACATGCCACTCGGCCTGGGTGGCGAACAGCGGCCGAAAGGCGAATCCAAAAGCAATGATCAAGGTCGTCGCAATCATCAGCATCGCACGCTCGCTGATGCGATCGCCGATGATGGCTGAGGGCGGGATCGCCAATCCGAAGAACAGCACCCCCACCATTTGCAGGATCAAAAACCGTTGGCGGCCAAAGCCCAGCGAGTTGGTGGCCCAACTCAGAGCGAACACCGTCATGAGATAGAAAATGACGAAGGCCGTGATTGCGCTCAGCGTCCCCAGCAGCAGACTGCGCGGGTATTTCGCGAACACCACTGCGAACGGGACCCGCACCCGTTCGCCGCGCGCGACGCTGCGCTGAAATGCCGGCGTCTCGACCAGTTGCAGCCGGACATACAACCCCATCAGTACCAGCGCGGCGCTCGCCAAAAACGGCACGCGCCAACCCCAGCTGAGCAACTGCGTCTCGCTGAGGTGATTACTCAGCAATAGGAACACGCCGGTGGAGCACAAGAATCCGAGCGGCGCACCGAGCTGCGGAAAGCATCCGTACCAGGCTTGCTTGCCGGGCGGCGCGTTTTCCGTCGCCAGCAGCACGGCGCCGCCCCACTCGCCGCCCAACCCCACACCCTGCCCTATTCGGCACAACGCCAGCAAACCGGCCGCCCACACGCCGATGGAGGCATAGGTCGGCAACAGCCCGATGCACACCGTCGAAATGCCCATCGTCAGCAAGGCGGTGACCAGCGTGGCCTTGCGTCCGATGCGGTCGCCGAAATGGCCGAACAACGCCGAGCCGATCGGGCGTGCGAAGAACGCCAGAGCGAAGGTGGCCAACGACTGCAGCATCGCCGTGGCCGGATCGCCTCTGGGAAAGAACAGCTTGGGAAACACCAGCACCGCGGCCGTGGCGTAGATATAGAAATCGAAAAACTCGATGGTGGTGCCGATCAGACTCGCAAACAGAATGCGGCGCGTCAGCTGCGCGTCGGGCCGGGGTATCGAGTCGAGCAATCCGATCAACTCCAGCGAACGGACAGGTCAGTCGATGATAACAGTGCGCGGGCGGCGCGTCAGCGGTGGGAACCTCGCGAACCGTGCGGAATCGATGGGGTGGGTCGCGACGCCGGCGCGGACCGATACGGCCGCCCGGAGCGCTCGCCGCGCCGATCGCCGCCGCGCCCGGGCCCGACGCGGTAACCGGAGCCCCAGCCGCCATAATCATAGACCCCCGGTTCATAGTAGCCGGCGTCGTAGCCGACGCCCACGGTTGTATCGACACCCGTTACCGCGCAGGCGCTGCAGGTGAGCATGAGCACCCAAAGTCCGGACGGCAGCCAGCTAACGCGCGGAATT
>Ga0210400_10002521_pt1 | contig 16881 bp, 15 predicted proteins | sample IncBWH26MmetaG_FD_155456 | JGI IMG/M metagenome (GOLD analysis project Ga0210400, IMG submission 155456) | Forest soil microbial communities from Barre Woods Harvard Forest LTER site, Petersham, Massachusetts, United States - Inc-BW-H-26-M | ecosystem: Environmental > Terrestrial > Soil >... | reverse complement strand
GGTCCAACTGTCGTGCCAGGCGTTGGGAACGGGTTTCACCTGGTGCTTCCGCGAGTTGGCGCAAGTCGGAAGGGTTGTCGACATCGAGAGCAATGCCGGGGAGCGATAACACCACGCATGGCTTCTGCGTGGCGCGCGCGGCCCCGAGATGTGGTTTGAAGCTATCGTTTCCAAAACGCAAGGGAAACAAGCCCGCAGGGCGTCGCCACACTGCATTCGTGCCGCGTCCGTCCGCGGCGGGGACGAGTACGGAGCCCTTAGCTGGCGCAGCTTCCAGAATCTTTTCCAACTCGCAAACCTGGATCAGCGGAATATCGCCGGGGATAACCAGCGTGTCGTCGATGCCTTGCGCCTCGCACCACTTGGTTGCCACGTCGATGGCATCGGTCTCGCCGCGGTTGGCGTTGTCGGGAATGACCTGGAATTCAAGTCGTCGCGCCAGTTCGACGGCAAAGGGATCACTGGTGACGATGGCGACCTCGGGCCGTGTGGCCCATGCGCCCAGCGTGTCAAGAACGTCGCAAAGCATGGCCTGAGCCAGTTTGGTTCGAGTGGACTGATCGAGCAGCGACGCTAATCGCTGTTTTGCATTGCCCAGGCTTTTGACCGGGATAAGGATCATGAGGGGTCCGCTGCCCGGGCGTTCTCCGCGTTCAGTAGGGAAAGTACGGTTCGCGCCAGTTTGGCCTTGTCCTCCGCTGTTCGCATGATCGTGTTGGTGCAGTGTACGCGAAGCTCCGGGCTATCCAACTGCTTGGCGGCTTCAGTGTCACGAACATCCGCAATCAGAATGTCGAGGAAGTCCTCATAAGCCTTGGCGACTCCGGCGATGGAGACAGGCAGTCCCTGCGCTTCCATTAAGGCGCCCGCCGGGCCCGAGACTGCGGCGTTGTGAACGATTGGGCTGATGGCGGCTATAGTTGCCGAGGTTTGCCGCAATGCTTCCCGGATGTCGCCGATAGCGAGGATAGGACCGATGCTAGTAGCGGGATTGCTGGGAGCCAAAATCACCGCACTGGCAGACATAATGGCATCGACTACGCCTGCTGCAGGCTCAGCATCGGTGGCTCCGGCGAAGCGAACCGATTTGACCGGGTCCTGATACCAGCGCTGCACAAAATATTCCTGGAAGCTGAGTTCCCCAACGGGCGTGTCCACTCGGGTTTCGACGCGCGAGTTACTCATCGGCAGGATCCGTGCCTGTACGCCCAACTTGTTGCAAATTGCGGTGGTCGCTTCGGTCAGAGTCTTGCCCTGCGCCAGATATTTCGAGCGCAGCAAGTGGACGGCAAGGTCACGGTCGCCAACCTGGAACCAGATGGGCTCGGCGAGTTCGCCCATGGCCTGCAGGCAAAAGAATGTGTCACCCTTTACTCCCCAACCGCGCTCCTTGCTGAGCAGGCCGGCCATTGCGTAGGTGATCGAATCCAGGTCGGGAGAGACGTACAATCCCCACCATTCCAAATCGTCTCCAGTGTTCACCACGAACGTTAATTCCTGCGCTGGGGCAACTTGCCTGAGACCTTCGACGAACTTTGCGCCGCCTGTGCCGCCGGTGAGCACGACGATCATGCGGGCCTCCGCGCATAGCCTTCACTATCGGCCGCCGCTTTGACTTTCTCAGCGAGCAAGCCCGGCTTCGTGCTTAACGCCGCAATAAACTCGGGGTAGGCGGGCAACCGCTGACGCAAGCGATATCCTTTCGCATGGGTGCGTAACTTTAACTGCTCCAGATGCGGCCACGGCTTTTCTGGATTGATGAAATCCGGCGTCAACGGCGAGATTCCTCCCCAATCGTTAATACCGGCATCGAGCAACTCATCATAGTACGGTGCGGAGAGATTAGGAGGTGCCTGAATGTTGACGTCTGGCATGAGGAGGCGCGCGACTGCGATGGTGCGCATCATTTCGTCGTGCGTAGGCTCCGGCCAGTCGTGCATGGGAATCTCGGGTTTGGTGCGAAAATTCTGAATGATGACTTCCTGAATATGCCCGTAGCGGCGATGCAGTTCGCGGATCGCGAGCAGGGTGTCGACGCGATCCTCCACGCTTTCGCCGATGCCAATCAGCAAGCCCGTGGTGAAGGGAACATTCTGCTTGCCGGCTTCCTCGATGGTGTGCAGGCGCTTGGCGGGCACCTTATCGGGAGCATTGTCATGGGCCGCGCCGGTTGCCAGAAGCGAGCCGTTGGTGGTCTCGAGCATCAGGCCCATACTCGGAGAAACCCTCGCCAGGCGCGCAATCCACTCCGCGCTGAGCAACCCAGGATTCGGATGAGGCAGCAAAGTGGTCTCGCGAAGCACTACTTCGCACATGGCCTCGAGATAATGAAGAGTGGATTTGTACCCCAGCCGACGAAGGGTCTCGCGCATTTCAGAAAATGCGAGCTCCGGTTTATCGCCTAAACTGAATAGAGCCTCGGTGCATCCCGCCTTCTCGCCTGCGCGCGCGACTTCCAACACCTGGTCAGGAGTCATGGTGTGCGCGCCCGGCTGGCCGGGATCGCGCCGGAAAGTACAATAGCCGCAGTAATCGCGACACAGATTGGTGAGCGGAATAAAAACTTTGCGCGAGTAGGTCACGACCCCCGGCTTGAAACGTCGCCTGGCCTCCACGGCGGCTGACAGCACTATGGAAAACTGGTCTTCAGCACAGCGGATCAGCCGACATGCACTTTCTCGCGAAAGAGGCATTTCGTGGTGCACCTCGTCCGCAAAAGAAATCAAAGGCTGCCGCCCATTCCAAGTTGTCTGTCCCACGCCCACGATGAGGAAATGATACATGAGGACTGCCCGATCAGGGTCCGTCGTTCATTCTGGAAAGTCGCACACCTGCGAGACGTGATAAAACTCTGGAGGGCCGAAAGGTGGAGCCGATCGTTCTGCATTGCAATAAACAAATTGGGACTGAAACCGAGTTAGACTAAGTTGGAGGGGACTTCGGTTTTCCATGGGTGTTACGCAAGCGGAATTCCGCAAGGCGATGGGCAGCTTCGCCACCGGAGTTACGGTCATCACCGTCGACTCTGATGGCGCAGTCCACGGAATGACGGCCAACGCATTCACTTCGGTCTCGCTTGATCCCTTGTTGGTGTTGGTATGCGTCGACCATCGCGCACGAACTCACACTCATCTGCATGCCAGAAAACGTTTCGGAGTGAATGTTCTGGCGGACAAGCAAAGGGCGGTCTCGGAGTACTATGCCGATCCGAGTCCGACTCATCAACACGCCGAGCAAAAGGCCGGAGCACGCTTCGATCGCACCCAGCACGGTACCCCGGTCTTGCACGATGCCCTGGCTTATCTGGAGTGCCGCTTGCACACTGCGCAGGACGCGGGGGACCACACAATCTTTATTGCCGAAGTTGAGGACGTGGTGGTGCGGCAGGGAGATCCGCTGCTGTATTTCCGCGGCGAGTATCGGAGAATCGGAGCGAAGGATTAGAAGCGCGTTCAGAGGTGCAGTAGTCGTGAGACCAGAACGTTTGTTAAGCTTATTGGCCCAGTGATGGGTTCGTCTAGTTTTTGTGTCGCGAACAATGGTTATTAGTCACGTTGCAAGGACTAAACATAAGAAACGATGTATCCCCGAGCGTTTCACTATCACCGCGCCAGTTCTTTGAAAGAAGCAGCGGCCATGCTGGCGCAGCTTGGCGATGACGCCAAACTGCTGGCGGGCGGCCAGAGCCTTATCCCGCTGATGAAGCTTCGTTTTGCGAACCCGGCCCATCTTGTGGATCTGAACTTTATATTTGGGACTTCCTATATTAAGGAAGGTGACGGCACCTTCCGCTTTGGAGCGCTAACCCGGCACGCGGAGATTGAGGCATCGGCTGCGGCTGCGAAAATTCCCATTCTTCACGACTGCGCCGCGGGAATTGCCGATGTTCAGGTGCGCAATCGCGGCACGATTGGCGGCTCGCTTGCCGAAGCCGATCCCAGCGGCGACTGGGCGACAGTGCTTTTCACGCTATCTGCTGACGTTCGTTGTCTTGGTCCCAATGGCGAACGAACGGTGTATCTCAACGACTTTATCAAGGACGCATACACCACGGTTCTCGCTCACGACGAATTAGTCAGCGAGGTTGCAGTCAAAGTGCCGTCGAAGGGAAGCGGAGGCGCATATCTGGCGTTCAAGCGCTGTGCGCCAGTTTATCCCACCGCGAGTGCCGCAGTTCAGCTAACGATGGATGGCGATATTTGTCGGGACGCAGCGATCGCGCTGGGCTGTGTCGGTTTGACTCCAATAAGAGCGAAGGATGCCGAAGCTACTATTCGCGGGCAGGCCCTCACAGAAAAGACAGTGGCGGGCGCGATGGAAGCGGCTCGTGCGGCTGCTGATCCACAAACCGACATTCGCGGCTCGGCCGACTACAAACGCACTCTCGTCGGTGCCCTGGTCAAGCGGGCGATTGAGATCGCGGTCCGCCGGGCTCGTGGCGAACAGGTTGAGGTGGGCCATCTCTATGCCTGACAGCATCGAAAACATTTCGGTTCGGCTCAAGGTCAATGGCAAGTCGTATTCTCGAACGATCGAGCCGCGCAAGCTTCTCGTCGAGTTGCTGCGGGAAGATCTCGATCTCACGGGAACTCACGTGGGCTGCGATACCACTTATTGCGGTGCATGCACGGTTCTGATGAACGGTGCCGCCGTTAAATCATGCACCGTGTTCGGGGTACAGGCGGACGGCGCGGATATTCTCACGGTCGAGGGTCTGGAAAAAAACGGTGAGCTCCATCCGATTCAAAAAGCCTTTGGCGATTGCTTTGGGCTGCAATGCGGGTACTGCACGCCGGGGCTGATGCTGTCAGCTTTGCAGCTATTGTCGTGCAACCAACAGCCAGACGATAAAGAGATGCGCAAAGCGATTGCCGGAAACACCTGCCGCTGCACCGGGTACCAGAATATTTTGAAGGCAATTAAAATGGCCGCCAACAATATGAAAGGTGCCTGAAGCATGGCGATCAAGTTTGGTGGAGACTTCGAAGTGAAGCGCAGCCCGGAAGGAGTTTACGACTTCCTGAGCGACCCTAACAAATTCGCGGGGCTTCTCCCTGACTTTCAGGGCCTGTCGGTGCATGACTCGACCCATTTCACAATAAAAGTTAACGTCGGTATTTCGTACATCAAAGGCGTTGCGGAAGTGAAAATGGAATTGGCAGAGGCTGAGCGTCCGAAGAAGGCTCTGTATAAGGGGCAGGGGAGCGTCGCCGGAGGCAATGTGGCGCTCACCGCTGGCTTTGATTTGTCGCCGCTGGATGGTGGTGGCACCAAAGTAGCTTGGCAGGGTGAGGCGCAGATTTTCGGCCGCTTGGCTTCTGTAGCTGGCGGGCTACTGGATCCGTTAGGCAAGAAACAGGTTCAGAAGTTGATCGATGGATTGCAGGCGGCGTTGCAGTGAGGAGATCGGTGTGAGCGCGAACAAGAAGGACAGCGCCAAAAACTGGGTCGGCCAACCGCTTCCGCGGAAGGAAGAAAACCGCCTGCTGCGCGGTCGGGGCAAGTTTGCCGATGATATCAAGCTGCGCGAGATGCTGTATCTGCGATTCGTGCGCTCGCCGTATGCGCACGCGAAGATTCTGAGCGTTGACGTGTCGGCCGCCGAAGCTCTCGCGGGCGTCCTGGGCACTCTCACTGGCGCTGAGATCGCGGCGCAGACCCAGCCATTCATCGAGATTGCGCCGGATCCCGGCGGCAAGATCAAGGATTATCCACTGGCCGTCTCAAAGGTGCGCTATCAGGGCGAGCCCGTTGTGGCAATCGTCGCTGAATCGCCGAGCCTTGCCGACGACGCTGCCGAGTTGGTGCAAGTCGAGTACGAAGCGCTCGATCCCGTGGTCGATGCCGAAGCAGCCTTGACCGACAACAGCATTCTTCACGAAGAAGCCGGCACCAATCGTGTCTGGAATGGAGTCTTCGAATACGGAGATGTTGATAAGGCTTTTCGCGAGGCCGCTTACGTCGTCAACATCGACCGCATGCATTTCCATCGCTTTTCTAGCACTCCGCTAGAAAACAATGTCGTCATCGCGCAGTGGAATCCGAAAGATGATCGCATTTATTACGAGTGCAACAACTCGTTTCCGTCGTTCGCCATTCAGTTTCTGTCTGCACACCTCGGCGTCCACATCGACCGCATTCGCGTGGAGACGTCCGATATCGGCGGCAGTTTCGGCATCAAGATCACAAGCTATCCACAGATGGCGGTCTGTGCGCTGGCTTCTAAGAAGGCTGGCGGCCGGCCGGTCAAGTGGGTGGAGACGCGCTCTGAACACATCACTTCAAGCGCCCATGGCAACGAGCGAACTTTCCGCGACACTCGCGTCGCCCTCGACAAGAACGGTGTGATCACGGCCCTAGTTTCACGGCATATTGATGACTGCGGCGCATATCCGCGCTACGAGCCGCTGGGCTGTGTTATCTGGTCGCAGGTGTTTCCCGGCGTTTACGGCTTCAAGAATGCGCGTATCGATTTCACCCAAGCGGTCACCAATAAATGTCCGGTCGGCCCCAATCGCGGATACTCGCGCATGCAGCACCTATGGTTTCTGGAGCGCGTGATCGACATCTGCGGACACGAACTCGGTATTCCAAGCGACGAGATCCGGCTGCGCAACTACATTCGTCCGGAGGAGTTTCCATACACAACTCCCAACGGTTGCGTCTACGACTCCGGCGACTATCCAAGAATGCTGCAGGTGGCGAAAGAGCTCATCGGCTGGGACTCATGGAAAAAGATGCAAGTCGCAGCCCGCAAGGAAGGCCGGCACATCGGAATTGGCATTGGCACCACGCTCGACTCGGGCACCAACAATTTTGGCCAGTCACAGATCGTGAACCCAGGCGCGCCATTTTCCGGCAACTCGCAAGGCGCGAATTGCAAGCTGGATATTTACGGCGAGGTGGTGGTCTCAGTCGGCTCCTGCCCGCAGGGTCAGGGACACGAGACGACCGCTGCGCAGGTGGTTGCCGACGTGCTGAGTATTCATCCAGATCGCATAACGGTGCGAACCGGCTTCGACACCGAACGCAACGTGCATACCGGATTCTCGGGAACTTACGCCAGCCAATTCGCCGTGTCCGGGCTTTCCGCGGTTCACGGAGCCGCACAGAAACTGAAAAAAGAGATGAGCCGTCTCGCGGCGTTCCTCCTCGAAACTAGAGAAGACGACCTCGAATTCCGCACCGGCGAACAGGGCCCAGAGATTCGCGCCACCGGCACTGGAAAATCGGTCAGCTACTGGGGACTTGCCAACATCGTCAACGTCAACAGCGCAGTTCTACCGCCCGAGCTCTATGAGCTCACGTTGAACTGCCGCTACATTTGGCGAGCGCCCTTCAAGGTGCCGGACAAGAAGAAAAAATACGGCAGCCTGACCCTGACCTACGCCTCCCAGCTTCACATCGCGGTGATTGAGATCGAGCGTGACACTTTCATCCCGCGCATCCTCGACTATGTTGCAGTCGACGATTGCGGCACCGTGATTAATCCACCTATCGTCGAAGGCCAGGTATATGGCGCAACAGCGCACGGCATCGGCGCAGCTCTCATGGAAAATTGTGTGTACGACGCGGTCGGCAATATGCTGACCAGCACCTTCAGCGATTACACGCCCATCACGGCGATGAATATGCCGAAGGTAAAATACGATCACATCGAAACCCCGTCGCCGCACAGCTACAGCGGCGCAAAGGGGATGGGCGAGGGCGGAGCCGCTCCGATCCACACGATTTCTGCGGCTCTGCAGGATGCGCTGTTCGCCAGCGGCATCGTGATCGACGATTCGTTTAACAATGCAGACAGTCTGTTTCGAGCGATGGTGGCGAAAGAGATCGGTCAAGCTGATAAGTTGGTAAAAGTTGAAAGGCGAGTGTAGCGTCGCCGTCCCGGCGGCCCGATGGGCGGGCAACGCCCGCCATCCGCCAGGAGGCGGCGCCACAAATGAAACGTGTTTGCATCGTCGGATGTGGTGCCATTGGCAGCCTGTACGCGGCGCACCTGGCGCGGGTTGCGGAGGTATGGGCCTTTGTTCGTCGCGAAGATCACGCCCGGGCTCTCAACCGCGAGGGGCTGCGCGTCTCGGGAAAGCACGAATTTCATGTATCGCTTAAGGCGACAACGCAACCGGATCAACTTCCCGATTGCGAGCTCGGCATCGTGGCGACTAAAGCGAGGCAGGTGGAGGAATCCATTTCTGCAATCGGCAATCGTTTCGATCGGGGGGCGGTTATTTCCGCGCAGAACGGGCTGGGCAGCGAAGAAATCATCGCTGCTCACACTGGTGGTCAAGTGATTCGCGGCACTACTTTCATGAGCGGCACCAAGCATAGCGACACGCATGTGCAACTCGAACTCGATACAGCAACCTGGATCGGCCCCTTTGAGCCGCGGCGCACCGCATACACGCTCGTAAGCGAAGCCGCCGACTTGATTAAAGCTGGCGGCCTGAAGGCCGAGGCTTTGCGAGATGCACGTCCGGCGCAATGGTCGAAGCTGATTTTCAATGCGTCGGTCAACGGAGCGTCCGCACTGACCGGATTGCCGCACTCGCCGCACTTCGCGGATGAATCGCAGTTTTCCGCGCTCGGACATCTCCTGCACGAGTTGATTGAAGAAGGGAAACGAGTGGCTGAGGCAGCGGGAATAAAACTCCACGAAGATCCTTGGGAGATGAACAAAATCGGCGCCGCGACCAATCATCCTCCGTCAATGTTGTATGACATTCGCCACCAATCGCCGACCGAAGTTGATTTTCTGAGCGGCGCCATCGCGCGCGAAGCCGAACGCGTCGGCGTGCCGGCACCGCTGCACAGCGCGCTCTACCGGCTCATCAAGGGCAGGGAAGCGTCATGGACATTTAGGCATGAGAACCGCGCAGTCGAGCCGTAGAACCGTTGTTTACAGCGTTTGGGGATGGAGCCCATGTCGTGGCCAGTTGACGAAGCGAAGCTAAATCGCGTCCGCTCCCTGATGAAGGATCAGGACCTGACCGCGCTGGTTGTGCGTGCGCCCGACAATCTCGTCTATCTCACGAACTACTGGTGCATGAAGGGATACGATGCGGCAGTCTTTCCCCGCGAAGGGGAGCCAACACTGATCGCCCTGGAACCGCAATTGGCCGACGCACAGCGCAATTCCTGGACAAAAGATATTCGCCTCTTCAAGGGCTATCACGAAAGCGATCCTCGCCCGCCGCAATATCGCGCGCTTGATCTTGCATTAAAGGTGTTGAAAGAACGCGGCCTCACCGACAAAGTTGCTGTCGAGCTCAACATGGGCACGCAATCTGCCGATCGCATGGTGGGCGAACCTACGACGCCTACGCAGATGTATTTCGACGCGTTTGGAGAAGTCGCGGGACAGGTGGTTGACGCTACACCGCTCCTTAACGAGGCCCGCGCCATCAAGGCGCCGCAGGAAGTCGAGCGCATGCGGATCGCCAATGAGCTGGCCGCATTGGCGATGGACTACACCCGCGAGCATATGCGCGCTGGTATGAAGGAAAGTGAAGTGGGCGGTATGTATGAAAGTTTCGTGCACGGCCTTGGCGTGGGATATAAAGGGAGAGTCGAAATGGCACGCGCCTTTACGCTGGTCTGGTCGGGCAAGGGAATTGCCACATTCACTGCAACCGGGGATCGTCCAATTCAAAAGAATGAGCCCACCCTATTCGAAATTTGGGTGTGCGTGGACGGTTATTGGACCGACCTCACTAAGAATGCTTGTCCTGGCGAACTTACGCCCGCATATCACAAGCTGCTCGACCTGTTGCTAAACGTTTTTAACGAAGCCATTGCCTATTCTCGTGACGGCGCCGACTTTCCGGAACTCGATCGCCTGATCCGAGCTCGCATTGCGGAAGGCGGATACCCTGGACAGCCTTCTCATCCTATTTGTCACGGCGTGGGCGCGCGAGCACATGAGTTCCCCTACGCGCATCAAGCCGGTAAAGGCGCGATCAAGAAAGGGATGGTGCTGGCCATCGAGCCTGGAATTTATTGGCCGGGCGGAGGCGGCCTGCGGCTCGAAGACAATTTCCTGATTACCGATGATGGGAACGAAAAGCTTTGCAGCTATCCGGATGATTTCCGGCTGGCCGGATACCACTAAGAAAGAGAACTGTGGCCAAATCAAACAAAGGTCCAACCTCGAGGCTGAATCCGAAACTGGTTGAAAGAATCCTTGCCGAGATCAAGGAAGAAGAGATCGTGGCGATGTGCTGCGATGTCATCAACATTCCGAGTCCTACGGGCGACGAAGCCAAAATGGCGGAGCACATGCGCGCTGCGTGGGAAGCTATGAGTCTCGATGTTACCTGGCAAGAGGTCGAGGAAGGGCGCGCCAACGTGATCGGCCGCTGGGAAGGCACCGGCACCGGCCGCTGCCTTATGTTCAACGGCCACATGGATACTTCTAACACCGGGCAGGAAGAGTTCCTCACCGGAATTGGCTATAAACCGAACGCCGCGATCAAGGATGGAATGATTTATGGCCTCGGCATCTACAACATGAAGGGTGCGTTGGTGTGCTATACCCACGCGGTGAAGGCTCTGCAACGCGCCGGAGTGAGACTTCAAGGCGACGTTATCCTCGCCGCGGTCGCGGGTGAAATTGAAAAGACGCAATGGAAGGAATTTCGCGGCCGCCAGTATCGCGGCTACGGCGTGGGCACGCATTATCTGGTGAACCACGGAGTGCTGCCTGATGTTTGCATTTTGGGCGAACCCACCGATATGCAGATCATTCTCGAACATTACGGCTCGCTTTGGGTGCGCATTTCGGTAACGGGCATGTATGTCCATACGGCGTTTGCGGGGGGACGCGCGGAGCGCAACTCTATCCGGCGACTTTATGATGTGCTTGGCGTGGTATTGAAATGGATGAAGGGTTGGGAGCAAAAAAATACCTATCGAGGGCACAAAGGCATCGCCAATCTCGGCTGCATCCGTGGCGGACAGCCCTGGCGCGTCAGTCGCACTCCCGAGCGTGCGGAATTGTTTCTTGATCTGCGCGTGCCGCCGCATATGTCGATGCAAGCAGCGCGACGCGCTGCCAAATCGCTTTTCCTCGATTTGAAGAGGCGTTATCCAGACTATGGCCTAGAGTTCGAGACCTTCGTTTCAGTGCCCGGGGCCACCATCGCAGCGGACCACGTGATGGTGAAAGCGATTGAGATCAATCATCAGCGCGTGATGGGAGAAGCTCCCAAGAGAGACGTTGTTCTGTGGTGCTCGGATGCTTCCGTGATGACGCGTTATGGTATCGAGACCGTGAACTACGGGCCCTCCAGCGGACCGCGCGATGCCGAAGGCGAGAAAGTCAAAATCAAAACGCTGGTGGATATCACGAAGATTTATGCTCTAACGGCCGCCGAATTATGCGGTGTGCAGTAGGAATCCAGTCCTGAGGGAATTTTGCCAAGCCAACGCGAAATCGATCGCCGTTACGAGAACATCCGAACCGCCATGCAGAGCGCAGGACTCGACGCGTTGATCGTTTGCGGCAACCAATATGCGGGTTTCGAAGGCGCTGTACTGTATGTCTCCGGATTCGAAATCGTTCACCGCTACGTATATGCTGTGCTGCCGCTCGAGGGCGAACCAACCCTGGTTTTTCCACGCGAAGCCCGCTGGATTGGAGACAAGGTCAAGCCCTGGGTGAAAGATCATGTCTGGCCCGACGTGCCTGGACGGTGGATCTCTGATTGCGCGCGGGAGCGCGGGTGGAAGCGAGTCGGCGTGTACGGAATGAATTTTATTATGGCTGTGCGCGACTATCGCGAACTGGTGAACGGTCCATTTGAGATGGTGCCTTTCGATTTCGAGTTCGACATGGCGCGGGCGGTCAAGAGCGAAGAGGAACTTGCCGAAGTCCGCGATGCCATGGACATCATCGTGGACGGATTCTGGGCACTGGTTACGGCGTACGAGCCGGGCAAGACGGAAGCGGAAATCATGGCGCCGGCCGTAGAACGATTTTTTGCGCGCGGCGCCGGCCCGCGCATGATGAATATTCTGCTTTCCGGCACCCATGGCGAGGCGGAGGCGTCATTCAAGGTACCAGGCCATCGCGTCACCGCAGTTGATGATTTACTTCTCTACTCGCTCGAGGTCACGGGAGCGGGTGGATACTGGGTGGAATTTTCGCGTCCGTTGATTCGAGGCAAGCTGAGTCCACGGACGCAGGCCATGGCGGATGCGTACCCGCAGGCGCTTGAAGCAGCGAGAAAGCTCATGCGGGCCGGCGAACTGGCCAGCAATGTTCATCGCGTTGTCGCTGAAACCTTTGCCAAGCACGGATTTGCTCTCGGCCATCTGTCCGGTCACAGTATCGGTACAACGATGCTCGAGTATCCCGCGATCGGGGCAAAGAGCGAAGTGCAGTTACAGGAGAACATGATTTTCTCGCTGCATCCGCAGGTCGTCGATAAAGATGGCACAGTCTGTCTTTACACGCAGGACACGTACCGCATCGGCAAGACGGAAGGCGAGTGCCTGGCGGATGTGCCCTGGAAGTTTTACACGGGGAAAGAACGACGGGAGCGCAGCAATTGAAGAGCAAGCGTTCAAACTACCCAATATTCGTTGTCGTCCCGAGCGAAGCGAGGGATTTGTAGTTCGATTTTCGACGTCGAGAGTCTGAATGAAAATCTGCGTAATCGGTTGCGGAGCGGTGGGAAGTTTGTTCGCGGCGCACCTCGCGAAGGCGGGCGAAGCCGAAGTGTGGGCTTACGATGTGTGGAGAGAACACACCGACGCCATGCAAAAGCACGGCCTGCGACTCTCTGGAGCGGCAGACTTCACTGCTCGACTTAACGCAACAAGCGATGCCAAGCAATTGCCTCGCTGCGACTATGGCATTGTCGCGACCAAAGCCATTCATACCCGAGTCGCCATCTCCGAGGTTGCGGATATTTTTGACGACAAGAGCGCGGTTTGCTCGGTACAGAACGGGGTCGGCAACGAAGAAATCATCGCGGAGCGTGTCCAGTTTGTGATTCGAGGCACGACATTTCCCGCCGGGCATCCGATTGCGCCGGGGCATATTGGCTATGACATTAAAGGTGACACCTGGATCGGACCGTTCGAGCCTACCAACACGTCGATGGAGAGGGTGGAAGAACTTGCCGGGCTGATGACTCGCGCCGGGATGAATACCATCGCATTGAAAGACGCTCGCGGCGCGCAGTGGACCAAGCTAATCTTCAATGCGTCTACAAACCCTGTGGGTGCGCTCACGCTGCTACATCACGGCGCGGCAACCCGCTTTGAACCGACTGGGCATCTTTTCAACGACCTGATCGCGGAAGGCGAGGCGGTCGCGAAGAAGTTGGGAATCGAATTGCACGGCGATCCCGGGCAACTGGTGGAGAAGGGCGCCAATGCTCCAGGCCAACACCGCGCCAGCATGCTGCAGGATGTGCTCGCCAAGCGGCAGACCGAAGTCGATTTTATGAATGGGGCGATTGTACATTGGGGCAAAGAAGTGGGCGTGCCGACTCCGCTGAACAAGGCGTTGTGGCAACTGATCAAAGGCTTGGAACTTTCTTGGAAAGATCCGGAGTGAAACGCTGACGGCAGAGTGCAGAGATCCTTCGCTTCGCTCAGGATGACAGCGTGATCTTGTCGCGGGACTGTCGATATCAGGAGCTGCCAACAATTCATGTCTATTCCATTCAACATTGGCGTTTTGCAACTCAGCATGGAACCGGTGCGCGAAACCGTGGCCATGGCGAAGGCCTGCGAAGACGCGGGGTTCGATGCTTTCTGGATCGCGGAAGCTTATCCCTGGTGGCGAAAGCACGGGTTCGAGGCGCGCTCCTCGACTGCCGTTCTGGCAGTCATTGCGGTCGCGACTCGCCGCATTCAGTTGGGGTGGGGCATCATTTCGCCGTACACGCGCCATCCCGTGCAGATCGCGATGGAAGCGCGAGTGATGCAGGATCTCGCTGGGGACCGCTTTCTGCTTGGTCTGGGAGCTTCCAAGATTTTCATGAAAGAGATCGGTGAAGGCGAAGGCGAGAAAGTTGGGCCAGCCACCGTGATGCGCGAGAGTATCGAGGTCATCAAGGGTGTGCTTGCGGGTAATGCTTTCGAGTATCAAGGAAAAGTTTTTGCGGCGAACGTTCCGCCGCTCAAGCCGGACGCGCATACTCCGCGTGGGATTCCGCCGATTTTCGTTGCCGGAACGGGACCGGTGCTGCAGAGAATCTCCGGCGTCGTCGCGGACGGCTTGCTTACAGCCAGTATTACGACGCCGGCGTTTGTGCGCTACTCACGCAAGAATATGGAGGAGGGTGCGCGGAAGGCGGGGAAAAATCCGTCGCAACTTGTGCTTGGCTCCGTAATCGTTGGCAGCATCCATCGCGACTCGGCGAAAGGTAAAGAAGGCGCCCGCGAGCAGGCGGCGATGTATCTCGCTAACAAAGTCCAGAACATTAGAGGCTCGGCAGACGTGTTGCTCGAATGCGCGGGCCTTACCTTCGATGAGTTGCAGCCGGTTGCCGACGCCATGGAACGAGGCGGGCGAAGAGCCGCTGCTAAAGCTGTGACCGACGACATTCTGCATAAAGTTTGTCCGATTGCTGGAACTCCGGAAGAGTGCATCGCGCGCATCGAAGAATACCGTGACGCCGGTTGCACTCACATCATGCTGGAAATCTGGGGCGACGATCGCACCGGACAGGCGAAATTGTTCGGGGATGCGGTGCTGTCTCACTTTAAAACGTAGAGGGTTTCTTTCGTACCGCACGATGCAGGCGGCAATGAGGCTACAACGATCTGGGGGACTAAGCGTAGTCGCGATCACGCTTATTGCAACGTTCTTGCCGTTTCCCGCCGATGCAAGCGAACTGGAAGAACAGCTCAGAGCCGAATACCTGGACAAAATCCTAACCCTGCGGCAGTTCTACGAAGGTGCCAAGCTGCGTTTCGACGCCAACGGTCGAATCGAAGGTGACGCGACCACGGACCTTGGACCGTCGACGGACAAATCACGGTCCGGGAAATACATTTAGGTGACCGACTGTTGAAGTTGAAAGGCCGGCGGGTCCGGCTGATTTTCGATCCCAATACGAATTACTTGAAGGATGTGGTCGGAATGGCTGCCAAAGATCCATTACGCAAGAGCTTCTTTCATGTTTCTGGCAAGAGATGGCGGGAATTTGAGCAGAGCGCAGACCTCGAAGTTGACCTGGAGTTGCCTTCGCCGCCCAAGGATAAGCAGGAAGTCGCCGCCGCGATGGATGCCGTTTTTCTAACGTCCGAGAACGAGTTGGCCGACTGCTTGCCGGAGTGCTGGAAAAACTTCGTTCTGAAGGAAGAAGGCAAGGCTCCGGTTCTCAAGACGGACGACAGTGTATACAAGGTGGAGAATGGCGTCTCTCCACCGCGTGCCATTTCCGCGCCTGATCCGCAGTATTCGGAAGTGGCGCGTAACGCGGGGCTTCGGGGATAGCTTATCCTTTGGACGGTTATCACTCCGCAGGGCCGCACCCGAAACGTTTCGATCGTCAAGCCCCTGGGTCTCGGTCTTGATGAGGAAGCTGTTTATGCGGTGAGCGGTTGGACATTTACACCATCACAAAAAGACAAGAGCGCGGTGGCGGTGCAGATCAACGTCGAAGTCACCTTTCGCGTGTATTGATTTCCGATGCATCAGCGTAAAGCTGTCACGAGCGCGCGAAACTCATCGTCGGTCAGCAGGCCTCGCTTGGCAATGGAACGCTTTTTTATCTCTGCCAATATCGGAGCGCGTTGCTCGGGGATTATCGTGAGCCCGAGTTCTTTGCATTTCAGGTCGATGCTGTCCAGGCCGCTCTTCTTCCCGAGTACGATGCTGCGGCGAGCGTTTACCAGTTCTGCGGAATATGGTTCGATGGCTTCGGGGATGTGAAACTGGGCGGCGACTGCGCCGCTCTCGCGGACGAAGAGATTTTCGCCGACCAGTGGTTTCCAGGCGTCCAGCGTGTAACCGGACAACCGGGAGACTACTTCTGACACCTCGCGTACTTTCGTCAAATCGAGTTCGACTGGCACGTCGTACAGACACAGCAGAGCGAGAGCGATTTCACTGATGTCGGCGTTGCCGGCACGTTCGCCCATGCCGTTGATGGTGCCCTGAATCCAGGTCGCTCCGGCGCGAACTGCGGCGATGGCGCAGGCGGTGGCCATTCCGAAATCGTTGTGGCCGTGGAAGTGGACCGGCGTACTCGGTCCGACCCATCCGCATACTTGGCGGACCAGAAACTCGACGGCTTCGGGGCCGCAGGCGCCGATGGTGTCCACGACTACGATTTCGGCAGCTCCGGCTTCCAAGGCGGCGAGATTGATTTTCTTCAGAAATTCGAGGTCGGTGCGGGTGCCATCGACTCCGAAAAAAGCAACCTTGATACCATTTTGCTTGGCGAAGGACGTGGCGTCGACTACGCGCCTTAGCACGTCTTCGCGGGTCAGACCGTAGGCCTTCAGTTTTAGATCGCTGGTCGGGGCTTCGATGACTGAGGCGCGGAGACCCAGGCGGACCAGTTCTTCGACGTCACCTTTTACTGCTCGGGAAAAGCCCCATAGCTCGGCCTTCAGATTCGCCTTCTGCATGAGTTGGATGGCTTCCGCGTCTTCGGGGGAGACTCGGGGAAATCCGGCTTCGATGCGGCTTATGCCTAGTTCGTCCAGCTTGCGGGCGATTTCCAGTTTTTGTTGGGGCGAGAGGACGACTCCAACGGTTTGTTCGCCGTCGCGAAGAGTGGTGTCGTAGAAACGGATTTTGGTTTGCGGAAATGCGGCGCGGATTTCTCGGCGGGCGTTCAGGTCGCTTACCCAGATTTTTTCGGAATTCAGTGCCATTTCTTTTTTGCTCACCACAGAGTCACAGAGACACAG
>Ga0210400_10002518_pt1 | contig 16898 bp, 16 predicted proteins | sample IncBWH26MmetaG_FD_155456 | JGI IMG/M metagenome (GOLD analysis project Ga0210400, IMG submission 155456) | Forest soil microbial communities from Barre Woods Harvard Forest LTER site, Petersham, Massachusetts, United States - Inc-BW-H-26-M | ecosystem: Environmental > Terrestrial > Soil >... | reverse complement strand
GTGGCGTGGATGTTCACGAAAAACAGATAGGCCACGAGCATGTTGTGAGAAAACACGCACATCATGGGGATCAGGATGAACCCCCGCACGGCGACGTCGTCCACAATGTGGGCGCGTGAGCCGGCGATCCAGTCGAGAGATTTGGAAGAGTGGTGGATCGCGTGAAAACGCCACAGGAAAGGAACCTTGTGGAAGGCGCGGTGAATGAAATATTCGGCGAGATCGGCAACCATGACCGCCAGAAAGAATTGCACGAGCCAAGGCAAATGGCCCACCGCGTTCGTGAGGGCGGGGATACTCAAGACGGAACTGAGCTGAGTGGCCGGCAGAAGGATCAGGAATGTCGTGATCTGAATCGGCAGGTGCGTGGAGAGGAAATAGACGATGTCCGTCAGCCACTGGCTTCGAAACACGCTCTGCTCCGGGTAAGCGGGCCAAAGCAGCTCAATGGGCGAAAAGATCAAAGTCATCATCAGGATGTCGAGCAAGAACCAATCGAGACCGATGGCCGGACCATTGTGCAGGTCCTGGTTGATCGGAACGCTGGCTCCGCCCAGGAGGCTCGCGACGAGAGCAAACAGTATGCCCGTCAACGCGAGAACCTTCTTCCGCCGTAGCATTGCGGACGCGACACCGAAGAGGATCGCCCCCACGATGATTGCCTGGATCACCAGGCGCATCAGAGGCATCGGGTAATAAGGCCGGAGCTCGGGGGAAGACAACAGCTGGGGGAAATGCAGGCATACGACCGCACCCAACGAGAGCACGCCGAAAAAGGTCGACAGGACACCGCTCCACCAACCGGTTCCGAATCCGGAGGGGTCCTTGTCGCCGAACATTTCGCTGATTCGTTGTTCGAGCATTGGTACCAGGCTAGACCAGAAAACTACGCGATTCCAGGCCGCAACACCCAACTCTCGCGAGTGCTGCAAATGCGAGACCCCCGGAAGGGCGATTGGACATAAAAAGGGTCGGAGTCTGTCTCATCGCCCGCTTCATTCCCGACTTAGATTCCTGACAGCAAGAAATCAATCGCAGCAATAATTGTGTCCCGATCAGACGCAAGATCTCCTGCTACGGGACCAAGCTCGCGAGCGGGTATGCCAGCGACTTGCGGAGTCAGCATCAAGAATTCCTTCCCCGCGAATCTCAGGATCGGAGTTAGCGTCCGCATTGAATGCGCCCGGGCTGCACTTGCCGGAGCGAGCGGAACGACAACGCGTGTGGCCAACCCCTCCAGCAAGTCAGACTGAATGTCGAGCAGCAGCGGAAAGCGTGTTCGCGAGGCTGGATTGCGGTTGCGATGCAGAGCAAACTGTGGCATCAGAATGTACGTAGATGGTCACTGAACGCGCCTTGTTCTTCGACATCGCGGTTATAGGCTTGCATCGCAGTCTGGTTCTGTTCTAGCCATTCGCGTTTGCGAAGCACTCGCAATTCATGCTCAACGGCCGCCTCCAGCGTTGCCGACAGGTTCAGATCGCTCTTGCGGGCAGCGTCCAGCAGATCTGCAGAAATAGAGACATTGACCGCCTTCTTACTTCGTCGCGCGGTGGACATCTGGATGCTCCGATTGGTATGCGCATATTATATGCGCATTTGATGTGCGCATCAAGAATTGGCGTGTTCTTGGGAGACGTTTCACAAAACGCCTCTCATTGGTTTGGAGCCACCCCATCATTGATCTGACCGCAATCCATCCGCAGGACGCCCTGGTCATTGAACACCAGGCCGTGGAACCGGAATGTGCTGCCGACCGCGACCGGATCTGAGTTCAGCATCCGGGTGCTGCCATCGACATACACCCGCACATCATTGGGCTGGATCAATAGCGTCGCTTGCTCGGGTTGCGCCACCAGACTCGCGAACAGATCATAATTCGACAGTACCACCGCATAGACCGTGAAGTTGCCGCTGACGCTACTCCCAAGGACGGTGCCGTCAATCGTCTGGGGCATCAGCGTAATAGTCGTCGCAGGTGCGTAATACTCCCCACCGCAGCATGTAACGAACGCCGGGGATGAGAGATAAACGTTCTGTCCGGGGACCATATTGGCCGCGTTGAAGGCTGCCGTGAAGGGTAGCTGCCGCACGTTCGACAACTGGTCTGAAATATGGAACGTAGTGCTGCTAAAGTCATAGCGCTCCGCATCGACTAGTCCGTCCTTACCCTGACCCGCGATCGGCCTGATCGTGAGGATGGGGGTCGCCTGATTGAACACCGACAGAATGGGCCCTCTGCGGACATCCACGGCGGCCGGGTCGGCGACCGCAACGCGCGCCGCGTGGATCGAGCCGTCTGCAAGGATCGCTCCATCGAGATCGACGAACATCCCGACTGCCAACGAGGCGAGACTATCGATTCCCCGCAGTGCCGTGCCTGCATCGATGCTCACTTTGAGGCTCGTCGCCGGCTCGGACATATTTGCAGGCCGCTGCACTTCGAAGGTGCCAGCGGTGCCACTTACCGCGGTGACCGCACCCTCGAGCGATGACACCGTATTGCTTGCGGAGCCAGGCGGGGCATTGGCAATATCGAAGGAGCTAAGAGTGAAGGTCGGCCTGATTGCATAGCTCGCCCCGCCTGAACAGCTCGATAAGATGGCGGATTGCGGGATCAGCATCCGGAGAGTCAGTCCCATGCTGTCGCCCGTGACCGAAATGGGTGTGGGCAAGCTCACTGTGACAAAAGGTGCCTGTACGTAACCGTAGGCAAACGTAGATACCTGCAGTCCGCCGCCCGTGTTCAGGGTAACGCAGGTGAATTCTGCACCACCCACGGTCACCGTTGCCGAAGTATAAGTGCCCTGAGGGAGCGTGCCCGTGATCATTGGCTCTACGAGACCGTTGAGGTGGACAAATTCGGTCCCCAACGATTGGGACAGTAACGTCACCGACTTGCCACTACCGTTGGTCAGCGTAATGCCCTGCAGTACCGCGCCGAAATCAGTGAACTGATCATTGGCGTCGCTCGACAGAACGACGGTTACCTTCGTGATCGCTGGCGTGGGGTTGTTGGAAGAAATAGCAGAAGCACCAGGAGAGCCGCCCGAGCTACAGCCAACAAACAGGCCACCCCATGCGAGCCACGTCATTGAGAGCAGAACACGCTTCGCCGCGTGTCGGGCGAGGGCAGTCATCCGAATAGAAGCCGCTGAACGCCACTTCGTGCAAAAGTCCATTTAAGCACCCCTCGTGTTTCCCTTGTGTATCCGAATCCGTATCGGCCAGCTGCGGCGCGCGACGCTGAGCGTCTCTCAATTGGTGACCGAGTGCAAGTGCCGAATGATCGGCTCACATCGGACCCTACCTCGCGCGTGAAGACCGCTCCATGCGGTCCAGCCGCTCCCTTCGCGCGATGCGGCCATTCTCGCTCTGCGAAGCTGAAGCCGGGTTTTTCCGTCTGCCCAATTTTGGTTGACATTGGATAGAATTGGCTCCATGACAATACTTCGGTACCGGCCCCTCGCACCTCTCAACCGTTTCGTCGAGTGGCTGTGGTGGTCCCAGCGCGATCTGCCGCAGCTGCATTGCGAGCACATGCTGCCCTCCGCTTCCACGCAACTGATTTTCGCGCTGCACGACGCAACTTACACTTGGCAGAGGAGGTCATCTGACGAAAGTTCCACCTGGACGCGCGGTATCGTGCATGGACCTCAGTGGAGTTATTTTGTGTCCGGGCCGAAGCCATGTGGTGCGGTCGCGGGCGTCTCATTTCGTCCTGGCATGGCGGGTGCCGTGCTCGGCGTCCCCATCAGCGAAATAACCGATCGCCATGTCTCGATTGACGCGCTTTGGGGAGCCAGTGGCCGATCAATGCGTCAGCGGTTGCTGGACGCGGATGAGCCGATGGCGGTATTGCGGGCACTCGAGCAGGATCTAGTGTTGCGCCTCAGGCGCCCGCTGCTGATTCACCCTGCCGTAGCGCATGCTCTCGCCGACCCCGCTCGAGGATGGGGATTCACCCGGATTTCAAACATTCAACGACATACCGGATACAGCTCCAAGCACTTCATTTCCCTGTTCCGAGGCGCGGTTGGGCTGACCCCGAAGCACTACTACCGCGTAAAGCGGTTCACGGGGGTCCTGCAATCAATTGCCGGCGGTGTCGGATCGAGTCTTGCCGCTACTGCCGCGTCGATGGGCTACTCGGACCAGTCGCACATGACCCGAGAATTTCGCGCCTTGGCGGGGATTACACCGACTCAATATCGACCACGGGGTACTGACAGCGTTTTGCACCACGTGGCAACGGGGCCGCAGTCGCGGCGCCAAAGGAGCAGGTAAAAATTCTTCAATACTCGCTGCGGGCGATGGAAGACGATAGATTTCGATGCAGACAGGGCATCACCCATAGCCCGGCCCGTGAAAACGCCTTGGAGGCAGTCATGATCGATGTACAAGAAGTCTATCCGTACTTGCGGGTTCACAATACCTCCGAGGCCATAGAATTCTATGCGCGCGCGTTCGACGCTAAAGAGCAATTTCGCTTGACGGAGCCCAGCGGGCGGATCGGCCACGCTGAAATCAAGATCGGTCCCGCGATCATCATGTTGTCGGATGAATATCCTGAACACGGCATCCGCGGACCACGGTCGCTCGGCGGCACGAGCTTTGCCGTTCACCTGCATGTGACGGATGTAGACGAGGCCTTTGCGAAGGCGGTCGGAGCGGGGGCGTCGGTGCTGCGGCCGCTGCAAGATCAATTTTATGGCGAGCGGTCCGGAACTGTGCGTGATCCGTTTGGTCACGAGTGGCTGCTTGGAGGTCATCTGGAGACGCTGACGTCGGAAGAGATGCAGCGTCGGTACACGGCGCTCTTTCAAAAGTAACTGGCACCGTCAACTGAAACACCCGGTACTGCTCACTTGGGCACTCCGGCCGCAAGTGCCGCCGCTGCCGCAAGCTTGTGTTTGGCCTGCCACGGCGGCCCGATGGACCGGCCCATGGCACGGAGCAAGGCATCTACATCCTTGCCGCTGAGTGCAGCCGCCGCGTCTTGAAACACACGTTCGCGGTCGTACCAATGCACCGACCAGCCGCGCGCCTCGGCCGCAGCAGCCAGAGCCTCGCGGTACATGACGGAGTCGGCGACATTCGCCGCGCGATTGTCGATGATCCGCTGTTCGGTGGTTGATGGAAGCTTGGGGCAGACGCGGATGGCAATGCTCGCTATCCGTACGGGCAGCGCCGCAGCCAGCGCCTCCAGGCTCGCGCGCGCGCCGTGAGATGCAGAGTCGCGAACGCGCTCGACCAGCGCCACGGCGTCGGCGAGAGAAATCTCCCGTGCCCACGGGCTGTTTCGGTAACGGCCCACTGCCCATGACCCTTCGTGATGATATGGGTGTGTCGGCAGACCGCGAGTGAGGTCGACGCGCCGACGATCGAGGAGGTCACCGTCAGGCGTCAGAGTGACGAGCACCGCCGAATTGCCATGCTCGGCAACGCCGACGGCCGCCGTATTCGCGCCTTCTTTTTTCATACGCTGATCACAAGTGCTGGCCTGGACCTCTCGATTCAGCACATCCTACGATGCCGGTCCACAGCACCGCCAATTTGACCGGGGATCGCTGCAGGGAACCGGACGATTTGGAATGGCATCGAGAACCGCAGTTATACTTGGTCAGCCCGGCAATGAATGACGCGAGGAGGAGCGGTACATGTTCGTGCTTCATCAGATGCAAGTGTCCGGCAATTGCTACAAAGTCCGACTCGCCGCTCGACAGCTCGGCATCGATCTCGCGCTCAAGGATTACGGGCTTCTTGACGGCGACACCCGCAAGGCGGACTTTCTCTCCAAGAATCCGAACGGCCGCGTACCGCTGCTCGAATTCGAGGATGGACGCACACTCGCCGAGTCGGACGCCATCCTCTGGTACCTGAGCGAAGATACATCCCTGTTGCCCGCCGATCGCTGGGGCCGCGCCGAAGTGCTGCAATGGATGTTCTTCGAGCAATACAGTCATGAACCGTATATTGCGGTGGCGCGTTTCTGGCTAGCCTTTGCACCGAAAGAAGAACTCGAGAAACGGCGACACCTGATCCCTGAGTGGCATACCAGGGGCAATGCGGCTCTTGGCGTGATGCAGGCTCACCTTGCACGGCAGGATTGGTTCGCGGGCGGCCGCTATTCAATCGCCGACATTGCGCTCTATGCCTACACGCATTGCGCGGCGGACGGTGGATTCGATCTTGCCGCCTTCCCGGCAGTCGGCGCATGGCTCAAGCGGGTCGCAAGCGAGCCTCGCCACGTGCCACTCGAACTGGCGTGGTGATGTCGCGATCACCGCCTCACGTGTGGATGAGCCGCCCACCCGCGAACGCCCAGTTTTCCCACGACGTTTCCTTGAAACAGACCATGACGTTCTCGGTATCGATGCCCGCGCGAGCGAGCGTACCCATCAGTTCTTCGAGCAACTTCTTTTTGACCTTAACACTCCGCCCGACCGACCACAGAATCTCGATGAGGGCAAATCCCTCGTTTCGCTCGGTCTTGACGTCGGGGTACGACGGATCGAAGCGGAAGTCATCCGCCTCGAGTTCGATGACCCGTTGAAACTTGTCCGCGGCAGGTACGCCGGATGAGACCAGCGCGGCGTGGACAGCATTCAGCAACGTCGATTTGAAGTCGCTCGATTTGGGTTTACGGACGGTAAGCGTGACCAATGGCATGACGACTCCTCGAGGCGCCTTCTGGTACTGTCGCGCGGCGCCGAGCACGAGCCTAACGCAGCCGCAACCTGCCGATCAAACTTTGATGTGCTGAGGATGTGTCAGTCCTGACGCATCCGAGTACCCAGACGCACGGACATTTCGATCTCTTGCGGTGAAAGTTTGCGCGGGAAGTAGACACCGGATATATGCGCCGCATGGAGACTCGCGCCCTCCATTTGGCAGGTACGCAGATCGAGCCCCCGCAGATCGGCTTGGCGAAAGTAGCAGTCGGAGAAATCCATGTTCGCCGTGTCCAGCCCGCGCAGATCCAGGCCGCGAAAGTCGCAGCCACGAAGGTCGCAGGTCTCGCCGGCCTTTCTGCGCCGATTGAACTCCTCGCCACGGCCTTCGCGCAGCAGTAGATAAAGGGGATCGGCCGATTTACGGGGTTTTCCGTCTGACATGAGGTAAACATCGGCGCGGCCGCCGAAGTCTTGAACCCTAATGGCCTCATTTTTCAAATATCGGCAGGATGGCCATTTCGGCGCTTGGAACGGCTTCGATGGGCAATCCCGCTTTTGTCCAGGCGCGCAGCCCGCCCCTGATAACGATGACGCTCAAGCCTTTCGCCGGGAACATTTTCTGCAGCTCGCGCGCGACCCGCGTGCTCGTGGCCTGGCGAACACAGGTGCAGTACACATAAACCGATCCGACGCCCGGCATGGCCACCTCGGACTGATGCAAGGCGTTTGGGTCGAGTCTTCTCGATCCCCTGATCCGCGTCGCCTTGGGATCGAAATAACCGTGGCTGCGCACGTCGTAGACGATCGCTCCGGCGGATATTTCCCGCGACGCCTCGGCTGGAGTCGTAAACGGCACGGCGGTGAGCGCCCGCCCGCGGATCCAAAGCCAGGTACGAAACGCCAAGTATCCGGCGATCAGCGTGATCACCATCCAACCGACAATCCGCCCTGCCGCGTCGTAGCCTCGGGTTACCGAGCCGAGCGCGCCGCTGAAGATAAAGCCAACCGCAAAATAAGAACCAACGTAGAGCGCCGCGCCGGCGAGGTCCAAACGCAGGAAGGACGCAAAACGCATGTTCATGCTTCCGGCGAGTGGCGGCGCCATGGTGTTGATGCCGGGAATGAACTTCGCGATGACGAGCAGTGTGCGGCCGCGCCGGTAGAAGGTATCCGCCGATCGCAAGATGCAGGATTCTGGGTTGAGCGAGATCCGGCACAGGATGCCGAGCAGCCACCAGCCGGTGTAGCGGCCGAGAAAGAACATCAAGGTATCGCCCGCGAGCATCGCCAATAGGGCGGCGCCAACGGCATTCGGAATGGGCAACAAACCGTGCGCAGCGGCGGCGCCCGCAATCAGCAGCACCAGGGCGGCGGGCACCGGCACCCCGATCGACTCCAGAAATACCGTGGCTATCAAAATCAGATAGCCGTGTTGCCCGATTACGCTGTTCCAAGAGGCCATATCGAGATCCGTGGGACTGCGCGGGGCAGTATAAGGCCGAAGCTTGTGTTGATCCGCCGGGCCGGCGCGCAATGAATGCCGTGACAAGCGCCGCATTTTGACCAAATCGACCCGCCGTAGCCCACCCTCTTGGTGATATGGTCCTGGTTTGAAGGAGCGCACGCGTTGCTCTTTGTGAGTGCGGAGGTCGATCGACGATGACCGAGGACTGGACCAAGTGGGAGAGCCTGGTTGTCAACGGAGTTTTTCCGCTGCGCCGCTTTTTGGGTAAGTCCGACCACGGCGTGGTATTTCTCACCGAGGATGGGTCGCAACACCCACCGGCCAACGCTGCGATCAAGCTGCTTCCGGCCGACCCGAAGCTGGCGCAGGAACAGCTTGCGCTCTGGCGAGCGGCGGCCGCTCTGTCTCACCCTCATCTGATTCGACTGCTCGATTCGGGTAGCTGCCTGCTCGGGGGGCAGGAATTCCTTTTCGTCGTGATGGAACATGCGGAAGAAACTCTCGCGCAGATTCTGCCGCATAGGGCACTGACGGCCGACGAGGTGCGGGATTTGCTGCTGCCGACGCTGGATGCGCTGGCCTTCCTCCATCGCCGGAACTTGGTGCACAGCCAGCTGAAACCGCCAAACATTCTGGTCGTCAACGACCGATTGAAATTGGCGAGCGACAACATTCATCCGGCTGGCCGGCATACGCGGCGCATCGTAGAGCCGACCGTTTACGAACCTCCCGAAGCCATGGAGGGCACCCTCTCGGCCGCGGGCGACATTTGGGGTCTCGGCGTGGTCATTGTCGAGGCTCTCACCCAATCGCCGCCGAGAATGCCGGATCGAGGCTCACAGGACATCCCTCTGCCCGCAACTCTTCCGGCCGCCTACGTGGACATCGTACGGCGATGCCTGAGCCAGAATCGCGCCGCCCGTCCGACCATCGGCGAACTGGAGGCGCAGATCAAAGTGGCACAGCAAGCGGCGGCGCTGCCGCTGCCGAGCGCTGCGCCGCGCGATGTGCCGGCTGCGGCGCCCCTTGCACGGCGCTCGCCGAGCGGTCGTTGGATCGCCGCGGGTGCCGCGGGGAGCATCGTCTTGGTACTCCTGATTTGGGCCGGCCTGCATTCGTTCCACGGGCATACCGAAGCGCTGCAACCCGTCGCAAACGCTCCAAGCGCGGATCAAAGTTCTTTGCAGCAGGCGGCTCCGCCTGTCGTCGCCACCCCGAACCCGAACCCGAAGCCGGCGAGGTCCGTGCCTTCCTCGGTGCTCCATCAAGAGATTCCGAACGTGCCACGCGGCGCGCGCGAATCGATACGCGGCCATATCAAAGTTTCGGTTCGTGTGACCGTTGATGGGGCCGGCAACGTCGTCGGCGCGACGCTGGAGAATCACGGGTCGAGCCAGTATTTCGCCCGTTTGGCGGCCGACGCCGCTAGAAAGTGGAAGTTCAGCCCCGCGGATGAAGCATCTCGAGCATGGCTGTTGCTATTCGAGTTCTCGCGCGGCGGCACTGCGGGACACGCCGTCGCCGCGCGCTCCTAAGCGCTCGCGCCGTGCGAGTCAGGCTCGCTTGAGGGCGATTCGCGTCTGCGCTAGGTAGACGATCACGCTGATGCTGATGAGCGCGCCAAGGCCGATGATCTCATCGCGGGATGCCAGGGCAATCAGCGCCGTCATGCTGGCACACCCCACGAGCGTTGCCGCACCCAGCCCGCGGAACTTGAGCGGCGTACCGGCCTGAGCCACACCTTGGCGCGCGAGCTTCCAGGCCGCGGCGCAGCCCGCGATGTAGAACGCCGCACTGGCCAGCGCGGATAGGACGGCGAGTTCAGCAAAGGTTCCCGTCAAGGCGAGGAGGGCGGCGAGTACGGCATAGCAAACTATCGCGACGTGTGGTGCGCGCGTGCGCGCATGAAGTCTTCCGAGCACGCCGGGCAGCAGTCCGTCGCGCGCGAACGCGAACAAAATACGCGGGCTGCCGAGAATGTCACTGCTCAGATAGCCGAACATCGACATCGCAGCGCCGGCCAACATCAGCAACCGCAAGGCGGGACTGATCCGCGCCATCGCATCCGCGAGCGGTACGGGTGAGGATGCCAACGACGAGCCGAGTATTCCTTGGGCGACGATTTGGACGGCCACGTACAAAAGGGTCACCGACCCCATGGCCAAGGCGAGCGCACGTGGAATGGTACGCTCGGGCCGCGCTACTTCGCCGCTCGCGCACAGCGACGTTTCCATGCCCATGAAGGCAAAAACCGCGAGGATCATGGCGCGTCCGAGCCCGGCGCTGCTCGCTGACCCGGCGCCGTGAAAATTTTCCGCATGGGTTGCGAATGCGCCAGCGACGACGAAGACCACCAGGGGCAGCAGCTTCAGCAGGGTGGTTGCGTTGACCAAACGGATCCCGCGCGCAACACCTCCGATGTTGACGGCGGCGATTGTGCCGATCGCGGCCAGAATGACCATGGCGTGTGCCGCCGCCGTCAATTGTCGCGGCAATACCGCCACCACTACGTCGGCCAGGGCGGCCGCGATGCCGCCGCATGCCAGCACGTCGCTGAACCAGAGCAATGTGCCGGCGGCATACCCGGCGAGTGGGCCGAACGCGGCTTCGATATAGCCATAGGCGCCGCCGCTGCTCGGTATGCGGCTGCCGCCTTCGGCGAAACAGATGGCGACACAGCCCACCGCGATGGCGCAGCCCAGGATCGCCAGCGGCGCATAGGGTCCGACGTTGGCCGCAAGCGCCGCCGGCACCACGAAAATCGACGCACCGACCACCATATTGACGACGCTGGCGGCGAGACCCCACGACCCGACGGAACGAATCAAGCCGGCATCGCGTGTGCTGGGTTGCATGCGGGCACCGTAGCATGGATGCGCGCAATTCGCCGCCAGTCAGTGCGCCCGCGGGGTACCTTGCGCGCGCCTGAGCGCGGACGGTGAGGTGCCGAGCATGCGCAGAAAGCTGCGCCGCATGCGCTCGGCGTTGCCGAAGCCGCTGGATCGTGCGATCGCTTGGTTGGATTGGACACCGCTTTCGAGCGCGGCGCGGGCCGTCTCGACCCGTACCCGCTCCACGGCCTTGGCCGGACTGACCCCGATCTCGGCGCGGAACACGCGGGCAAAATGCCGCGGGCTCATGCAGCTGAAGCGGGCCAGAGCGGCCACGCTCAGCTGCCTCGACAAGTTGCCGCGCACATGATCGAGCAGCGCCGCAAAGCGTCCGTCGGCGCGCTCCAATTCCAGCAGCGCGGAAAACTGCGATTGGCCTCCCGGACGTCGGTAATAAACGACCAGCTGCCGCGCGGTCTGACGGGCGATCTGTTCACCGAGATCCTCGGCAATCAGCGCCAGCGCGAGATCGATTCCGGCGGTAATGCCTGCTGAGCTCCAGAGCTTGCCATCCTTGACGAAGATCCGATCCGGCTGCAAATGCACCTTGGGGAATTTGCGCCCGAAGTCCGCGGTGCGGCTCCAATGCGTGGTGGCGCTCTTGCCGTCGAGGATGCCGGCCCTTGCCAGCAGATAGGTCCCCGAACACACCGTCGTCACGCGCCGCGCCGATCTCGCGCACGAGAGTACGAAGCGTCGCGTGGCGCGGCACTCGGCGGCCGCACGCGAGCCCTCGCCGCCGGATATCACCAGGGTATCGATCGCGGCCGCGCGACCACAGGCCGCGGCGTGCAGGGGAACGCCGCAGGAACTCGCGATGACGCCGGGCTCGGCGGCGACGACGCGCAATGCGTAGGATCCCGGCCTGTAGCGTTCCGCGATCTCGAACGCGGCGATCGGGCCCGCGACATCGAGCAACTGAAAATCCGGATAGATCAGGAAGGCGAGGCGTCGCGGCATGGCAGAAATCGTTGGAATCTTGTCATTTACGCCAAAAGCCTAGTCGGCGAAGATGGCACTGTCAAATCGATCGGGGGCTGCAGCATGAACAATGAATTCCGCGTCGTCTTCGCACTGTATCCGCGGGTGACGCAATTGGATTTCACCGGTCCGTTCGAAGTATTCGCACGCCTGCCGCGCGCCAAGTGCCTTTTGGCGTCGGTGCACGGTGGCAGCATTGCCGGCGATGGCGGCATCGTGTTCGCCGACGTGGTACGGCTCGGTGACATTTCCGATTGCGCGCTGCTATGCGTACCAGGCGGCTTCGGTACCGTCGCGGCGATGGAAGACCCGGTCTACTTGGACGAGCTACGGCGCCTGGCAGCCAGCGCCCGCTATGTCACTTCCGTTTGCACCGGGTCCTTGCTACTCGCGGCGGCGGGACTCCTCGCCGGCAAGCGGGCGGCCTGCCACTGGGCTTGGCGCGACTCGCTGGCCGCGTTTGACGTCACGCCCGACCCTGGCCGGGTCGTGCAGGATGGCAACGTGATCAGCGGCGGCGGGGTGACCGCGGGCATTGACATGGCGCTCACGGTGATGGCCGAAATAGCCGGGCCGGAGTATGCGCAATCGGTGCAGCTCGCGATCGAGTACGCGCCCGCGCCGCCGTTCGATTCCGGCCGGCCCGAGACGGCGTCGGCGGCGGTGGTCGCGGTGGCAAGAAAGCGCCTCGACGCGATACGCGGCGAGCGTGATGCGGCGGTGGTGCGGGCGGCTGCGCGAAGCGCCCGCCCGCGCACGGCCGTCTAAGGGCTGCGCGCCGCCCGAGGCGACACCTGGGACCGCAGCCAGTTGCGGATTTCGAGCAGCCGCAGCGCCTCGCCGCGCATGGCCGCTCCCAGCCCGTGCTTCCACAGCAGGGCCGAGTCCGCTGGGTCCGACTGCAGTGCGCGAAGCTCGGCCGCAAACGCAGCGAGTGCCGCCGCGTCGGCGAACGTCCCCTCGGTTACCAGAGTCGCGCCGTAGCGCTCGGCTGCCGCTGCAATGTCCAGATAGTCGTACTCTGGATGATACTGCACGCCCCAAAAGGTACCGCGGCCATGCTTGAACCACGCGGCCTGCAACCCATAGTCGTTGTCCGCGAGTATTTGCGCCCCCGTCGGCAGTGCGGCGATCTCGTCGCGATGCACGGCGGGCGCTTCGAAGGTGGGCGGCTTGCCGGCGAACAGAGCATGTTCCCGGCCGGCCTGGGTGAGCAGAATGCGCCGTGCGAAACCGAACTCACGCCCGCGCGGGTTGGCGCGCACCTCGCCGCCGGCGGCGGTGACCGCAACCTGCAGCCCCCAGCAGCTGCCGAAGAACGGGATGCCGGCGGCAAACACGGCTTGGGCCAGTTCGATCTGCCGCGTCACCGGCGCGCCGCCGTTGTAAATGTTCAGCGCCGATCCGGTCATCGTGACCCCGTCGTAGTGTTCGAGGCCGACGCCCGGCGGAAACTGCGGCGAGCCGTCCGCCGGTAGTACGATATCGATGCTGAGCGTGGGGTCGATCCGGCGCAGAACCTGCGCGTAGCCGCTCCCCGAGTCATAGCCGAGCGCGGCCATTTGCCGTGCGCGAACTGCGGCGAGGTTGCCGTCGATGACCAGGATGCGCGCGCCCGTCACGCGGCGCCGACCGCGGCCCCGAGCCGCCCCTCGACCGCGGCACGAAAGATGCGCTCCAAGTGCGAGGCGTCGACGGGGATCGGATTGCCGCCGGCCGACGGATCGATCGCGGCCTCGCGGCCGATGATCGTGGCGTTGTCGATGCTGACGCCGATTTCCGCCAGCGAATGCGGTATTCCGAGCCGGCGGCGCAGCTCGAGCACCGCTTCGAGAAAGCCGTCGAATCCGCGCGCCGGCAAGTCCAGAATTCGTGCGATCAGGTCCGTCTTGTCCGCAATCGCGTTGCGATTGAACACCATGACGTAGGGAAGGATGACTGCGTTGGTGAGCCCGTGATGGGTGTTGAACCAGGAACCCACCGGGTGCGCGATCGCGTGCACCCCGCCGAGACCCTTCTGGAATGCCGTCGCACCCATCGATGCCGCTGCCAGCATCTGCGCGCGGGCTTCGATATCCGAGCCCTCCGCATAGGCGCGCGGCAAGAACCGATGAATCAAGCGCATGCCTTCGAGCGCGATGCCGTCCGCCAAGGGATGGAAACCCGGCGCACAGAACGCTTCGAAGCAGTGCACGAATGCATCGATTCCGGTGGCCGCGGTCACGTTGGGAGGCAGCCCGACCGTCAATTGCGCGTCGGAGATGACGATGCGCGGCAACATCTGCGGATGAAAGATGATTTTCTTTTGGTGAGTCTCCTCGTTGAGGATGACCCCGGCCCGACCGACCTCCGAGCCGGTACCCGCGGTCGTCGGCACCGCAACGATGGGCGCAATCCCGCCGGGGTCCGCTCGAGTCCACCAGTCCCCGACGTCCTCGAAATCCCACAGCGGGCGCTTCTGGCCGGACATGAACGCCACGACCTTGCCGACGTCGAGCGCCGAGCCGCCGCCGAACGCCACCACGCCGTCGTGGCCGCCCTCGCGATAAGCGCGCAGTCCCGCCTCGACGTGGCTCAAGGCCGGGTTGCCGCGGACGGCGCCGAACATCGCCGCGTTCTTGAGAGCGGCGCGCGCATCCTTGATCATCGGCGCACCGGCGAGCCCCTCGTCGGTGACGATCAACGGCCGTGCCATGCCGGCCTTTGTGCAAGCGACGGAGAGTTCGGCGATCCGACCGGGGCCTGCCCAAATGGTGGTCGGATAATTCCAATTGCCGCGCAAATTCACGCTCATATCGTGACCTTGAAGTGGTAGGACTTTGGCCGCGTCATTTGCTCGAACCCGACGCTCGAGAGGGTGCAGCCGCGCCCGGAATTCTTGACGCCGGTCCAGGCGAGCGCGGGATCGAGATAGTCGCAGCGGTTCAGGAAGACGGTGCCGGTCTCGAGCGCGTCACCGAGCGCTTCGGCACGCGGGACGTCAGCCGAGAAAATCGCGGCCGTGAGGCCGAATTCGCTGTCGTTCATCAACCGCAAGGCTTCCTCGTCCGACGCGACCTTCATGATGCCGACCGCGGGTCCGAAGGTCTCTTCATGCATGATCGCCATCGAGTGGTCGACGTCGACCAGTACTTGCGGAGCCAGATAAGGTGTTCCGGCGGCTGAGGCGGCGAACAGAGACTCATCGATCAGCGCGCGCGCGCCGCGGCCGACAGCCTCGCGAACCTGGGCGCGCACCGACTCGGCGGCAGCGGTGCGCACCAGCGGACCCAGTGTCGTTTCCGGATCGAGGGGCGACCCCAAGCGATATTTCTGGGTCAGTTCGACGACGCCGGCGACGAATTCCTCGTAACGGGGTGCCGCCACGTAAATCCGTTTGATGCCGCAGCAGGACTGACCGGCATTGAAGAATGCCCCGTCCGTCAAGGTGTCGACGGCATGCGCGAGGTTGGCGTCCGCGCGCACGTATGCCGGGTCCTTGCCGCCGAGTTCGAGGCCGGCGGTGGCAAAACCGGCTGCCGTCGCCGCAACGACTGCGCGCCCGCCGGCGACCGAGCCCGTGAAACAAACGCTCGCCACGCGCGCATCGGCCATCAGCCGCGCCGTATCCGCATGCACGAGGTGCAGGTATTGGAAAATGCCCGCGGGAACGCCCGCGCTCGCGAATGCTTCGAGAAAGCGCTCGGCGCACAGCGGCGTCTGCGCAGAATGTTTGAGCACTACCGCGTTGCCGGCAATCAGCGCCGGCAGCACGGCGTTGACCGCGGTCAGGTAAGGGTAATTCCAGGGCGCCACGACCGCCACGATGCCGAGCGGAACGCGCTTGATCTTGCGTTCAAAACCGGCCTTTTCGCCGGGATCGATCGCAGCGAGCGCTTGCGGCGCGATTCGCAGCATGTGGCGCGCGCGCTCTTCGAACCCGCGAATCTCGCCGGGTGCGTGACCGATCGGGCGCCCCATCTGCCAGCTGATTTCCGTGGCGATGTCGGCGGCCTTGGCGACGAAGGCATCGACTGCCCGTCCGAGAATGTCGCAGCGGCGCGCCAGCGGCAAGGCGGCCCAAGCCGGTCGGGCATGCGTCGCGGAGTCGAGCGCGCGGTCGATGCCGGCGGCGGTTTCCAACGGCCGTTCGACGTAGATCCGGCCGTCGACGGGACTGATGATCTTCAATGTGTCGGTCATGACTCGAACTCAAATGATTTCGAAATACCGGGCAAGTTCCCAATCGGTGATCGCCTTGCGGAATTCCCGTTCTTCCCACTGCCGGGTCGCAGCGTAGTGCTCGACGAAGGCATCGCCGAACAGCGCGCGCGCCGGCTTCGAAGCACCCAGCCGCTCCGCGGCCTCGTAGAGCGTGGCCGGCAGTCTTCGATGCGGCGCATGCTCGCGGTCGTACGCATTGCCCTCGATGGCGGCGTCCGGTTCGATCCGATGCTCGATCCCCCACAGCCCGCAGCCGATGGCCGCCGCGAGCGCGATGTAGGGATTGATGTCGGCAGCCGCGATCCGGTACTCGACGCGCTGGCTCGATGGACCGCCGCGGATCACGCGCAGCGCCGTCGTGCGGTTCTCGATCCCCCAGGTTGCGGACGTGGGTGCCCAATACCCGGGCACGAGGCGCGAGTAGCTGTTCACCGTGCCGGCGACCATCGCGAGCAGCTCCGGCATCAGCGCCTGCTGGCCGCCCACGAACCAGCGCATCCTGTCCGACATCTCGTGCGGTTTTGACGCATCGTGGAATACGCTGCCGCCTGCGGCGTCACGCAGAGAAATGTGCAGATGGCCGCTCTGACCCGGCACGCTGTTGGACCATTTGGCCATGAAGGTAGCCATCAGGCCGCGGCGCTGCGCGAGCACCTTGGTAAAGGTCTTGAACAACGCGGC
>Ga0210400_10002517_pt1 | contig 16898 bp, 8 predicted proteins | sample IncBWH26MmetaG_FD_155456 | JGI IMG/M metagenome (GOLD analysis project Ga0210400, IMG submission 155456) | Forest soil microbial communities from Barre Woods Harvard Forest LTER site, Petersham, Massachusetts, United States - Inc-BW-H-26-M | ecosystem: Environmental > Terrestrial > Soil >... | reverse complement strand
GAATGCGAAGTCAGGTGCATTGTCCTCCCCACACCCACCCAAGCGGAGCTTGGATGGGGCACCCGCTTTTCCTTCGGGCTCTACAGTGTGGGCCGCGGTGGGACCGGCTCCGCTGGCTTCCGATGCTACGGGAGATGGAGCGCAGGATTACAACTGGGTCTCGGGGCGGGCCACGTCGGTACTGATCGATCCTGCGGACACGACGGGAAACACGGTGCTGCTGGGCGGTGCGTATGGCGGTCTTTGGAAATCCACTAACGCGGGCAGTCAGAATTCCAATCCGGCTTTGATCACCTGGCAGGCTTTGATAGACGATCAGCCGACGCTGGCGGTGGGGGCAATTGCTTTGCAGCCGGGAAACAGCAGCGTCATTCTGGCCGGAACCGGAGAGACGAACAGTTCCGGCGATTCTTATTATGGTCTTGGAATTCTGCGTTCGGCGGATGGAGGCGCTACGTGGACGCAGATCACGGGGAAGGGACACCCTCCTGACGAGTCTTTTTTGGGCGTCGGATTCAGCAAGATCGCATTCAGCACGACGAATTCCAGCCTGGTTGTTGCGGCGACGGCGGGAGACAACGGCTTGTACGTCGGCCGAGAAGAGGATGGGAATTCGACGGCGCGCGGACTGTACTATTCGCTAGACGGTGGCGTGACATGGAATGGCGTCATTCTCTCGGACGGTGCGGTTCCTGCGTCCGCTACGGCGGTGATTTACAACCAGAGCCAGGGAGCTTTCTACGCTTTTATCCGGCGCCACGGGCTGTACTCCTCGACCGATGGCCAGCATTTCACGCGGCTGACTATGCAACCTAGCCCGGGTCTTGCATCGGGGCTCTGCCCGCCAGGTTCGAATGCGACAACTTGCTTGATTTATCGCGGCGAGTTCGCTGTGGTACCTGGGCGCAACGAAATGTATGTGTGGGTCGTTGATGTGCAGGCTGACGGCTTCGGAAATCCGGAGCCTGCTGACGAGGGTATCTGGCGATCGACAAACGGCGGAACAAGTTGGACAGCGATTCCGGACAACGGCATCACGAACTGCGGTGACAGCGCGTTCGGGCCGAACAGCGGCTGCGGCGTGGAGCAGGGTTACTACAACCTGGAGTTAGCCGCAGTCCCCGATCCCGCGCCTCCTTCATCGGGAACGGATCTTTACGCGGGAGCGATCAATCTTTACAAGTGCACATTTGCGTCCGGGGGCACGACCTGCACTCAAGGCGATTGGATCAATCTGACTCATGTGTATGGATGCAATCCGGGGCCGCTGGGAGCGCCGGCGCATGTGCATCCGGACCAGCATGGCTTGGCGTTCATGGTTGCGAGCGGCAAAGCGGTGGGCTACTTCGCACATGACGGCGGAATCAGCCGCACGCTGGATGGCTATGCCGGGCTAAACACGGGGAGTTGCACCGGGACGAATCAGTTTGACAGCCTGAGTGAGAGCCTGGGCTCCATGACGGAATTCGTTTCGTTCTCCGTGCACCCCACAAGCGGAGACATTCTGCTCGGGGGGACACAGGATAACGGCTCTCCTAAGACCAACAGCGCGACCGCTAACACTACCTGGCAGAACGCGCTCGGCGGAGATGGCGGCTTCAACGCAATCAATCCTACGAAGCCCGACGAGTGGTTTGCGTCGAACCCCTACGTCACGATTCTGAAGTGTGAGTTAGGAACAGCGTGTAACAACGCTGGATTTTTCCAGGTCGTCGGCCCGAGCAATCTAGGAGGAGACGAGGGGGCTTTCTATACTCCCTACATTCTGGATCCCCAGAATACCAATGAAATGCTGGTGGGAACCTGCCGGGCGTGGCGGATCAGCACTAGCGGAACCGCTCCGCTGCAGCTCAGCAATGACTTCGACACTTTAGGAACGGGCGCGTGCACAGGTGGAGAGATCAACCTGGTGAATGCACTGGCCGCGGGCGGTCCAAAGGACACGAACAACAATTCGACGGTGGTGTACGCGGTGACCAACGGATATGGGCCACTAAGTGGGAAGCCAGGCGGGGAAGTGTGGGTTACGACCAATGCCGGTGTCAGTCTGATGGCGAATGTCACGCAGAACGTAAACCCGAACGGGTATGCGATCTCGTCAGTCGCGATGGATAAGTCCGACGCGACGGGCAAGACAGTGTATGTCGGGATCATGGGATTCAGTACACTGTCATTTCCAATGTCGCATGTTTGGAAGACCGCGAATGCCGGCACGAGTTGGGCGGACTGGAGCGGTGGGACGGAGCTGCCGGACGCTCCGGTGAACGCGTTGTTGGTGGACTCGCAAGCGGGACTGGTTTACGCGGGAACCGATGTTGGCGTTTTTGTGAGTTCGACGACGACTGCGAGTTGGACTGAAGTCGGACCAGCGCCGGGGCCAGGTGTATCGGGATTTCTGCCGGACGCTCCGGTGACAGCGCTGCAACTCTTTAATCCTGACGCGGGCACGAAGATGCTCGTGGCATCGACGTACGGGCGCGGCATTTGGAAATATGCGCTGGTGGCGTCGGCAAACTACACGAACGTGATTTCGAATTCGCCACAGACGGTGTTTCCGATGCAGACAGCCACGTTCGACGGCACGCTGACGGCGAAGAACGGATATGCCAACCTGGTGAATTTGAGTTGTACCGGCGCGGCACCGGCGAACTGTGCGCTGAATCCGACTTCGGTAACACCGACGGCGGCGTACAACCTGACGGCGGGCGGACTGGTGGGCGACTACAGTCTCAACGCGCACGCTGTGGGGACGGACGGAAACGCCGTTACGCACGACGCGCCGGCAACGCTGCATGTGGTGGACTTTAATTTGACGGTGCCCAGTCCGAATTCGTTGAGCGTGGCACAGGGCGGAACGTCGGCGTCGAGCACGTTCCAGGTGACGGCGGCGGGAAGTTTTGGGGGCTCGGTGGCACTGATCTGCTCGGCAGGGCTACCGGCAGGAGGGGCTTGCGTGTTCTCGCCATCGAGCTCGGTGAATCCGACGTCTTCGATCCCAGTGACGGTTACGTTGACGGTGACGGCCGCGCCAGGCACCCCGGTGGGTGGTCCGACGACGGTGACCATCTCAGCGATGGCGACGGGAGCGCCTTCGGCTAAGACACAGACGTTCCGGGTGACGGTGACGGGGACGGCTCCGGACTTTACCTGGACAGACACGGGCAATGCGTCGGTGACAGTGCTGGCGGGACAGAGCGCCAGTTATACGTTTTCGGCGAGTCCGTTGGGGAGCGAGACGTTTAGCTCGGCAGTGAGTTTTGAGTGTGCCAACCTGCCAGCGTTGACTGGTTGCGGGTTTAGTCCGGCGTCGATTGCGGCGGGAGCAGGGACTACGGCGGTGAGTCTGACAATCGCTACTACCGGACCGAATTTGGGAACGCAGTTGAAGCCGAGGGCGCCGGCCGTGCTGCGCACGGGTTGGACGGGCGAAGGCGCGCGTCCCCACACGAACACCCGTCCCTACGTTTTGCCGTTCTTTTCACTTGCTTGGGCGGTGCTGGCCGGGATTGTGGAAATGGGACGAAAGAGACGCCGCAAAGCGCGTCTCTACGGATGGATCGCGGGAATTTGCTTTGGGATTGGATTGATCGCGGAGATTTCTTGCGGAGGGGTCGCGGGGGGCGGCGGGGGCGGGCCGCCGCCACCGGTGACGGTCACGGTGGGTCCGGGATCGGCGAATTTGTTTGCGGATGAGGCGGGTAACTCGTGGCCGGCGGGAGTTACTCAGAAGCAATTCGCGGCGACAGTTAATAACTCGTCTAATCAGGGTGTAACCTGGACCGTCGCTGGCGGGAGCGCGAATGGCACTGTGGACGGTACGGGGTTGTATACGACTCCGGCGGTGGCGCCGAACCCGGCGAACATGACGGTGACGGCCACGGCGGTCGCGGACGCCACAAAGTCGGGATCGGCTACGGTGAACGTGGAGACGCCGACGGAGTTGGGGACATCGCAGATTACGGTGACGGCTACGGCTGCGGGTGGGGCTACGCATGGGGATGTGGTGACGCTGATCGTGCGATAGGGAGGCAACTCACCGCCGAGACGCCGAGAACGCCGAGAAAAAAAGAGTCGGCCTGGTAGGCGCGGACATTCATGTCTGCGCTTTTTTCTTGCGTCACACTTTGTTCTGCCTGCGTCACGGTGATGGGACGCGGGAGTGAGGTAGGATCATCTTCGGTGAGGCTGCCGTGCTGCGCACGGCTTAGACGGGCGAGGTGCCCGTCCCACACTCAGAGTCGAGGGCCCGCGGACGAGAGTGTCTGCGCCACGCAGCAAGTTATGACTTATGACATTGCGGTGATTGGCGGGGGAATTGTTGGGCTTTCGTTTGCCATGCAAGCGACGGAGAAGTTTCCCCGGCTGCGAGTGGTGGTTCTGGAGAAAGAGACAGGGGTGGCTCGGCATCAGTCGGGACACAATAGCGGGGTGATCCACAGCGGCGTTTACTACAAGGAAGGGTCGCTAAAGGCGCGGTTATGCGTGGCGGGAGCGCGGGAGATGGTGGAATTCTGCTCGCGACATGGAGTCCCGCATAAGGTGTGCGGGAAATTGATTGTGGCTACTAACTCGGAGGAAGCGGCGCGCCTGGATGAGTTGCTGGCGCGAGGTTTAGCGAATGGGCTCGAGGGTTTGCGGTTGCTGGAGCGCGAGGCAATGCTGCAGATCGAGCCCTATGTGGGCGGCGTGCGAGCGCTGCACGTGCCGTCGACGGGGATCACGGATTATGCGGCGGTAGCAGCGAAATATGCGGAGATCGCAGTGGGACTCGGGGCGGAGGTGAAAATGAGCGCCGCAGTTGTGGGATTCCGGCGATCACCCGGCGTAAAGTCGGGTGCAGAGTCGGACGCGACAGAAAGCGCGGTGGTGATCCGAACGCGAGCTGGAGATTTTTCGGCGCGGTATGTAGTGAATTGCGCGGGACTGTATAGCGATCGGGTGGCGCGGATGGCTGGGCACGATCCGGGAATGATGATCGTTCCGTTTCGCGGGGAGTATTACGGTCTGGCGGAGGCGCGGGGAGAGTTGGTGCGGGGGCTGATTTATCCGGTGCCGGATCCGCGGTATCCGTTTTTGGGCGTGCACTTCACGCGGCGGATTCATGGGAATGTGGATGCTGGGCCAAATGCGGTGTTGGCGTTTCGGCGGGAGGGATACCGGTGGAGGGATTTCGATTTGGGCGAGGCGCTGGAAGTCCTGAGGGACGCGGGATTTCGGGCGATGGCGCGGCGGGAGTGGAGAAGTGGGCTGGCGGAGTTTCGGCGGTCGCTGCGAAAGCGCGAGTTTGTGCGGTCCTGCCAGCAGTTGGTACCGGAGGTGCGAATGGAGGATATGACGCCGGGCGGGTCCGGGGTGCGGGCGCAGGCGGTGGGGGCGGATGGCGCACTGGTTGACGATTTCCGGTTTGTCGAGCGCGAACGGTTTTTGCATGTGCTGAATGTGCCTTCTCCAGCGGCGACGGCGTCGTTGCCGATTGGGCGGGAGATACTGAAGATGGTGCCGGCAGAGATTGTGGGATAGGGCAGGTTTCAAGCTTTAAAGGAAAAAGACGCGCGTTTTTGGAGGGGTCACTTTGAAACCTTGAAACTTTGAAACCTTAGAATTCGTGTAATCTGTTGACTTCCTATCAAGGCTGGTTGGGGAGAATTCGCATGGTACGGAGTTTGAGCGGGAAGAAGAAAGTGGCGGTTTTGGGCGCGGGGAAAATCGGATCGATCCTGCTGCAATCTTTTTTGCGGGATGGGTTGCTTTCAGCGGGGCAGACATGGGTAACGGTGGCACATCCGGAGCGCGCGCGGATGCTGAAGGAGAAGTTGAAGGTGCACGCCGGCACCGACAATTCCGAGGCAGTGAAGGCCGCGGACATTATTTTTCTTTGCGTTAAGCCTCAGGTAGTAGCGGACGTGGCACGGGAGATCCGGGCGCACGTCCATGAGAAGCAACTGGTGATTTCGGTGGCGGCGTCGGTTCCTACCGAGATGATTGAGCGGGCGCTGGAGAAGGAAGTGCCGGTAGTGCGGGCGATGCCGAATACTCCTTGCGTGCTGGGCGCCGGAATGACGGCGCTGTGCAAGGGGAAGTTCGCGACCAGGCAGCATCTGGAAGTTGCGACGAAATTTTTTGATGCGGTTGGCCGGACGGTCCACGTGGACGAAAAACATATGGACGCGGTCACGGGATTATCCGCGAGCGGCCCGGCGTATATCTACATCATTTTGGAATCGCTGGCAGAGGCGGGAGTGAAGGTGGGGCTGCCGCGCGATGTGGCGACGCTTTTGGCGGCTCAAACGACCATGGGTGCGGCGCGGGTCGTACTGGAGACTGGGGATCATCCGGCGTTGCTGAAGGATGCGGTGACTACTCCGGCGGGATGCACCATTGACGGCATCATGGAACTGGAAGAAGGCAAGCTGCGCGTGACTTTGATCAAGGCGGTGGTGAAGGCGGTACAGCGGGCTAAAGAGCTGGCATTCTCGTAGCTAAATATCGGATTGCTCGCTAACTGTCCCGGTAACTTCAGGACCGTTCGGCCGCCTGCAGGTCGAGCGATACTCGCTCGCCATTGACTAGCACGGCGCCGCCGTCGATTAATTGCTGCCCGGTGCAATCATATCTCTGATAACAGCGGAGGAGCGAAATGGGGAAAAAGAATTCGACGGCCTCCGAGGCTTCTTCGTTCTCCGTTTTACCGCCTACGGTCACGGTCGTGCTGAAGCTGATGCCGTCGAAATCCGATTCGTCGTCGAGGTAGGCGGCCACCGGGCGAAGGAGGCGGGCGATGTGCTCGTCAAACGCCGTCGCGGCAATCTTGTAACGCGATCCCGCTGCCGACGGAGGCAGGCGGGTGTTCAGCGAAAGCTCGAGATAGATGCCTTGCCGGAAGACTACGAACCCCGGTGGCGCGTAAGGGACGAAGTGGGCCTGCGCGTCCAAGTCTTTCACGAGTTTGCTTACCACATCCTGCTTGGAGTCTTGCAATTTCTCCAAACCCTGTGGAGAGATATCTCGTTGAGCCCCGGATGAATTGGAATGCGGAGCAAACTGAGAACTGTCTTCCACTCTCGAAACTGTTGCGGGAGCCGGTTTGGGAGAAGGCGATTGTTGGTGAAGCTCCGCGTTGAGCCAGATCGATATCGGCTCTCCGTTCAGGAAGGCTTTTCCGTTCAGCAGAGCGGACTGTTGCGCGTCGGCGTCAGTGGACGCGACCAAACGAATAGCGTCGGTTTGGCGCAGGAAGACCATGAGGTTTTCGGGTTGCTCAACGGCAACTCCCAACGCCGATCCACGCACATGATGGGATATCTCGACGGCATATCCCTGCACGTCATCGATGGACTGAAAACGGGGAACGGCTGCTTTCAGAATGGGCAGCACAACTTTGAGAAAAGAGTTCCGCGCCCTGGATTCGCCGTTTATCTTGTCTTCCGAGTAGGCCGCGAAGTAGTTTCCGGTTATTGCCAGCACAGTCCGGTCTTCGTAGTGGTCAAAGCGAATGGAGCGCTGACTGGCGCGTTGCTGCTGCGACTGGTCGAGGTCAAGCGTGGCGCTCATGTAAAAAGGGTAGTCGAACTTGGTGGCGAGAAGGTCCCTCCCCACCTCCGTCAGTTCGTCGTTGTACTGCACTTGCAGAGAGCGCAGCCTTGGATCTTTGATCTCGCTGGGAGAAACTACCTGCGTGCGCGAAACGGTTGCGGCCAGGAGAACTAGAACGAGACCGAGGATTCTGTTTTTGTGGTCGAGCATGTGATCCGATCTACCGGCTCAGAGTAAAGTCGGCCTTGGCATCGCCGGCAACGTCGACGTGCCTGGACTGGTTCTTGATGCCCTCGTGCCACGCCGTCAGGTTGTAACCACCGTCGGGAAGGTTCTCGATTTTGTATTCGCCCGATTCATTGGTCAAAGCAAAGTAGGGCGTTGGCACGACGACGATGTAGCCCGACATCTCCGAGTGTACGTTGCATAACAGCGGGACGGCGCCCGGGGTGTCGAACTTGAAGGCGCGCTTTTCGTTTTGCGGCCAGGTTCCTAGATTGTGTCCGAGCTTCTTGTTGCCGCCTACGGAAACCCAGAAAACATTGTGCGCGACGCTGTCGCTGTTGAGAAACTCCACCGTGCTGCCCTGCTGCACCGGAAGAATGTGCGGCTGGAACATCAAACGCCTTTGCGCCATAACTGGCTGCTCCGCCGGAGCCGGAAAAGTCTTTCCGGCAATCGCTTCGACATAGACCACGGACGCGCCCGGAACTCCCGTCACTTTGCCGCTAATCGTACCCGCCTGGGCAGCCAGACCAAGACCGGCAAGCGCCCCAAGCACCAATAGAAAATTACGTTTCATTTCTTCCTCCGGTCTTCCTCTAGTTGTTGGAAATGGGGAGGCGCGGCCTCCCGGTTTAGTAAACCCACTCCAGGCCCGCGACCGCAGAGTTCGTCCGGAAGGGATTCGTCAGTGGCTTTCCGGTGGCGGGGTCGTAGACGATCTGCTGCGGCCGGATCTGGTACTCGAACGATGTCTTAATGTTTGCGTGAAGGAGGATTTGCACACCGGGCGTAAAGCGGTTTCGCGCCGAATGGAATGGCGACAGAAATGGCGCTGACGGCGGATTTCCCGCGTCGGCTCCGATGCCGTTGATCCGATCCGCACTCGAGGTCACTCCGTCCCAGCGCATGATGGCCATCAGCCATGGGTGGATCAGGTAATCCGCTTCCACGAAGCCGCCGTTGAACTTCACCGGGTTGCTTCTTATGAACCCGGCCGGGAGTTCAAAGCCCGTGGGAGTCAGGGGAATCAGATTATGATCTCGGCCGATCAGATACTGACCAAACAAATTAAAGGTCCGGTAATTGAAGCTGAAATCGGCGCCGACGCGATAGAAAGGCTCCCGGGCAGTGATGACTGTCCGCGTTACTCCATCGGACTCCAGCCCCGTGGCCCGTTGCACTGAACGTCCATAGAAATACAGAGTGCCCAAATTCAGATACGTATGGTCGCGCGGTCCTGTCGCCCCAGCCGCCTGGATTTCGTTCCGGCTGGACGCATCGTGTTCCAGGTTGAAGCGATAGGAAAAGCGGCCATACAGATCCTTGAAGTTCGAGTCGGAAAAGAAACCAACTTGCGGAGAGACATTGGCCGGGTTTGCGGTATTCCCGCTGGTGTTCTGGTTCACAATGGCAATTGAGTAGTGATAACCCCGGTAGCTGTGTCCGCCGCTGAACTCCACGCCTTGGGCCGCGCTGGAGAGAGCGAAACCGTTGTTCACGTTCTGAGCGGAGGTACCGAAGTTGGTCTGATCGTAAATGTCCCAACCGCTCAGGTTCCAACTGCGCGCGGCACTGAATGGCAGGTCGAGTTCAAATTGGCCAATGCGCAGGCTCAGGACGTCGGTCGGCAATTTGAGGAAGCGCCCGATATTGACGAACTTCAGGTATCCGTCGCCCAATCCGCCGCTGGCGCCGGAGCCGCCAACGCTGATGTCGTCATCGACCCAGAAAGCGATGTCACTGCCGAAATTTCCGGCCATGAATATGCTAAACAGTCCCGGCTGAAAGTCGGTCCGCGGGATGAACGGTCCAAATTGTCCCTGGGGCAACTGCAAGTTGAAGTTATTGCGATTCTTGCCCACGACCTGGAAGAAGGTGTTGAAGCGCAATCCAATCGGCGGCAGACCTGGAATGGTCCCCGGCCAGATGGCACGCGGCCAAAGCTCTTTTTGGGCGGGCGATCCCAACATGACGGGAGGTATCTTAATGAAGCTTTCGTCGTCTTTGGGAAACTTGAAGCCCGCGTCTTTAAATGCCTTCCCGAAATCGTTGAGCTTAGGAAAGTCCACATGGCACGTGGCGCACGAAGTTCCGTACTGCCGGGCAAACGCAGGAATCGCGCGCGCAGATGGAACTGCGCATAAGAAAACGACAACGGCGCAACACAAAGCGATATGCGACTTAAACAAGATGTCCCCTCATTGCTACGAAGTTTTTCTTCTATCAACTGGCCTTATGGCTTGTTTCGCGATCAGCCCGCAGACGCGAGGAGTCGATGAACACTTCGACTGTGGGACGAAGTGCGACCCACGGCGCAGGCTCTAGTCTCGGACGACGCGCTATACGGGCCTGACTCTCTACCAAAAGCCTTCTGAACTCGTGCCACGTGATCCAGCACCCCAGCAGTATGAGCACGGCTGCAAACAATCCCATACCGATCGGCAAAACAATCGGCAAGACAACAGATTCGTACGGTTCGCGCGGAACAGAGGCTTGAGAAAAAGCGGATTGTGGCACTGTGGCGCGCGTTCCGCGGTAGTCGGCCGGCGGATTTGCCGGACCGAGCAGAGCCGCCTGCGCAGCGCGATCGGAGCCAGCCAACTCGGTGGGCGGATAAGCTATCAGGTATTCATAAACATCCGCCGCTTCGTTCTCACTCAGGTAGCTGAACACCGGCATGCGGCCGCGGAAAACCGACGACGTCGTGCTCATGATTACGGGGGCGCCACGCGTAACCTTTCGCACCAACTGTCGCTCGTTTACCCGCTGGGGGAGCGAACTCAACGGAGGGATTGCGCCTTCCGAAAGCTCCGCCGGAGTAGGATTCACGCCCGTCGCGCTATGACAAATGTGGCAAGTCGACTTCACGATCAGCTCGCCGACGCGAGCGTGCGATTCTTGAATTGCAACTTGCGCTTCTTCAGCGCCCGGAACGCCGGCGAGTTGCTGGAGATACACCACCAGCGAACGAATCTCTCCTGCACTCAAATGATGAAATGACGGCATGTCCAGACCCCCCTCGTGAAGGCGCTTGAGCAAAGCGAGTCTGGACTGGTTCACCATCTCCGCCGTCTGACGGCGGCTTATCACCATGCCGACTTTGCTCATGCGCAGCTCGACCAGCGTGGCGGAAGTCGCCCGGACTGGGTCAATTAGCGAGCCGATTTCAGGCGGAGCCCCGAGACCAGATTCACCGTGACATCCCTGGCAATTCATCCGATACAGATCAGAGCCGTGGAGGGTCTCCGTAGTTGAGCCGGTCGGGACTGAAGGGGAAGGCGCGAACAATCTCAAACGAGAGGTGGCATGATCAGTCGTTGAGCCGGGCGGCCCCAAACGCCACGTCTTACCCATACTGGTTTCGTCAAACGACCGGTGGAGGTGAAGGAGCCAACTTTCACCGGTTACGGCTGTGACGGCAGCATCGCTGCGGACGGCGCCTTGACCGAACGTCAATTCCACCCAGAAAAGCAAAACCAAAATCGCCGTCAGTATCTTCATAATGAAAACATCCGGGCACGGACTGAACTGGTTTCGGTTACCGCAGACCACTGAAGCGCTGCGGCCCAAAAGCGGGTGCAACGCCGAGTTCGCAGGCTATTAAAGGCGTCCCCTACCTGAAAGCGATTTTATGAAACCGGCTCCAAGGACAAAGTAGAGAGTCCTGCGAATTCTGTTGTCACGAACTTGTCAACCTATTGCAATTTTTTCTTTGGTTATGACGCTAGCGACAAGGCCGTTGGTGATCAGTCGCTGGTGTGAAAGCTCAATTCGGCAGAGCGAAGCGCAGGGTTACATCCGTCTGGAACCGGGCGGGGTGGTCGTGTTGGCGGTAGGGTTGGTAGCGCCATTTGCGTACGGCCTCGGTGGCGGCGGCGGCTAGAACGGGGTCTCCGCTGAGGGTGCGGATGTTGGAGACGGAGCCGTCTTGGGCTACTTGGACTTCCAGGACTACGTCGCCGGCGCGATGAGCGGCTAGAGCTTCACGGGGATATTCGGGCTCGGTGCGGGTGAAGAGGCGGCTTTCGGCTTGCGCGGGAGCTAGCCAGACGCTTTCGGCTTCGGCGGACTGGTTTGGCGCGCTCTTATTTGGGGTGGACTTTGTGGGAACGATCTTTGTGGGGGCAGTCTTGGACGAGGCAATCTTTGTCGTCGACGACGCTTCTACGACAGAATTGCTGTCTTGTTTGATGCCAGCCGGTTTGGTGGAATTGCTCTTGGCCTGATCGCGCTTCGCTTGGTCGGGCCGTGCGGGAGCTGGCCTCATGCGGAAGATGACTTTGCCTTTTTCGTAAACGACCAGTTCGTCTTCGGCTCGAGTAGCAGCGGAAGCAGGAGAGGTCCGCGTGGGCTTTTTTGCCGAGGTTGTTTCTGGCGCTGTTGTATTTGCCCGGTGGGGCGCGGGAGTGGCTGCCGAGCTTTGCTCGGCCGGACAGCCGGGGGCGGCTGTCCCTACGCAAGACTTTGCTTGAGCTGAGATGGGGTGAGAGGTCTGGGTGTGGGATCTGGTGTGGCTTAACCATCCGATACGGGAGCCGATTAGGAAGCTGGCGGCGATAGTGGCGAGGATTGCCAAAGATCCGACGACGAGGGTCCATGCGTCGTAAGTCGAGCGGCGAGGGCGCTGAGGATTTGTCGCGGCGAAATCGGTCGACGCGAATCCGGGCGCGGTGAGCTCGGGCGGGACGACGACATTTGGCTGAATGAACGGTGGCGCGACGATCTTCGGCGGAACGACCTTTGGCGAGGCGATGGCGGCGGGTTTGCGCTGACCTAGCTCGATGGCGACTTGGCGAATGCGAGCGCACCCCTCGGCGAAACCTTCCAGCAGTTTCTGATCGGAGTTAGAGAAAGCAGCGGGTGAACTAGAAAAGACTTCGAGGACTCCGGTGAACTGCGCATTGTTCATGTCGAAGACGGGAACGATCAGGATGGAGCGGATGCCGAGCCGACGGGAAATGGCGGGATCGACACGAGGATCGAACTCGGTATCGACGGAAAGCTGGGGCTGACGGGTTTGAAGACAGGCGCCGGAGAGACCGTCGCGGGTGCTGAGAGGCACGCCTAGATCTGGGGCGAGATGTCCGGTGGCGGCACGGCAAACCATTTCATCGCCGCGGGTGAGGGCTACGGCCGCGGCGCTGGCGTGGGTGGCTTCGGCGGCGCGGACTACGAGTTCGTTGAGGACTAAATCGAGAGCGAGATCGAGTGGGAAACCGGCGAGGAGATGGTCCTCGAGGAGGCGGGTCAGGTCAGGAAGCGACTCGTCAGGGCGGAGCTCGGACCTCGACATAGGATGCGGGAACATATCTTGTTCCGGCAGCCTGCGATGAAGCGGCGGAAAACAGGCTCAGTGGGGAGTTTCCCGCGAAATGCAGGGGAAGTCAATCGATTCGCGACGATTGGTCGTGAGGGATTTTGTAGTTGGGGAATGGAGTGATCTATGGTTCTGGTTTGGTTGCGGAGGCAAGCTAACCACCGGCTGATGGAGGATCAAGCGGACGGTACGCGGGCGGGGTGCCCGCGCCACATAAACCGCCCTGGTCCACTCAATACGGGGCTATTGGCTGGTTTCCTTGAAGACGGCTGGGGCGGCTCCTCCGGTGACAGTGGCCGTGATGGTGATGGTCCCAGGGGACGGAGGAAGAGTGTAGAGCTGGGTTGCCGTTCCAGCGTTGCTAGTGACGCGAGGATTGGAATAGGCATAACTGCCCCCGGCACCGCCGTCGTCAAAGTCAACGTTGACACCCGGAACAGGGTTGCCATATTGGTCGGTGACGAGCACGGTGAGGGCCTGGGGTAATTGCGTTCCGGCAGGGGCGGACTGATTATTGCCGCTCGTGATGGCGACGTTGGCGGCGGGTCCGGCGACGGAATACTCGACGAAGTTCATGTTCGTCAAACCGGCGGAGCTCGCGGTGACCGTCACGGTAGCGACGGTGGTAGGCAACCGCAGAGTCGTGCTGGCTATGCCATTGGAGCCGGTGACTGCGGAAGAAGGATTGGGCACGCCACCCTTGTTGGCGGTGAAATTGACGGTGACACCAGGGACGCCATTCTTGTAGACGTCCTGGACCTGGGCGTTGATGGGGTGAGCGAGGTTGGAACCAGCGGCGCCGGTCTGCTGCGCTCCGCCATAGGCAATGATCCTTGCGGCGGCGGCTGGCATAGCGGTGGCGGTGGTGGTGGCGGGGCCAAAGCCGGTGCCGGAGATCGTCAGGGTGTAGGTGCCAGCCTTTTTCGGAACGGTGTAGGTCGTGGAAGCGTTACCGTTGGAGTCGGTGATGGCGGGGTTGGGACTGAATGAGCCGCAGGCGGTGGTCCCGGCTTTACAGCCATCGCTGAACTTGACGGTGGCGCCGACGTCGGGTTGTCCGGCATATGGGTCGGACGCATGAACGCTGATGGGAGCGGACAGCGCGGTGCCAACGGCAGCGGTCTGGGTACTACCTCCAGTGATGGTGACGACGTGAAACAGTCCGTAGGCCTCGAGACTATTTCTGGTGGCGACAAAGACCTTGCCGTTAGCGACGGTCTGAGTTACGAAATGGCTGACGGGCGGCAATGTGTCGCGCCCGAGGGGGGCCTGATTCGTAGCATAGAGCAGTTTGAGAGAAACGGCGTCAAAGGCCAAAAGTGGACCATCGATGACCCACAGAATTCCGTTGGTGTTGCCATTGGCGGAAATGGACGGGGAATGACTGCCGGGATATGTCGCGCTAGTTTTGATGGGAGTGCCAAGTAATCCGCCGGATAACGGGAAAGCCATGAGCGGATAAGCATTGGGCGCGAAGTAGACGGTGTTGTTCCAGTAGGCAGGAGAGCCGAACAGAACGTCGTTGTTGGTGCCCGGTTCAAGAGCGACTTCCTGGAGGACCCCACTATCGTTCGGGGAAAACATTCCCATGTAGTCGCGATTTAGAACATAGACGATGCCCTGCTTGCCGCCGGCGATCAGTTCATGGGGAAAGGGGCCATCTTGATCGGGAAGGAGGAGGGCTCCGGTGGAACTCAAATCAAGATCGTGGGAGTTGAGGTAGGCCACGCTCCAGGGGGTGAAATAATCGGCGACCGTGAGATTGGGAGAAAGCTTCACCACGCTGTTGCAGTAGGTCTGGCCACCGTTTGGGACATCGAATCCTTGGCCGCCGCCTTCGGCGGTCTCGACGAAGACGTTGCCGGCTGCGTCGGCGGCGAGACCGACCCCAGCCTGCCAGATGGAAGTCAATCCGAAATCGGGCGAGGTGTTGAAGACAGCGAGCTGCGACAGAGTGGTAGCGTCATAGGAAAGAACCCAACCGCTATTGGCGTCGTTGCAGTAGTTCGAACCGAAGCCCAGGTAAAGGATTCCGTTGACCAACAGGAGGCCGGGGCGGTTTTTCTGGTGGAGGCTCTTGAATACGGTTTTGTGCCCTTTATTGCTGGTGCTGGTAGCAGTGATCAGGACAGGGCTGCCTGATTGCTCGTTGCCGGTGCCGAGGTCGAGGGCATGGATGTGGTGACGGACGGTGCCGTTGAGAACAGTCTTCGCGACCAGATACATAGTGTTGGTATTGGTATCGATGACGGGAGTTCCTGGGATTCCCTCCTGGTTGAAACCGGGAGCCGTGCCGCAGGGTAGATATGTGCCGCTGGCGGTTGTGCCACCGACGTTGAGCATGCTGGCATACCAGAGCTGGGCGCCGGTGTCGGCATCAATCGCGTAGACGGAATCTGCCTGGGTGGCGACGTAGACCACGTTGTGGGTGCCCTGACCGGGAATGTTTACGTTAGACACGTAGAGCGGCTGGGCCAGTACGACATAATCAACGGGAGAGCTGAAGAGACGCCCGAAACTGTTCTTGTTGACGTTGGCGGGTGTCAGCAAAGTTTCATTGGTAACGGCGCCCCTGCGGCTGATATCAGCGCGGCTGGTCGTAAAATGCTGCGCAAATGAAGACGACAAAAAAGCGATGCAGCAGATGAGAATCACGCAAAGATTATGGGCAAGCTTAGAGTGCGTGGAACGGCTAATAGACGAGATAATGCCCCGCGACGGGACACTTGGACGGATTTTCCCAACATTTTTTGACAAAAAGTGACACATCGGTTCGCACGCTCCTAAATCAAACCGCCGGGATCTACCCTCCCTCAAATAGCACGTCAAACTCCGGGGATGGAGCCGAGGTGCGGAGAGCAATATCTGACGCAACTTCAACGAGTATAAGAGGCTTTATACACCCCAAAAGGTTGGTGCTCAATGCCACTTATTGGGTACATGCAGAATCTTGCACATTTTTTACTCTTTGTTGAAAAGTGATCGTCCTCCGGTGCGGCGTAGGGACGGGTTGCACCACATCCAGAAGATTTGTGGGGTCAGTAATCGAAGCGTAGGCGGAGAGAAAACGTGCGGGGCTCACTAATCGCAGTACCGGAGAATAGGCTGGCGAAGTTAATCAAATTGAGGCGGTCGTTGAGATTGCGAATGTCGCCCTGTAGGCGCACAGAGCGCGATTCTTTTTTGTAGAGATCGAGGGCGGCGGAGAGATCGACCGAAAAAGATGGGCGCACGCGTCCGGCGCCGAGGTTGACGCGGTCAACCACGGCCTGGCCGAATTCTTCGACGAGGGTTGCGGTGCTCTCGCCGTTCAGTTCGACAGGCAGGCCCGTGCCGTAAGATGCGCCGACGGACATCCAAAAGCGCGACCAGGGCTGGTAACGGAGCTGGCCATGCGCGGTGTGGCGCTGGTCCTGGGAAATCCAGATGCGCGCGTTGGAGTTGAGGAGCTCGGCGGCGTCCTGGCCGAGAAATAATCCACCGACCACGGGAAGCCGCGCGGACGCGACCATATAGGAGTAGTTGAGCCAGGCGGACCAGGGGCCCCACTGCGGGAGAGCGAGCTGACTCTCGGCGCCATAGATGTGGGCGGAACGGATCGCTATCGGGAAGCTGACGCCCGTATCCAGAAGGACATCGTCGTCGGCGAAATTGCGCGTGTCGCGCCGGAAGACGTTGGCGGAAAGGTGAGCTTTGTGGAAGAGCTCCTTGGTGGCGCCGAGTTCGTAATAGTTGGCGCGCGAAGGCCGGAGAATGAGTTGCGCGGCGGTGCCGTCAAGGGTGCGCACTTTGGCGGAGGTGCTGAGGAGCAGGTTCTCGATGG
>Ga0210400_10002516_pt1 | contig 16899 bp, 20 predicted proteins | sample IncBWH26MmetaG_FD_155456 | JGI IMG/M metagenome (GOLD analysis project Ga0210400, IMG submission 155456) | Forest soil microbial communities from Barre Woods Harvard Forest LTER site, Petersham, Massachusetts, United States - Inc-BW-H-26-M | ecosystem: Environmental > Terrestrial > Soil >... | reverse complement strand
CAGGCATAAGGGTTTCCTTTCTGTACCGCAGATTGTCTGTACGTATATAGCCGTTCAGCATAATGTCACAAAAAAAGGAATCCTGCAACATGGCACCTGCATGTCGCCCACCCGTGCCAAGGCTGCCGGTTTCACGCCACGCCCCGCTTGAGGTACACTCTGAAGTTTGCGAGTCCGCGCCTTGAAGCGTCTGGGCGGAATCGCTCCAAACATGAGCCGAATCGCTGCCATTCTTCCCGCGGCCGGTATGGGAACGCGCATGGGCGCAGATACGCCTAAGCAGTTTCTGGAGCTGGATGGAACGCCGATCGTGATCCTGAGCCTGCGGCGCATCGCGGCCTGCACGCAGGTCACGGACATCATCGTGGCGACGCGGGCGGATGAAGTGGCGCGTCTTGAGGAACGGATCAAGCGAGAAAAATTCAAGCAGCCGGTGCGCGTCGTGAAGGGCGGTGATTCGCGGCAGGAATCGGTGGGTGCGGCGTTGCGCGAGGTGGCGAACGACACGGAAATCGTGCTAGTACACGACGCCGTGCGGCCCTTCGTGACGCCGGAGCAGATCGCGCGAGTGATTGAAGAAGCGCGGCGGTGCGGGGCGGCGATTCTGGGCATTCCGGCGATGGACACGGTCAAGGAAGTGAAGCGCGCGAGCTTGCCAGAGGACGTGGCGTTGATTACCGGTACGATGCCGCGCGAGCGCGTGGTGCTGGCGCAGACGCCGCAGGCGTTTTCCACGAAGCTTCTGAAAGAGGCTTTTGCGCGCGCGGAGGCCGATGGGGTTAATGCATCGGATGAAGCGGGACTCGTCGAACGCATGGGGCACGATGTGCATGTGGTGCTGGGGTCAGAACGGAATATGAAGATTACCAAGCCGGCGGATATGGAGCTGGCGCGCTACTACGTCGAACGCGAGCGGCAGAAGAAATGAGCACGCGCTGCGGGATTGGATACGACCTGCATCGGCTCGCGCAAGGGCGGAAGCTGATCGTTGGCGGGATTGAGTTGCCGTTCGATAAGGGGCCGGTCGGGCATTCAGATGGGGATGTTCTGGCGCATGCGATGTGCGATGCGCTGCTGGGGGCGGCGGGGCTTGGTGATATCGGGACGCATTTTCCGGATACGGACCCGAAGTGGAAGGGCGCAAACAGCATGCAATTTCTCGAACATGCAAGGAAACTGGTCGATGAAAGGCATTTCGCGATTGAGTGGATTGACGCCGTCGTGATCACCGAGAAGCCTAAACTGGGACCACACTTTCCGAAGATGCGCGAAGCACTGGCAAAGGCGCTGGGCGTCTCAATCGATCATATTCATCTCAAGGCCAAGACCAACGAAGGCGTCGATGCGATCGGCCGCGGGGAGGCCATCGCGGCGCATGTGATTGCTACGCTCACTTCCCGCTGAACTGCAAGAGTGTGCCAGGTTGGGGAGGAGCATTTCGAAGCTTAGAGCAAACAACGTTGCGCCTCGACCAAGAAAAGGAAAGAACGGGTCTGAAGACCCGCCACTACGACGCGGGCGGACCACGGTCCGCTACAATCCTCTTGATGCTTCCCGCTGATCATTCTGATGCTCCCGTGGCTGCGGTGAATCCTTTCACCGCGGCTGACGTTGTCGCCATCCTGCGCGAGCGCGGCTGGCTGGCTGCGGAGCCTTCGCCGGAGCAACACGGCTGGTGCGAACGCGCGGCTTCGATGCTCGGAGGGCACGCCGCTGACCGCGCTGCGCTAGCCGATCTGCTGCGCCTGGTTTTTCAATACGACGCCCGCGAAATTATCTCCAGGATAGAAAGCCATGTGGTGCTTTCGCGGTATGCGGCGCGGGACGTGCTCCGGCGAGTGGCGCTGCTGCTGCTGGATGGAACGCCGCTGACGTCTGAAAGATTCAAGGAGATTGTCACGGCATTGAAAGATGGAATGGAATTGCGCGGACGCGAGCTTTTTCACCCCATCCGGCTGGCGCTGGCCGGACGTGCTGGGGAAGGCGAACTCGACCGGGTGATCTTGCTGCTCGACGAGGCTGCGGGGCTTTCGTTCGCCGTGCCCGTGAAATCCACTCGCGAGAGAGTTCTTGAGTTTTGCTCGGCGCTGGACTAATTGGGGCATCGGAAAGGGCGCAGCATGCTGCGCCCCTGCAACGACGGCCTAATGCGGAAAGCGGTAGCCAACGGAGGATGATTGGCTGGCTTTCAACTGTGGACCGGCAACTGTAGACTCTCTACTTCATGGACAAGCTGACGGGCATACATGCCGTTAAGGAAGCGCTGGAGGCGCGGCGCCCCATCGATCGCATCGCCATCGCGAAGGGGAGGCAGGACACCCGGGTCGAAGAAATCGTGCAGTTGGCGCGCAAGCAAGGCGTTCCGGTGAGATTCGAAGACCGCGGGCAGCTCGACCGGATGGCCAATTCGAAAGACCACCAGGGAGTGGTGGCGTTGGCGGCGGCGCGCGCAGCGGCGACTCTGGAAGACATTCTGGCGATTGCCAACGCAAGCACCGGGCAAAAGGGATTGATCGTATTACTCGACGGAGTGGAGGACCCGCACAATCTGGGTGCGATCGTTCGAACGGCTCTGGCTGCGGGCGCGCACGGCGTGGTGATTCCCGAACGGCGCGCGGCAGGACTCACTGATACCGTCGCGCGGGCTTCCGCCGGAGCGCTGGCGCATCTGCCGGTTGCGAAGGTGACCAACCTGGTGCGCACCATGGAGGAGTTGAAGGAAGCGGGCTATTGGCTCGTGGGCCTCGATGAGCAAGGGGACAAGAATTACACCGAAGTGGACTACAGTTCGCCGGTGGGGATCGTGCTCGGCAGCGAAGGCCAGGGCCTGCATGAACTGACGCGCAAGCGGTGCGATTTCGTTGTTTCGCTGCCGACGACCGGCCCGGTGAAATCCCTCAACGTTTCCGTGGCCGCCGGCGTTGTGCTCTTCGAAGCACTTCGGCAGCGGCGGCGCAAGTAGTATTTACGCCTCTTCGATGTCCGCGGACCAGGACACTTCAAAGCCTTTCTTGATGCTCATGTGTACGGGGCAATGGTCCTCGTGATGTGCCAATGCGCGATCCGCCTCGGGGCGCTTTCCCTTCGGGATTTTCAGTTTGTATCGAAGACTGACGGCGGCGATGCGAAAGAATTTGTCGTCGCCTTCGATGCGGCCTTTGACCTCGGCTACCAAGTTGTTTGCTGCGGGGATTCCGCGCGCTTCCAGCGCGCCGGCAAGTGTGCCGGTCAGTCAACCAGCGAGCGCGGGGATGACGTGGTCGACGGTGGTGGGGAGCGGTGCCGCGTCTTTCACGCCGTAATACTTGGCGTAACCGCCGTGCACCCCAAAATGAAGTGGCTCCGTGAATCCCTCGATGTAGGCGTCCCGGAAGGGCCTTTTCTTCTGGACCAAACGGATTTTAGCCGTGTGAATAATTTCACCCATGAATCCCTCCGTTTCAAACATATGCTTCACAACTGGAAAAGATGCAAGCGAGGCCGCCAGCCGCTATTTGTCGTATTGAATCAGGGAAAAGACATCGAGGCCCTGCAGTTTGCTGCGGCCGTTGAGGAAAGTGAGTTCGACGGCGAAAGCCGCGCCTTCGACCGTACCGCCCAGTTGCTGGATGAGTTTGGCGGTGGCAGCGGCGGTGCCACCGGTGGCGAGCAGGTCGTCGCAAATGATTACGCGCTGACCGGGCTTGACGGCGTCTTCGTGGAGTTCGAGGGTGTCCGTGCCGTATTCCAGAGAATAGGTGACGCTGGCGGTCTTGGCGGGGAGCTTCTTCGGCTTTCGAACGGGAACGAAACCTGCGTTGAGCCGGTACGCCAGAGCGGGAGCAAAAATGAAGCCGCGCGCTTCAATCCCCGCGACCACGTCAATGGTGCGACCTACGTAGTGCTCGCAGAGCCGGTCAATCAGCATGTGAAAGCCAAGCTTGTCCTTCAGCAGCGTGGTCAGGTCGTAAAAAAGAATACCCGGCTTCGGGTAGTCCGGCACTTCGCGGATCAGCTTCTTTAAATCGTTCATTCGAACGTCTCCCCTTTTTGCTATTCCCGCAATTCGTCCCGTTCAAAAGCTGGGATTGATAACGAATCGGCCTTCGTACTGCGGATCGGGAGCGGCGGGCTCTTCCTGCACCGCACTGACGCTGGAGAAGCGTGGTCCGCGCTCGAGCATGGTTCGCAATTCGGCATGCTGCTGCGGCGTGGCCATGGCAAACACTTCAACGCGGCCGTCCCGCAGATTTCTCACGAAGCCACTGACTTGCAACTTTTCCGCGGCGTCTTGCGTGAAGTAGCGGAAGCCCACACCCTGGACCATTCCCGAGACGAGGTAACGCTTGGCTTGCTTGGTTTCGCTCACGAATCGCCAGAATTGTAGCAGAGAGACCGCGATTCCACCTCGGACGCCGCATGCGGGCCGTCTTGCTAGGGCAGGATGCTCGGAGTGCGTTAAACTCTTGCTTCGGCAGCGCTTGCGAGGCTGCCTAGAGAGGAATTGCGCGCATCCAATTTCTTATGAGCCAGGCAAGACAATTGCAGTGCTACAAACACATATCATTCGTTTTGCGCACCTGTGTCTTGCTTATTCTGGCCGCTATTCGGGGACCTTCGCTGCGCGCGCAAGATGCTCAGCAGGGGCCGATCGCTCCGCCGCCGGAGCATCACGTCACGCGTATCGGAAATGAATCAGAGCCGGAGGCGCCGCCGTCGCTCCCCGAGGCCGAAATCGTCAAGCGCTTTTCCCAAAAAGAAGACGAATACATCGTCTCGCGCACACACTACACCTACCAGAAGACCATTCGAATCCAGGAATTCGGCGCGGACGGGCAGCCTTCGGGGGAGTTCGTGCTGGTGACTCAACCGGGCCGCGATGTGGATGGAAAGCTATTCGAAAAGGTCGTGGAAAAGCCCCGTTCCAGCCTCCAGCATTTCTATCTGCGGTCGGAAGATCTCGATGGGCTTCAGCGCATCCCCGCGTTTCCGCTCACTTCCAGCCAGCTTGGGAAATACGACCTGAAATACCTGGGCAAGGAGCAAGTGGATGAAATCGATTGCTATATCTTTCAGGCCAAGCCAAAAGTGGTCGAACGCATCAAGGCTTATTTCGACGGCGTTGTGTGGGTGGACGCAAAATATCTGGAGGTCGTGAAGACATACGGAAAATGGGTTACCGATCAGGGCGACGTGCACACGATCACCGATCTACCGTTCAGCCTGTTCGAAACCTATCGCGAAAATGTTGACGGAAAATACTGGTTCCCGAGCTACTCGCGCTCGGATGAGACGCTGAATCTAAAGGGTTTGGAAATTCCCGTACGCATCGTCATCAAGTGGACGGACTTCAAACCGGTTCCCAGCGCGCCGCAAGCGCCATCGCCGTCGACTCCTGCAAGTTCTCCGAAACCATAAGCAGGTCGCCAAGAAGCATGGGCCATCAGCGGAGCAATTTTTTCAGTAGGTCTGGCAATTCCTCGATCGAGCGGATAAGAAATTCCGGCCGAGCCGCGCGCAAACGCTTTTCCGTGGGAAACGGGCCGAGCACGCCAATCGCGCACACACCGGCGCGCTGGGCCATCTCAACGTCCTGCGGCGCGTCGCCTACGTAGACACACGCTGAGGGATCCAGTTTCATCTGCCGCAAAGCCAGGCGCAGCGGTTCCGGATGCGGTTTCTTGCGCAGGGTATCTCCGCTGCAAACGCGTGCCGCGAATAGCGTTGTCAAACCGAACTCACGTAATTGACGGGTGACGCGGTCGCGATCGCCGCTGGTGACAAGGCCAAGAGGATGAGCACCGCCCAATCTCGCCAGCACCCGGCGTGCCCCCGCGATCAGCTTCGGCCGATGGTTTGCATAGTGCGCGCGCCAGGCACGGTCCGCATCTGGCCAGCGCCTCCGCGGCAACCCCGCAGAGCGATAAACCTGATACCAGTCCGGCGAATAGTTTTTCTCAAGCTCTTCGATCCCCCAAGGGATGCCCATCTCGTCGAACATCGCCAAGTACGCGGACGCGTCGGCGTGGTAGGAATCGATCAGCGTGCCATCCCAGTCGAAGAGAACTCCTTCCATGCGGCGTTTTCGTTTCGCGGCCATCGTTCCTCAGAGTAGCAGAAACCTTATGGACGCCAATTCTGTAAAGTCGGAAACGGTTGGCGAGAGCTCTAGGGGTCCGTTTGGAATCGAATGGAGGCGTTGGACTTACGGTTTGAGAAAACGGGAAGGAATGTGATCGTCGCGGTCAAACTGGACGTCATCGAAGGCTGCGGCGATGCCATGCCAGCCGGGCATAGCAGAGGTCTCGGCACGGCGGACATGCGCCATGGTAGCAACAACCACGTTTCCGAGGCCCAGGGGCTTGCTTACCAGGACGATCTCAAGTTCGATCGAGGCGCCCACCGCCAGTCGCCTGGGGCAAAGAAAATAGACGCCGGTTGAGCTGATGTCGCGAGTGACGAGGGTTATCGGAGATTCTTCGGGCACTCCGCTAGCGGCGCGAAGGCGCAGCGGGAGGTTCAGAGTGGCGCGGGGGTATTCGCGGTGTTCTGGATGGACGCCCACGGCGTGCGTTGGCACCCGAGCGAAACGCCGGGGCTGCGAAGGGAGTAGAAAGGGTGCCAGGCGAAGAGCAGGGACGCGCGGGGCGTCTGCGAGCGGTTGCGGTCTCATCGCAGGTTCGCGAGCTTCGGCGGTTGGTTTGGCAGGCCACGATTCAAATGGAGGTACACGCTTCGCCGCGCTCATCTAGTCCTCAGAGACGCCACTTCAATGTCGTCGGCTACGGCCCAACAAAATGAACTGCCAAACTGACTTTCTGGAATTTGCCCGTCCGCACCAGTGCTGTGCGGAGCGCTAAGATGCCACTTGCAACGCCCAGCGTCAACCTGTGGGAAACGCTAGAAGTGTCCTAACCTCAAACACTTAGTAATGGTACTGGAACTCACCCACTATATCCTGTGGAATCCTCAGGAAAGGGCTCTACCAATATGGTGCTCGACACCACTGACCTGCAGCGTTCATCCTGGGCGAGTAGTTTTTAACAGAAGGAACAGTGTTCACCTGATGGCCGTGCAATTTCGTGGGAGCAGACTACTCACTTTGCCAAATCTTTCCGGATAGATTTGCCTTTCCGTTGGCGCTACCAATGCCGTGTTCGACACCGTTGGCTTTCAGCGTTCATCCTAGGAGAGAAGATTAAGAAAAGAATATGTCCACGACGACAGGCGAGCCACAGCGCGGGGCAGGAACTCCTGTATCTCTGTCGCAGACGCCTGCCCGCACATCAACGTTGGTTCTAGTTGCGTTTGCCGCCGTCTACCTCGTCTGGGGTTCTACTTATTTGGCGATCCGCATCGGCGTCGAATCGTTCCCCCCGCTGATCCTGGCGGGACTGCGCCACTTTACAGTGGGGATTCTTCTGTACCCCATATTTCGCATGAAGACGGGGATCAGACCGAGCGCGACACATTGGCGCACCGCTGTCGTCACAGGCGCCCTGCTGCTATTCGTTGGTAATGGCGGCGTGAGTTGGGCGGAACTGACCGTGCCTTCGGGAATCACGGCGCTCCTGGTGGCGACGGTGTCGCTCTGGCTGGTGGTCGTCGACTGGCTCCGCCCTGGCGGGGTAAGGCCCGTTCCTAGAGTGACGATGGGCCTGCTCATGGGATTTGCAGGAATGTTGCTGCTGGTGGGGCCCGCGCACCTGGGAGGCTCAGAGCGCGTCGATCCACGGGGTGCTGCGGTGCTGGTGGCCGCTTCCCTGGCTTGGGCTTGCGGTTCGCTCTATTCGAAACATGGAGGAATGCCTAGCTCGCCGATGCTGGGAGTGGCGATGCAAAGTTTTGCGGGTGGCGTGATTCTACTGATAGTCGCGCTGATTGCCGGAGAATTCCGAGAGCTGCACCTAGGTACGGTCTCGGTTCGCTCCTGGCTGGCACTCGGCTACCTTGTTGTATTCGGGTCGGGGATCGGCTTCAGCGCTTATATTTATATCATTCACAAGAGCACTGCCGCGCGCGTGAGTACGTACGCGTTTGTGAATCCGGTCGTGGCGCTGTTCCTGGGCTGGCTGATCGCTGGGGAAACCATCACGCTGCGCACGGTCATGGCGGCCGCGGTGATTCTTACTGCCGTCATTCTGGTGATCACCGCGCCTCACCGAACGCCTGCGCCGGTTACAGCTCCGGTTCCCGCCCGGGGCGAAGTCTAACCGCTCTGCCTTTTCGCCGGACTTTGCCTTCTTCACTTTGCCGCACGATTGCGGATAGATTTGGTTTTCAGGCTGCGTTACTTTTAGCGTGTTGAACATGAGCCATACACAAACCAAGTTCGTACAGAACATCTCGGCGCACGCAGCCGCGCAGTACTGGCAGGCCACGCTGGCACGTGACTCCCGGGCCGATGGGAGCTTCGTGCTTGCGGTGCGCTCGACGCATATTTATTGCCGGCCTTCGTGCCCAGCGCGCCGGCCGCTGCGGCGCAACGTTACTTTCTTCCGCACGCGAGAAGAAGCGGAAAAGCACGGTTACCGGCCTTGCCTGCGTTGCCGCCCGAACGAAATTTCCGGCCCGGTGGCGCTGGTGCAACGCGCCGCTGGTTTTCTCGCTGAGTCGGGCGAAGAGGGTGTTCGTCTGGGAGCCCTGGCCAGGACGCTGGGGACCACGCAAGCCACACTGCGCCGCGCTTTCCTGCGGGTGACGGGACTGAAGCCGCGCGACCTTGCGGAAGCGCTGCGCATCAAGCGGTTCAAAGGGATGCTGCGCGCGGGCAAGAGCATTGCCGACGCACTCTACGAAACCGGGTATGGATCATCCAGCCGCGTCTACGAGCGCAGCAATGCACAGCTCGGCATGACGCCGGCCACTTATCGAAAGGGAGGGCAGGGTATGAAGATCGGATACACCATTGCGAAATCGCCAGTGGGAAAAGTTCTAGTGGCTGCCACGGAGCGCGGTGTCTCGGCGGTTTATCTCGGCGATGCGGAGAACACGATGATTGCCGAACTGCGCGAGGAATATCCGCGCGCGGAAATTGCGCCCGCCACGGATACGTTCCAGCGCTGGGTGCGAGAGATCGTGCAGCGCATCGAAGGCAAACAACCTCGATTGGAACTCCCGCTCGACCTGCAGGCGACGGCGTTTCAGCGGCGCGTGTGGCAGGAGCTGCAGCGGATTCCGCGCGGCAGGACGCGCACGTACTCGGAAGTCGCGCGATCACTCGGCAAGCCCAAGGCCGTCCGGGCCGTTGCGAGAGCTTGCGCCACGAACCCCGTGTCCATCGTGGTGCCGTGCCATCGCGTCATTCGCGAAGACGGAGCACTCGCTGGCTATCGCTGGGGGATATCGCGAAAGGAACAGTTGCTTGCGCAGGAGCGTGCCGCCGGCGAGTAGCTCATCGTCTTTCAGGGGCCGCAAACCGGGCCGCTTGTGAGAAGCAGGAAATTGCAAAAGTTTCAAAAATTACCCGTCGGGTCGTAAAGCCCCGTCCTTTAGGGTGGGGATATAAGACCCGTTAAAGACTATACTGACGGGGTAGCACGTTCGTGATACGCTTTCCCGATGGTTAAGAAACTCCGTGCTGTTCGCATCAAAGAGCGGGACTTGGAAGAGCTAGCCAGGCTCGCCAAGAAAGAAGACGAAACCGTGAGTTCTTTAATCCAGAGAGCCGTGCGAGAGTTCCTCGACAAAATGAAAGCGCAACGCTAAGGGACGCCCACAACGTGTGGCGATTGCAAGCCTTCAAATTCGAACTTCAGCCCAGCGGCGAACAACTCCGCAACCGGCGGCAGTTCGCTGGTTCGTGCCGCTTCGTCTACAACAAGGGTTTGGCTCTCAACCTCGAACGCTACGAGAAAAAGGAACAGCGACTGGGCTACGCTGGCCTGTGTGGGCTCCTGCCAAACTGGAAGATGGAGCACGCGTTCCTCTCCGAGGTACCAGCGCAAGCCTTGCAGCAAGCGTTGAAGAACCTGGAACGAGCGACTCGGGTGCAAGCGTGCGCCTGAGAGCTGTAGGAATCCCCTCCGTTCACGGAGGGGAGGATGTCAACCTCGAGGCTTTTCTACCTTTGCGCTCTTTGGCCAGTCGGGTTTGAACTTGGCATCGGCGATCTTCAGATTCTTCATCAGGTGGGTGTAATGGGATAGGAAGTAGTCGTCGGAGCTGGTCTCGAAGAATTTCTGCTGCACTGGGAGCCAGGATGCTTCGTCGATCCACATTCGAATTCTGGCGATCTGGCTGCGCGCCTGTTCGGACTTCGGCGTCAACTCCAGTACTACGGTCTTGCGGCTGTCGAAATCTTCCTCTCCGATGAGCGTCAAAACGTAATTTTTCTTGAGCGTATCGCCTTTCGTTCCGAATCCCAACGCCAGATACTGGTCGGCAAACGAGCGGTGCTTTCCGATGTTATATTCCTCGACGCGATTAATCTTAGGCGTGAAAATGTAAAGCGAATCGCCGTTTCGGAGGATCGTTCGCGGATCGGGTTTCTGGAAATCGATGCGCATTTTGTCGTCGCGACGCACGAAAATTTGGCCGGTTTCGGTCGAGGTATCCTTCACTACCGCGGTGTACTTGATGTGTTCGATATCGGCTGTGAGGGTGTGAAAGTCCTGGGCGGACTTGTCCAACATGGTCAGGACGCCTTCGAGAGTCCAATTTGCGGTAGTCTGCTTGGCGCGCGTTTGAAGTCCCCCTAGGGCGCAAGAGAAACCAAGCAGCGCGAGGAGGAGAAAAGATAGACGTTTCAAACGTGGCCCCTATCCTGTAAAGATGCGGCGGCTCGTACAAGCCCTGGGAATCGTAACATATACAAAGAGATGCGCGAACGCGCCGCAAGGGTACCCGGACCAAGTTCTTGCCCCCAGTCAGAACGGCGGCGAATGGTGAATTTCCACCTGGTAGGCAATTACCGTGCCCTGGTCATCGCGCAGGGGTTCGATGTTGGCTATCGAGAAATTCCCGTTGTGCAGTTCGGGCAGCGCCTCCTGCAAGGCGGTGTGCAGGTCGTTCTGAAGGGCGAGCTTTGTCGGCGGGGCCAGGATGCGCGCATCCACGCGATACTTCAGCCGGTTTCCCTCTTTCGAAATAAATTGGACCTGTCCCGGTGTGACCGGAGCCCCGCTTTGCGGCTTATCGCGGAACCAGTTGCGCGGCGTGAGAAGCACGAAAACCAGAATCAGTATGACCGCGAGGTCATACTGCCACGTGCCGCGCTCGTAGGACCAGAAAAACGTCCGGGAAAGAATTTGGCCGAGGCTTGCCATATCAACCCGCAGACACCCCGTCGACGATAACTCCATCGCGCATGTGCACGACGCGGTCGAAGTAGGTTGTTGCTTCCGGGTTGTGCGTGATCATGACGATGGTCTGGCCCAGATCCTTGTTCAGTTGCCTCAGCATCTGCAGCACAATTTCCGAGTTTTTCGAATCCAGGTTTCCCGTGGGCTCGTCGGCGAGGAGAATCTTCGGCTCATTGATGATCGCCCGCGCGATGGCCACGCGCTGCTGTTCGCCGCCGGAGAGTTCCGAGGGCTTGTGATGAAGACGGCCCGCTAGGCCGAGCATCTGGGTTACGACATCGAAACGGTGCGGATCGAAACCGTCGCCATGAATAAATTGTGCTATGGCGATATTTCCTTTGGCCGTCAGCGTGGGGAGCAGATTGAAACGCTGGAAGACGAACCCGATTTTGTGGCGGCGCAACTTGGTGCGCGCGGAGTCGCTCAGTTCGGAGAGATCATTCCCATCGACCAAGACCTTGCCCCGGGAAGCCTGCGCCAGACCGCCGATCACGTACAGCAGCGAAGACTTGCCGCAGCCCGAAGGCCCCATCACAGCGACCGATTCGCCAGGCTGTACCGCGAAATTCACGCCACGCAAAGCCGGGACTTCGACCTTGCCCGCGCGGTAGAGCTTCCACAAGTTTTCTGTTCTGAGTATCGGCTCCACGCTATTTTTTCCCTGGAAAATCAGCCCTTCGGGAGGTTCTCGTATTGTAGCTGCGATTCCCATTCGTGCCTAGCCATCCCGCCTGCTGCGCGGCCCTTTCCACTGTTCTCCGTATCTTTTGTGTTCTCGGCGCACTTCGCGCTGGATTCTTTACGTCCTAGTCGTACGACAATGCTTCGACCGCATCCTTCCGGCTTGCCATCCATGCTGGATAGCTCGCGCCAAACAGTGCTCCCAGGAGCGCGATGCCCGCCGCGCGAAGAATCCACCCGGAAGTGATTAGAATGGTCAAGGTCGGAAACTTCCAGACAAAACCAGCCCGCACCAAATAGCTCAGTCCGACGCCTGCCGCAATCCCGAGCACGCAAAGGGCCGCCGATTCCGAGAGCAGCGCCCGGATAACGAACCAATGATTTGCGCCGAGCGATTTCAGAACGCCGATGTCCCTGGTGCGCTCGATCACGGTGGTGTACATGGTGAGAAAAATGACCAGCAGCCCGATGGTGATGGCCAGCAGGATCATAGCGTTGATGAAGGACTCCAGGCCCGGGATATTTGTCGAGGTCATCAGGGAAAGGTAGTCCTTGAGGGGCCGGACGGTGTAGCCGGGAAGAAGGTGGCGCATTTCTTCCATTACATCTTCGGTGTGTTCGGGCCGCGTGCACTTCACAAAGAAGATGGTGGCCTTGTCCCGCGCGCCCACCAATTCCTGGAGCGTAGCAAGAGGCACAAAAAGGCGCGAGCCCTTCCCGTGCTCCACGATTCCTGCGACATGCCAATCGTGATCGAAGACCCGGTACGTCTGTCCCGGTTGTATTTTCTTTGTTTTCGCCGCAATGTCGTCCACAAGAATGTCGTCGGGACTTTCCATATCGTGTCCCAGAAGAAACACAAATCCGCCCGAGACGGCTCGAAAGCTCTCCTGATCAATTCCGTAAACGATTTCAATGCCCGATGTGTTGAACTGAAAAAGCACGGGGGCGACGGATTGGACGTATTTCAGTTCTGCAAGCTTGTCCCCGATTTTGATGGGCATGGGGGCGCTGCCAAAGGCGAAAAAGATAGACGAGGATGGTGGCTGCAACATGATGTCCGCCCCGATGCCTTCAATGCGCCGGGCCGTCTCGGTCAGCAGGCCGCTGGTCAGGCCAACGATCAGGACGACGAGCGCAACTTCCACGGCAATTCCCATGGCGCCAATCAGCGTGCGCAAGGGGCGGTGCAGCAGATTGCGGAGGATCAGCTCACCCATCATGGCTGCTTGTTCTCCGTGACATCACCGACGCGCACCAATTCCGCTCCCGCCGGTGGCTCGAGCTTGAATCGCTCGGCAGGAATCTCTTCGTTCAAGATGACCTTGGTGACCTGCAAATCGATCTTGTAGTCGTCGTGCGGCCTTTCAATTCGAATCGCACGCGGAAACGAGGCAACGCCGTTGGAAGGCGTAGCTGGAGCGCTCGGCCCTGCGGCACCATCGGGAGGTTGCCAGGCCGCCAGGCGAATATCCGACAGCAGAAGTCCTTTCGGGCCGAAAGTTTGCATGCGGGTAACCTGCAGGTCCGAGCGGTCAAACCAGATCTTCCTCAGAATCTCCGTCTGGTAACCGCCGCGGAGAACGGTCAACACATAGTAGCGGCCGTTTTCATCGTTGAACTCTTCGAAGAGTACTGCTTCTTCTTTCCGGACTTCCGGCCAGAGTAGCGCATCCAGCAGGTGCTGCGGCCGCAAATTCTCAATGGGCTTGGTGCTGGTGCGCTCGACGGCCACCGGACCAACGAGGAATTTGTTCTTCGGCGGGATCGAAACGCGAAATGTGTCGCCGTCGCTGGCCATGTCGAACACCGTGGTTCCGATCACCGGCGCCTGCCCGATCACGCGAATCACCGCTGGCCGAGCCGCCAGGAGGAACGCCTTAACCTCATGATACTCATCGATGACACCGCTGTATTTTGATCCTGCCGTGGGCTTTAGCTCCATGGTGGCGTTGAGCGTTTTTGTGCCGAGCGCGATCCGATTGTATGCCTCGAGGAGTTCTTCACGCGTGGCATCCCTTGCGACCGGCCTCTGCGTCGGTGGAAGTTCGATGTGGCCTTTTACACCGTTTCTGGCAGCACAGCCGCAGGAAATAGCCGCCAGTGTCGCCAGGACCAGGCATGTTTTCACACGTCGCATCAATATGTTCCGTCCCCATTCGCACAGATGAAGCAATCTAGCTACCACTTGCGTGCCGGTCAATCAACGCGCGTCGAAGCAAGGGAGGCATTCAGTTGGGCCGAGCAATGTGGATGTCAAACGGCTGAACCGCCGGTCGCACCCTGCGGATGACTTCGCTGGGCCAGAGCGATTCGCTCAGCAGCGTCACCCAGCCGTCTTCCGGCTCGCAAATGGCGCAAAACGTGTAGCGAGCATAGACAGGCTGGTACGCGTCCAGCCCGCGCTTTGACAGGTTGCCTTCGAGCTCGGCATCGGCGGATTGCGAAGCCGGGCCTGCCCGAAGACCGAATGTCTCACCTTCGAATCGTTCAAAGATCTGCCGCAATTGCTCTGAATTCGGTTGCGGCAGCACGACGCAGCGCTCCGCCGCATCGCGTATGGCAATTTCCCGCGTCTTGCAAAATTCTCTCACACGCTCGATGTGGCTGAAAAAATCCACGGCGTACGATTCGTTCCCTGCAAGGGCAGGGAAGACCGCCGACCAGATTTCTGCAGCATCCTTACCTCGTACCGGCTCGCGGTTTTCGGTTCCGACCAACTCGAGTCCCACCGCTTTCACGCCGCCGCCAAGGTCCAGCGCCTGCACGTCAAGAGAAAACGGCGGCAATTCCAGCACACCTCTTCCTGGCGCCGCAGTTCCTGGCGTATTCATTCTTCGGACTCCAACTGCGGAAACTTGGCGCGAAATTCCGGCGACTGCTTCCGAATGTCCAGCCAGTCGAAGAAGGCATCCGGCGTTTCCAGCCAGATGCGGAACCAGCCCGCGATCTCTACTTTCTCGGCGCGCTTGTGAGCTTCCACCTTGTTGTTGCGCGAAATCATCTCCGCGCGGCGCTTGCCGAGCCGTGCCACATTCAATACCCGCTCCACGGCCGCGTGTTCGCCCTGGGAGCGAAACTTGCGCATCAATTCATCCAGCCGCATGATGCTGACCTCGGCATCTTCCAGCGTCTTGAAGTGCAGCAGATCCTCAAATTCTTCTTCGTACTGTTCCTCGGCTTCTTCCTGCTGGTTAATTATTACCTTTTGTCCCGCGTCTTTCAGCACGTCCGCAATGTATTCCATTCCCGTTTTGCCGGCCTCGCCATGTTCCGCCAGCAAGCGCCGGCGCAACTGGTCGATCTCGGCCGGCGTCCATTGCTGTACCTTGATCTCCCGGGCGGTCTCCAAGATCAGCGCCTTCTTCGTTTTCAAATCTTCGGTCATCGTGCTTTGCCTCGGTGTTGTTTGTCGTGTTTTTTCTTCGGACTGGGCGGTGGTGGAGGCGGCGGGGGTGGATCCGCCGGCAAGCCGGCCAGCAGCCGACGGTACTTCACCACATTCTTGTTGTGTTCCGCCAGGGTTGCACCAAAAAAATGCCCGCCCTGCGTGTTAGCCACAAAATAAAGGTAGTCCGTCCGCGCCGGCTGCAGTGCAGCGCGCAGCGACGCTTCGCCGGGGTTTCCAATCGGTCCCGGAGGAAGCCCGCCGTGCTCATACGTGTTGTACAGTGAATCGAAGCTCAGGTCCTTCCCCGTTAGCGTCCCGTTGTATTTTCCGAGCCGCTCCATTCCATAGATTACCGTAGGGTCGCACTGCAGGCGCATCCCCTTCCGGAGGCGGTTTTCAAATGCGCCCGCCACTAGCGGCCGTTCTTCCGGCTTTGGCGTTTCCCTTTCAACGAGTGACGCCAGAGTCACAATCCTGTTCACGGCCCGGTGGTCACCCTCGTCTGTTGATCCTCCCGAGGGTGGCGAGGCAATCTGCTTCCACTCCTCCTTGAACTTGTGCACCATCTCCGCGGTCAGTTCGCTGGCGGCAGGGTGCCTGGGAAGTTCATAAGTGGCAGGGAAGAGGAAGCCTTCGAGTGTTTGCGCACCCGGCGCAAAATCGCGAATCAGCGCCGGATCGCCCGCGGCAAAGAGAAAATCGCCAGCGCGCATGAACTTTGCTGCCTCCAGTTCGCGGGCGATGTCGAACATGGTCTCGCCTTCGCGCACCGTGAATGGCTGCTGGTACACCTGGCCGTTCGCAAGCTTCCAGAAGACCTCGCGGCCCGTCATGGCATGATCGAAAAAGTATTCGCCAGCCTGCAGCGTACGCTTCGGATGCCGCCTCACATAAATCTCAAACGCCAGTGCGCTACGCACCACGCCGTTTGTTTTCAGCACGGAGGCCACGTGCCTGCTGGAAGCTCCGCGCGGTACCTCGATGAAGACGCCCTCCGTCGCAAAGCCCTGGTATGGTTTCGTAATGCCGTACCACATCCACGCTGCGGTGCCCCCGGCAAACAGCACGATTAATAGCAATAGGACGAGCAAAAACTTCAATTCAGCCTCACGGATTCATCTTATTATTACGTTATTACGCTTAAGTTTTCCCGGCCGTCTGTTCCTAACGATCCAGATACTCTTTCAAAATAACGGCAGCCGCCATGGCATCAACGGTCATCTTGGCCTGCACATTCTTCGGTTTTTTACTGCCGGTCAGTTTTTCGTCGTGGATGAATCTTCCCTGAACTTCTTCCAGCAAGCGCTCCGCCTCCCAGCTTGTGAGCCGCTCGTCCACCATTTCCACCGGTACGCCAATCTGTTTCCGCACGCGTTGCGCAAAACGCTCTGCTTCTTCAGCCATCTCGCCACGTGTGCCATCCAGCCGCAGCGGCAGTCCCACGACGATCTGCTGCACGCCTTGCTCGCGCACCAATTCACGCAGCCGCCGCATGTCCTCGTTGCGGTTGATGCGCTCCATGGTGCTCAGCGGTTGCGCCATCCG
>Ga0210400_10002515_pt1 | contig 16905 bp, 14 predicted proteins | sample IncBWH26MmetaG_FD_155456 | JGI IMG/M metagenome (GOLD analysis project Ga0210400, IMG submission 155456) | Forest soil microbial communities from Barre Woods Harvard Forest LTER site, Petersham, Massachusetts, United States - Inc-BW-H-26-M | ecosystem: Environmental > Terrestrial > Soil >... | reverse complement strand
AAGTTGAAAAAAGTAAATTAATGGCGCGCCGAGAAGATTTAGCAAACTGGCTTAAGGAATTACAAAATTCAATTTGTAATGCACTTGAAATTGCCGACGGAAAAGCAAAATTCAGTAGAGAACCATGGAACAGGTCTGAAGGAGGTGGCGGAGTAAGCCATGTTATACAAAATGGAAATGTATTAGAAAAAGGCGGAGTAAATTTTTCGGCCGTTCATGGGGCTGCGCCTTCATTTTTATTAAATGAAAAGGAACACACAGCTTCTCCTTTGGAGAAGGCCGGAGTGATGCCCACAACAAGCAACACAACTTTTTACGCAACAGGAGTTTCTATTGTGCTTCATCCTGCAAACCCGATGATACCCATCATTCACATGAACATACGTTATTTTGAAATGAGTAACGGTGTTTACTGGCTTGGTGGCGGGATTGATTTAACACCCCATTATGTAAATGAAAACGATGCCACTTTTTTTCATAAAACATTAAAAGCGATTTGCGATAAACATCACTTATCCTACTATCCAAAATTTAAAAAATGGGCGGATGATTATTTCTTCATTCCGCACCGTAATGAAACACGCGGAATCGGCGGAATATTTTTTGACCGATTGGTTGACGAAGAAATGAGTTTTGAGAAAAATATTTCTTTCTGGAAAGAAGTGGGTGAAAGTTTTGTCGGCATCTATACCGAATTAATTAAACGCGGCAAAGATTTGCCGTTTACGGAAAAAGAAAAACAATGGCAGTTAATCCGCCGCGGGCGTTATGCAGAATTTAATCTGGTGTACGATAAAGGCACAAAATTCGGATTGGAAACAAACGGGCGCATAGAATCTGTTTTAATGAGCCTTCCTCCACTCGCCTCGTGGCATTATAATTTTACACCTCAGCCCGGGAGTGCCGAAGAAAAAACAATTACTTTATTGAAAAAAGGAATTAACCGGGCCTGAGTTTATCTCACTAAATTAATTTGTCCCTGGAACGAAATATGTCTTCCGAATATGTCTGAAGCAGTACCTTTGTAAACATACGTATCCTGTGGCGCATCTTCTCCGTGGTAAACGCCGTCCCAACTCTTATTAACGTCGTCCATTTTAATTACCAATTTACCCCAACGGTCATAAACCGACATTTCGAAAGTTTTAATGAAAGTGCCCTGCGCCTTAAACGAATCATTCATTCCGTCACCGTTCGGTGAAAACGCATTCGGAATATAAAGCGTCATAAAATCCGTAACTTTTATCGGATAGATTATTGAATCGCGGCAGCCGTGAACGCTTGTAAAATAATAATCCACATAATAATCGCCGTAATGTGTAAACGTATGGATAATGTTATTACTTGAAAAATGTACATTTCCGTCAGATAAAAACGCGCTGTCTAAAACCCAGCCGCTGTTCATTCCTACAGATATTGTAACAGGTTCCTGGGTATAAATTTCTCCATCGGGATTTGTATAAAAAGTTGAGCTCAACGTTTCATTTACATTACTTACGGAAACAGAAGTTGAATCCTTACATCCGAAATTATCCGTAACCACAACAAAATAATTTCCTACAGGAAGATTACCGATTGTTTGTGTAATTTTTGGAGGTGTTGTATTCCAGACATATTGATAAGGGGCATTACCGTTAGCGATAACTGTTGCGGAACCAATTCTGCTGTTACAAACATCGGGAGTAGAAGAAATAGTAAGTGGTAATCCAAGTGTTATACTAACTACTTCCGGGAAGTTGTTTGTGCAACCGTTTTTATCTACAATAGTTAATGTATAATTACCGGGACCTACATTTGTTAAATTTTGTGTTGTTTGAACAGGCGCACAGTTCCAATTGTATGTGTAAGGTGCTGTTCCTCCGTTAACAGCGCTCAAATTTACACCTCCCGATGGCCCGCCACATTTAGAAGGGATAATTGTGCTTGTAATTTGTATCGTTTGATTTACAGTGGCAATTGTTGCGGGAGCAGACACGATACAACCATTTGCATCTGTAACAGTAACCAAAACTGTTCCCTGCGGCAAATTATTTGCCACGCTGCTTGTTTGCACCGGCGTTGAGTTCCACGAATATGCATAAGGAGTTGTGCCACCGGCAACAGATGCGGTCGCTGTTCCGACAGAAGCCGTACAAATAGTTGGTGCGGGAAAAGTTGTTACCGCCAACTGACTTGGTTGCGTTATGGTAACACTCACATTTTGTGTGCAGCCGTTATTATCAGAAACGGCGCAGGTATATGTACCCGCGGGAATATTATTTGCTGATTGTGTATTTTGAGGTGGCGTAGTACTCCACAAATAAGTGAAAACATTTACACCGGGGTTATTAATGGTAAATGTAGCCGCGCCGTTGCTTCTGCCAAAACAAGTTACATTGGTGGCGGTGCTTGCGGTTAATGTCCAACCACCGTTTTGTTGAGCTACCACTCCGCTCGCTGTAACGGTACATGAATTCGCATCGGTAATTACTACCGTATAATTTCCGGAAGCAAGATTAGTTGCAACCTGCGTTGTTTGTACAGGAGTTGAATTCCACCAATAACTGAAAGGCCCCGTGCCCCCGCTTGCAACTGTAGCGCCTGCACTTCCATTAGAACCGGAACAAGTTGTTGGGGTTGTAGTAACGCTCGCAACAATCGGTGCAGGATTTACAAGTGTAACTGTTGCGGTGCTCACACATCCTCCGTTATCCGTTACAGTAACAACAAAAGTACCTGCACCAAGATTAGATGCGGTTACAGTGGTTTGAACCGGAGTTGTATTCCATGAATAAGTATAGGGAGCCGTACCACCATTTACGGTTACGGTCGCAGTTCCGTTCGTGCCGTTATTGCATTTAGGGTTTGTTGAAGTAGCGTTAACATTTAATGTTGAACCCGTGTTTGCCACAACTGTGGTCACTGTTTGCGTAATATTACCGCAACTTAATTGAAGGCCGACAACGCATGTATAACTTCCCGCGGATAATCCGTTAACAGAAGCTGTTGTTTGTCCGCCGGGCGACCACTGATAAGTTACAGCACCTGTATAGTTTGTTACAGTTGCCGTTGCAGAACCTGTATTACCTCCGCAACCGGTTGGGGTTGATGATGCAGTAATTGTTGGAGCATTCTGACAGGTTACGGCATTACTTCCAACAAAAACTCCCGAATCGTAAGCTTCATCCACCGCGTCGGCAATAGCAATTTTCATGTGATAGGTAGAACAGGGCTTTACCGGTGTAACGGATGTAACAGGAATTGTATACCCGTCATAAGCAATATCATTATTTGGTGTTGTATAATTATCATGAAAATAAGCTGAATTTGTTCCTGCGTTTACGTTATTAATTGAAACAGGAGTCCCTCCGGGCAAAGTACCGATATTTTGCGCAGTATAATTTCCTCCTCCGGGATTGGGACCGGTAAGAAAAATACCAAAGCCATCGTTAAATGAGCCCACAAAGTTGGGATATTCTTCTGAACCAAAAACAAACGTAATACTTAAACTGTTGCAAATTGGGACAAAATCAAACTGCAGGATGCAAACATCGTTGATAGCCTGGGGTTCAATGGATATCAAATCGGGATCACTGAAATTATTTCCGTTTAAAACATTACAAAAATAGGTGCCGGGGTTTGCCGCGTCAGTTGCGGCGCCGGTAGTTAATAAAATACCGGAAGGAATACCGAGGTTAGCACCCGTATAAGAAAATATACCGGAGGCGACGCCACCGCAATTAAGAGTTGCATTAGAAACTGTTACCCCATTACCTGCAATTGTTTGGGCTAAAGTACTGGCAACGCCGTTAGTAGTAACAGTTAACTGAGAAAAAGACAAAAAAGGAAGGCATAAAAATGCTAACCATATATTGCTTTTTAATAGTTTCATCGGCATTATTTAATTATAAAGGTACTACAAAAAGAGGGAGAAAGAAAGTTTTTTTAAAACCTTTTAGTGAGTAATTTGTCGTTAAAATTAGGTTCCCATAACATAATACCAAACTTTCCCCTTTTTAGTCTATAAAATAGAGATGAGTTAAAAGCTCATTTGGTTGGGCACGAAGTAAAATAAATCGGCCTCTCAGGCCTCTACTTTTTTCTGCGAACGCTTACGCTCGTTTTCGTCAAGTAAAATTTTACGTAATCGTAAAGAGGCCGGGGTAATCTCTACGTACTCATCGGCGGCAATGTACTCCATGCACTCCTCCAGAGAAAACTTAACGGGGGGAATAATACGCATTTTTTCATCGGTACCAGAGGCACGCATGTTTGTTAATTTTTTTTCTCCGCAAACATTTACCACTAAATCATCAGGACGGATATGTTCTCCGATTACCATACCGGGATAAACTTCTTCTCCCGAGTTAATAAAGAATTTGCCTCTGTCCTGCAATTTATCAATACTGTATGCAAAAGCAGTTCCTTTTTCTTTAGCGATAAGTACACCCGCTATACGCTGTGCGATGTGACCTTTCCAGGGTTCGTAGCCTTTAAAACGGTGGGCCATGATGGCTTCTCCGGCAGTGGCAGTTAAAATATTATTACGTAAACCGATGATGCCGCGGGCAGGAATCTCAAACTCCATGTGAATTAAATCGCCCTTGGGCTGCATAACCAACATATCGCCTTTGCGCTGAGAAACCAAATCAATTACCCGGCTTGAAGATTCTTCTGGAACATCAATAGTTAAAACCTCAACCGGTTCGCATTTTTTACCGTCAATTTCTTTAATAATTACTTGAGGTTGGCCAACCTGTAATTCATATCCTTCGCGGCGCATGGTTTCTATTAAAACTGATAAGTGAAGAATACCGCGACCATACACCAAATAAGAATCAGGTGAACCAGTTTCTTCTAAACGCATGGCTAAATTTTTCTCTAACTCTTTGTACAGGCGATCGCGCAGGTGGCGGGAAGTTACAAATTTACCATCCTTACCAAAAAATGGTGAGGTATTGATAGTAAACAACATACTCATGGTTGGCTCATCAATAGGTATAACAGGTAAACCTTCCGGTTTATCAAAATCAGCAACTACGTCGCCAATCTCAAAGCCCTCAATTCCGGTAAAGGCGCAAATATCTCCGGCGGGCACTTCAGTTACTTTTACTTTACCCAAACCATCAAAAACAAACAATTCTTTAATTCTCGATTTTACAATACTCCCATCTCTTTTTACAACAGATACCGGCATGTTTTCTTTAATGGTCCCACGATAAACGCGGCCAATGGCGATACGTCCTATGAAAGAAGAATAATCCAACGAAGTAATTTGTAATTGAAGAGTTCCTTCACGGCGAGGAGCTTCCGGAATTTTATCCAAAATAACATCTAACAAATAAGTAATATCTTTTTCAGGCGTTTTATAGTCGGGTCCCATCCAACCTTGTTTTGAAGAACCGTAAACTGTCGGAAAATCCAATTGATCTTCACTTGCGTTAAGGTTAAAGAACAAATCAAAAACTGAATCATGCACCTCATCCGGACGACAATTCGGTTTATCTACTTTATTGATTACAAGAATTGCTTTTTTGCCCTGCGAAATTGCTTTTTGTAACACAAAACGTGTTTGAGGCATAGGGCCCTCAAAGGCATCTACCAATAGTAACACACCATCAGCCATATTTAATACACGCTCAACCTCTCCCCCAAAATCAGCGTGACCCGGAGTATCAATAATATTAATTTTTGTGCCTTTATAGTTTACGGAAACGTTTTTGGCAAGAATGGTAATTCCGCGTTCACGCTCTAAATCGTTGTTATCTAAAATAAGTTCTCCTGTGGCCTGATTTTCACGGAACAGGTTACACGTATGTAAAATTTTATCAACCAGGGTAGTTTTACCGTGGTCAACGTGGGCAATAATGGCAATGTTTTTAATATTCATAATTCTTTTTAAAATCGGGCGCAAAGGTACAAATAAGATACCAATTAGGGTTAAACTGCCGCAGCAATTAATACGAATTCTGTCAATTAACTCTTTAAAGCAGGTTTTACAGGGTTGAAATACTACCTTAAACCGCTTTTATATCTTTGCCGGATGAATTATAAAATAAAAAAACTCAACACTCTTGAAGAAATGTCGGATTCCCTTCCGCTCATAAAGGAATTAACACCAAATGTGAATACAGAAGATTATAAGCAAATGCTTAATGAAATGATTCCCCATAATTACTTTCAGGTGGGAGTTTATGAAGCAGAAAAAATGGTTGCTGTTTCCGGGTATTGGATTTGCACCAAAATTTATTGCGGTAAATACCTGGAGATTGACAATTTTGTGGTTGACAAAGAATATCGCTCTAAAAACATTGGAAAAATGCTTGTTGATTGGATGCTTGACGAAGCCAAAAAACAAAGTTGTAAAACTGTTTTGCTGGATGCTTACGTCGAAAATTTTAAAGCCCACAAATTTTACTATCGGGAAGGATTTATTGCACGAGGTTTTCATTATCTTAAAAGACTGTAAATCACACCCATAAACGAGCATATCTTATATGTGGTGAAAACTTATAAAGATTTGAAAACTAATAACTTTCGTCGAAATTAGTTCACGCAAGGCAATTAAGCCGTACCTTTGCAAACAAACATAAAAAAATGTCAGAAACTCAACGTATAAAATTCCCGCAGCAACAGCGTCTGTTTTTTCAAACGCTTCGTATGCGGGTTGACCAATATTTAAAAGAAAAACAGGTTTCCAAGCACGCTAACGCCAACATGGTTATTAAAACCATTTTCATGTTCTGCCTTTACTTTGTTCCTTATTTCCTTCTTGTTCTTGGTGTTTTTCACAGTGTTCCCTTAATGTGGTTGCTTTCAATTGTTATGGGCTTTGGTATGGCGGGCATAGGTCTTTCTGTTATGCACGATGCCAATCATGGCAGTTATTCTAAAAATCCTAAAGTAAATAAGTTTTTATCATACACTCTTAACATGTTGGGCGGACATTATCTTAACTGGCAAATGCAGCATAATACTTTGCACCACACCTTTACTAATATTGAAGGGCATGATGAAGATATTGATGCGCCTGCGTTTATGTTGCGTTTCTCCCCTCACGCCGACCTTAAAAAAATTCACCGTTTTCAGTTTTTATACGCCTGGTTTTTTTATGGTTTATTAACTGTAATGTGGGGTACTACTAAAGATTTCCAGCAGTTAGAGCGTTATAAGAAAATGGGATTGCTTGCTACTTATAAAGAAAAATACAGTAAACACCTGATAATACTTATCATTTCTAAATTAGTTTACTACGCTTATATGATTGTAATTCCAATGATTTTTATCGACCTTGCCTGGTGGAAAATTATGATTGGCTTCCTCAGTGTTCAATTTACCGCCGGACTTTTACTTTCGTCAATTTTCCAATCGGCACACGTGGTTGAAGAAACAAAATACCCTTTACCTGATAAATCCGGTAATATGGAAAATGACTGGGCCGTTCACCAATTATTTACTACCGCTAACTTCTCACCTAAAAGTCGTATTTTTTCCTGGTATGTGGGTGGTTTAAATTACCAGGTGGAGCATCATTTATTTCCTTCGGTTTGCCATGTGCATTATCGCCACATCTCAAAAATTGTAAAAAACACAGCTAAGGAATATAATTTCCCCTATTACACGCAGCCAACTTTTGTAAGCGCTCTCTGGAGTCATACAAAAATGCTGTGGCGCCTGGGTCGCCCGATTTCCGCTTAGTTTTAAGAAAATTTAAGTCTTCTTTTCCAAATAATTTTGGGTTACCTTCGTTTCACCAATAAACCGTTTTATGGATAAAATTAGCCTGCTTTGGGCCGACGATGAAATTGAACTATTAAAGCCCCACGTGCTTTTTTTAGAACAAAAAGGATATGAAGTAAGTACCGCATGCAGCGGGGATGAAGCCCTTGACCTTGCCAAAGAAAAAAACTTTGACGTAGTGTTACTTGACGAAAATATGCCCGGTCTTTCCGGTTTGGAAACCTTATCGCGCCTTAAAGCGTTTCGCAGTGAAGTACCGGTAATTATGATTACCAAGAGCGAAGAAGAGCGCATTATGGATGACGCGATTGGTTCTAAAATTGCCGACTACCTTATTAAACCCGTAAATCCCAATCAGATTTTACTTTCGCTTAAGAAAACATTGGACAATCGTCGTTTAGTCGGAGAAAAAACAAATACTTCGTATCGCCAGGCATTCCAGGAAATAAGCATTATGCTTAACTCGGATTTAAATTATAAAGAGTGGTGCGAGTTGTATAAAAAAATTGTTTTCTGGGAATTGGAAATAGATAAATCGCCCGATAAAAGTATGCTGGAAATTGTACGCATGCAAAAACTTGAAGCCAATAATTCCTTTTTTAAATTTATTGAAAAAAACTATGTCAATTGGCTTAACGGAAAAGAAAAAAATGTTCCGGTCATGTCGCATACATTGGTAAAAAATAAACTCATTCCCGAGTTGGACAAAAGCTCCAGCGTATTTTTTATTGTTATTGATAATTTGCGTTACGACCAATGGAAAGTCATACAACCAATCATTGCCGACCTTTATAAAACCGACAACGAAGAATTGTATTACGGAATCTTACCAACCGCAACGCAATACGCGCGCAACGCTTTATTCTCGGGCCTTATGCCTACCGAAATACAAAAACGCTTTCCGGACAAGTGGCTTAACGATGAGGACGAAGGTTTAAAAAATCAGTTTGAAGAATTTTTTATGCAGGAGCAATTAAAGCGCCTGGGCAAAAACATAAAAATGTCTTACAACAAAATTACCAATCACGCCGCCGGTAAAAGATTATCGGAAAACATCAGCAATCTTTTGCAAAATAAATTAAATGTGATAGTTTACAATTTTGTTGATATGCTCTCGCACGCGCGCACCGATATGGAAGTAATACGCGAACTGGCGGACGATGAACCAGCGTATCGTTCCATTACCAAATCATGGTTAGAGCACTCGCCGCTAATTGACATTATAAAACAATTAGCCGAGCACAAAATAAAAATTGTGATTACTACCGACCACGGTACCGTTCACGTTAAAGATCCTGCCAAAGTGGTTGGTGATCGCAACGTAAACAGTAATCTTCGTTATAAAACCGGCAAGACTTTAGATTACAATAAAAAAGATGTATTTGAAATAAAAAATCCGGCAGATGCTTTTTTACCAAAACAACATGTGAGCTCGGTTTATATTTTTGCAAAAGAGTATAAGTTTTTTGCTTATCCCAATAATTACAATCACTATGTAAATTATTACAGGGATACTTTTCAGCACGGAGGTGTTTCACTGGAAGAAATAATTATTCCTTATATAACCTTGAGCGCTAAATAAAAATTCAGCCAGTCCGGTTTTTACCGTACCTTTGCAGCTATGTTTACATCAGACCAGTTGAAAGACCTTCTGGGGCGCACGCAAGCGCTGAGGAGGCATCTTTGACATCGATAAAAAACTTCATGAAATAGCTCTTGAGGAAGAAAAAACTCACGACCCGAACTTCTGGAACGATCCCAAAAAAGCAGAAGCACTTTTACGCGTAATTAAATTAAAAAAGGATTGGACAACTGCTTTTGCGACTTTGACTGTTATGGTTGAAGATACCCAAACTTTGTACGATTTTTTAAAAGCAGGGGAAGCGACCGAAGAAGAAACCGAAAAACAATTTCGGCTAAGCTCAAAAAAATTAGAAGAACTTGAATTTAAAAACATGCTTAGCGGCGAAGAAGACCCTCTTCCCTGCGTAGTAGAAATTAACGCGGGTGCAGGCGGAACAGAAAGTTGCGATTGGGCTAATATGCTTATGCGGATGTATATTATGTATGCAGAACGAATGGGTTTTAAGATCAGCGAAAACGACCGGACGGACGGAGATGCCGCAGGAATAAAATCAGTCTCTTTACAAATTGACGGGAATTACGCTTACGGATATTTGAAAGGAGAAAACGGAGTGCATCGTTTGGTGCGTATTTCACCTTTTGATGCCAATGCAAAACGACATACTTCCTTTGCTTCGGTTTATGTTTACCCCATTGTTGATGATACGATCGAAATAAACATCCCTCCTGCCGATATTGAAATAACCACAGCGCGTAGTGGTGGTGCCGGCGGACAAAACGTAAATAAAGTAGAAACCAAAGTAATGATAAAGCATTTGCCAAGCGGCATACAGGTAATGTGCCAGGTAGAACGCTCTCAATTAGGTAACAGAGAAAGGGCCATGCAAATGTTACGTTCGCAACTTTACGAAATAGAAATGCGCAAACGCAACGAAGCGCGTGATGCTATTGAAGCGGGTAAAAAGAAAATTGAGTGGGGCAGTCAGATAAGAAATTACGTGTTTCATCCTTACAAATTAGTTAAAGATTTACGCACCGAATACGAAACCAGCGATGTGCAAGGGGTTATGGACGGAGAACTGGATGATTTTATAAAAGCCTATTTAATGGAATACGGAAGCAAAAATTAATGATTGAATGGTTGTATGATTTTATGGTTAATTGTTATGAAAAATCCATCAACAACCAACCATTAAACCATTAAGCTATCTAACTTTGAAACACGATGCAAGCCATTATCGATAAAATAAGCCGTAAGGTTATTAAGAAAGATTTAGCCAATAATAAGTTTGTGCGCAAAACAAACAACGGCAATAATGAAATTTACATCATTACACATCACGATTCACCCAACGTAATGCTGGAGATTGCACGGTTACGCGAACTTACTTTTCGCTATGCCGGTGGCGGAACAGGGATGAGTTATGATATTGATGAATTTGATACCTGTGCCCATGCTTACAAACAATTATTGGTGTGGAATCCGGAAGACGAAGAAATTGTAGGCGCTTATCGCTATATAAAATGTCGCGACGGAGAATTCAAAAATGGAAAAGTAGAACTTGCCACCACACACTTATTTAATTTTTCAGAAAATTTTTACAATAAATATTTACAACAAACTATTGAATTGGGACGTTCGTTTGTGCAACCCAATTATCAGCCCGGTGAGCATTTCCGCAAAGGATTGTTTTCATTAGATAACCTTTGGGACGGATTAGGCGCGATTGTAATCGACAATCCAGACATAAAATATTTTTTCGGTAAGGTTACAATGTACACTCATTTTAATATAGAGGCAAGGGATATGATTCTTTCATTCATGTTACACTATTTTCCGGATAAAGAAAATTTAGTACGTCCTATTCATCCGGTAATAATAAAAACAGACATTGCTCCTTTTATTAAAAGTTTAGAAGGTTTAAATTATAAAGACGGACATGCTGTGCTGAATAAAAATGTGCGTGCGCTTAACGAACACATTCCGCCATTAATAAACGCGTATATGAACCTCTCGCCTACCATGAAATCATTCGGAACAGCAGTTAATCCTACTTTCGGCGATGTGGAAGAGACAGGCATCATGGTTTGTATTGACGATATTTACGAGAGCAAAAAAGAAAGGCATCTGAGTACCTATACACCCAAAAAGTAAAATGGAAATTACTAAAGCCGAATTTGTAGTAAGTAATACCGACGTAAAAAAATGCCCGAAAACGCATCTTCCGGAATTCGCTTTTATCGGCAGAAGTAATGTGGGCAAATCTTCCCTCATAAATATGTTGTGTGGAAAAAAAGATTTGGCGCTCACTTCTTCAAAGCCCGGAAAAACACAGCTCATCAATCATTTTTTAATTAACGATGCCTGGTATTTAGTTGACCTGCCCGGTTATGGTTATGCTAAAGTGGCAAGGAGTTCGCGCGAGCAATGGGAAGAGTTTATTTCTTATTACCTATTGGAAAGAAAAAATTTAGTTTGTGTATTTGTCTTGATTGATTCTCGCATCCCCATTCAGCCTGTAGACGCGCAATTCATGAAATGGCTGGGAGAGAATGAAATTCCGTTCTGCATCCTCTTTACCAAAACAGACAAACTCACCAAAAACGAATTGAACAAAAATTTAAACGAGTACCATACCCGCATGATGGGGCTTTGGGAAGAAATGCCCGATAATTTTATTTCTTCGGCCGAAAAGAAAACAGGGAGAGCAGAAATTTTAGGATATGTTGAAGAAAATATCAGGTTGTATAATCAACATCTTCAAAAATGACTTAATTTTGAGTAAAACAACATTATGACGCAGACTGCATTAAAAAAGAAATTGCATAAAGCAATTGACGATATCGAAGATAATAATCTTCTGGAAGCGGTATATACAATTTTAAATAGCAGGGGTTATGCAAGTTCTTTTAAGCTCAGCGATGAAGATATTCGTATAATCGAAGAAAGAAGCGCTTTGTATGAAGCGGGAAAATTAAAGACATATACCATCAAAGAGGCCAGAAAAAAAATCATGAGAGGCCGTTCAAAATGAAACTCATAGTACAGGTACCTGATCTGGTACTTTTTGAAGTTAATGAGGCCGTAATTTACTATGGTGATAAACAAGACGGATTGGGAGATAAATTATATGACGATTTCGAGGATGTATTGATACAAATTGAAAAAAATCCTTTATCTATCAAAAAGTACATAAACTATACAGGCACGCTTTACTCTCAAAATTTCCCTATTTAGTGATATTCAGGATTTATCCCACAAAGATATTAGTCAATAAATTTATTCATGCTAAAAAACACCCTGCCAAACGTTACAAATGAAAACCAAATCGCTTAAAAAAAACAAAGTAAATGTGGTAACCCTTGGTTGCAGCAAAAATATTGTAGACAGCGAAGTGCTGATGGGGCAATTAAGCGCCAATAAATTTGATGTTGAGCATGAAGGAGAAAGCGAAGACCATGAAATCGTAATTATAAATACCTGCGGATTTGTAGATAATGCCAAACAGGAAAGTATCGATACCATTTTACAATATGTGGGTGCCAAGAAAAAAGGGTTGGTAGAAAAAATTTACGTGACGGGTTGCCTGAGCGAACGCTACAAAAGTGATTTGGAAAAAGAAATTCCGGAAGTAGACGCTTATTTCGGAACACGTGATTTGCCAAAACTCTTAAAAACATTAAAAGCAGATTATAAAAAAGAATTAGTTGGCGAACGATTACTCACAACTCCCTCTCACTACGCCTATTTAAAAATATCCGAAGGCTGCGACCGTCCCTGCTCTTTTTGCGCCATTCCTATTATGCGCGGTGGACATATTTCTGTTCCCATTGAAGAGTTGGTGAAGCGCGCTGAAACTTTAGCAACTAAAGGAACCAAAGAAATTCTATTGATCGCGCAAGACCTTACCTATTACGGTTTGGATATTTACAAAAAACGCGAGCTCGCTAATTTATTGGATAAACTCAGTGATGTGAAAGGAATTGAATGGATACGCCTGCATTATGCTTTTCCAAGCGGTTTCCCGATGGAAGTATTGGATGTGATGAAACGCAAAACAAATATTTGCAATTACCTGGACATGCCCTTGCAACACATCAGCGATAATATGCTGAAGAGCATGCGCCGCGGCATCACCAAACAAAAAACGATTGATATAGTAAAAGAGATTCGCGAAAAAATTCCGGGAATAGCCATCCGCACTACTTTAATTGCAGGTTACCCCGGTGAAACAGAAAAAGACCATGAAGAAATGATTGAGTGGGTAAGACAATCCTGCTTTGACCGCCTTGGAATTTTTACTTACTCGCACGAAGAAAATACACACGCACATACATTACAAGACGATGTTCCGGAAAACATAAAAAAACAACGCGCCGACGCAGTAATGAAAGTGCAACAGGAAATTTCTTTAGAACTGAATCAGCAAAAAATCGGAAAGACGTTTAAAACGCTTATTGATCGCAAAGAAGGGGAATATTTCATCGGCCGTACCGAATTTGACAGCGCAGATGTGGATAACGAAATTTTGATTAAGGCTGATGATAAAAATTATTTGTCGCCGGGAAGTTTTGTCAACGTAAAAATTACTGATGCCACCGATTTTGATTTATACGGAATTACAGTTTGAAAAATTGACGCGGATGAGGAACTATCATTTGCCGGTTTTAGTTCGAGTAAGATAATTGCCCGCAAGTGAGGGCTGAATAGCTGACAAAGTTTTTTTGCCCCGGATTTACAGCAACATCTAATATAAGTTCAATAGTATTTTTATTCGTGCTACTTTTTTTAATTTCCTTCTCAGGAATAATTAAATTTTGTCTATGCCCTTTTGAAAAAAGCTCTGCACATGTTTGCCCGGAATTCATATCAAAAAGAAATCCAAGCCTCAATTTGTATTTCTCTCCCGGGCGGATAATTTTCTTCAGTGAAAATTCGTATAATTCCTTATCTAATAATATTTCTAATGTTTTACTTACAAGGCCGTTATCGGCTCCAATACTATATTGCCTGTCCGTTGTCATCGAGTCGGGAAGCAGGAAAACTTTATACTTGTCACGTGTTGATGGGTTCAACTTTAAAAATTTATTTGGAAATTCAATTTGTAAATTAACAGGTATTAGTGTATCATTAATAATATCAACTATTATTGACCTGTATTGGTACTGAGCTCCGGCAGTATCAGCATACATTGACCCTGTAAGTAAATTATTTGTAATTTGAACGCCAAAATATTTGTTAGTATAAACAGGTTTGTCGGAGTCACAAGATTTATCAGCACAAGAATAAAAAGGCAAGATCAATACAATTATTCTTATGAATTTTTTAAAGATAACTTGTCTTAGCATTGCCTAAGCCAATTCCTTCTTCTTAAAATTATCGGCAACGGTTACATCTTTACTGCCGGCAACGTATTGGTAAAAACCTTTTCCACTCTTAATACCTAAATTTCCGGCGGCAACCATATTTACCAATAGCGGGCAGGGAGCATATTTCGGGTTTCCGAAACCATCATGTAATACACGCATAATGCTTAAGCAAACATCAAGTCCTATAAAATCGGCCAATTGAAGCGGGCCCATGGGGTGAGCCATTCCCAATTTCATTACGGTATCAATTTCCTGAACACCGGCAACGCCTTCGTATAAAGTATAAATAGCTTCGTTAATCATGGGCATTAAAATACGGTTTGCTACAAAGCCCGGATAATCATTTACCTCTACCGGAATTTTACCCAGGTTTTTACTCATCTCCATAATCTTCGCAGTAACTTCATCGGTTGTAGAGTATCCGCGGATAACTTCCACCAGTTTCATTACCGGAACCGGATTCATAAAGTGCATACCGATTACTTTATCGGCACGCTTGGTTACCGAAGCAATTTTAGTAATAGAAATTGAAGAAGTGTTTGAAGCAAGAATCACTTCCGGTGCGCAAAGTGAATCTAATTGTTTAAAGATGCTCAGTTTTAAATCTACATTTTCGGTTGCGGCTTCTACTACCAAATCGGCGTTTTTAACACCCTCTTCTGTTTTAGTAAAAGTTTTGATATTACCAAGAGCTTTCGCTTTATCGGCTTCTGTTAAACTTCCTTTGGCAACCTGGCGGTCTAAATTTTTACCAATAGTAGCCAATGCTTTTTCAAGCGCTTTATCATTTATATCAATCAGGGCCACTTCGTAACCACATTGCGCAAAAACGTGGGCAATACCATTACCCATAGTACCCGAACCTATAACCGAAACTTTCTTAATCATTTTGTTAATTTTTAATCGGGCTAATGTAAGTATTTTTAATAAAGGCGGATGGGCTACTTTTACACAAAACACCTCCTATTGTTAAGAGTTGGTTCCAAGAAATAGGGCCACAGATTTCACTGATTACACAGATTATTTTTTATTTTAATCCCCTTAAAATCAAACCTAACGCAACCAAAATCCGCGCCATCTGTGTAATCTGTGGCAAAACCTCGGAGGTGTGACTATGATTCCATTGTTAAGAAAATTATATTCTTTAATCCTATTAGTTTTTTACTTTCGTGTTCCCAAAATCTGCCATGGAAGGAAAAGATACTTTTTGCAATTACAACGGCCACCTCATCAGCATATATGAGCCCGTAATTTCATTCGCCAACCGCGCTTTCCGTTACGGCGATTCGCTTTTTGAAACTATACGTGTTATCGACGGCAAAGTAATGTACCTGCACGATCACCTGCGTCGCATAAAAATAGGTATGACGGTTTTGCGCATGAATATTCCCGTTGATTTTAATGTAGAAAATATTTCGCGATTAATTTCGGAACTTATTGCCAAAAATAATATCAGCAACGATGCCCGTGTTCGCCTTACTATTTTCAGGAACGAGGGCGGGTTTTACACCCCATACACAAATGATATTTCTTTTTTACTGGAAGGAGAAGACCTCGGCTTTAAAGGGGGTTATATTTTAAATGAAGTTGGTTATACGGTAGATGTTTTTCACGATATCAAAAAACATAAAAACAAACTCTCTAATTTAAAAACGGGCAACGCGCTTATTTACGTATTGGCGGGCATTTATAAAAAAGACATTAAAATGGACGATTGCCTCATCATTAACGAAGATGGCAATGTGTGCGAAAGCATCAGTTCAAATATATTTATTGTAAAAAACGGCGCGCTGTATACTCCCGCTTTAAACGAAGGTTGTGTAGAAGGTGTTATGCGTCGACAAATTATTGAAATCGCACAGAGTCACCGTATTTTATGTTACGAAATTCCTTTAGCCTTTAACGCGCTCATGAATTGCGACGAAATGTTTTTGTGCAATACTATACAAGGCGTACGTTGGGTAGAAAAATACAAAACCAAAGTTTACCAAAGTAAACAAGCTTCTTTTTTTATAGAAAAGCTGAACGAAGGCATCGTTTAATATAAGCTTACATTTTTCCTGTTTTTAAAGCTATTAAAAGCCCCCTTTCACCGAAATCTGTAGCGCATCATTTTATGCTTGCCGTAATTTAGTTTATATAAAACAATGCTCCGGCATGCGGCACATTATAGCCAATAAATTATTTTTCAGCATACTCGGCACAATCATTGTCATTGGTTGCATCTCCCAC
>Ga0210400_10002512_pt1 | contig 16912 bp, 16 predicted proteins | sample IncBWH26MmetaG_FD_155456 | JGI IMG/M metagenome (GOLD analysis project Ga0210400, IMG submission 155456) | Forest soil microbial communities from Barre Woods Harvard Forest LTER site, Petersham, Massachusetts, United States - Inc-BW-H-26-M | ecosystem: Environmental > Terrestrial > Soil >... | reverse complement strand
AAGAAAAAGGCCAAATAAGCCCGGCGGGCGAAGCGGCCGCAGAAAAATCGATAGATTCCCGCTACCAACCCAAAGCGAGGTTTCATAAATGGACTCCAGGCGAAAGCCAGGTATACTGCCCCGATCAAACCTACTTCAGATTAGACACCGGGAAATACTCTGCGATTCTGTATCGTCGGCAAGAATATGAACAATTAGGGAAACTGACGCTATGCCCAAGACCAGTTTGTGGACTGGTGCAAGCTCGCTGGCACACATCCGTGACGCACCGCGCGCAAGTCGCTGAAGCGAAAGAGCATATCGGTCCGGCCGACGGATTGATCACGATCAACGGCGTAGTGTAGACTGACGTGCGCCGAAAGGGTGTCCCGAAGCCCAAAACGTACTCCCTGATCCCGCGAGGCCCTACTTACGGGATTGGGCTGTGCTGAAACCACATGCTTTTGACGCGGCCGTTTCATTGGGATAGTTTTGGATCGCCAGCCAACCGAGTCGGAACGCAATGGCTCGATAGAGTCGGCACTTCCACGACTAGCGCGTTTCCCGTCTGTGTGGATTCCGCACCGTGATACGAACGCCAGTCGATCCGTGCCAGAACGGACTTCCCAGAACCGGACTGGCACTCTCGGCGCGGTCGGCGTCCCATGCCCAGCCTCACTTTTGTCAGGACACCGTTTGCGATAATCGGGTTGCCCTAGGATTCATTGCCGTTATTATGCCGAAAGTCATTTCGTTGGCGGAATGCCGTAGTTTGCTGGAAACTGGCGACTACGATTCTTTTTTGGATGCCGTCGAAACCGAGCACCTGGACTTCAAGAGCGAACCGTATCGCCTTGACCAAGATCTTCAGAAGCAGGAATTAGCGAAAGACGTTTCTGGATTGGCGAACGCAGGGGGTGGCGTCATTCTGATTGGCTTTAAGACCACCAAAGACGCGGCTGTGCTGGGAGACTACGTAACGGAATTGAGACCGATCCCTGGCGCTCACTTTCGGAAGGAACAATATCAGAGCATCATCCAAGAATGGATTTATCCGCCTCCGAACGTAACGCTCTCATGGTTCGCATCAGGAGATGACCGCGGATTTGCAGCAATTGAGGTTTTGTCAGGCGACCAGGAGCATTTGCCGCACCTGATTAAGCGAGTTGTATCAGAAGACGGCAGGCGCATTGAGATCGTTTTCGGGTACGTTCAACGCAGGCGCGTCAATGTAGAGCCGTCCTCAGTACACCAGATCCACTCCCTCCTCAGATCAGGCCTCCGCATGCGGGAGATTAGCACTCAATACCGCCTGATTCAGGACACGTTGCAACAACTCGTGGCCACACAAAGCGAGGTTTCAGAAGCTAAGAGCGTCGAGGCACAGGCTGCGCAAAAGAATGTCGAATTCAACCGAGACAAGAAACAGGCGCTGGCGGCAGGCGGATTCGAGGATACACCGAATTTATTGCTCGCTGCCTATCCCGCTGAGTCTGTCCGCATGCGCGGTCTTTTCGACCCGACAGAGTCTGAACTGATCCGGGTACTTCACCAACCTCCAACGCTCAACGGGAATGGTTGGGATCTTACAACCGATCAACCGATCGAGAATATTCATGGCCGACTACGCCGGGGTGTCAAATCGGGCTGGAAACTCCTTCAGCTCTCGCGCGATGGCATTCTGTTGTTCCTCGCCCGTGGAGATGACGGATTTCTTTCATTTTCAGCAACGCAGCAGCCAGATGGACCGTTCTTTATAGTTCCGTTTGTACTAGCCCATTGCGTCTTCGCGTTTACACTCTTCGCTCACCAATTATTTGAGTTCGCGGAACCCCAGCCGCGCATCTTGAACTACGTGCTTCAGCTACGTAACATGGAGAACGCAGGTAAGGCCGCCCTTCTTCACCCAAACCACATGGAGCAAAATGTGCATCCTGATCTGTCGTACTACCGCGCAATGCCCTATTCGAGTGAAAGCTTCACAGTGGAGGTGCCGCTCGGAGCGCGGCCAGGGGAAATATGTTATGAGCTGGTGTCTAGAGTATTCGAGTGGTTCGGGTTTGATCGTAACCGCGTGCCGTACTCGCGCCTAGAAGATGGAAAGCGATTAATAGATGATCGTAGCCTTTTTAAGCGTTAGCGGAGCGATGCCAAGCTAGGGGGACGCAATCCACTCGGATGGTTAGTTGGCATTCCGTAGAAGTAGCCCTGACCGCCCCGTGTCAAAAGCAACGTTTCCGCACAGCCTCCGTAGGACATGCCAGGGCAGTCAAATTAGTCGAAAGCTCGACGGGTATCAGTAGCCATTTAAACACGCCAATCTTGAACCAACGCTTCATTCCAAACATTCCGTTGTCTGTTAATCGCCTTTTTGACATACTGATCGGCATGTCCTGTGTACCGAGATGCTGCAACCCGGTTCTTCATCCTCTGGTTGCTCTGGTCGTTAGTGTTAGCCTACTCCCAAATCTGACAGCCCAGTTTATCCAGCAGGGAGGCAAACTAATCGGCGCCGGTGCTGTCGGGACTCCATGGCAAGGCACGTAACCTCGCAACATCGCTTTCTCGATCGTATTGTACGGCCCTAACTGTGCTGGGCGACGCGACTGAGGCCGAAGCACTCGTAATCGAAGCCGTCCAGAGCCTAGACCCTGGGGACGTCACAAGCGATACCATTCGGGACGCGGTGATTGTACGCCTGGTGCGAGCGCAGGTGATGTTCGACAGTTAATGCGATCGACTCCTCGAATGAGGTGTCTGGGTGGGCAGGGTACTGGGAGGAAATCAATCCTTCCTGTCGATAAATCCCCTTCGCACCACCAAAGTTCAGAAGTCGGCTCTTGGGACCTCTTTGAGCTACAGCCTCGCGAATCAGGTTCTGTGTGCGAAGAGTGTGCCCCGTGCATCGGGGTTCGCCGTTACCGTCCCGAGTCCTCAGACTTCCGAACGATGTTGAATCGCCGGGCGCTTGCGCCCCCAAACGTGGTGGTACCTAATGAGATGGAGGTCGGGCAGCTTTTTCAACTAAACTGGTAACGCACTCTATGGCTGGATCGATCCTCACAATCGGGGCCGGGAACGAGACTCAGGGAGACTTGTGCCTCGTCCATGGGTGAGGCCGGAGCTGCGTTGTTAAATAACGGGCAACCCCAAAGCCGCCATCAGAGACATTCGCCCTCATCCTCGCCCAGAGACCGATTTCCGACCAAGTCCATAGAAACGGAGACCGGACAACTTCGGAGAAACCCGCCGTGTTTGCGCAATCTGAGGCATTCCGCGTGAACTAACGGGGAGAGACGTTTCGCCCCTTAATATGTGGCTCCCCAGGGTGGATTCGAACTCTGGTTAACGACTTCAAGAATCAAGCCGGCTGCATTTTACTTATTGCCTGACCGAGGCCAATGCCGCGCATGTTGTCAGACACGCAAAATCGTTTCCTATCGATCCGAGCGCGGGACGCGCCGAACCGCGGAGCGCAGCAACGAATAACGCCTTGTCTTGCTTACCGAAGCAGGGGCATCAAAGTTCCTCTCTGGATCGCCGGCAGACTTCAGCTCAAGAAATGCTCTAATCTGAGGCGGATTGCGCGAATCCCCCACCGGGTCCGTTGCCTAAAACTCAGGTAGAATGTCTACCCCATACCCCCTAACCGTCGATAGGCTGCTTTGTAGCTCCATCTGGTCACCAGGAATACATCGGATCGGTGAGGTAAGGTCGAACGAATGCGAACGAATGCGAAACGATGTCGAACGAGTGCGAATGGGTTAAACGGCAGACTTGGAGCTTAGAGTCTAAGGCAGGAGTCGAGTCTAAGGCAGGAATCCGGACCCGGCCAGCTGATGGAAATAGAGTCTAAGGCAGGAGTTAACAGCGACTCGGCAGAATTGGCAGGAATGGGTAAAGAGACGGGGTAGAACGATCTAGGACGCGTTCAAAACACGGCGGACTAGGCAAGGTAACAGGCTGGAAAGTGAACACAATAGACCGTGAAACCGTTTAGAATTGCCAGCAGTTCGAGGCCACGCATGGCGCGCATGACTAGTCGCGCGTCATTAGATCATTTGGCCACGAGGTTCGGCTGCTCGTGCCCGATAAGTTGATCTGTTGCTCGAGAAGTCAGAAGTACGCGGCGTGGCTGAGGTTGTTTCCGCGACTACTTCCGGCGGAGACAAGCGACAACCGCCCGAGATCGCGAATCGATCGCTACCTGCAATTCGGCAAGGTCGCGAAGGAACGCGAAGTCTATTTCGGATCAGCGCCCGTCCGTTCTATCCGCCGCGCCCCTGGAAGACGTGCTTGGCTGTACCGAATGCGGATGATTGCTTGTTTTCGCCTGCCATACACGTTTCCTGACGGAACTAAAAACGCCGTTATGCGCGAATTGACGTGGCGCCGCGAGAACGTGACCAAAAATTGGAAATAGGTCACGCTGGAATAGTACAAACCCGGGACATTCTGTTTTATCGTCAGCGAGTGCGGGAGGCGGACTTAGAGTCTAAGGTCGATCAAATAATAACTCTTGAACGATCAGGACTTTAGGTGTACATTCTGATCGGTGACGCTGTGACGGAATAGTCCGCAGTTGCAGTGTCACGCACATCGCCGGGGAACCCTACGCTCAGGTTTTAGTACCGCAGGCGATGCGCACCTTCATGCAGTATCCCAATGCAAGACATGCAGCCGGCGGCCGACAGGACCACGGCGACCGTTAAGTCAAATCGCAAACCGCCGCAAATGGCCGCCCAGAGCAACCCGAAGTCCCTGCTCGATCCCGATTTGAAGCACTTCGCGGATACCGTTGTTATCCCCGCATTGCTGTCGATCCATGCGCGCCACACTTCTGAGAAACGGGAACAGTTAGAATCTTCAGAAGAGGTAGCGTGACCCATGACTAGGTGCGCCGTTTACGCGCGATATAGTAGCGACCAGCAGAGTCCCGCGAGCATCGACGACCAGATTCGCAAGTGCCGTGAATACGCAGCGGAGCACGGCTTGGAGGTCCTAGAACATCACATCTATGCCGACGCCGCCATTTCGGGTGCGGGGGCAGATCGCGCTGGGTTTCAGGCGATGGTGAAGGCCGGGCTGAAGACGCCGCCCGCGTTCGACGTGCTCCTGATAGACGACACTAGCCGATTATCGCGGCGGATGGTTGATCAGATGGACGCATGGGAGCGGCTCTGTTTCGCTGGCGTTCGCGTAGTATCCGTGAGCCAAGGAATCGATTCAGATAATGAGCAAGCGGCCACACTGATGACCGTCCATGGGTTGATAGACTCGCTGTACATCAAGGAACTGGGCAAGAAAACCTTTCGCGGATTGGAAGGCTGCGCCTTACGGGGCCAAAGTACCGGCGGAAGGACCTACGGTTACACGAACCAGACGCTAGATGGGGAAAAGCGACAGGTGGTAAACGCAGACGAAGCGGAAATCGTGCGCCGACTCTTCGAGCTGCACGCTGCTGGTATGTCTCTCAAGAACATAGCCAGGAAGCTAAACGAGGATAAGGTTACGCCGCCAAGGTCTGGTAAGGGACGGCGGCAAGGAAGCTGGTGTTTTAGCACAATCCGGGAAATGTTGCGAAACGAAATCTACATCGGCAGGGTGATCTGGAATCGCTCACGGTTTGAAAAGCGGCCCGGGACGAACAAGCGAGTCAAGCGTGCCCGTCCACGGAGCGAATGGAAGATTATGGAGCGACCCGAGCTTCGTGTCATCGACCCTGAGCTGTGGCAGCGCGTGGTAGATCGAAGGAAGGTGGTAAACGAATTGTTCGCGAAGCCAGGGGCAGGAACGCGGCGGACCAGCGGAGCTTATCCACTCAGCGGGTTCCTGAAATGTGGTGAGTGCGGAGGCAACATGATCATTCTTTCCGGACGCGCGTCCCGGCACGGGAAGCCAGCATTAAAGTACTACGGCTGCGGCGTGGCGCACAATCGCGGGGTGTGCCCAAACAAAGTGACGATTCGCCAGGACCGGATTGAGGCCAGCTTCTTCGCCGGGATTCAAGAGAAGGTCCTCACCAAGCAGTTCATCGATTACGTACTGGCGGAGATGGGACGGCAGATGCGCGAAGCCAAGCGAAACGTCTCCGGCGAAGTTGCCGCACTCGAAAAGCGCCGGGGAGAGATTGAGCAGGAACTTGTCAACCTGACCGAAGCCATAGCCGCAACCAGGGGATCACAGGCCGTAATGACCGCCATTGTCCAGCGCGAACGCGAGCGGGAAGATGTTTGCGCTAAGCTGGCGTCCGTCGGCCGGGACTCCTTCGAGAAGCAGACAGACGACCTTCGAGAGTTCGTCACGTCCAGCCTTTCTAAGATCCAGGACATCATGGCCGAGGACACAGCCCGTGGACGAGCCCTGCTGGCAGAGCACGCCAAGGAGATCCGCCTAAGGCCGACGCAAGAAGGATACATCGTCGAGGGGAGGGCGAATGGGGCCTTTTCGGGCGACGTATGCTTGAAGGTATTGCGGGGGTAGGATTTGAACCTACGACCTTTGGGTTATGAGCCCAACGAGCTACCAGACTGCTCCACCCCGCAACATCATGGTAGCGTAGGTTCCCTGAAGCGTCAAACTTTCAGCCGATTAAGAAGCTGGTGTTATGATGGCACGCATGTCCCGCGCTTGCCGATGGCTCATGCTGACCGGTTTATCGATGCTTTCCAGCGCCTGCGGCTCGCAGTCGACCGATCCGAGGGTGCTGCCGTCGTGGATCGCGGTATATCCGGGATCGCCTCCCCAAGGATCCGGGTCAAACTTCGTCTTTGAGACCAAGGATCCGGCCGAGAAGGTGCTCGATTTTTACCAGCAACAGCTCATCCAAAGCGGGTTGCACATGGAATCGCGCGGAGGCGGCGAATACGGCGGATTCATCACTGCCGCCGACGATTCCCACGGCCGCACTGTGACCATCAATATCCGCCCCGGCAAGGGCACGTCCGAAGTCACGATCACTCCGACTGAAAAGAAGTGACCAGAAGTAACGTGTTCTCGTCTCGTTTGAATTGGAACGTGCGGCCCAACCGTATTTCCGCGTTATTGGCCGAAAAGCTGCGAGCCGGCTCCCTCGTGCTGGATCTGACCGAGTCGAACCCGACCCGCGTGGGTCTTATCTATCCTCAAGCCGAGATTCTGGCCGCGCTGGCCGATACGAGCACCCTGCGCTACCATCCGTCGCCGCGAGGGCTGGATTCGGCACGCGAAGCCGTCGCGGGGTATTATGGCGACCGTGGGACCCGGACTTCGCCTAGCAGCATCTTGCTAACTGCCAGCACAAGTGAAGCTTACGCGTATCTCTTCAAGCTTCTGACGAATCCAGGAGACGAAATCCTGGCGCCCCGGCCCTCCTATCCGCTCTTCGAGTTTCTGGCCGGCCTCGAGTCGGTCCACATCCGCCAATATCCCTTAAGGTATGACGGCGCTTGGCACGTCGATTTCCACGCTTTGGAGCAGGCCATCACACCCCGCACGCGAGGCATTGTGGTCGTGAATCCCAACAATCCCACCGGATCGTTCCTGAAGCGTGCCGAGCTCGATCGTCTGGACACGCTCGCCGCCGAGCGGGGTTTGGCTGTGTTGTCCGACGAAGTTTTCCGCGATTACACGTTCGCCGAGGATGCCGAGCGTGAATCCACGTTAGTAGGGGATCGGCTAGCGTTGACCTTCTCCATGAGCGGCCTCTCGAAGATCGCGGGACTACCGCAGATGAAGCTCGGCTGGATCGTAGCTTGCGGGCCTGGAAGTGAAAGAGCTCTCAACGCGCTGGAGCTCATCGCCGACACGTATCTCTCGGTCTCGACGCCCGTTCAGGTCGCCCTGCATCGACTGCTTGCGCTCTCGGGCGGTATTCTGGAACAGATTCGCGAGCGCACGGCCTCGAACCTCGCTCTTCTGCGGGAAGCCGTTCACGGCTCCGCGGCCACGCTGCTGCGCGCCGAAGGGGGCTGGTACGCCGTGCTGCAAGTGCCGCGAATCCGCACCGAAGAGGAGTTGACGCTCAAGCTGCTCGATGAGTGTGGCGTCCTGGTGCAGCCAGGATTCTTCTTCGACTTCGAATCTGAGGCGTACCTGGTGTTGAGCCTCCTGCCCCAGCCCGCTACATTCGCGGAGGGCGTGGCCCGCCTGCGCAGCGTCATATAATCGCGGTAATGAGGTTTACCCGCATCCTCCTTGTCTTGTTAGCGCTGGTGGCCCAACGAGCCCAGGTATCCGCCCAGGGCAAGTTCCTGCTCACCATTGACAACATTATGCGGGGACCGGAACTCTACGGCTATCCGCCCCAGGAGGTGCGTTGGTCCGGCGACAACCAGCGGATCTACTTCCAGTGGAAGCAGGCCAGCGATCCCATCGACAAGCCGCCGGACACGTGGATGATCCCTCGCAATAGCGGCTATCCGCGCAGGCTTAGCGACGAGGACGCCAAGGCTGCGCCTCCGGCCTTCGGCAACACAACCCGCGACCGGAAACGTACGGTCTACGTCCGCGACGGCGACCTTTTTCTGTACGATTTCACCACGGATACGACACGGCAGCTCACCAGGACCTTGGATGTAGAGAGCGCCCCGCACTTCACGCAGGACGAAAAGCGCGTGGCGTTCACACGCGGCGGGAATCTGTACGTCATGGCGCTCCAAGGAGGAACTATCGAGCAGGTGACGGACATCAAACCTGCGCCCGCAGTGCCCGAAGTCAAGCCCGCCCCGGACAGCAGCCAAGACTTCCTGAAGAAACAGGAAAAGGAGCTGCTGGCCGCGGTGCGCGACCGCGTCCGTCAGAAAGACGCCGACGAAGCTAAAAAGAAGCTTGAGAATCCGCGCAAGGCTTTTGAGCTTCCGGAGCGCCAAAGCGTAAAGAGCCTGGACTTGTGTCCGAGTGAAAAATGCGTCATCGCCGTCCTTCAAGACGGTCCCAAGGGCGACAAGCCGGACAACATTCCGAACTACGTCACCGAATCCGGGTATACCGAGGAGATTAAGGGACGAACCAATGTCGGCGACGTTCAGGTACGTACACGCGTGGCGATCCTGGATGCCGCGACCGGAGAAGTACAGTGGGCCGATTCCGGCTTAGGCGATCGCCCGGTGAATTTCGATCTTCCGCTCTTCAACGAACAAGGCAACCGTGCCGTGATGGTGGTGCGCTCTGTCGATAATAAGGACCGCTGGATTCAGTTGCTCGACACGGGCTCGGCCAAAACCACCACGCTATTCCATGAGCATGACGATGCCTGGCTGGATGGGCCCGGCTACGAGACGCTCGGTTGGCTCAAGAATGGCGATGAAGTCTATTTCGAAAGTGAGCTCGATGGCTGGGATCATCTCTACAAGGTCTCCGCGTTGGGCGGCGATCCCAAACAACTCACCTCCGGCAAGTTCGAGGTCACCGGCGTAGAGCTTTCCGAGGACGGCTCGAAGTTCTACCTCACTACCAGCGAAGCCGGCGCTCCGGAACACCAGTTCTATTCGATGAGCGTGAACGGCGGGCCACGGACGCGGATCACCACGGAGCCTGGCGGTCATCGCGTGGTCCTTTCGCGCGATGAGAAGTACCTGGCGGACGTCTATTCGTATGTGAACCGGCCGCCGGAACTCTATACCACTTTAAATGCCGCTGGCACTACAGGTGTTAAGCGCACCGATTCACCATCCAAAGACTTCAGGGCGTATCCCTGGCTTGATGAGACGGGCGCGCCGATCGTGCAAGTTCCCGCGCGTGATGGTTCGATGATCCCGGCTCGCGTGTTCAAACCGGCGAACTATCGGCCGGGCGGACCCGCCGTGGTTTTCGTCCACGGCGCGGGCTATCTGCAGAACGTGGTCAAGTCGTGGTCATCCAACTATCCGCGCGAGTACCTGTTCCATCACTTCCTGATGGAGCACGGTTACATGGTTCTGGATATGGATTACCGCGCCTCGGCCGGCTATGGCCGCGATTGGCGCACGGCCATCTACCGGCACATGGGCGGCAAGGATCTGGAAGATAACCTGGACGGCGCGAAGTGGTTGGTCGCGCAGGGCGCCGACCCCAAACGCATCGGCATCTATGGCGGCAGTTACGGAGGATTCATCACGCTGATGGCGATGTTCACCTCGCCCGACACGTTCGCCGCGGGCGCGGCGCTGCGGCCGGTGACCGACTGGGCGCACTACAATCACGGCTACACATCCAACATTCTGAATACGCCGCAGACGGATGCGGAAGCATTCCGCACTTCGTCGCCCATCTATTTCGCGGAGGGGTTGAAGGGCGCTTTGCTGATCGCCCATGGCATGGTGGATACCAACGTGTTTTTCCAGGATACGGTACGGCTGGTCGAGCGGCTGGTCGAGCTGCGGAAAGAGAACTGGTCAGTGGCCATGTACCCGGTTGAGAATCACGGATTCGTCAGGCCGGAGAGCTGGGCCGATGAGTACAAGCGCATCTTCAAGTTGTTTGAAGACAACCTAAAGCATTAGACTCGACTCCCGCCCGAGCACAGCAGCACTTCACCCGTCACGTAATCCGATAGCGGCGAACAGAAGAACAACACCGGCCCGGCACCCTCCTCCGGAGTCCCAAAGCGCCCCAGCGGATTCTGTGCCCGCAGCGCGTCGCGAGCCGCCTCCTGCACGCCGACCTTGATCTTGCGGCCCTGGACGTCGATCTCGCCGCCCAGCGCCTGCGTCAGCCGCGTTTCGATAAACCCGAAGCCCACCGCGTTGACGTTGACGTTATAACGTCCCCATTCCTTCGCCATCACCTTCGTCAGGCCGATAATCCCGGCCTTACCTGAACCGTAACCGGCCTGCCCCGCGATCCCGTCCATTCCCGAAATCGAAGTGATGTTCACCACTTTGCGCATCACGCGGCGTCCTTCGGCCTGTTCCTTCTTGGCGGTTTCGCGGATCCAATTGGATGCGGCGCGCAGCACCCGGAACGGCGCGACGAGGTGGATATCGAGCATGGCCTGGAACTGCTCATCGCTGGTCTTCTGGATCACGTTGTCCCAGGTATACCCCGCGTTGTTGACGATGATGTCGAGCGAGCCAAATCCTGACAGCGTGGCGTTCACTAGTTTTTCCGGAAAGTCAGGCTTCGTTAGATCGCCCGGCATGGCCTTGGCGGCGCCGCCCGCCTGATCGATCAGCGTGCCGGTTTCGAAAACCACGTCGCGGTCGAGATCATTTAACATCACGGAGCCGCCGGCTTGAGTTATCGCGAGAGCGATCGCGCGCCCGATTCCCCGCCCTGCTCCGGTTACCAGCGCCGTGCGACCCTTCAGGTCAGGAATGAGCATCCGGTTTGCCGGGCTTCCTGGTCACCGGGAGCTGGAAAACGATTGCAAATAGCAAGAACAGCAGTGACGAACTGCGCACAGTGATTTGCATGGCCGCTAACTCCAGCTTTAGATTGTATACGATAGCGCGGATTAGTTAAATAGGGCCGTCAAGTTTGTTGCGCCCTGCGGCTCTTGAGCCACAGTCCGGCTGAGACGACTCCAATCGCGCCGCCGGCTTCTACCAAGTAGGTCAGCGCGGCGCTCGGAGCGAGGATTTGCACCGTAAAAGCGTCGGTCATGATCATCTGGCCCGCCACTCTGCCCAGCAGAGCCGCACCCGCGTAGACGATGACGGGGTAGCGGTCCATTGCCGTCGCGAGTAAACTGCTTGCAAAAACGACCAGCGGTATACTCAGGCCGAGCCCGAGCAACAAGAGCACCACGTCACCTTGGGCGATGGCGGCGACCGCCAGAATATTGTCCGTGGACATGGTTACATCCGCGACCACAATGAACCAGATCGCTTTCCAAAAACTGGACAGGTGCGTCGCCGAGGCTTCCAGCGGCGGCTCTTCTCGAAACAGCCCAACGGCGATCCACAAAACGGCTATTCCGCCGATCACCTGGAGGAATTTAACTTGAAGCAAGCGAGTGGCAAAAAAGGCGGCGACCACCAATGCGGCGACCGCGCATGCCGCGCCGCCAACCAGTGCCTGGTTCCTCCTGGAAGGCGGGAGTGATTTGGCCGCCGCGGCAATCACCACAGCGTTGTCTCCGCTCAGCGTCAGGTCAACCACGACGATGGAGAGCGCGCTGATAACGAAATGAGAATGCTGCAACAGTTGATGGAGTAAATTCATGCCCGCCGAGGTATAACTAGGTCATGGAAAACCGGACTGAACCGAAGACCGCCGGTCAGTGGATTCGTTACATCGTTGTGGCAGTGATCGCACTCTGGCTGGTCATCTGGATGCTGCGAATCTCCGGTATTAACATTCTATGAGCTGACGGTAACATGGTAAACTACTGAAGCAGTGGGCCTGTGGCGCAGTTGGGAGCGCGCTTCCATGGCATGGAAGAGGTCGACGGTTCGAACCCGTCCAGGTCCACCAAAACGTTTCAAAGACTTCACAGCTTCTTCGCCAACCGAGTTGGAATTGAGCCGAGCCGCTATCGGCCGCTAGCTCCTGAAATACAACTCACACGAAAGTTGAAATGGTAGCCGAAAGGACACAGTACTTCTGGCGGGGGCTGCTAAGGGGAAGATCTAGGTGCCATTTCAGCAACACCAGCGTATTCTTGCGCCATGGGCACTAATCTGATCCGAACTATGAGAGTAGCCTCTTGCCTCAGCTTGGTTGCATTCACTCTCGGAAGCGCCTGGGCCGCCTCGTCAACCACGACGGGCAGCCTATTGGTCGGACGTTACGCACACAGCGCCACCCTGTTGGCGGACGGGCGTGTGTTGGTTGCCGGCGGCGTGGGGACGGACGGCACCATACTCGCGGAGGCGGAAATCTACGATCCGGCTACCGGGATCTGGACCCAGACTGGAAGTATGGCGGCACCCCGTTTCAATCACGAACTAAGGCTCATGGAAGACGGAAAAGTGATCGTCACGGGAGGGAACCGGCAGGTTTCGTCCGAGGTTTTTGATCCCGCAACCGGGAAGTGGAGCGGCACCGGTTCAGAAAACGATGGGTTAGGGTCGAAATTGTCGCTGCCGGCTGGTCGCAGGCTGAGAAGCCGCACGACTTCTCTCCAGTCCGGGGATGTACTATTAACCGGCGGACTTTCGCAAAACAACGAAGCGCTGACTGATATCGCTATCTTCAACCCGGTTGCGAACGCCTGGGCCAAGGCTGGAGACATGATCGAGGGGCGGCATTTTCACACGGCGACCGAGTTGCGCGACGGCCGGGTGTTGGTCGCCGGGGGAGTTAACTCCGGGGCGCTGCCGTCGGCGGAGCTACTCGCTCTAACGCCCGTCTCCAACGGCTCAAGCTCGATCAGCTCCAACTTCAACGGCACACCGATCGCGGGAAGCGATTTTATCTGGTTCAACAGCGTGCTAAAGCCGCGGGGGCTCGGCAGCAGTCCAGTGACGTTTCGAGTTCAGAACTCGAGCATACAGTTCACGTCCGAGAATACCGCCTTCAATCTGGCGGTGCCGAACGCGACGATCACATTTTCTCCACGCATCACCACCGCCACAGCGAGTTTCGACACCAGCACAAATACCTGGAGTATTTCGGCGCCGTCGTCCGGTCTCGCCGGGAACACTTTCCTCGACGGGCTGATTTTCCAGGTTCCGGCTGGAGGGCTTCCCGGCGGCGTCAAACCGGTTACGTGGCAGAGCAATTTCTCCACCGACACACCCGGAGTTACACTGCAATGGCAGTGGGCGGCTTCCGTTCATCCCGCCGCCGATTTTAGCGCCGACTATAACGTGCTTGGGGTGAAGCCGGTAGACGACAACAAAGCCAGCATCTATCAAAACTCGGACCATGCCGGGACGCCAGAGTACTTCAAGTGCCAGAACTGCCTGCCGGGCGGCGCGACAGGCGGTGGTGGCTCGAATTTTACCGGATCATACAGTGGAACGGCGAGCGTGACGCCGGGGACAGGCGTGCCCGCGACCCTGGAAATGCGGACCGAAAATGGCACGGATCTGATTTGGACCGCAGTGACTCCAGGACCAGCAGGCAACAACCTGACGCTTCAGTTCATTTGGAATGTGGTCCCGAATAACCCGCTCTCCGTCGCTGTGGTGGGTGGGGTAAATATTCAGGTGACACTGGGAACCGGGCCCGTCGGCAATCTGATCTCGACCGGCAGCGACATTGCTACTTTGGTCAACAGCACGCCGGCTACCAGCGCGCTGGTGACGGTGACGGTCGTGGATGGCACTTTTCCCGAATCTGCGTTTGGGCCGCAAGATTTCTCTGGAGGACAGTAAGGCGATTCGGGGACATGTTTTGAAGATTCCCGCCTGAGTCACAGAGAAGGACAGGGTTCCGCTCTACCTGAAACGACTCAATCCGGAACACCGACCGATGGCGACGATGCAACTCTGCCATATCGCAATAGGGCCGTCCGTCTGAAGACGATGGGGCAATTGCGCGCCGAAACCGCGATTCGGCTTAGAACGTGAAGCGGGCGATCAGCGTACCCGTGCGGCTCGTAAGTAAGGGCGCCACGGCCGTTGTCGGTATGCTGCCCGCTGTTGCGAAGGTGTTGATGACGCCAAATCCGCCTGAATTAATCCCTGCGGTTTTTGTCACGGCGTTCGCCGGGTTGACGCCCGCCCCGGAACTGATTGGGTTGGGCATCAGGGTCCGGTTAAAGATGTTGACGAACTCGGCTCGGATCTGGAAGTTCATTCTTTCCTTGATCCGGAAGTTGCGGCCGAAGTTCGCGTTCTCGGTCGGAACCCGTGGGCCGCGGAAATCAGTGTAGAGTGTTCCTACGGCGGGTCCGACTCCGTTGGTAGGCACAGCCGCCCACGCGAGCGGATTCAGAACCTGTTGGGTGCCCGGATTGTAGCTGTGGATATTGTTGAGGTCGACATTGTACAAGGGCTGGCCCGGAACCCGTATGTCCTCGCTAGGCAGGAAATTCAGCGTCGGGCTGCTGGGAGGAGTGAGATATTGGCCACTTTGATACAGCGTGTAGCCCCCGATCTGCCAGTCTGCAAGGATCGCGTTCTCGAGCTTGTTGAGGAACCTTGCTTTCGGCACGGTGTAGACGAAGTTGAAGGTCAGGGCCCGCGGCGGGATCTGCTGCAATGCCCATACGCTGCTCTGGGGGTTGAAGAAATCCTGCCGGGTCGCGCGATTGAAACCCTTGGCCCAGGTGAATGCGCCGCTGGCCTGCAGACCGTGCGAGAAACGCTTGGTCGCCTTCAGTTGTAATGAGTCGTACTTGGAATCACCGGTCGCGGATCCCGTGGGGTTAAGCGCCCCGAACTGCGGGAAGGGGACAAGGATGCTCGACAGTGGGCTGCTGGTGGGGAAACCGGCGTAGGGCAGAAGGCTGGTTATGCCGTGCGCTGCCTCGTTTTGAATCACCGCGGGGTTGCTGATCGACTGGGTCAGCAGGTTGCGGTCGAAATTGTTGTTGTAGGTCGTGCTGGCACAGACTCCGCCTCCCGCCGAGCCCGGCGCGGGGGAACAGGGCCCGGTTCCCGGGTAGGGGAACAAACCATAAGCCGCATACTCTTGTGGAGAGATTCGGCTCAGGTTGCCGAGCTGGCCGGCTAACCAAGCGACGCGATTACCTACATAGGACGCTTCCATGACAAAACTCCTGGTAATCTCGCGCTGGATGCCGAAGCTGAATTGGTTTGCGCGTGGCGGCCGGTTCTGGTTCGGGTCGGGATTAGAAGGCGCACCAGTCAAAGTGCCCAGAACCGGATAGCGGTTCGGATCGGTGGTGGGGAAAACCGGTGTCACAATGGAGCCCGGAGTCTCGATGTTCGCGAATTGTGCAGCCGCGGGAACATAGGTAGGGTTGTTGGCAGTCACAGGGTAGGCTCCGTTGGTGCCGAAAACAGAACCTGCCGCTCCGAACACTTCCGTGTACACCACGCCCCATCCGCCGCGAAGCACGGTCTTGGGATCGATCTGATACGCGACGCCGATCCGCGGCCCAAGCGCGTAAGGATAGCTCGGCTGGTAGAAGCTGCAATTGCAGGTGTTGGCGTACCTTGTGGCTCCGGGGTGGCCGCCGGCGTTGGCGTTCGCCGTGGTCATATCCAGCTGTCCCAATCGTCCGTATTGCTCATGAGGTTGACTGGCATAGTCCCACCGCAAGCCGTAATCGATGGTGAGCTTACGGGTCACCTTCCAGGAATCCTGAAGAAACAGCCCCCACTGCTGATACCCCAGACGGGTATCGTTCGACGCGTTCTGGTTCGTGGAGGTAACGACGCCCGTCGTCGCGGAGGTGTTACCGTAGTCGCCCAGCAGCCAACTGGCGAAGCCGAAACCGGTGCTAAATCCGCCGAGGCTATTGGCCGGAGTGAAAGGCGCCGACGTTGCGTTGGTTCCGGCCATCAGAAAAACACCGGCATAGTTCAATATAGGGGCTCCCTGAAAGTACACCTCGGCGCCTAGCTTGTAGGTGTGCTGGCCATGAACCCACGTCGCATTGGCGTTAAAGGACGGCTTGTTGTCGTGGTATATGCTCTGGATTTGGCCGTTGGTTCCCATGTTTTGCATGCCTCCGTAAAGGGGACTCGACATCCCGGTGATGGAGGGGAACTGGCGGTGCTGTGTAAAGGCATTGGCTTGGTTTGTTGCGAAGAACTGCGAGGGGTCGAAATTCAGGAAAGCCGCGCGGTCGCTGAAATGGGTGAAATAGTAGCCCGCGCCAATGTGCAAAAGGAGGGTCGGCGTCAGGGTGCGGTCGTAGTTCAGTCTCTCAATCCAGCCGCCAATGCAATTGCACCGGTACCCGCCGATCTCGAGCGGCAGGCCATCCGCGCCTTGCGGAAGGCCGACGGAGACTTGGTTCTCCAGATTGGTCTCCTGATAGTAGAAGGACAACTTGTCCTTGCTGGAGATATTGTGATCGATCTTAAATGACGGAATGACCGAATAGCGGTGGCTGGGCACGGTCCCCAGGTAATTCCCCGTGACATTGGTGTTCTGCGCCTTCACTCCTAGC
>Ga0210400_10002511_pt1 | contig 16915 bp, 12 predicted proteins | sample IncBWH26MmetaG_FD_155456 | JGI IMG/M metagenome (GOLD analysis project Ga0210400, IMG submission 155456) | Forest soil microbial communities from Barre Woods Harvard Forest LTER site, Petersham, Massachusetts, United States - Inc-BW-H-26-M | ecosystem: Environmental > Terrestrial > Soil >... | reverse complement strand
CCGTGGGCGAACGCATGAGGTCTTGTCCGAGAGCCGGATGCGGGCAATCCGCATGTCCGGTTCGATGAGCGGGGACTGGAAACGTAAGTCTATCAAGGACTTGTCCGCGCCAGTCCTCGACTCTACATGGTGGGCGGTACAGGGCTTGAACCTGTGACCCCTGCCGTGTGAAAGCAGTGCTCTACCACTGAGCTAACCGCCCGCCAAATCGAGCGCGCAAGTGTAAGCATCCGCACTCGCCATAGCAATTGGCGGCCCCGGGAGGCCGTCCAGGCAGATTGACCGGCCAGCGGACTGCTACCATCCGGCCCTTTATGACCATCGTTACCCGCTTTGCGCCCAGTCCGACCGGGCTGCTGCATATTGGTGGCGTCCGTACGGCGCTGTTCAGCTGGCTATACGCAAGGCGCCGCGGCGGCCGCTTCATTCTGCGTGTCGAGGACACGGACCGGGAGCGTTCCACCGAGGAGGCGGTCCAGGTGATTCTGGATGGCATGCAGTGGCTGGGTCTGGCACATGACGAGGGCCCTTACTTTCAGACCCAGCGCTTCGGCCGATATGCCGAAGTGCTGAACCAGATGCTCGCCCAGGGCAACGCCTACCACTGCTATTGCAGCCGGGAGGAGCTGGAGGAAATGCGCAACGCGCAGCTGCTGCGCAAGGAGAAGCCACGCTACGACGGGCGGTGCCGGCAGCGCACGACGCCCGTTGCCGGCGTGCAACCCGTAATCCGCTTCAAGAATCCCCTCGAAGGCGAAGTGATGGTGGAGGACCTGGTCCACGGGCCGGTCGTCTTCCAGAACGCCGAGCTCGATGATCTGATCATTGCGCGCTCGGACGGCACGCCGACTTACAACTTCTGCGTGGTCGTGGACGATAGCGACATGCACATCACCCATGTGATCCGGGGCGATGATCATCTGAACAACACGCCCCGCCAGATCAACATGCTGCGCGCGCTGGGCTTCATGCCCCCGGCCTATGCGCATGTGGCCATGATCCTCGGGCCGGATGGCGCGAAGCTGTCCAAGCGACACGGTGCCGTGAGCGTGCTGCATTACCGGGAGGAGGGCTACCTGCCGGAGGCCTTGCTCAATTACCTGGTGCGCCTGGGCTGGTCGCATGGCGATCAGGAAATCTTCAGCCTCGAGGAGATGGAGCAGCTGTTTGACATCGCCGATGTCAACAAGGCAGCCTCGGCCTTCAATCCGGAGAAGCTGCTGTGGGTGAACCAGCAGCACATGATGCGCGCGCCCTTGCCGTACCTGGCCGGCGTGCTGCGCGAACAGTTGCAGCGCCTGGGCATCGAGACCCAGGATGAGGCGCTGCTGGAGGGCATCGTCGCAGGCCAACGCGAGCGCGCGAAGACCATGAAGGAAATGGCCGAGTCCAGTCGCTACTTCTTCGGCACTGAGGTCGAAATCGACGAGAAGCCAGGGCGCAAGCACCTGGGAGGCGATGGCGTTGCGATGCTGCAGCGCCTGCGGACTGGATTTGCCGCCCTGACCGATTGGTCCGCTGCCGGCGTCCATGCCCTGCTGACGGACATTGCCGCACAGGGGGACGTGGGGCTGGGCAAAGTGGCGCAACCGCTGCGTGTCGCGCTCACCGGCACCGCCGTGTCCCCGCCGATCGACGCAACGGCCGCACTCATCGGTAAGGAACGGGTCCTGGGTCGCCTGGAGCGCGCCATTCAGTGGAGCGGGCGCCTCGCATGACCAGCGCGGATCACCATGGTGCCGCGCAACGCTTTTGCGGGCCGATTCGCGTGCGTTCTGCATGATTTCTGGTATTCTGCGCGCCCGTTCGGGTGGGGCGCCTGTACAGGCCGACCGCAACCTGAAGACGTATCTTTATCGGGTACGGGGCCATAGCTCAGCTGGGAGAGCGCTTGCATGGCATGCAAGAGGTCGACGGTTCGATCCCGTCTGGCTCCACCAATAAAATCAATAAGTTACCTTTCATTGCCAGAAATCCGAGCATCGCACGGCGCTGCAGCTACGATGCGGGGGCGATGGCGTCGCTGGAAAAGCTTGAGACCCTGAACCGTGGCCAATAGCTCCGAGAAGTCCGAGGTCGTGCCCGGCAGTCAGAAAATGCCGAAGCGCCACATCATCGCCGTGACGGTCGGCAACGCCCTCGAGTTCTATGACTTCGTCACCTACGCGTTCTTCTCCATTCAGATTGGGCACGCGTTTTTTCCCTCGCACAACGCCTATGCCAGCCTGATGCTGTCCCTGGCGACGTTCGGCGCCGGGTTCGTCACCCGCCCGCTCGGCGCCTTCGTGATCGGCAACTACGCCGACCGCGCCGGCCGACGCCCGGCCATGCTCCTGTGTTTCATGCTCATGGGTATCGCGATTGTCGGCATGGCCGTGATTCCGACCTATGCCAGCATCGGCATCGCCGCACCCATCCTGGCCGTACTCGCCCGCATGGCGCAGGGCTTCTCCCTGGGCGGCGAAATCGGTTCCAACACCGCCTATCTCACCGAAGCGGCGGCGCCGCAGAATCGCGGACTGGTGGTGTCCTGGCAGGGTGCGAGCCAGAATGTCGCGGTCACGGCCGGGGGTTTGGTCGGCGTGGCCCTGACGGCCTGGATGCCGGCCGCTTCGCTGGATGCCTATGGCTGGCGCATCGCGTTCCTGCTGGGTGCCATCACCGTGCCCTTCGGTCTGTGGTTGCGCAGCACGCTGCCCGAGACCTTGCACAGAAAGGAGGCCGCACCGGCCTCATCGGCCGTCGCGGGCGAATCGCGGTTGACCCTGGCGCGACGCCACTGGCGCATCTTTGCCTGCGGACTGGGTTATCTGGCTTCCGGAACCATCGGCACCTATATCTTCGACTACATCGTCACCTACGCGCAGGCCACGATGCACCTGACCGCCCGGGTCGGTTTCATTGCCGAGACCGGAGGCAATCTGCTCGGCATTCCCGTCACGCTGTTCGCGGGGTGGTTGTCCGACCGCTACGGACGCCGGCCGCTGAATATCTGGGGCAATCTGCTGTTCCTGGTGCTCATTTATCCAACCTTTGCCTGGATCGCGGCCACCCGCTCGGAATTCGCCTTCATCACCGGCATGGTCTACCTGAATGCGATCGCCGGCATCACGGCCGGATCCTTCTATGCAGGCCTTGCCGAAAGCCTGCCTCAATCGATCCGGGGCAGCGGCTTTGGCATCACCTATTCGCTCGCCATTGCGCTCTTCGGCGGCACCACCCAACTGGTCGTGACCTGGCTGATCCATGTGACGAACAATCCCGTCGCACCCGCCTGGTACCTGACCGGTGCCGTGGCCGTCGGCCAGATCGCGCTGATGCTCATGCCGGAGAGTGCACCCATCAAGCTGGCGCGCCGCCCGCAGCTGGTGGTTAGCGCGGCCGGGTAATGGCGCGCTAGCATGCACCTCTATGCGTAATCACCTGACCGTCGCATTGGCGCTGAGCATGGTTCTGGGCTGCTCGCTCAGCCCGCCGGTGCGGGCAGCGGACCCGCTGCCGAATGAGATTCCGGCGACCTTCGCGCCCGTCACGGCGAGCTTCGACTATACGCGACGGGAGGTCATGATCCCGATGCGGGATGGGGTCAAACTCTGCACCGTCATACTGATTCCCAAGGGTGCAAGCCACGCGCCCATTCTGCTCACGCGCACGCCGTATGGGGCGGATTCGCGGCTGCCGGCTGCGAGCAGCCATCGGTCGGTCGTGGTCGGCGATGAGGATGCCGCCTCCAATCTGATGGCGCAGGGCGGCTACATCCGGGTCGTGCAGGATGTGCGCGGCAAGTTCGGATCCGAGGGTGATTTCGTGATGAACCGACCGCTGGTCGGTCCGTTGAATGCGACCCCCGTGGATGATTCCACCGACGCCTACGACACCATTGAATGGCTGGTCCACAACCTGCCCGAATCCAATGGCAAGGTCGGCATGCTGGGCATTTCCTATGATGGCTTCACGACCCTGATGGCGCTGGTGAACCCGCATCCGGCGCTGAAGGCCGTCATTCCGATCAATTCCATGGTCGACGGCTGGATGGGGGATGACTGGTTCCACAAAGGCGCCTTTCGCCTCGACAGCCTCAGCTACTTCCAGGAGCAGGAGGGCGGACGACACAGCGAAATTCCCTGGTGGTCCGAGCAGTACGATGACTACGACACCTTCCTGCAGGGCTCGGCGGGGGACATCGCGCACCGGCATGGTCTGGAGCAGCTCGGGTTCACGGTCAAGGTCATGCAGCATCCGGCCTACGATGCCTTCTGGCAGGGTCAGGCGCTGGACAAGATACTGGGCGGGCGTCCGCTGACCGTGCCCACCATGCTGGTGCATGCGCTGTGGGACCAGGAGGATATCTACGGCAACCTGGCCGTGTACAAGGCGCTGAAGTCGCAGGACCCCGAACACCACCGGCTGTTCCTGGTTCTGGGACCCTGGTTTCACCATCAGGAGCGCCTCGACGGCAGTGCGATTGCGGCCATCCGCTTTGGCAGCGACACGGCCAGGTATTTTCGCGAGCAGCTGCTGAAACCATTCTTCGATCATTTTCTGAAGGACGATGCGCCGCCGCTGGCGCTGGCGCCCGTGGTCGCCTTCGAATCGGGTAGCAATCGCTGGCTGCAGCTGCAGCAGTGGCCGCAGGGTTGCCAGAATCCGGCACCGCAGGGCGGGTGTCACATCGAATCGCAGCCGCTGTACCTGCGGCCCGGCGGCCAGCTGGGCTTCACCCGCGCCGAGGCCCTGCCGGGCATGCCGGGATTCGACAGCTATGTGTCGGATCCGGCCAAGCCGGTGCCATATCTGCCGCGGCCCATTCACATCGAGGGCGACGCTGGTGAGAATTCCTGGCAGACCTGGCTGGTTAGCGATCAGCGGCCCGCGGCGAGCCGCCCGGATGTGCTGACCTATGAATCCGAGGTTCTTACCCGGCCCTTGAAGCTCAGCGGCGAGCCGATCGCCAATCTGATTGCGGCGACCAGCGGCACCGACGGTGACTTTGTCGTCAAACTCATTGATGTGTACCCGGACGAGAACGGCCGGGAGCCCGCCATGGGCGGCTACCAGCTGATGATTGCGGCAGACATCCTGCGCGGCCGCTATCGCAACGCCTATGAACGGCCCGAAGCCATTCCGGCGAATCAGAAACAGACGTACCGTTTCGCGCTACCCGCGGTGAACCATGTCTTGCTGCCCGGGCACCGGCTCATGGTCCAGGTGCAATCGACCCTGTTCCCGGTCTATGACCGCAATCCGCAGACCTTCGTGCCGAACATCTTCTTTGCGAAACCCGGCGACTACATCAAGGCCACCATCCGGGTATATGAGTCCGGCCGTGACGCCAGCTTCGTGCAGCTGCCGGTGGTCGCCGACGGGGCCGCGGACGGCCCTTAAGGGCGCTTGCACCCGGGCGTTGGGTCCGGGGCGTATATAGAGTCTGTGAGCCCTACATCGCTAACCCTCGAATTGTCAGCGCTGCCGGCCGACCCGGACATCCGCTCGGCGGCGGAGAGCGACTTTGCCGCGGCCCGCGCGGGGGACACCCCGGCCTTTGTCCGGCTGGTCCGCCACCACCAGGCGCGGGTCTTCAGTCTGGCGCTGCGCCTGACCGGACGCCGGGAGGATGCCGAGGAGCTGGCCCAGGACACATTTCTCGGGCTGCACCGGCAGCTGCGGAACCTCGAATCGGCTCTGCATGTGCGCCATTGGGTCTGCCGGACCGTGACCCACCGCGCCATTGATCTGTTGCGCGGCCGGGCCCGCCGGCCAGTCTCCCAATCCCTGGATCTGATGGTGCTGGAGGTCCCGGTCGAGGCGGTCGATGGGGACCCGCTGCTGCACCGGACCCTGCGCGCCTTGTTGCTGCGCCTGCCGGAAATCCCGCGTGCCGTGGTGGTGTTGAGATTCCAGGAGGACTTAGATCCCCTGGACATCGCCGCCACCCTGGATTTGCCCCTTAACACCGTGAAGAGCCACCTGCGCCGCTCATTGGAATGGCTGCGGGGGCAGGGACTGGAGATGCCCCGATGAACGCCGACGACGCCAAGCCTACCGATCGGCTCGAGCGAGCCTTGCAGGCGAGCCTGCGACCCGTGGAGCCGGGCGCCGATTTCACCGCGACCCTGCAGGCGCGGCTGGCGGCGGCCGCACTGCGCCCGCAGATCCTGCCGGTGCCGGCGGCGGTCGGCCAAAGCCTGTCCCGGGGAGTGCCGCGCTGGCTGTATTCGGCGTCACTGGCGCTGGCGGCATCGCTGGTCGTGGTGCTGGCGGTGGGCTGGCAATTGCAGGATCTGCGCGCCCAGCAGCATGCCGACCAGGCGCGCCTGCAGGATCGCCTTCACTCGCAAGTGCTGCTGGCCCTGGAAATCACCAGCGAGCGACTGGGACAGGCGCAGCAGCGGATCGAACAGTATCAATCACAGGAGAAGAGTTTATGAGCCTTTCACTGCGGCGCGGCGGCTGGCTGCTGGTCGGTTTGCTGCCGGTGCTGGCGGCCGCCCAGGCGGGGAAGCTGGTGATACCGGATTTCGGGGATCTGGCGAAGAAGGCCACGGAGTCCGTGGACATCACCTTGGACGGTGACATGCTCAAGACGGCCACTCACATGATGGGCGCCGCCGGGGGCCACAATGCCACCAACACCGACGTTTCCTCGCTGGTGGCGGGGCTCAAGGCCATCACGGTGCGCAGTTTCACCTTCGACAAACCCGACATGTACTCGCAGCAGGCCGTGGAGAGCGTGCTGGCGCAGGTCGACGCCCCGGGCTGGAAGAAGGTGATCTCGGTGCGCGAAAAGGGCGAGCGGGTGGAAATCCACCTGCGTGCGGACTCCGAAGACGGCGGCCTGCTGATTGTCAGTGAGGAGCCCAAGGAACTGACCATCGTCAACATCGCCGGCCGGATCAATATGGATCAGCTGCGCCAGCTGCAGGGCCACATGGGCGTGCCGAACATGCCTGGCCTCGTGGGCGGGGCCGCACCGGCGGCGGCGGCGGCGGCGCCCGCGATTGTGACCCCAGCGCCTTCGGCACCGGCCGCCGAACCGGCCGCTCCGCCGACTGCCGCGCAGACCCCTGCGCCACGCGGGTAAACCGGCGCGCACAGGGCTTCTGCTAGGCTGGCGCCGGCGCAGCGATGCTGTCGGTGCCGTCTTGGGAGATGCTCGTGAGGGTGGTTGAGGCAATTCGTCAGCTGATCGCGGACAGCGCCGGCGTGCTGCGGTCCCGGGCCGCACGCCAGCACGCCGCTGCTCCCGGCCCCGGCCGGCGCGTGACCTTCGTACAGTTCGGCGACTACGAGGAAGCGTTCCGGCGCTTCGCGCGCGGCGGCGCCGAGAATTACTACGCCCAACGATACTCAGTCGACTTCGTCGGGTCGCTGCCCGCTCAGCCCGCGATCGAATCCGTGACGGTCATCTGTGTATCGGCCGCTGCCAAAGCGGCGGTGCTGCCCAATGGCATCGGCACGGTGGGGATCGAGCTTTATCCCAAGGATCGAAGCCCCCGGTATGGCGAGTTGATCGAGCTCGTGAAGGCCAGCCGGCCGACCCACCTGCTGGCGATGACGCCCTGCATTCCGTTGATCGCCTGGGGGGTGCGCGCGGGTTGTCAGGTGCTGCCGATCCTCGCGGATAGCTTCAGGTCCAAGGGTCTCAAGGCAGCGCTCAATGACAAGCTGCTGAGTCTGCTGTTCAATGCGCAGGCGATGCCATGGGTCGCAAATCACAACCTCGCGGCCTCACTGGACCTCAACCGCATCGGCGTTGCCGCCGCGAAGATCATTCCCTATGACTGGCCGGCGTTGATTTCGCCCCATGATTTCGGGCCGAAGTGCGCCCCGGCGTTGGAATCAGCCTTTCGCCTGCTGTACGTCGGCGCGGTGATTGAGTCCAAAGGCGTGGGCGATGCCATCGGCGCACTCGCCTTGCTGCGCCAGCGCGGTGTGCCGAGCACCCTGACGATCATCGGGCGCGGTGACATTGACGCCTACCAAAGCCTCGTAAAAGGTCAGGGTCTTCTGGATTTCGTCAGTTTTCCCGGTCCCCAAAGCCACGCCGGCGTCGTGGCCGCGATGCGCGGCCACGACGCCGTGGTCGTGCCCAGTCATTGGTCGTACCCGGAGGGATTGCCGATGACCTTGTACGAGGCGCTGTGCACCCGGACCCCGCTGCTGACTTCCGATCATCCGATGTTCGCCTTGAAGATACGCGACGGTTACAACGCGCTCGTTTTCCCCGAGCGCAATCCGGCTGCCTTTGCCAGCCGCATTGAGGAGCTGTTGCGCTCGCCGGAGCTGTATTCACGGCTCTCCGCCAATGCTTTGCAGGCGGCAGATGCTTATCTATGTCCGCTCAAGTATGACCAGCTGATTGCCGCCTTTCTCGGCTTGAACGCGGCCGTCGATCTGGGCCAGTTTTCCCTCGCCCGCTACTACCCGGAATACCTCAAGCGTTGAGGAAGCTGTAGGGGTACGCCGCGCTGCGCCGTAGGTAATGGCCTACGCGACGGTTCCTCGAGCAGAAGGCCATTGACTGAAGCATCGCTTCGATCAAACAATCCATGGCACATGGGAATGGAGAGCCTGTTTGAAACAACTGGCCAACTGCCCGATCTGCGCTTCATCGCGCGTCGCCTTTGCATTCAACGCGCCGACGACCCGCGGCCTGGATGACGCGCAGTGGTCGATATTCGAATGCACCGACTGCAGCCATCAGTTCGTTAACCCGCAACCCACACGCCAGGAACTGCAAAGCTACTACAGCGCGGATTACGAAGCCTACGATCCGACGCATGGTTCGAGCGCGTCGGATGACGAGGAACTGCGACGTGCCAAGGCCAGCGGCAAAATTCGTCACATACCATTGCCCTCAGGCATGCGGGTGCTCGATGTGGGATCAGGGGGCGGCTGGTTCCTGCGCATCTGCAAGAAGCTGGGCGCCATTGAGCAAGGGGTCGAGTTGAGCAAGCATGCGGCCGAGATGGCCCGGAACCAGGGTTTGCGCGTATTCCAAGGCTCTTTGGACGAGTATCTGGCGCAGGCACCCAGCCCACCTCAATTCGATATCATCACCGCCAACCATGTCGTGGAGCACCTGCCGGATCCGGTTGAAACCCTGCGTATCATGAAAAGCCTGGTCGCGCCCGGCGGTTTCATCTGGATCTCAGTACCGAATGCGGCCTATCCGCTGTGCCGCGCCCTGAAGGGTCGATGGCATAGCTCTGACTTTCCGTACCATCTGATGCAGTTTTCACCGGCGAGCATGACCCAAGCCGGGCACCGGGCTGGCCTGAAGGTCCGGCGGCAGACCACCGAATCCCTGCCCAGAGTCGTCGCGGGATCGCTGCGACAGTACCTGCGTTTCAGATTCCTGGTCCCGCAACACTTCACCGAAAGGCTTGCCCCGATGAACGTACTGGCGAGGTGGTACGCGCAGCGCAGCGACGCCAATGTCAACGGCGAGGCCATCCTCACCGAATTCGTCGCGGCTTAGGAGCGCTTTGCGGCGCGCGGAAACTATCGCGTGGGCGGTATCGAGACGGCCGTTGCGGGCTTCAGGGTAGGGGCCTGGTCGCGCAGCACGAACTTGAACCGGACCATTCGGCCAAACACCTTTGGGCCGCGGACCAGGTAACGCCACGCCATCTTGCGTGGATTCTGCAGGAGCCTGAACAGCCACTCGATGCTGGCCTGCTGCATCCAGCGCGGCGCGCGCTGTTCCTTGCCGGTCAGGAAATCAATCGAGGCGCCCACGCACAACGCCAACCCGCGGGCCCGGCCGCGCATCTGCAGCGCGTGCGCGATCGCTTCCTGCTGTGGCGATCCGACGGCGAGAAAGCAGAATCGAAAGGGACTCAGACTCTCGATGAAATCCAAACACCGTTCCACCGCTGCGGCATCCTTGATGAACCCCATCGGCGGATTGTGATGATGCAGATTGTGCAGCGGGTATTTCTGCCTTAGCGCCTGAACCTGCTCCGCGCTGGTTCCGATGAGAAGTATCCGGTCGTTGCTCGCAACGAGACTTGAGAAGACCGCGGCCGTGAGGTCCGAGCCGGTGCAAACCCGCGGGCTCATGCCCTTGACCAGACGCAGCAAACGGCCGGCGAAGCGGCTATCCAGAAGGATATAGGTCGCCGCGTTGTAATATTCCCGGAATCGCGGCTCCTCGTGATAGCGGATCAGATGATCCACATTCGGCGTGACCACGAAGCCATACCGCTCCGAACCGAATTTGGCCGCAACCGGCAAAAAATCGGTCAGATCATAGTCATCAAGTTCGAGAGTGACGGCGCCCAAGATTTTTAAGGGTCCCGAATTCAGTAAACGGTGTTCTTGTGACTCACTATCAGCGTGAACGTCCTGGCAATGATCTTCAAGTCAAGCCAGGGAGACCAATGCTGCAGATACTCAAGATCATAGCGCACGCGTTCGGCCATTTTCTCAAGGACCTCGGTCTCCCCCCGCATCCCGTTGACCTGCGCCAGACCGGTGATCCCGGGACGCACCTTGTGCCGAATCATATAGCCGCTGATGAGTTTGCGATACAGCTCATTGTGCGCCACGGCATGCGGACGCGGACCGACCATGCTCATCTGTCCCTGGATTACGTTGAAAAGCTGGGGCAGCACGTCGAGCGAGGTGCGGCGAATGAGCCGTCCCAGGGCCGTGACCCGCGGGTCATGTTGGGTTGACTGGGTGATGACGGGGCCGTCCTCGGTCGTGGTCGTCGAGCGGAACTTGTAGACCACGATCTCCTCGCCATTCAATCCATAGCGCCGCTGGCGCAACAGAATCGGGCCTTTGGAGGTGAGTTTCACCCCAACCGCAATCAATACCATCAGCGGACTTGCCAGGAGCAGCCCGATACCGGCGGCGACCAGGTCGACCGATCGCTTCAGCACGGCATCCATGCCATGAAAGGGCGTATCACACACCGACAATGCCGGCATGCCGTTGATTTCGACCAGACGACCCTGAATCAGGTCGAACGCGAAGGCATCGGGTACAAAGTAGATGGATGCGGTGGTATCACGCAGGGCGGTCATCAGATCGCTCATGCGCGGCACATTGCACAGCGGCAAGGCGATGTAGACCACATTGATGCCGTGCGAGCGGACATAGTCGGCCACGTCCTTGCAATGACCGGCAAACTTGTTTGGCTCCACGGCCGGCAGTCGATCAACGCTTCTGAAATCGAAGTAGCCCAGAAAGCCATTCCCGGGCAGCCGGCGCGCCAGTTCGAATCCGACGTCATTCACGCCAATGATGATATGGCGCGGTGCCGAGGCGCCATGGGCTGCGGACCAGTGGGCGCGCGCCCGCAATGCCTGTGCGGCGCAGAGCAGCAAGGGTGTAGCGAAGAACCAGGTCAGCGCCAGCTCACGTGACAGTCCGCCCGTGATCTTGAAGGCGAAGGCCGCAAACAGACAAACCGCGACGACCGCGGCCCAGCGCAGCACGACGCTGCCGTAGGTCTGAGAGAACTCCGAGACGGAATTCCCGGAGCCGCGGATATCGAGCCGGTCGAACAACTGACCGATGACAATGAACGCGAGCGTTGCGTACACGCCCGCTGGCGGGGTCAACGGCTCCCCATAAGCGAATTCGCAGGCGAACAGCGAGAGCAGCACGATGAGGGGATCCAGCTGCTTCAGAAACGCGACTGCCGCAGGCTCAGTGCTGCCTAGGCGCACACTCCTATAGCCAACTGATCCCGCTGCAGTGGACATCAAACGCCTTTCTTCCCGGAGCCCATGCCCGATTGGTACCAGGTTTCTGTTTTGCCAGTCAGCGCATCCGGTCGCAATCTGCCGGAGTCCTGAGTTATGTACAATTCATCGAGCGGAAAATCGAATCCCTTTCAAATCTTTCAACTCTGCTGCGATCGGTAGGGTGTTATCCCACCGGCGCCTTGCCAGGCCGCTTGCGGATGACCGGTGGCGGCGCAGCACTCTGATTATCCGCGTCGCGAGTTTCCCAAAATGTGATCCAGCGCACGTCTTTTGGGGTTGGCCAACGCGGCGGAAGGTGCCGCTCTGCCGTGCAGTCGTTTCCGCCAAAAAAGGCAGCTGCCCGGCTTAGCCGGGGAGCCAGAAGCAGGAGAATACCCAACATTATGTCAGCTGACTAGGACGGGTTCTCCAGACTGAAGGCGGCGTTCTCATCATCGTACGCAAAGGCTTCCGCGTAGCGTCCCAGGCTGATCATGGCGCGCAGGGTGTGCTCGGCGTCGTCCTCGCTCATATAGTCCTCGAGCTCGTCTGAAAAGCGGCTCTTGCGGGCCACGTGAGTGGGTCGCTCATCCAGCACCCGGCGGATATGGGCTGCCAACGGCACGTAGTTGAGCAGCTGGCGGGAAAAGATGCGTTTGCGTTCGTCGGATTCTGAATTGGCGAATACATTGCCCACTTCAGTGAGGCGGATGTCGCCACCGGCCACTTCGGCAAACCGCATCATCTGCAGGGTCTCCGCGACCGGGAACAGTTCGTCGATTTCCATCTGCAGGTCCGAGGCAATCTTGGGCAGGTCGGCGGTGCCGTAGAACGGGGCGCCGGCCACGGTTTCCATCAGACCCGCCAGCAGGTTCGAGGAGACATGCGGCAGCACGGTGCCGATGCCCAGACCCGGGAAGCGCTCGTTGCGCGTGTGCGCCTCACCGGCCAGGCGGGTGGTCATGACCACATAGATGCTTTCCACCAAGGCACGAAAGGTGGGGTCCAGGCGATTGCGCGGCTGCGGCAGGGTGACGCGGATCTCGGTGAGGATGCGCCCGGGATTGCTGGCGAACACCAGAATGCGGTCACACATCAATACCGCCTCCTCGATGTTGTGGGTGACCAGGATCACCCCCTTGATGGGCATGCGGCCTTCCGTCCACAGGTCCAGGAAGTCGGTGCGCAGGGTTTCGGCGGTCAGCACGTCCAGGGCCGAGAAGGGCTCGTCCATCAGCAGGATATTGGGGTGCACGACCAGCGCGCGGGCAAAGCCCACCCGCTGACGCATGCCGCCGGAGAGTTCGCGGGGGTAGGCGGATTCGAAGCCATCGAGGCCGATCAGGTCAATGGCGGCCAGCGCACGGCGCCGGATCTCCGGCGGTGCAACATGCAGGGCCTCAAGCCCTATGGCCACGTTCTCATAGACGGTGAGCCAGGGAAAAATAGCGAAGCTCTGGAACACCATCGAGATGCCATGGGCCGGTCCGTCGATGGGTTCGCCCAGGTAGGACAGGGTGCCTCCGGTCGGGTCGGACAATCCGGCGATACAGCGCAGCAGCGTCGACTTGCCCGAACCGGAGCGGCCGAGGAGGCCCACGACTTCACCTTCGTTGACGGTCAGGTTCACGCCTTCCAGCACAATATGCTGCCCTTCGCCGTCGGGCTTGGGGAAGGCCTTGCAGACGTCCTTGACCTGCAGCAGTGGCGCGGTGTTCATGACTGATCCCTCAGGCGAGCCGGTAGCGTCGCTCCGCGTAATAGTACAGAGGCCGCCAGAAGAAGCGGTTAATCACCAGCACAAACAGGCACATGATCACGGTGCCGAGCACGATGCCGTGAAAGTTGCCGGCCGCGCTGGCCTCGGCCAGGTACGCGCCGATACCGTGGGCCGAGACCTGGGTGGATTTCCAGCTGATGAACTCCGCCACGAAGGCCGCGTTCCAGGAGCCGCCCGAGGCGGTGATGGCGCCGGTCACGTAGTACGGGAACACCGCGGGCAGGGCCAGCGTCTTCCACCACTGCCAGCCGCGCAGGTTGAAGTTTTCAGCCGCATAGCGCAGCTCGCCGGGTATGGCTGAGGCGCCGGCAATGACATTGAACAGGATGTACCACTGGGTTCCCAGGATCATGAGCGGGCTGAGCCAGATGTCGGGCGTTAGCTTCCAGCGCACGATGCAATAGACACCCAGTGGAAACAGCAGGTTGGTCGGGAAGGCCGCCATGAACTGGGCCACGGGTTGCGCCACGGCCATCATCCGCGGACGCAGGCCGACCCATACGCCCACCGGTACCCACACGAGACTCGCGATGGCGATGAAGACGAACACCCTTACCATGGTGATCAGGGCCAGGCCGCACACCTGCAGCGCCTCGGCCACCGTGGTGTTGGCGATCAGATTCATGCCGATGTGCCACAGTCCCAAAACCACGATGCCGACGACGGCGATCAGAAAGATCCGGTCGCGCAGCACATTGCCGGGTCCGGTCCCGCGACGTGCGCTGCGGGGCTTTGCCACCGGCAGTTTCGAGCTGCTCCAGCGCACGGCGGTGAAGAATCCATCGGTGATCAGCGATAGCAGGCGCGAACGCTGCATCACGGTCAGAGCCCAGGAAGAAGGGGGTCGACCGGTGGAATCCTGTTCGAACTTCAAGCGGTCCGCCCAGGCCACGAGCGGCCGGAACAGCAGCTGGTCGTACAGGATGATGACGATGAGCATGGCCACGATCGCCCATCCGATGGCGACCAGGTTGCCCTGCTCCTGGGCCGTCGCGATGTAGGAACCGATGCCGGGCAGGGCCAGGGATGTGTGGCCGATGGGCAGTGCCTCGGAGGCCACGACGAAGAACCAGCCGCCGGACATGGACATCATGGTGTTCCAGATCAGGCCGGGCAGGGCGAACGGCACCTCCACCTGCCAGAAGGTCATCCACCCGGTGAGATGGAAGGAGCGGGCCGCTTCACGCATCTCGCTGGGCACGGTGCGCAAGGATTGGTAGAAACTGAAGGCCATGTTCCAGGCCTGACTGGTGAAGATCGCGAAAATCGCCGCGAACTCGGCACCGACCACCCGGCCCGGCGCCAGGGACATGAAGAACACCACGGTGATGGAGATGAAGCTGAGGATGGGCACCGACTGGAGGATGTCCAGGATGGGCACCAGCAGTTTGCCCGCACGGGTACTTTTGGCCGCCCAGGTGGCGTAGGTGAAGGTGAATACCAGCGAAACGCCCAACGCCGCGAACATCCGCAACGTGGTGCGGGCGGCATAGAAGGGCAGCTGCCAGGGGTCCAGCGATATAGGGGTAGCCTTGAGCTTGGCCAGGGGCTCGAACAGGCCGCGGCTGGCCTCCCCGAGCGCCACCAGCAGTCCCAAGACGATGACGAGCGCGACCGCATCCCAGCGCGTGGCCAGGTCACGTACAAACGCAAACGGTTCGGTTCTTTTCATCGCGCCAGTTGGTCCCGAATTCCATCACTCGCACGGGCGAAAAACAGCCGCGCATTGGATCACTAACCTGTGACAATCGCCACCAGAAACTGCGCCGGCCGTCGCCACCTGACGACTGATGTACAGGTCCGGCGGCCTCTGCAATCCTCAACCCAGGTCCACTCCAGTCGGTGACCAAACATGTCCAGCCGCAGCCGCCTATTGAACCCCATGCTTGCCGTGGCACTGATCAGCCTGGCTGCGCTGGCGGCATGTGGCGGGGGCGGGTCGGCAGCCTCGGTCGCGATGCCGGCAACGCCCGCGGCACCGACACCCCCAGTGACTCCCACGCCGCCGACCCCGCCGACGCCGCCGAGCACGCCAACCACGGCCACCGATGTGGTGACGTACAAGAACGACGTGCTGCGCACCGGCCAGAACACCACGGAGTCGGTGCTGACGACGGCCAATGTCAATGCAGTGACCTTTGGTTTGTTGCGCAAGCTGCCGGTGGACGGCAAGGTCGATGCCCAGCCCCTGTATTTGTCGAAGCTGACGGTGGCCGGCGCCAGCCACAATGTCGTTTATATCGCGACCGAAAATGACTCGGTGTATGCGTTTGATGCCGACTCCGGCACGTCGCTGTGGATGGTTTCGCTGACCCCGGCCACAGAGACCACCAGCGACACGCACAGCTGCAGTCAGGTGACGCCGCAGATCGGCGTCACTTCCACGCCCGTGATCGACCGCAGCGCCGGGGCGCATGGCACGCTGTTCGTCGTGGCCATGACCAAGGACACCTCCGGTAACTACCATCAGCGTCTGCATGCGCTCGATGTCACGACCGGGGCCGAACTCACCGGCAGTCCGAAGGAAATCACGGCCACCTACTTGGCGACCAGCTTTGCCCCCGGACAGTACGAGGAGCGCGCGGCGCTCCTATTGGTGAACGGCACGGTCTACACCAGTTGGACTTCGCACTGCGACGAAGGTCCCTATGGCGGCTGGGTCATGGCCTACAGCGAAAGCTCGCTGGCACAAACCGGCGTGCTCAACGTGGCAGTGGGCGCCAGCGGCTCGGGCTTCTCAAGCCAGGGACCCGCCATCTGGATGAGCGGCGGCGGTCCGGCGGCCGATGCCGCCGGGAATGTATATGTGCTGACCGGCAATGGCCGGTTCGAGACCACCCTGAATGCCAGTGGTTTTCCCAGCGGCGGCGACTATGGGAATTCCTTCGTGAAAATTTCCACCAGCGGGGGCGTGCTGGCGGTCGCCGATTACTTTGCGCTGAAGAACGGCGTGACCGAGTCCGGAAATGATGTGGACCTGGGCTCCGGGGGGATCATGCTGCTGCCGGATCTGACCGACGGTACTGGTGCGGTGCGGCATCTCGCGGTGGGTGCGGGCAAGGACAGCAATCTGTACGTGGTCAGTCGCGATGCCCTGGGCAAATTCAGCGCCAGCGTCAACAACATCTGGCAGGAGCTGGATGGTGCGTTGTCGGGCGGCGTCTGGTCCACCCCGGCGTACTTCAACGGCGCTATTTACTACGGGCCGAGCGGTGGCAACCTCGTGTCGTTTGCCCTCAGCAACGCCGAGCTATCCAGTTCGGCGGTCTCACAGACCGCCACCCAATTCACCTATCCGGGCACCTCGCCGGTGGCCTCGGCGAATGGCACCAGCAACGGCATCATCTGGGCGTATGAGAATGCGACGCCCGCCGTGCTCCATGCCTATGACGCCACCAATCTGACCCACGAGTTGTACAACAGCAGCCAGGCC
>Ga0210400_10002510_pt1 | contig 16915 bp, 18 predicted proteins | sample IncBWH26MmetaG_FD_155456 | JGI IMG/M metagenome (GOLD analysis project Ga0210400, IMG submission 155456) | Forest soil microbial communities from Barre Woods Harvard Forest LTER site, Petersham, Massachusetts, United States - Inc-BW-H-26-M | ecosystem: Environmental > Terrestrial > Soil >... | reverse complement strand
ATACTTAGTTTTTCAACGCAATCGCCCCACAGCCGACCTTGCCCAGATGGATTAAATGCGAAGGGCACCGGGCGCACGGGGCCGAGCATCATTCTTTCACCGGCGTAACGATGGGAGCCCCCTTACCCTTCAGCAGCACCACGACGAACCTGGCCGGCTCCGTGTTGCTGGCGTTGCGCCCCACGACGTGAACATCGCTGGGTCCCTCGTAGAATGCCTGCCCGGCCTTGAGCGTGACGGCAGCTTGGCCTTTCAACTGCATAATGATCTGGCCTTCGAGGACGTAGACGAACGCATGGGCGTCGTGCCGATGCGCGACGTCTTGTGCGCTCGGCGGATACGACACCTCAATCATGCGCCCCTCCTTGCCCGGGTAGTCCGCGAGATCGATCGCGAACAGTTCCTTCACGTCTGCGGCTTCGCCCGGAACGGCTGCGAGCATCAGGAGTGCCGCCATGCAGGCGCGGACGTACAATTGAGGTTTGCTCATATGTTGTTCCTTTCAGCAGCGTAGTCCGGACGTGCTATCGCAAAAACGATGACCGTCGATTCTGCCTCCGCGTTTACGCGGGGTGCGAGGACCTGCCAGCCGGCTCGCGCCAGCGGGTGAGATCCGGCGGGCGTACCTCGGAGGCAGGATCAGGTTCTTGCCTTTGAGCGGCGGAGCCATTCGTCGAGACCGATGCGGCCGGGGCGCGCCTCGCCCAACGGCACCAGCGAGCGCTCCTCGACGCGGCCGCCGTAGTATCGGGCCTCGGGATCGCGTACGACCTCACGCGGGTCGCCGACCGCCTTCAGATAGCGGGCGACGATTTCATTGAACGGCGCTCGTTCCGGGCCGGCGATCTCGACGATGCCGTTTCGCGGCGCCGCGAGCGCCACCTCGGCGACGTTGGCGGCAACGTCGTCCGCCGCGATAGGCTGGAACAGGCCGGGCGAAATCCTGACAACGTTTCCATGCGCACTTGAATCGGCGATGGCGCGGAGGAATTCCAGGAACTGGGTCGAGCGGATGATCGTGTAGGGGATGCCGGAGGCCACGATCAGTTTCTCCTGCGCGACCTTGGCGCGGAAATAGCCATTATCGCTGCGGTCGATTCCGACGATGGATAGCGCGATATGGTGCCGGACGCCGGCGGCGGCCTCCGCCGAGAGAAGGTTGCGACCGGCGGTCTCGAAGAATTCCAGCACCGCCTTGTCTTCAAACGAGGGCGAATTGGCGAGGTCGATCACCACCTGCGCGCCGGCCACGGCCTCTTTGACCCCCTCGCCGGTGAGGGTGTTGACGCCGCTATTGGGCGAGGCGGCGACGACCTCGTGGCCGCCTTGGCGCAGAATGGCGACGGTCTTCGAGCCGATCAGGCCAGTGCCGCCGATGACGACGATCTTCATGGTTTTCCCTCCCTTGTCGATGGCTGGCGATCCCAAAGGGTGTTCGACGAAGGTGCGGGATATATATCCGTGCCTGCTCTGCTCTCCACGGGGTCGACGGCCCAGATACAGGGACGCGCTCGGGCCGACGCACGCGTTTTGATTGATCGCAGCAAGGATCGGCCGCGCGGGCGGCCGGGTCAACCCGACCGTTGGGAGAGCACCGCATATTCTGCGGCGGTCACGAGTTAGTTTTGGTTAGCACTTGATGGAAGAAGCCGCTTCAGCCTGATGGATCAGGGTCTGGAAATGGCCCCGCTAGAAATCCCGGTGGCGCAGCTCGTTGTTGACGTGGCGGTCGCCGCCGAGCCAGCGCCTCAACTCGCTGTGCGCGTCGGCCCGGCGCAGCGCGTCGATCTCGCCGACGTCGGGCGGGTCGCAGGTGAATTCGACGATCAGCCCGTCCGGCGAATTGGTGTAGATCGACTTGCAATAGCCGTGATTGGTCTCGCGGAATTTTTCGCCGGCGGCATCGAGCCGCGCCTTCAGCGCGTCATAGGTCGGGTCGTCGACCTTCAAGGCGATATGGTCGTAGCGCCCGATCTCGGCCGGCATCTTGGCCTGGGTGCGGGCGTACATCCCGGGATCGGCGAATTGGAAGAACGCAAGCGCGCTGCCGTCGGCCAGGCCGAAGAAGGTGTGGCAGAATTCGATCTCCTCGCCGGTTTCGCTGTTGTGGGATTTCTCGCACCAGGTCGCGACCAGCGGGATCCCGAGCAGATCCTCGATGAACCGGCGGTTGGCCTCGTGGTCCTTGACGACGTAGGCGTGGTGATGCAGCCGCAACGGCAGGTTTGGCAGGCTCTGTGCGGTGCTGTGGGTCGTGCGTTGGGTTTCGATCGTGTCCATCTCGACCTCCCCTTCTCCGCCCGCATTGACGCGGGGGCACTGTGCTCTGCAAGCTGCCCGCGAGAATAGGACCGAGGCCTATCGCCTGCAAGGAGTGAGCCATGGATCTGCCGCTCGAGCCGCATCTGAAGATTGGCATCCAGACGATCCATCGGCGCACCGAGCCGGCGGTCGGACCCTGGCTGCCGAAGATCGACGAGCTGCAGGCACTGGTCAGCCAGATCGACCGCTGCGGTTTCGATTCGATCTGGGTCGCCGACCATATCTGGTACCCGGCGGCGATCCTCGACCCGCTGCTGATGCTGGCGCAGGCGGCGGTGGTCAGCCGCCGCTTGCTGCTGGGCATCGGGGTTTACTTGTTGCCGCTGCGCCATCCGGTGCCGGTCGCCAAGATGGTCGCGACCTTGGATCATTTGAGCGAGGGCCGGCTGATCTTCGGGGTCGGGGTCGGCGGCGAGTTCGCCAAGGAGTACGAGGCGTGCGGCGTGCCGGTAAAGGAGCGCGGCGCGCGCCTCTCCGAAGCGATTCCGCTATTGCGCTCGCTGTTGCGCGGCGAGACGGTCGACCATAAGGGCCGCCACTATCCCGGCTTCAGCGGTTTGGCGCTGCAGCCGCCGGCGCGCCAGCCGGGCGGGCCGCCGATCTGGGTCGGCGGCCGGGCCGATGCGGCGCTCGCCCGCACCGGCCGGCTGGCCGATGGCTGGATCTCCTATGTCGTGACGCCCGAGACCTTCCGCGCCGGGCTCGGCAAGATCGCCGCCGCCGCCGAAGGGGCCGGCCGCAAGATCGAGCATTTCGGCACCGGGCATCTGCTGTTCACCCGGCTCGACGACACGTACGAACAGGCGCTCGAAGCGGCCGCGACGACGTTGAGCAACCGCTACGGCACCGATATGCGGCGGGCGGCGGAGCGCTATGGCGCGCTCGGCCGCGCCGAGCAGGTCGCCGAACGCATCCGCGCCTTTCACGCCGCCGGGGTGCGGCATCTGTCGATCGATCTGCTCGGGCCTTATGAGGAGCGGCCGGCGCATATCGACCGCTTCGCCAGCGAGGTGTTGCCGCTGCTCGCCGATCTGCGCGCCTGATCCGTCTTATTCGGCCGACGCCACCGCGCCGCTGCGATGCAATTCGGCGATCTCGATGGCCGAGAATCCCCAGTCGCGCAATACCGCCTCGGTGTGCTCGCCCACCCGCGCCGGCGGGCGTTGCACCCGAGTCGGTGTGCCCATGAAGCGCGGCGCCGGACCCGGCTGTGCGATCCCGTCGATCTCGACAAAGCTGTCGCGGTGGCGGTTGTGCGGATGCTCGATCGCCTCCGACATGCGCAAGACCGGCGCGAAGCAGATATCGGTCTGCTGCATGATCTCGACCCATTCGGCGCGGCTCTTGCTCTTGAAGACGCGCTTCAATCGCTCGTGCATCTCGGGCCAGCGCGCGCGATCGGTCTGCGGCGGCAGATCCTCACCTTCGAGGCCTGTGTGCTTCAGCAGCAGCGCGTAAAACTGCGGCTCGATCGCGCCGACCGAGACATATTCGCCGTCCTTGGTCTCGTAGACCTGGTAGTAATGCGCGCCGCCATCGGTGCGGTTCTGGCCGCGCTCCTCCTTCCAGGCGCCGGAGGCCAGCGCGCCGTACATCATCATCATCAGCGAGGCCGAGCCTTCGACCATCGAGCAGTCGATGACCTGCCCCTTCCCGGTCGCGCGCGCGCTGATGATGCCGGCCAGGACGCCCATCGCCAGATACAGCGCGCCGCCGCCGAAATCGCCGACCAAATTCAATGGCGGCACCGGCGGCCCGCCGGCTTCGCCGATCGAATGCAACACGCCGGACAGCGCGATGTAATTGATGTCGTGCCCGGCGATATGCGCGATCGGTCCGTCCTGGCCCCAGCCGGTCATCCGCCCATAGACCAGCTTCGGGTTGCGGGCGAGACAGAGGTCGGGGCCGAGGCCGAGCCGTTCCATGACCCCGGGCCGGAAACCTTCGAGCAGCGCGTCGGCCTGATCGATCAGGCGCAGTGTGGCGTCCACCGCGGCCGGGTTCTTCAGATCGACGGCGATGTTGCGGCGGCCGCGCGCCAGCAGGTTGAAGCGGCTGTCATTGCCGTCACGGTCGGTGTCATGGCCGACCATCGCGGCGCGGTCGACGCGGATGATCTCGGCCCCCATGTCGGACAGCAGCATCGCGCAGAACGGTCCCGGCCCGATGCCGGCCAGCTCGACGATCCGGATTCCTTCAAGCGGTCCCATCGGCATTCCTCTGCATTAACTTGGGGCAGGCATAACATGCCGGGCTCGGGTCGTCATTCCGAGACGGCCCGGAGGGCCGGGCCCGGAATCCATGCACACGGACGGCTGCTCCGGATTTCGAGGACCTTGCGACGGCTGCACTGACCGTGTCCCTGGATTCCGGGCTCGCGGCTCCGCCGCGCCCCGGAATGATGAGCCGGAGAGCGCAGCCGACCGGGACGACGTGAGACTAGGTCCGGCCGAAAGCGCGCAAAAACGTGGCGACGGCGTTGGCGGCGGCGTCGGCCAGGGCGGCCCGATCGGCGGCGGCGTCGAGGCGGAGCAGCCGCTGCAAATGGATCTCGCCCCGCACCAGCGAGGCGAACTGCTCGGCGGCGAGCCGAGGGTCGTCGATGGCAAGCGAACCGGCCTCGGCGGCGCGGCGCAGAAACCCCTCGATCTGATTGCGGTTGCGCTCCGGGCCGGATTGCCAGAACACCTCGCCGAGCACCGGGAAGCGGGTTACCTCGCCGATGATGATGCGGTTGACCGCCACTGCCTCGGGCGACAGCACCAGGTCGAGAAAGCGGCGCGCGATCGTGCCGAGCGAGGCTTCGATGTCGAGCGGATCGAGCTCGCGCGCCGAGAAGCCGCCGAAGCGTTGCTCAGCGACATCGGCCACCACCGCCCCGAAAAGCTCCTCCTTGCTGCCGAAATGGGCATAGATGGTGGCCTTCGATACCCCGGCTTCGCGCGCGATCGAATCCATCGACACCGCGCCGAAGCCATTGGCGAGAAAGGCTCGCCGACCGGCCCGCAGGATCATCGCGGCCTTGCCGACGGCCTCCTCACGCATGTCGGGCATGCTCATCGGATGAGCTTCCTTTTTAGGCAATCGGGTTGACAGCCCGCGCCTCTGCTTTCATCCTGAGATTACGCTAAACTAAACCGTTCAGTCTAGTCGTCCAGACCGATGCGCAAGCCCGTTCTGATTGTCCTCGCTGTGATCTTGTTGGCCGCAGGTGCGGGTGGCGGCTGGCATTGGTGGAAGGTCTCGCGCTTTCTGCAATCGACCGACGACGCCTATGTTCAGAGCGACGTGTCGCTGATCAGCCCGAAGATCGAGGGATACATCAAGGAAGTCCGGGTTCGCGACAACGAGGCGGTGGCGGCCGGCCAGGTCTTGTTCGTCGTCGACGAGCGCGATTTCGCCGCCAAGCTCGCTCAGGCCGAGGCCGCCATCGCCACTCAGGAAGCGAGCGTCGCGACCTATGGCACCCGGCTCAAACTGCAGCAGGCGATGATCGACCAGGCCGCGGCGAACCTGCGGTCGGCAGAGGTGGACCTCAACCGCGCGCAGCTCGACTACAAGCGGTACACCTCGCTGGTAACCAGCGATTACGCCAGCCGGCAGCGCTATGAATCGGCCGAGGCCGATTCCCGCAAGGCCGACGCGGCGCTCGGCAAGGCGCGGGCCGCTGTCGTCGCCGAGCAGAGCCAGCTTGCCGTCCTCGAATCGCAACGACGCGAGGAAGAGGCAAAGCTGGAGCAGGCACGCGCCACCCGACAATTGGCCAAGAACGATCTCGATAACACGGTGATCCGAGCACCGGTCGCCGGCATCGCCGGCAATCGGGCCGGCCAGACCGGGCAATACGTCAAGCCGGGCACCCAGCTGTTGTCGCTGGTGCCGCTGCCGCGGGTTTTCGTCACCGCGAATTTCAAGGAAACCCAGCTGACACGCATCCGGCCGGGGCAACCGGCGGAAATCTCGGTCGACGCCTATCCCGACCAGCCGTTGCAGGGGCAGGTCGAAAGTTTCGCCCCTGGCAGCGGCGCCCAGTTCAGCCTGCTGCCGCCGGACAATGCCACCGGCAACTTCACCAAGATCGTGCAGCGCGTGCCGGTACGCATCGCCGTCCCGGCCGACGGGCCGCTCGTGCGCTTGTTGCGTCCGGGGCTGTCGGTGACCGTCACGATCGACACCCGCCGCGAGGGTGCTGCCGAGGCGAGCGACGGCATCGTCGGCGCGGCGCAGGCCGGACCGGCACCGCCGGGCGGGCGCGCTTCGCCATGAGCTGGACCTTGACCCTGCCGTTGCGGCGAACGGGTCTTGCCAGGGCGCGTCTTGCCGTCCCAGAGCCGACCGAGAGCGCCGCGCCGGCGCCGCCAGCCTCCCCTTCCCCGCCCGCAGCTGCATCGGCATTGCAACCGCGGCTGCGCGACTGGATCGGCGTGCTGGCGATGGTGTTCGGCCTGTTCATGGCGATCATGGACGTTCAGATCGTCACCAGCTCGCTGACCCAGATCCAGGGCGGCCTGTCGGCGACCTCCGACGAGATCAGCTGGGTGCAGACCGCGTATCTGATCGCCGATGTCGTGATGGTGCCGTTGTCCGGCAGCCTGTCGCGGCTGCTGTCGACGCGGGTCCTGTTCGTCAGCGCCACGCTCGGCTTCACCGCCGCGAGCGCGCTGTGCGCCACCGCGACCAGCCTCCCTCAGATGATCCTTTATCGCGCGATGCAGGGGTTCTGCGGCGGCGCGATTACCCCGTCGGTGTTCCCGGTCGTCTACACCAAGTTCCGCATGCCGCAACTGGCGTCGGTCATGGTGATGATCTCGCTGATCCTGAACCTGTCATCGACCTTGGGACCGACGATTGGCGGCTTCTTGACCGACACCTTCTCGTGGCATTGGCTGTTTCTCGTCAACATCGTGCCCGGAATTATCGTTGCCGCCGTCGTCTGGGTGACGATCGACATCGACCGGCCCGATTTGTCGCTGCTGCGCTATTTCGATTTCGCCGGGCTCGTCTTGATGGCGGTCTTTCTCGGCTGTCTCGAATATGCCCTCGAGGAAGGCGCGCGCTGGGATTGGCTGGCCGACAACACGATCCTGACCGCCGTCGTCGCGTCGAGCGTCGCCTCGGTGCTGTTCTTCTGGCGCGTCCTGACCTACCACCAGCCGATTGTCGATCTGCGCGCCTTCCTGAACCGCAATTTCGCGCTCGGCTCGTTCTACACCTTCATCATCGGCACCGGGCTCTATGGCGCGACTTATGTGATCCCGCTCTATCTGGCGCAGGTGCGCGGCTTCAGCGCGATGCAGATCGGCGAGACCGTCGTCGTCACCGGGCTGGCGCAGATGGCGCTGTCGCCCTTCAGCACATATATCGCGCGCACGCTCGATTTGCGCATCATGCTGGGGATCGGCATGGGCCTCTTCGCAATCTCGATGTATCTGACCGCCTGCCTGACCAATCAGGCGGATTTCAACGAGCTGCTGGTGCCGCAGATCCTGCGTGGCACCGCCCTGATGTTCTGCTACCTGCCGGCCAATTTGATCGCGCTCGGCACGATGCCGTCCGACAAGCTGAAAAACGCCGCCGGCCTGTATAACCTGACACGCGATCTCGGCGGCGCGCTCGGCCTCGCCACGATCAGCACGATCCTGAACGATCGGCTGCACTTCCACTGGAACCGGCTGATCGAGAACATCAACCCCGCGCGCCCGGCGGTGCAGCAATTCCTCGACGCGCAGACCAGTCGGCTCGACGGTCTGGTGCCGGGCGATTCCAGCCGCGCCGCGTTCAAATTGCTCGCCGATCTGGTGCGGCGCGAGGCACTGGTGCTGACCTACAATGACGTTTTGCTGCTGCTGGGTGTCGCTTTTGTTATCGGTCTATTAATAATGCCGCTGGTAGGTCGACCCCAATCGCGAATGGCGCATTGACGGGGAGCGCCCTGATGCTGTCGAACTTTCCGGCGCTGGTTACGGTCTTGGCGCTGCTGCTCTATGTCGGCGTGTTTGTTGCCGCCGGCCGCGCCCGCGGGCGCTACGGCGTCGAGGCGCCTGCCGTCACCGGCGCGCCTGAATTCGAGCGTGCCCTGCGCGTCCAGCAGAACACGATCGAGCAGCTGATCTGGTTTTTGCCGGCTCTCTGGCTGTTCGCGTCCTATGTCTCGCCGCTTTGGGGCAGCCTCATCGGGCTGGTGTGGATCGCCGGGCGCATCTACTACGCCGTGTCGTATTACCGCGATCCCGCCACCCGCGAGCCTGGTTTCATCATCGGCTTCGTCGCGAGCGGAGTGCTGCTGATCGGGGCGCTCGTCGGGATCCTGATCCGTCTTTTCTAAAGCCGCTCAATCCGCCCGCCCCGCGAGCCAATCCCCGATCAGGCGGCGAGCGATCGAATCGAGGCGCGGCAGGCGGAACGTGTCGTCGTCGGCATGGCTGGCGAGCCAGTCGCGCTCGAACCAGCGGGCATCCTCCAGTTCGCCGTAATCGACCGCGATCTCGGTCGTCGCCGCCTCGGCGTAGAAGCCGAGCATAATATTGGCGGGAAACGGCCAGGGCTGCGAAGAATGGTAATGCACCGCGGCGACCTCGATCGCCGTCTCCTCGCGCACTTCGCGCGCCACCGCGTCTTCGAGGCTCTCGCCGGGTTCGACAAAGCCCGCGAGGGTCGAATACATCCCGGGCACCGGGAAGTTCTTGTTGCGGCCCAGCAGCGCGCGGTCGCCGTCGGTCACCAGCATGATGACCGCCGGGTCGGTGCGCGGGAAATGCATCGTGTGGCAGGTGGGGTCGCTGCAGCGACGCATATGGCCGGCCTCTTCGCTGCGAGTGGGATTCCCGCAGAGGCCGCAGAAGCGGTGCCGCGAATGCCAGAACAGCATGGCGCGGGCGAAGGCCAGCAAGGCGCCCTCCTGCCGTTCGAGCCGACCCGCCAATTGGCGCAGATCGGCGAACCGCACCCCCGCCTCGGCGATCCCGGCCGCGGCGAGCGCCGGCGAGCGCAGCATCTCGAGCGGTGTCTCGACCGCCGACACGTCGAGCGCGAAATGGGCCCGCTCGTCGATGACCCCGAGAAAGACGAACTCGCCGCGCGTCAGCCGCTCGTCGACATCATCGAGCGCGCCGAATACCGCCAGCAGCCCCTCGACCGTGATCGAGGCGGCACGCGGCTCGCTGTCGGCGATTTCGATGACCAGGTTCTGGGTGCGCCAGACCGGGACGAAAACACTCGCCGGATCGAGGACGCGCTGGCGGATCCAGTCGGTGTCGCGGCGGCGCAACCCGGCGCGTTCGAAGCCGGGATGAGCGTAATAATTGGGGGCTCGCATCCCCGCCAGACTGGCACAGCGGGCAAGGCCGCGGCAAGCCGCGTCCCCTCGGCGATGGAGCCTCCCAGCGACGAGCCGCGCCGTCAAATCATGGCACCGCCCTGCAATTTTCACTTGACAAATTATGAAATTGCTGTTATATGATCATTCTTGACCAATCTGGATTGTTAAGGGTGAAAAGATATTCGATTTACCGCTCAGCGATATCGCATTGCGAGCACTGAGATGTTGCTTTTTTGTCGCTGTTATCCCGCTGTTCCGCCGCTGATATCTCGCTGTTTTTCCGCTGTTAATTCCGCTGTTATTGCCACGACAAGGCCCCAAAAGGCCATTGATCACAGAGAGTTAGAGGGAATGTCGAAAATCCGATCGCATCGGCAACAGCGGGAATGGCCGGAAACCCCGCTTCAGCGCCGCGCCGCGCCGCAACACGGGCCAGCATGCCACTTCAATATTCGGGCAGTTGGCGCTAAGATCGCGCCCTCACGGCCGGGCAATCGTAAAAGCGTCTCTTCCTAGGCGCGTGGGCCCTAGCTTTGCCGAACTGTGAAGGACATTCGCGCGATGCAAATCATTGCCACCGCCATTCCCGAGGTGAAAGAGATCAGGCCGGTTCGCCGGCTCGACCCGCGCGGCTTTTTTTCGGAGATCTTTCGCGAAGAGCTGCTGCGGCAACACGGCATCGATGTCCCGTTCGTGCAGGAAAACCATTCCCTGTCGGTCGATCGCGGTGTGGTGCGCGGCCTGCATTTCCAGACCCCGCCGGAGAGCCAGGCCAAGCTGGTGCGCGTCGCCGCCGGCTCGATCCTCGATGTCGCGGTCGATATCCGGCATGGCTCGCCGACTTACGGCCACCACGTCGCGATCGTCCTGAAGGGCTCCGAGGGCAATCAGCTGTTCGTCCCGGAAGGGTTTGCCCACGGGTTCTGCACCCTCGAGCCCAACACCGAGGTCGTCTACAAGGTCAACCGCTATTATTCGCCCGAGCATGATCGCGGGATGCTGTGGGACGATCCGGCCCTGGGCATCACCTGGCCGGTCGGCGAGGGCGAGGCCCTGCTGTCCGACAAGGACCGGCGGGCGCCGCGGCTCGCCGAGCTGCCGCATTATTTCCGTTATTAACAGGCTGAATTAGCAGGCTGGCTTTCGCATGAAGCTTCTCGTGCTGGGCGCGGGCGGCCAGGTCGGGCATGAGCTCAGCCGGCTTGCCTGGCCCGCGGATTACCGTGTCGCGGCTTTCGACCGCGCCGCAGTCGACATCACCCAAGGTGACGCGGTGGCCGCAGCCTTCGAGTGCGAGCGGCCCGACATCGTCATCAACGCCGCGGCCTATACCGCGGTCGACCGCGCCGAAACCGAGCCGGACGCGGCCTGGGCCGGCAATTGCACCGGACCCGGCCATCTCGCGGCGGCTTGCCATGCCACCGGCATTCCGCTGATCCACATCTCGACCGATTACGTGTTCGACGGCAGCAAACAGGGTCCCTACCGCGAGGACGACCCGGTCAACCCGCTCGGTGTCTACGGCCATAGCAAGGAAGCCGGCGACCGCGCCGTGCGGGAGGCCCTCCCCGAGCACGTCATCCTGCGCACCGCCTGGGTCTACAGCGCGCACGGCCACAATTTCGTCAAGACGATGCTGCGCGTCGCCGCCGAGCGGCCGGTGTTGCGCGTCGTCGCCGACCAGACCGGCTCGCCGACCAGCGCCGCCGACATCGCCGGCGCGATCGCCGTCATCGTGCGGCGCGTCGCGGCGGGCGACCGGCATTGGGGCACCTATCATTTCGCCGGCGGCGGCGCGGTGACCTGGCACGGCTTTGCCGAGGCGATCTTCGAATTGGCGGCGCCGTGGCGCGGCGCGCCGCCGAAGGTCGAGGCGATCACCACCGCCGACTACCCAACCCCGGCGCGGCGCCCGGCCAATTCGGTGCTGGGTTGCCGCCACATCGGCGATGCGTTCGGCATTGTGCCGCGGCCGTGGCGCGAAGCGCTCGCCGAGGTGATCGGCGAGTTGTATGCCGCTCCCCGCTCGGCCTGACAAACTTTTCATTGTCATTGCGAGGAGCGAAGCGACGAAGCAATCTCCCTGGAACAGGGCGTAGTCGGCGCGAGATTGCTTCGCTGCGCTCGCAATGACGGCCATTCGGAGGGAGAAACGCCATGGCTTATGTCGATCCCCGGCTGCGCGGCAAGCCCGCGCCCAGCGTCTCGATCGAGCAGATGGAAAAGGGCCACGTCGCGCGGCTCGCGGCGATGAAGGGCTCCGAACTTGCCTTTCTCGACCAGCGCGTCCCGGGCTACCAGCGCGAGATCATCAACATCATCGGCATGGGTGTCGTCGAGAACCTCGACGACCCGGATCTGAAGCCGAAGATCGCCGCGCCGGCGCACGGCTTCGCGGTGACCTATGTGCGCCACACGCCAAAAGGCCACGGCGCGGCGTTGCACCGCCACCCGACCGAAGAGGTGTTCATCGCCGCCAAGGGCCCATGGGAGGTGTTCTGGCTGGAGGGCGACACCGAGCGCAAGATCACATTGCAGCCGGGCGACATCGTCAATGTGCCGATCGGTGTCTATCGCGGCTTCCGCAACGCCGGCGACGACCCCGAGGCGACGCTGATCGCACTGGTCGGCGGCCCCGATCCGGGCAAGGTCGATTGGCACCCCAGCGTCCTCGAGGCGGCCCGCCGCACCGGCCTGTCGGTCGACGACGAGGGCCGGCTGATCGTCGCCGCAGCCGCCGAATAGGGGCGCCTAGCGAAAGACGGCTCCTCCCCCGCTTGCGGGGGAGGTGGCGAGCGAAGCGAGCCGGAGGGGGCAGAACTGACGCTCCATGCCCCTCCACCATGCTTCGCATGGTCCCCCTCCCCCGCTCTGCGGGGGAGGAATTCGCTGAGGCGTTAACCCATCGTCGAGTTGAAGGCGCCGCCGTCGAGCAGCAGGTTCTGGCCGACGATGAAGCCCGACGAGGCGGCGCACAGAAAGGCGCAGGCATCGCCGAACTCCTTCGGATCACCGACGCGCCCCGCCGGCGTCCTCTGGCCAGTCTTCGCCAGCTGTTCCTCGAAGCTGATGTTCTGCCGGCGCGCTTCGTATTCGATGCCGGAACGCAGCCGGTCGGTCAGGAACGGGCCGGGCAGGAGCCCGTTGATCGTCACATTGTACTTCGCGACCTGCCGCGCGATGCCGGCACAGAATGCCGTCAGCCCAGCGCGCGCGCCGTTCGACATGCCGAGATTGGGGATCGGCGACTTCACCGAGCCCGAGGTGATGTTGACGATGCGGCCGAATTTGCGCTCGCACATGCCGTCGACCGTCGCCTTGATCAGCATGATCGGGGTCAGCATGTTGGCGTTGACCGCCTTCTGCCAGTCCTCGACCGACCATTCACGGAAATCGCCGTGCGGCGGCCCGCCGCAATTATTGACGAGAATGTCGGGGTTCGGGCAGGCGGCGAGCGCCGCCTGCCGGCCGGCCTCGGTCGAGATGTCGCCGGCGACCGCGGTCACCTTGGCGCCGGTTTCCTTGCGGATTTCCTCTGCCGTTTGCTCCAGCGTCTCTTTCGTGCGCGCGGTGATGACGAGATCGACGCCGGCGCGGCCCAGCGCCGTCGCGCAAGCCCGTCCCAGCCCCTTGCTCGCGGCGCAGACGATCGCCTTGCGGCCGGCTATGCCAAGGTCCAGCATGTTTCCTCCTGTATCGGCTTGGGTAATTCCGTCTTCGGCCCGGCTTGTTATAGCCCAGATGGCGGACTGGGAAACGCCTCCGGCATGTTCGCGTGATTTCGCGGCAGCGACGTTTTTGCACAGCACGTGCGCTTGAATTGAGCTTTCCAACTGTGTTCCGCCGCTGGTAGGGTGCGAGCGATTATCAATTGCACTCGATCGCTCTGATGCTCCTGGTCCGTCCTTTCGCTCTGTTGCTGGCGCTGGGCACGGTGGTGGCTCCCGTCCTCGCCGATGATCCTCCCGTGACGATCGCGATCCGGGATCATCAATTCGTGCCGAGTGAGGTGCGGGTCCCGGCGAACACCAAGGTCGAGCTGATCATTCGCAACGAGCAGACCACGCCCGCCGAGTTCGAAAGCACCTCGCTGCATCGCGAAAAGGTCGTGCCGCCGGGCACCGCGGCCAGCGTTTTCGTCGGCCCGCTCAAACCCGGGCGTTACGAGTTTTTCGACGATTTCAACACCGCAACCCGCGGCGTCCTCGTGGCCCAGTAGGAGCGGCCGGTGCTGGCAACCGCGATCATCGTCTTTCGCGAGGTGCTCGAAGCGGCGCTGATCGTCGGCATCGTCATGGCGGCGAGCCAGGGTGTCCCGAACCGTGGCTTCTGGGTCGGCAGCGGGGTTGCCGGCGGCCTCTTCGGCGCGGTTGTCGTCGCCGGCTTCGCCGAGACTCTGGCGGCGGCGATGGAGGGTATCGGGCAGGAGGTCTTCAACGCCGGAATCCTGTTCGCCGCGGTCGCAATGCTCGGCTGGCACAACATCTGGATGCGGCGTCATGCCAGCGAGCTGGCCGCCGCCGCCAACCGCCTCGGCGCCGCCGTGCGGGCCGGTTCGCGGCCGCTATGGGCGCTCGCCTTCGCCGTCGGGCTGGCGGTTTTGCGCGAGGGCTCGGAGGTCGTGTTGTTTCTGTATGGCATCGCCGCCGCTGGCGACGGCGGAGCCGGAGCGATGGCGCTCGGCGGCTCGCTCGGACTGGCGGCCGGCGTCGCCGCCGGCGCCGGCATCTATTTTGGCCTCGTGCACATTCCGATGCGCCATCTCTTCGCGGTGACGAGCTGGCTCATTCTGCTGCTCGCCGCCGGCATGGCCTCGCAGGCAGCCGCATTTCTACTGCAGGCCGATCTGCTGCCGCCGCTCGGCCAGACCGTGTGGGACACCTCGTTTCTGCTCGCCGACCAGAGCCTGACCGGCCGCATCCTGCACGCGCTGGTCGGCTACACCGCGCAGCCGGCCGGCATCCAGCTGGTGTTCTACCTGGCAACCCTGCTGATCATCGGCAGCCTGATGCGGCTGGTCGGCGGAACGGCGCGAGCCGTTCGCCCGCAGGGCAGCCGCGCTTCTCACCCCGCAAGATTGCAGCCCGGCGAATAGCGGGGCCGCTCGTCTCCTCCTCCGCAACGTCGGCCAGGAGCTGCTTATGCGTATCATTCGCGCCACTGCCACCGCTGGCCGGATCGGCAGTGCCGTTATAGCCGCTCTCGTCATGATCAGCGGATGGGCCCCGCAAGCGAAGGCCGAGGATCTCAAGATCCGCAGCCCGATCATCGAAGCGCACGAGCTCGAGTTCGAGAACAATTTTGTGCTCGGGCGCAGCAAGACCTTCATCCACGAGCTTGAGTATGGCTTCACCGACTGGCTGAAGCTCGGAGTCGAGACCGAATTTGCCGCCGATCCCGGTCAGGGGTTGCATTATGACGCGACGGCGCTGGAAGGATTTCTGCAGCTGACCCCGCAGGGGAAATACTGGGCCGATCTCGGAATTTTCGTCGAGTACGAGCAGACCGGCCGCACTGGCGACCCACGCTCGCTGATAATCGGACCAATGGTGCAAAAGGAGGTGCAGCTGTCGGGGGTCAGCATGCTCAATACGGTGAACCTGTTTCTCACCAAGCAAATGGGGGCCAGCAGCGTCGGCCCGCCGGGTCTGTTTGTCGCCGCCCAGTCGCGGGTGCGCCTCGATCCGCATTTCGAGCCGGGGATCGAGTATTACGGCATCATCAGCCTCGGCGATCATGGCGACGAACCGCGGCATCGACTCGGGCCTGCATTCGCCGGGCGCGTCGGATTTCGCGAACTCGGGCTCGATGCTCCCGGGGGGATCAAGTATGACGCGGCTTACTTGCACGGCGTTGCAGGCGAGGTCGATCCGAACACGTTCCGGATCCGGATTGAGCTTGAATTTCCGCTATGACGACATTCGCCTCGGGCTTGCGTTCGGCCTAGCCCTGGCGATAGTGGGCCGCCGCCGCAGTGGCGAATTTGGAATGCGAGCTGAGCTGCGTTTGAGACGGGCTGCGAGTACTGTGAGATCGGCTTTAGCCGCCGCGCTATTGATCGCGGTGGCGCAGGCGGACGTCCCGCGCGCCTTGGCGGCCGACATCGTGGCGACGCCCGCGACGATCCGCGATTTCCTGATCCAGAACGTCTGTCTCGATCGGAGCGGCGCGGCGTTGGCCGGTGTGAGCCCGGCCGACGGCAACCCCGGTTGCGCCGACCAGCGCGATCTGCGGCCCGGCGAGCGGCTCCCGTACCACAAGCACGACCACCCCAATCAGGGCGATAGCGCGCTGCTGGGCTATCAGCGCCACGACTCGGTTCCGGTCGAGACCGCGCGCCTCGGTACAGTAGTCGAGCATTCCTTCGATTTCGGCGCCGGTGACGGCCGGCAGTTCGGCGTCTTCGATCAAGGCAGCGACGGCGGTGACATCGCCGTATTGTCGGCCGGCCGGGTGTCGTTCGCCGCGACCGAAGACGGCGGCGCCGGGTTTCAGCTGTTCGTCGGCGAATGCGCCGGCCCGGTCACGCCGGACGCCCTGACCCATTCATGGATCGTCTTCGAATTTCCCGCCGACCGCCCCGCCCCTCTTCAAGGCGAGACCATTGCACGGCTGAACGATCTAACCGCGGGGCATCAGGAAACCTGCCCGGAGCACTTCAACGCCGCGTTCACCAGCTGGCACGTCGCACCGTTTCGCTACCGCGCGGCGCCCGGCCAGGGCATGCCGATTACGCTGCCGACGCTAATCTCGGACCATTATGGCGGCGAGCGCCGCGACAACGCCGATCATGTCGAGCGCTTCTATTTCACCCGCGAGCTCGGCGGGACGCGCTGGGAGCGCTGGCAGAACATTAGCGGCAACCGCCAGTTCAGCGCCGCCAAGGTGGCGGAGGCCGCCAACACCTTCGCCGCGACCGGCCGGTGCAGCGCGGCTCCGGCGCCGGAGGGCGCAGCGATGGTATTGGTCGATTGCCGCGAGTGGACCCGGATCGTCCCGCCCTCGGACCCCGCCGGCGACCGGCCCGGGTTTTTCACAGAGAAATTGCGCTCGCGCCCCGCCAGCCCCGATTTCTTCGCGCCGCCCGGGCGCGGCAAGTAGTCGGCACCGCGTGTTGACGGTGGAGAAGCGTCGAAATTCCGGGTCTTTCTCCGGCATTTTAGCTATCGTCCCGGCGCCGGTCAGAAACAGGCCGGGGAGGCGCGCATGCGGTGGATTGTTAACCTCGCCAAACCGACGATGACCGGGATCCTGGTGGCCGCGCCGATCGGCAAC
>Ga0210400_10002509_pt1 | contig 16931 bp, 12 predicted proteins | sample IncBWH26MmetaG_FD_155456 | JGI IMG/M metagenome (GOLD analysis project Ga0210400, IMG submission 155456) | Forest soil microbial communities from Barre Woods Harvard Forest LTER site, Petersham, Massachusetts, United States - Inc-BW-H-26-M | ecosystem: Environmental > Terrestrial > Soil >... | reverse complement strand
CCATCGGACGACAAGACTGTGCCCGACCCGATCACAGGCTTGCTGCCGCGCAGCGGCGTTGTCGGACCAACCCTCACCTCGGAGCTCATGAGAATCCGCGCCCTCACCCGACCGGCATACAGGACAGCTCTCCTTCGCCTTGGGGCCCTGCCTGCCGCGGCCGCCACCGTACTGGGACTGGCGATCGTCCCCGTCGCCGGGGCTGGTGCCGACACCACCAGCCCCACAACCGGCGCGTCGACCAGCACCACGGCACCCGCTTCCTCCCCGAGCACGTCTGCTCCGACCTCGACCACCCCGACCTCGACCACCCCGACCACCTCGGCTCCGACTACGACCACGCCGACCTCGACCACCCCGACCACCTCGGCGCCGGCCGCCGCCCCGTCGGACTCGCCGTCGGCCAACACGGCGTTGACGGTGCCCTCGTATTGGACGGTGGCCTCCGATGGCGGGGTGTTCGCCTTCGGGGGCGCCCCCTTCTTCGGCTCCGAGGGCGGCAAGCACTTGAATGCCCCGATCGTGGGGATCAGCTCCACCAACGATCACGGGGGCTACTGGCTGGTGGCCTCGGACGGCGGCATCTTCTGCTTCGGGGACGCAAACTTCTACGGCTCCAAGGGCGGGATGCCCCTGAACCAGCCCATCGTGGGCATGACGCCCACGCCCGATGGAGGGGGCTACTGGCTGGTGGCCTCGGACGGCGGCATCTTCTCCTTCGGCGACGCAAACTTCTACGGCTCCAAGGGCGGGATGCCCCTGAACCAGCCCATCGTGGGCATGGCCGCTTCCACCGACGGCCACGGCTACTGGATGGCTGCCGCCGACGGCGGGATCTTCTCCTTTGGCGACGCCACCTTCTACGGGTCCATGGGTGGCTCCCACCTCAACGCGCCCATCGTGGGGATGACGGTCACCCCGGGCACCGGATACATGTTGGTGGCCTCCGACGGCGGGGTATTCGGGTTCGGCGCGGTGAACTACTTCGGCTCGGAGGGCGGGGCCCATCTCAACAAGCCGGTGGTGGGCATGGCCAGCACCCCGGGCGAGCACGGCTACTGGCTGGTGGCCTCGGACGGCGGCATCTTCAGCTTCGGCGATGCCGGGTTCTACGGCTCCATGGGCGGTCAGCATCTCAATGCCCCCATGGTGGGCATCACCCAGGCCATGGGCGACGGGACCTTCACCAAGCCGACGCCGACAACCATCCTCGCCTCGGGCTCCTATGGCTACGACGTGTCCATCTTCAACTGTGGCAACCTGCCCGGCGCCGGAGCGGTCAACGTCGTGCAGGTAACCGGTCGATCGTCCGGAGCCACCAATGCGTGCCTGGCCCAAGAAGCGAGCTGGGCGGGAGCAGGCCTGAACCTCTACATCTTCCTCACCTTCGGGGCGACCTCGGCGGCCAACATGCCCGGGTACTGCAACGGAAACGTCTACTACTGCTACGGCTACCAGGCCGGCCTGTTCGCGCTTCACCAGGCCCAGGCAACGGGCGTCCCCGTCAACGTGAACTGGTGGCTCGATGTCGAGTCGACGACGGGGACCAGCCTGCCCGCATGGTCCTCGAACACCCTCCAGAACGACTGGGTCATCCAGGGGGCCCACGATGGTCTGGCCGCCAACGGGGCGGCCAATGTCGGCGTCTACGCCAGCCCCGGCGGCGGTTGGCCCCAGATCGCCGGCAACTGGCCCATCAACTATCCCTACTGGATGGCCACCTGGACCAGCAGCGGTCCGAACAGCTGCGCCACCGTGGCCAGTTGGCAACAGAAAGAACCGGGCCTCCCCTCCGGTGGGGTACCCATGGTCCAATGGACCAACCGTGCGGCCACGGTGAACGGCCAAGACGCCGACGGCGATTACGTCTGCTGAGCTGTACCCACCCTCGAGCGCCCGGCCCCTGCTTTGCGTTGCTAGGCCCTGACCGGCTGGGTGCCGACCCTCCATGAGCCGGAAGGGCCCGCAGGCGCGCCGTCGAGCAGGTGGGCGGCATCGTTGTAACCGAGCAGCCGCCAACGGCCGTCGTCGATCTCCCACGAGGTCATCGAGGCGTGCTGGGTCCGCAGCTGCAACCGGGTCCCCTGGCGCCCTCCGGCCACCGGCAACAGGCCCAGGAGCGACGCCTCGATGACCCCGGCGTGGCAGGCCACCACCACCACCTGGCCCCGATGGCGGTCGGCGATCACGGCCAGCATGTCGGCGGCCCGGTTGACGAAGCCGGTCCAGCTCTCGCCTCCGGGGGCGATCACCTGGTCAGGGTCCTCGTCCCAGTCCAGCCGGCCGAACCGGTCGGCGAACTCGGCCCAGGTCAAGGCGTCGGCCTCGCCGGGATGGAGCTCGCACAGGCCACACTCGGAGATGATCGACAGCGCCGGCCCGCGGTCGCCGGCCAGCGCCGGGGCCAGGATCTCCGCCGACTGGATGGCTCGGGGCAGGACGCTGGCGTAGAGGACATCCGTCCCCACCAGCTCGCCGGTCACCGCCAACCGATCCCGCAGCCTCTCGACCTGCCCGATGCCCCGTTCGGTCAGCCCGGTACAGCCGGTGCGGCCACCACAGACCCCCGACACGTTGCATACCGCCTCACCGTGTCGGACCAGCACCAGGCGGGTGACGGGGTGGGTCGGGGACGTGGGGGTGGTCCGGATGCCCTCGGGCGGGGAGCTCGAGGTCAAGCCAGCTCGCCCACGAACCGCTCCAACTGCCGGAGCGTCCGGCATTCGACGACGTCGTCGCAATGGATGGCGTACTCACCCACGATGGAGTCGCCCGAGTCCCAATAGGCGCGAGGCTCCGGATTGAGCCAGTACACGTGGCGGGCCTTCTTCTGAATCTCCTTCACCACCCATGAGTGCGAGGCGTGGTAGTTGTTGCGGGCGTCGCCCAACAGGAGCACGCTGGACTTGGCGTTGATCTCCTCGCCCCAACGCTCCCAGAACACGGTGAGGGCGTGCCCGTAGTCGGAGTGGCCATCCACCCAGATGACGTCGGCCTCGGTGTTGATCCGGTGCACCGCCTCGGCCGGGTCGTCGGTCCCCTCGAAGAACCGCGTCACCTCGTCGATGCCGTCGATGAACACGAAGCTCCGCACCTTGGAGAACTGGCTGGCGATGGCGTGGACCAGGTGGAGGGTGAACCGGGCGAAGCTGGCCACCGAACCGGAGATGTCGGCGATGACCACGATCTCGGGCTTGGACGGCCGCGGGTACTTGAAGCGCGGGTCGACGGGGACCCCACCGGTGGACAGGGAATGACGCACCGTGCTGCGGAAGTCCAGTGGGCCCTTTCGGCCGTGGCGGCGCTTGCGGGTCAGTCGCACCGCCAACTTCCGGGACAGCGGCTGGAGCGCCCCTCGCAACGCCACCAGCTCGTCCCTGGTGGCGTGCATGAAGTCGATGTCCTCGGGAAGGGGCTTGCGCAGCGACTTGGCCAGGGCCTCGCTGCCCCGGTCGGCCACCAGCCGGCGGCGGATCTCGTTCTCGATCTCCTGGCGCAGCTTGTCGATACGGGTCTGGTACTCGTCGCGCACCAGCCGTTCCTCCAGACCGGTGAGCCCCGAGGATCCGCTGCCCTCGGCGTCGCCCTGACCCGGAGCAGCGGTGGCCCCGGTTCGGGCCTGGTCCATCAGACGCTGCATCACCCCGTCGAGATCCAGGTTCCGCAACGTCCGGTACAGGTAGTACGTGCCCCCCACCGGTCGTCCCGCTTCCATGCCGGCGAAACGGGCCACGGCGTGGCGGGCCACGGCGGTGATCATCGAGTCGTTGGAGCCGAGCAGCGCCTTGTACAACAGGTCGGCCAGCTCCTCGGGGGTCATGGCCTCCTGTCCGCTCCCACCGCCCCGGCCGCTGCCCTGGCGGCCGTTGTCGCCCGAGGTCTTGCCCCTGTCCTGGTTGGCCTTGCCCGCGCTGTTCTCGTCGATGGTGTACTCGGGGCCGCGCAACGAGAAGTAGACCTCGAAGGCGGTGTCGAAGGCGTGCCAGTGGGACGAGGACTTCACCAGGCTGGCGCCCAGGGCGTACTTCAGCGCCTCGCGGTCCTCCAAGGGCACGTGACGCATGGCCTCGGCCGCGTCGAGGTGCTCGGTCAGAGAGACCGGGATACCGGCGGCCCGCAGCTCGGAGACGAACCCCGAGAGCACATCGAGCATGCTTCAGTCCGCGATGTCGACCGAGGCCAGCTCTTTGGCGGCACGGTCGATATCGGCCCGGTACTTCAACAGGATGTGCAAGGTGTCCCGGGCCTGCTCGGCGTCGATCGACTCCACCCCCAGTACCACCAGGGTCCGGGCCCAGTCCAGGGTCTCGGAGACCGACGGGGACTTCTTGAGCTCCAAGGTCCGGATGGAGCGCACGATCCGGGCCACCTGGTCGGCCAGCTCGGCGCTGATCCCGGGCACCCGGGTCTGGATGATGGCCCGTTCCCGGTCGAGGTCGGGGTAGTCGATGTGGAGGTAGAGGCACCGGCGCTTCAGCGCCTCGGACAGTTCGCGGGTGTTGTTGGAGGTCAGGAAGACCAGGGGGATCTGGGTGGCCCGCACCGTGCCCAGCTCGGGGATGGAGACCTGGTACTCGGAGAGGATCTCGAGCAGGAGGGCCTCGGTCTCGAGCTCGACTCGGTCGACCTCGTCGACCAACAGCACCACCGGCTCAGGCGAACGGATGGCCTCGAGCAGGGGTCGGGCCAGGAGGAACTCCTCGGAGAAGATGTCCTCTTCGAGCTGTTGCCACGACTGGTCCGAGTCGGCCTGGATCCGCAAGAGCTGCTTTTTGTAGTTCCACTCGTAGAGGGCCTTGGACTCGTCCAGGCCCTCGTAGCACTGCAGGCGGATGAGCCGGCTCCCGGTCATCTTGGCCACCGACTTGGCCAGCTCGGTCTTCCCCGTGCCCGCCGGTCCTTCGACCAGGACCGGCTTGGCCAGGCGATCGGCCAGGTACACCACCCCGGCGATGCCCTCGTCGGCCAGGTAGTCGACGTCGGCCAGCCCGGCGCGCACGCCGGCGATCGAGTCGAACCGGGGCTCACCGGCGGTGGGAAACCCGGTGGCGTAATCGGTCGAATGGTCCGTGGTCACTGGCGTACCTGTCCTTGTCCGTGCACCACGTATTTGATGCTCGTGAGTTCCCGCAGGCCCATCGGCCCCCGGGCATGGAGTTTCTGCGTGGAGATGCCTATCTCGGCCCCCAGACCGAGCTCCTCACCGTCCACGAAGCGGGTCGACGCATTGACCAGCACGGCCGCGGCGTCGACTTCGGAGGTGAATCTATCCGCGGCGGCCAGGTCTTCGGTAATGATGGCCTCGGAGTGACCCGTCCCGAACCGGGCGATCCGGTCCATGGCCTCGTCGATGCCGCTGACCACGGCCACCGACAGCTTCGGGCCCAGGAACTCGGCGGCGTAGTCCTCGTCGGTGGCCAGGACCACCCCGCTGACCAGGGATCGCGTCGCCTCGTCCCCCACCAGCTCCACCCCGTCGAGGGCAGCGGCCACGCGGGGGAGGAAGGCCCCGGCCACGTCCCGATGGACGAGGAGCGATTCGGCTGCGTTGCACACCCCGGGCCGATGGGTCTTGGCGTTGACCACGATGGCCTCGGCCACGTCGAGATCGGCCCGGGCGTCCACGTAGACATGGCAGTTGCCGTCCCCGTCGATGACGTAGGGCACGGTGGCGTGCTCGAGGATGGAGGCGATGAGCGACGGTCCTCCCCGGGGGATCAGGCAGTCGATCACCCCGCGGAGGCGCATGAACTCGACGGCCGACTCCCGGCTGGTGTCGCCGACCAGGCCGATGGCATCCTCGGTCAGTCCGGCCTTGGCCAGCCCGGCCCGGAGCAGCGACACGATGGCCGTGTTTGACTCGATGGCCGCTGACGAGCCCCGCAGGAGCACGGCGTTGCCCGATTTCAGGCACAGCCCAGCGGCGTCGCTCGTCACGTTGGGCCGGTTCTCGTAGATGATGCCGATGACCCCGAGCGGCGCCCGCACCCTCGTCACCCGCAGCCCGTTGGGTCGGACCCAACCGTCGACCACCTCACCAACCGGGTCGGGCAGATCGGCCACCGAGCGCAGGCCGCGGGCCATGCCCAGGATCCGCTCGGGGGTGAGCCGCAGGCGGTCGAGGGCGGTGGCGTCCACCCCGGCCCCGGTGGCTCGGGCCGTGTCGGCCTCGTTGGCCTCGAGCAGCTCGCCGGCGCGCCGCTCGATGAGGTCGGCGGCGCAGCGCAGAGCCTCGTCCCGGACCGCCGACGACGCCCGGGACACGGCCCGAGACGCCTCCCGGGCGCGTTGGCCGAGCTGGGCCAGGGTGGCCGGGGGGTCGGGAGTCACGCCTCCAGCGTACCGTCGGTGTCCGTCGCCCTATCCCAGAACGACCAGGTCGTCCCGGTGGACGACCTCATGGGACAGGTTCTCGGGAAGCTCGGAGGTCTGTCGGCCGGCCCACGACCGGATCTGGGCCGAGGGGTGGCGGACCAGCCCCTTGGCGAACACCGACCCGTCGGGACCGATGATCTCCACCGCATCCTCGGGGCCGAAATTCCCCCGGGCCGACACCACGCCGGCGGGGAGCAACGACGTGCCCCGTTCGACCAGGGCGCGGCGGGCGCCCTCGTCCACCACCACCGTGCCCGACGCCCCGATGGCAAAGGCGATCCACAGCTTGCGGGCGGGCAGGCGTCGCTCCCGGGGTCGGAACCGGGTGCCGACCCCCGCCGATCCGGCGATGACCGAGGTGAGCACGCCCGGCCGGGAAGCGTCGGCGATCACCGCCTCCACCCCCGACCAGGTGGCGATCTTGGCCGCGGCCAGCTTGGAGGCCATGCCCCCGCTGCCGCTCTGGGATCCCGGCCCTCCGGCGATCAGCTCGAGCTCGTGGTCGATCTCCACCACCTCTTCGATGAGCGAGGCCTCGGCCGTGACCCGCGGGTCGCCGGTGAGCAGGCCCAGCGTGTCGGTCAGGAGCACCAGGAGGTCGGCGCCGACCAGGTGGGCGACCAGGGCGGCCAACCGGTCGTTGTCGCCGAAGCGGATCTCCTCGTCGGCCACGGCGTCGTTCTCGTTGACCACGGGGACGATGCCCAGATCGAGCAGGCGGCCCAGGGTCTGGCGGGCGTGGAGGTACTGGCTGCGATGGACGAAGTCCAGGGGGGCCAAGAGGACCTGACCGGCGATCAGCCCCAGGGTGGTGAAGTTGTCGCTCCACACCCGCATGAGCTGGTGCTGGCCGACGGCGGCCACCGCCTGCAGCGTGGCCGGATCCGAGGGCCGGGGGGCGTCCTCGGCCAGCGTTCGCCAACCGGCGGCGATGGCTCCCGAGGTGACCACGACCACGTGATTGCCCTCGCCCCGCACCCGGGCCACCTCGGCGGCCAGCTTGGCGATGGCGTCCTCGTCGATGGCGCCGTCACCGGTGGTCAGCGAGGACGAGCCGATCTTGACCACCACCGTCCGGGAGCCGTTCACGACCGTCGTTTCCTGCGACTCTGGGCATCGCCGGTGAACTCGGGCTGGTCCCGGTACCAGGTGAACGAGAGGCCCCCGATGTGCACCAGGTCGCCGTCCTTGGCCCCGGCCCGGGCCAGCAGTCGGTCGACACCCAGCCGCTTCAGCCGGTCCTGGATGTAGGCGGCCGCCTCATCGGTGGTGACGTCGTTCAAGGACACAGCCCGCTCGGCCCCCTTGCCGATCACGGTGAACACGCCGTCGTCGATCTTGTCCACGATGATGCCGCCGGGGAGGGGCCGATGGATGACGATGGTCCCGTCTCCAACCGGTACGGCGGCCCGGGCCTCGGTCACCAGACGGGACAGGGCACCGAGCAGGTCGGGGATGCCCTGGCCGGTCACGGCCGAGATCAATAGGTCGGGGGTGAGGGGCCCGGCCCCGTTGGCCCTCGTGTCGGCCGGGTCGGTCCCGGCACCGACCACGTCGGCCTTGGAGCCGACCACGAACCGGGGACGATCGAGCAGCTCGGGGCGGTAGCGACCGAGCTCGTCGAGGAGCACCCGGCCCTGTTCCTGAGGCGAGATGCCGGTCACCGGCTCCAGCTCGAGCAGCACCAGCAGGACCCGGGCCCGGGTGACGTGGCGGAGGAAGCGGTGGCCCAGGCCCTTGCCGTCGGCCGCCCCCTCCACCAGCCCGGGAATGTCGGCCACGGTGAAGTTGACGTCGTCGGCGGTGCGCACCACCCCCAGGTTCGGCTCCAGGGTGGTGAAGGGGTAGTCGGCGATCTTGGGCTTGGCCGCCGAGATGCGCGAGATGAGGGTCGACTTGCCCACATTGGGGAATCCGACCAGGGCCACGTCGGCCACCAGGGCCAGTTCCATGTCGTACCACTGCTCGTGGCCGTTCTCGCCCTGTTCGGCAAAGGCCGGGGCCCGGCGCCGGTTGCTCAGGAACGAGGCGTTCCCCCGGCCCCCCCGGCCCCCGGCGGCTGCCATCCAGCGGTCGCCCGGACCCACCAGGTCGGCCAGGACGGTCCCGTCGCTATCGGAGATCTTGGTCCCCACGGGCACGAGCACCTCGAGGTCGGTGCCCTGGGCCCCGTGCTTCTTCTTGCCCCCACCGTGACCACCGTTGCCCGCCCTCCGATGGGGGTGGTCCCGGAAGGCCAACAGCGAGGACTGGTTGGTGGTCGCCACCAGCCACACATCCCCGCCCCGGGCCCCGTCGCCCCCGTCGGGCCCCCCCTTGTCGACGTGTGCCTCCCGCCGGAACGAGACCGCGCCCGCTCCCCCGTCGCCGGCCTTCACGTGAATCTGTACCTCATCAACGAAGCCGGACATTCCGTCGATCCTACCGACAGGACCACGTCCTCCCTGCTGGCGACCGATTCCCGCCCCTCCGCCGGACGCGCCAGAAAGGGCCGGCCGGCCGGTTCAGACCTCTTCGAGCAGGTCCCGGCGCAGCTGGTCCATGGCCTCGACCACTCCCAGGCGCTCCTCGAGCGCCTGGTAGCTGCCGTGGTCGGCCCGCACCTGGCCGAGGAACTGCTCCATGGTCTCGGGGACGGCGTGGAGGATGGCCGGGGCGAACTGCTCCACGATGTCGGCCACGTCGGCGTGCTCGGCCTTCAGCCGGGCCAACAGCTCGTTCATGGCCGGTCCCGACAGGGCGTAGTCCTCGGCGATGACGGCATCGGGCACGCCCAGGAAGGCCAGGATGAGGGCCGACAGAACGCCGGTCCGGTCCTTGCCCGCGCTGCAGTGGAAGACAGCGGGAAGGGCGCCGGGAGCGGCGATGATCTCGATGGACTGCTTCAACACGGCTGTGCCACCCGACAGCATGTCGGCGTAGCGGGCAGCCACGAAGGAGGCCTCGGCCCACGACGGCAGTTCCTCGGGCGAGGGCAGGACGTCGGTCAGAGGCAGGCTGTAATAGTCCACCGGCAGGGCGTCGACCGGGAAGGACCCCCGTTCGGTGACCTCGTCGTAGGTGCGCAGATCGATGACCGTGGTCAGGCTCAGGTCCGAGAGCAGCGAGCGATCCTCGTCGCTCAAGCGGCTGAGCCCATCGGCCCGGAACAGACGGCGCCACCGGAGCCGACGGCCGTCAGCAGTGCGGTACCCGCCCAGGTCGCGGAAATTCACGCATCCGTGAATGGGAAGCTGACGGGACGGGCCACCGCCGGCCGGGTCGGCGACGGGGGTGTCGGCGCGCTCGCTCGCGGTCACGGGCGGCAGCTACCGGCGGATGAAGAGCTCGGTGGGCGTCGAGGTCAGTCGGCGGTGACGACGTCGACCAGTTTGCGCCCCTTGCGGTGCCCGAACTGGACGGTGCCATCGGCCAGGGCGAACAGGGTGTCGTCGCCCCCTCGGCCCACGTTGATGCCGGGGTGGAACTTGGTGCCCCGCTGGCGGACGATGATGGCGCCCGCCTGCACCGAGGTGCCGCCGAAGGTCTTCACGCCCAGGCGCTGGGCGTTCGAATCGCGTCCGTTTCGGGTGGAACCGCCACCTTTGGTCTTGGACATGGCTTCTGACTCCTTTGGCGCTCGGTCAGCTCGCCGGCGAGATCGCGGTGATCTCGATGGTCGAGTACCGCTGGCGGTGACCCCAACGCTTGGATTGGTTCGACTTGTTCTTGTAGGTGAAGCCGCGGATCTTCGGGCCCAGCTCCTCACCCACCACTTGGGCGGTGACCGACGTGCCGGCCAGGGCCTCCGGGGTGGCCAGGACGGTGTCGCCGTCGACCACCAGGATGGGGCGGAACGCCACCTCGGCCCCGGGGGCCTGTCCCAGCAATTCCACGCGGAGCTGCTGGCCCTCGGCCACCCGCTCCTGCTTTCCTCCGGTCTGGATCACGGCATACATAAGAGCGACACTCTACCAGCTGGCGACGGGACCAGCTGGCGACGAGGGGTCTGAGGGCGACCGGCTCAAAGCTCGGTCTCGTCGAAGATGATGCCGCGACCGGCACAGACCTCGCAGATGGTGGACATCGACTCGATGAGGCCCTCGGACACCCGCTTCCTGGTCATCTCGACCAGGCCCAGCTCCGAGATGTCGAACACCTGGGTCCGGGTCTTGTCCCGGGCCAGCGCCTGTCGCAGGGCGCTGCCCACCTTGTCCCGGTTCTCCCGGATCTCCATGTCGATGAAGTCGATGACGATGATGCCCCCGATGTCCCGCAGCCGGAGCTGGCGGGCCACCTCCTCGGCTGCCTCCAGGTTGTTGCGGTAGACCGTCTCTTCCAGGTTGGTCTTCCCCACGTTCTTGCCCGTGTTGACGTCGATCACCGTCAGCGCCTCGGTGCGGTCGATGACCAACGAGCCGCCTGAGGGCAGGAACACCTTGCGGTCCAAGGCCTTGTGCAGCTGTTCGTGGACGTGGAACCGCTCGAAGATGGGCAGGGGCTCCTCGGCCGGGTCGTAGTACTCGACCCGATCGGCCAGCTCGGGGTTCACCGCGCCCACGTAGTCGCGGACCTGCTCGTAGAGGGCCAGATCGTCGATGACCACGCCCCGGTACTCGCGGTTGAGCTCCTCTCGGATCACCCGCACGGCGATGTCGGGCTCCTGGTAGAGCAGGGCGGCCCCGGTGCCCTTGATGGCGTCGGCGGCGATGCCCTCCCACTCGGCCACGAGGCGCTCCACGTCGTGGCTCAGCTCCTCGGCGCTGGCCCCGGCCGCCGCGGTGCGGACGATGAGGCCGTGACCCTTGGGCCGCACGGCGTCGACGATCTTGCGCAGGCGCTTGCGTTCGCCGTCGTCGAGCCGCTTGGAGATGCCGTAGGCGGTGGAGTTGGGCACCAGCACCACGAAGCGACCGGGCAGCGAGACCTCCTGGGTCAGGCGCGCCCCCTTGGCCCCGATGGGGTTCTTGGTCACCTGGCACAGGATGGTCTGGCCGGGACGGAGCACGTCCTCGATGCGGGGCTGGCCCGAGGCACCCGACTCGACGTCGTCGGTGTCGTAGCGGACGTCGCCCCGGTAGAGGACGGCGTTCTTGGGCGTCCCGATGTCGATGAAGGCCGCCTCCATCCCCGGCAGCACGTTCTGTACGCGACCCCGGTAGATGTTCCCGTCGATCTGGGTGTCGTCGTCGGTGGCCCGGGACACATAGTGCTCCACCAGCGTGCGCCCCTCGAGCAGGGCGATCTGGGTCAGATGGGGCTGGACGTGCACGGCGATCATGTAGCGGCCGACGGCCTTGCCCCTGCGCTCGCGTCCCCCGCGCCGGTTCGACGGCTTGGCGCCGTCACCGGTCCCGTGGCTCGTGTCGGTCCCCCGGGGGGCCTGCGCCGCCTTGACGGCGGGAGCCCGCTTCGTCTCCGCCCCCACGGTGCCCGACCCGCTCCCGTGGCGGGCAGTATCGCTCCCGCCACCGTTGTTCCCCGCCCGTCGGCCGTTCCCGGCCCGGGTCCCTCCGCCGTTGCGGGGGGCCGGCTCCGGGGCCACCACCGGTGCCCCCGGGCGGGTGTCGCCGATCTTGGGCCGCGACACGGCCCCGGCCGGAACCGGTGGGCTGGGCCTGGGCGTCTCTCGGACCGGGTCGACCGGGGCCGCACTGCCTCCCCCGTCGGCCCGGGTCGGAGCATCGGCGGTGGCGGCGGTGACCTCCTCACCATCAGCGCCGGTGCTCTCAACCGGGGACGACTCGGTTCCCGAACCGGAGCCCGATCCTCCGGCACCGGTGCCGCTTCGGCCCCGGCCTCGGCCGCCCCGAGAGCCGCGCCGCCGTCGGTTCTGGCCCGTCCTCGGCGTTCCCGCCGGGTCCGAACTGTCGCTGTCTCCGCCTTCGCCGTCCGACGACGATGATGGGTCGCTCGACCTGGCTATCGGTGGGCTACTGGTGCCTTCACTGGGTCCCGTCGCACGGACGGCGTCGTTCTCGGTGGGCGCGGTCGAGGGCCCCGGCGACTCCGTCGGGGTCTCGACCGGCTGCCCGGTGGTTGCTTCTGACATCGAATTCCCTTCTCATACTGTTCACGATGCACGCCCACTGGCGTACACGGCGCGGTCGGGCTCCGACGGGTGGGCCCGAAGTGCAAGGGGCTCCCATCGGGCGCCGTCGCGCTCGATCCACTGTTGTGTCCTACAGGCCCGGTCGAGCACCGGCACGGTGCCGATCTCGTCCTGACCCACTCCGGTTCGATCTGTGCTGGTGCCGTCCCCACCCGGGGAACGGCCCACGGCGACCAGCCCGGCCACCAGTTCCCGGGGCCTGACCCCCCGCGGCTGGGTCACCAGCTCGGCGACCAGCTCCACGCTGGGCGGGGCGCTGGATTCCAGACCCCAGCCCTCCAGGACGTCCTGGTCCGTCCCATCGGGAACGGACAGGGCCAGGATCGACGGACGGAGATCGTCATCGGTCTCACGGCCCTTGCGCTCCCGGCGGATCGGGACCACCGATGCCTCCAGCAGCGCCGCGGTGCGCTCGGACAGGGCCTCCCTGGTCACCCCGGTGAAATGCATCACCCACGAGCACGAGGTCACCTGTTGCTGGAGCGAGCCGATCCTCAGGTCGACCACCGCCGACTCGTGCACGGTGATGCCCTCGGGGAGCAGGGGGGTGAGCTGGGACGGAAGGCCGTCCACGTCCACCGCGTCCGTCTCGGGCCGACCGGGATCGAGGGCGACGTCCAGATACTCGGCGATGGACTCCGCGCAGGTGGGGAGGGCCAGACCGAAGCTGAGCTGGGGGCGGGGCGAGAACCCCTCGGTGTAGGCCAACGGCAGGCGAGCCTTGCGCAGCGCCCGCTCCCACATCCGAGCCACGTCCCGTTGGCTGGTGAAGCGCACCTTGCCCACTTTCGAGAAGCGGAACCGAATGCGCACCTCAGCCTTTCCCTTCTCCCACCAAGACGGCGGGACTCCCGTCGGCATCAGAGGCCGAGGCGGCGCCGGCCGGCGCCGTAACCAGAAATCGTACCGGTACCTGACCCCCGGTGGAGAGATCCTGGCCTGTGCCCTGGCTTCCCCCTGCTGGTGGCACCGCTGATGCCACCACATGCTCGATCCCGAACCCGGTGCAGGCACCGCAGTCATAGCAGGGCGTCCAGCGGCAATCCTCCAGGCCGTGGGCGTCGAGGGCGTCGCGCCAGTCCTGCCACAGGAAGTCCCGGTGCAACCCGGCCGAGATGTGGTCCCAGGGCAGGGCCTCGTCCTCGAGCCGATGGCGGTACACCACCTGCTCGAGCGAGAGGCCGTGGGCGGCCAGGGCGTCGGTCCACAGCTGCAGGTCGAAGTGCTCGGTCCACTCCTGGAAGGTGCCGCCCGCCCGCCAGACGTCCTCGATGACCGCCCCGGTCCGGCGGTCGCCCCGGCTGGCGATCCCCTCCACCGCGGTGGCCTTGGGATCGTGCCAGCGAATGGTCAGCCCCCGGACCCGGCGGGCCGCCTCGCGGAGCAGGATGACCTTGCGGGTCAGCTCCTCCACCGTGTTCTGGCCGAACCACTGGAACGGGGTCTGGACCTTGGGCACGAACCCGCCCACCGAGGCGGTGACGGTCACGCTCTTGTGGTAGCGCTTGCCGATCTCCACGCACTGGCTGGCCAGCTTCACGATGCCCAGGGTGTCCTCGTCGGTCTCGGTGGGCAGACCGATGAGGAAGTAGAGCTTGACCCGACGCCAGCCCTGGCTGAAGGCGGCGTCCACCGCGGCGTAGAGATCCTCCTCCCGGATGAGCTTGTTGATGACCTGGCGCATCCGCCAGGTGCCGCCCTCGGGGGCGAAGGTCAGGCCGGTCCGGCGCACCCGCTGGATCTGGGCGGCGGTTCCCACCGTGAACGCGTCCACCCGCAGGCTGGGGAGGCTGACCGACACCTGACCGGAGCACGAGGGGTCGTCGATGATCGACGTCACCGTGTCCTCGATGCCCGAATAGTCGGCACTCGACAACGAGGTCAGGGCCACCTCGTCGTAACCGGTTCGATCCAGGCCCTGGCTGACCATGGTGCGGACCTGTTCGGCCGGGCGTTCGCGGACCGGCCGGGTGATCATCCCGGCCTGGCAGAACCGACAGCCCCGGGTGCACCCCCGGAACAGCTCGACGTTCAACCGGTCGTGCACCACTTCGATGAGGGGCACCAACTGCTGCTTGGGATAGGGCCACGCCCCCAGGTCCGAGATGGTCCGCTTCTCCACGCGCTCAGGCGTCTCGGCGAACCGGGGCACCGTCCCGACCAGGGCGGGCAGGCTCGACCCTGCCGCACCGTCGCCGGCGACACCGCCGGTCAGGGCCTGGTCACCCCGGTGGCTGCCGTCGGCGTACTCGGGTTGGTAGCACCACGGGACGTAGGCCCCCGGCACCTGGGACAGCGCCCGGAGCAGGGCCGGGCGGGTACCGGGCTGGGCATCGCCGCCCTCGACCGGGCCACCGGTCTTCCAGGCGGCCAGCACCTCGTTGAGCTCGCCGATCACCTCCTCGCCGTCGCCCAGCACGAAGCAGTCGACGAAATCGGCCAGCGGCTCGGGGTTGAAGGCACAGTGGCCGCCGGCCACCACCAACGGGTCCTCGGGCGACCGATCCGCACTCCGGACCGCCATCCCGGCCAGGTCGATGAGGTTGAGGACATTGGTGTAGGTCAACTCGGCCGAGAGGTTGAAGGCCAGGACGTCGAAGGCCCGGGCCGGCAGGTGGTTCTCCAGCGAGAAGAACGGGATGTCGTGGGTCCGCATCTGCGCTTCCATGTCCACCCACGGTGCGTACGATCGCTCGGCCACGGCGTCGGAACGCTCGTTGAGGATCTCGTAGAGGATCTGGAGCCCCTGGTTGGGCAGCCCGATCTCGTAGGTGTCGGGATAGACGAGGAGCCAAGCCACGCTGTCGTCGACATGCTCGGGTGACTGTGCGCCCAACTCACCACCGATATAGCGCGCCGGCTTGGTGACCTGGGACAAAAGCGGTTCGATCCGCGGCCAGAGGGACTCCATCTGGCCAACAGCTTAGGGCGAGTGGCGCGAGCCCTTTGCCTGGCGGGCCTGGGTGGTGGAGGTGGTGGCCCGATAGGCGGCACCCGTCCCCGTCGCCGTACCCGGCGCCGTGGTGGTAGTCGAACCCGGCGCCGTCGTGGTGGTGGCCGAGCCGGGATCGGTGCTCGGCGTGGTCGACCCCGGAGCGGTGGTGGTCGTGGTCGAGCCCGGCGCCGTCGTCGTGGTGGTGGCGGGCAGGGCCGCGGGGCCGGTGGCGTTGATGGCCGCGCTTGCCGGCGGCAGGGTGACCGGGGCCACCGGATGGGCCGCCAGGTAGTCGAAGATCTTCCGGACCACCGGGGCCGAGGCCTGAGCGCCGTATCCGCCCTCGTTGATCTCGCTGACCACCACGTACTGCGGGTTGGGATTGGGACCGAAGCCGACGAACCAGGAGGTGGGCTCCTGTGGGTTCCCATGGGCGTCGACTCCGATGCTGGCCGTTCCCGTCTTGCCGCCGAGGGTGAAGGCGGCCTGGTTCCAGCCTGAGAACACCTGCGAAGCGGTCCCGGTCGTGATGACGCCCTCGAACCCGGCGAGCATCGCCTGGTAGTTGGCCGGGGAAATGTCGACATGTCCTGTGACCTTGGGGGCGACGGTGGAGACGACCTTGCCGTCGGGGCTGACGACGCCGGCTGCCACCTCGGGGGCGTAGCGGGTGCCTCCGCTGGCGAAGGTCGAGTAGGCCACCGCCTCTTGCAGCGGGGTGATGACCGTGCCGCCCTGGCCGAAGGCCAGCTCCATGTTGTTGCCGGTGTACCAGACCGGAGTGTTCGGGAAGGCGTTGGGGTACTGGGCGTGAAGCTTCTGGTCCACGGTCAACGAGTCGACCCGCCCGATCGACTCGTTGGGGATGTCGATGCCGGTGGGCTGGCCGTAGCCGTACTGGGCCGCCGTGGTCTGGATGGGATCATGGCCGTACTGAGACCGTGCATCCCAGTACATGGCGCCAATGTTGTAGAAGAAGGTGTCGCTCGACGCGGTGATGGCCTGGGTGACGTTGATGTTCCCGGCCGGAGCGTCCCCGATATCGTCCTTCAGCGTGCACCCCGCCCCTCCCGAGCATCCCGGCGCCGTGAAGCTTCCGGTGTCGTCGAAGGTGTAGTTCGGGGTAATGAGGCCGGTCTGCAGGGCCGAGGTGGCCGTGGCCAGCTTGAAGGTAGAACCCGGGGCCAGCTGGGAGTTGATGGCCCAGTTGTTCAGGGATTGATCGGCCTGCAATGCGTTGTAGTTGGCGGTGGAGATCCCTCCAACCCACACGCTCGGGTTGTACGACGGGAACGAAGCCATGGCCAGGATGGCCCCGGTCTGGGGGTTCATGACCACCACCGATCCGTTGATGGCCGGGGGAAGAACGTTGTTGTCAGCGATGTCGGGAGTCTGGCGCACGGTGGCGATCTGGGAGGCCAGGGCATCGTCGGCCACCTGCTGGAGGCCCAGGTCGATGTTGGTGACCAGGTCATTGCCCGAGGTGGCCGGCACGGTCTTCAGGGTGCCCACCACCTGGCCCTGGGCGTC
>Ga0210400_10002508_pt1 | contig 16936 bp, 17 predicted proteins | sample IncBWH26MmetaG_FD_155456 | JGI IMG/M metagenome (GOLD analysis project Ga0210400, IMG submission 155456) | Forest soil microbial communities from Barre Woods Harvard Forest LTER site, Petersham, Massachusetts, United States - Inc-BW-H-26-M | ecosystem: Environmental > Terrestrial > Soil >... | reverse complement strand
TGTCTTCGAGGCTTCCAGCCTTGTCGTGAACATTGATCTTACGCATGATGCCGGCGTTGTTGATCAAAATGTTGAGCTCAGGAAATTGTTTGGTGACCTCTTCGTAAAGAGTGGCGATCGCTTTCGGATCGGAGACGTCGCTTCGAAAGGTATGAATTTTTGGAAAGGCCGCTTTCGCACGGTCCATCTTAGCTTGATCGCGGCCCGTGATGAGAATCGTGTTACCAAGCGCCGTGAGTTGCTTGGTGAGTTCGTAACCGATGCCACCGGCACCGCCGGTGATCAAAATCGTATTGCTCCTGAGTTTCATAATTAAATACCTTCTAAGTTATGTGAACATTTACAAATCGCACTCCACGTCGACGAGACTGCTCAGAACGTTGATGGGCGGTCCATCGAATAAACGCTGAGTAAGCTTCACTCAACTTTGTAAACGCGGCCGGTTTGCGCCCCCAAGATAGCGCGTTTGTAGGCTTGTCCAACTTTCCATCCTTCGACCGGAATCATGCCGGTGAAGAACTGGGCAAATTGAGATTCGGATTCTTTTAGCATCGTGGGACTCACCACATTGATACGCAGTCCCTTAGGAAGCTCAATTGCGGCAGCCCGAACAAAAGCTTCCAACGCGCCCGAGACGGTTGAAGCCGCGACGCCGGCGAGGATCGGTTCGTCATTGAGAATGCCCGAAACCAAAGTGAAGGATCCTTTTTCTTTGATGAACGGGATCGCCTCCTGAACCAGATTGATCTGACCCATGAGCTTGCTTCCCAACGAGAACTGCCACTTTTCAGCGGTGAATCCCGAAAGCGGAGCAAATGCGACTTGGCCTGCTGCAATGGCCACGGCATCAAACGAGCCGACGGCTTGATAAAGCTTCCTGACACTTTCTCGGTTCTCGATCTCGACTTGAAAATCGCCTGATTTGTGCCCGACCTTGACTATCTCATGGCCAGCACCCGCCAAGGCCTTTTGAACTAGTTCGCCGATCTTTCCGTTTGCGCCAATCAAAATAATCTTCATAAAAACTCCATTCTTGTCACGTAACCACTCACAAACGGCCCACCCAATCTTTAAGCCGCTTCGTTTCCATCGCCACCAGCCCCGGATCATCAGACCCGTGAGCCAGGACCGATACTCCCTGCAGTGAAGAAAGAAGTTGGGTAGCAAGCTTTCGTGAGGTGTCTTCTCGTCCAATCGCCCGAAATTGATCCTCTATCCACTCCAGCAGCTCCGTGAAGAGCGCCGTCGCCTTCTTCGCTAGAGGCCCGCCCTCCTTGTGCAGTTCGGAGCATAGAGTCCCGACGGGACACCCTCCGCGGGCGAGTAGATCCCGGTTTTCAAACGTATTCTCGATACAGGCCAGAAGGCGTTCTTTCGGGGAGCCCCTCTGGCCCCACTGTTCCTGCAGCGTCCGCAATTCCAATAAACGTTGCTCCACGATGGCCTCGCCGATCTCATCCTTCGTCTTGAAGTAGTAGTAAACGTTCCCCACCGGCACGTTGGCTGCTTCCGCGATATCGGCGAGACTCGTCGTCCTGAAGCCATGCCGGTACGCCAATTTCACGGCGGTCTGAATCAGCCGCGATCGCTTGTCCGTTTTCATCTTTGGCATTATTAGCTGTCAGTCAGTTAACTAACTTGACTGTATATCTGTTACCTCGTTTTGTCAATACCTGTGCCCCTACATAGAGCTCTCGATCGCTTCGAGTCCGCATCGATTCGAACCAAGCATACGATTTCGAGCATCACCGCCTCGCTTCAGCATTGTGCCGTATATCTTTCGGGCGTTTCGGCATTCATTCTGGTTCCGGCACGCTCTTCACCAGCCGCAAAGTCAAGCGGCATGTCTGATCAATCTGCACTTGCTTTGCAGTCCAAACAGAGCGTCCATGGAGGTGTGGTTAACAGCCCACAAAGAGGAGAGAACCTAAATGGACGCATCCGTAGTTGCCGAAATCGATGACCTACGCCAAATGACGGTCGGCGCATTGCGGACCAAATACCGCGAGGTGTTTGGAGAAGAATCCCGATCGTCGAACAAACAGTTTCTGTTTCGTCGGATCGCCTGGCGTCTGCAGGCGAGGGTCGAAGGGGATCTAAGCGAGCGCGCACGCCGGCGGGCGTTAGAGATCGCAGACGAGGCGGACCTTCGTATTCGCGCGCCCGATGGCTTTTTCGTGGAATCTGGTCCCAGTAGCGCTGCAAGGCCGCTTGATCGGGCGGGGGCAGGAAGGGACCGACGGCTTCCTGTTCCAGGCACCCTGCTCACACGCCAGTTTGAAAACCGCCGGATCGTCGTCAAGGTTTTGGAGGACGGCTTCGAATACCAATCCCAGCGGTATCGCTCGCTGAGCGCGATTGCCCGCGAAGTGACCGGCACTCGCTGGAATGGGCTACTCTTCTTTGGCTTGGCGGAGCGGCCATGATGGCCGACGCTCACAAGGTCCGGCGGACGGTACGCTGCGCCGTCTATACGAGGAAGTCGACCGAGGAAGGGCTCGACCAGGAATTCAATTCGCTGCAGGCACAGCGCGAGGCGGCCGAGGCGTACATCAAGAGTCAGCGCCACCTCGGTTGGACACTGCTCCCGCATCCCTACGACGATGGTGGCTTCACCGGTGGAAACATCGAGCGTCCCGCGTTGAAGCGTCTCCTCGAAGACATTGATGCTCATCGTGTGGATTGCGTCATGGTCTACAAAGTCGATCGACTGAGCCGGTCTTTACTCGACTTCGCCCGGCTGATGGATCGGTTCGATCAACGGTCCGTGAGTTTTGTTTCGGTGACCCAGCAATTCAATACGACAACCTCGCTGGGACGATTGACACTCAACATTCTTCTCTCCTTCGCGCAGTTTGAGCGCGAGATCATTGGCGAACGGACACGGGACAAGATGTCGGCGGCGCCGGAAGGGCAAGTGGGTCGGAGGAATTCCGGTGCTCGGCTACGACGTTGATCCGCGAGGGGGCCGCTTGATGGTCAATGAGGGAGAAGCGAAGCGGGTTCGCGAAATCTTCGGACTGTACGCGAAGCACCGGTCGCTCGCGACGATGCTCGCGGAGCTACAACGACGGAAGTGGACTACGAAATCGTGGACGACGAAACATGGAGCACGTCACGCGGGATCGGTGTTTGACAAGGCCGCGCTGCTGCGCCTGCTGACCAACGCGATCTACATTGGCAAGGTGGAACATAAGGGCACTATCTACGCGGGTGAGCAAGCAGCGATTGTCGAGCCGGGGCTATGGGATGAGATCAACACGGAATTGCGCGCGGCTCGACGTGGTCACAGTAAGGTGATCCGAACGAAGCAGAACACGCTTCTAAACGGACTGCTATTTTGCCATAGCTGCGATCAGCCGATGGTGCCGACGTACACGTCGAAGGGAGACCGCCGTTACCGATACTACGTGTGCCGCACGGCCAAGGGAAAAGCGGGGAACGCGTGTCCGACGAAGTCGGTTGCCGCTCGCATCATTGAGGATTCTGTGGTCACCCAGGTTCGATCTGCCCTGGGAATCGATGGGCCCGCGAGCAGATGCTAGTTTCTGATGCAGACTGGCTGACGTTCGACGAAGGCGATCCGAGCGGCCTCCTCCGGGCCGTCATCCAGCGGGTCACGTATCACGGCACAAGCGGCACCGTGGCGCTGGAACTCAATCACGAATGAAGATCGAATACGCATTACCTGGTTTCCGGACGCCAGGACCGAGAACCGGTATGATCCCGCCGGTGCCGGCTGAACGTGCTCGACCGCCTCGAGTCACGTGCCTGTTAGCGCCTGCTCACCGATTCGAAGCGCTGGTTCGAACGGGCGAGGTGAAGGACTACGCCGATCTTGCTCGGGTCGGCCGCGTGTCGCGAGCTCGCATGAGCCAGATTCTGAAACTGCTGACGCTGGCACCGTCGATCCAGGAGCACATTCTCTGGCTGCCGCCGCGAGCCGGGGGTAAAGAAAGCATTACGGAACGCGATCTGCGCAACATCGTCAGTGAGCCGCGCTGGGACCGCCAACGTACGCTCTTTGAGAAATTGCTTCGTCGCAAAGATTGACGCTTCATGATCCTCCCTCCTTGGCTGATTTCCGCCCAACAGAATTCCCTTGCATTCGTCGCCGCGCGGAGTGATGGATGTCATGACCGCGGCGATCGCCGCGAAAGGAGAAATACGAAATGACGACCCTGAAGTCCGAGCGCAAAGGCGCCACGACCGAGAAGGATGCAGGCAAGCCTGCCACAAAGGAGGCTCACCTGTCGCAACGGAGGGCTGCAGTTGCGCCGCTAAAGGCCAAGCCCACGCCAAAGCCCAGAGCGACCAAGAAGGCGGTGGACGGCCGCAAACCTTCTGCCACCCGTCCCGGCAGCAAGACAGAAAAGATCCTCGGCCTGCTGAAGCGGTCCGGGGGCGCGACGCTGAAGGAGATGATGAAGGCCTCCGGATGGCAACCGCATTCGGTTCGCGGTTTCTTGAGTGGCACACTCCGCAAGAAGCTGGGAATTGGCGTCAATTCCTTCAAACGCGCCGATAACGAACGCAGTTACCACGTCTCGTCTAAGTAACGTCCCACCCTACACCGGCGGTCACTGTGTGACAGCAACAACCACAACAGTCGTATCATCGAAATGCTCAGCGCCAGCCGACCACGAGGCAGCAGCTTGCATTAGTCTTTCGACCAGTTGCTCCGCACTCAGCGCTCCGGCGAGCCCTCGGCAACAATCAATCACACGCTCGTCACCGAACTCTTCTCCTGATGGCGTTTGTGCATCCGCGAGACCGTCAGTGAATATTACGATGTGGCTTCCAGCCTCTACCTGTAGTTCGGTGCTAGCGTAGCCTACTCTCCCGAACATTCCGATCGGGAAGCCACTCGTCTCCAGTCTTTCGATTTCGCCGGTGGGACGAATCAGAATTGGTGGTTCGTGGCCCGCATTGACATATTTCAACATGCGCGTCTGCGCGTCGTACTCCGCCCAAAAAAGCGTGGCGTAGCGATTGTTTCCAAAGCGACCGACAAAGGCTTCATTTAGCCTCTGAACGAACAGCGCTGGTGGCTGCGGCGAGCCATCAGGGGATGCTCCAACGTGGGCGTGTGCGACGGCCTGAAGGTTGGCCATCATAAGGGCGGCTGAAACTCCTTTCCCACTCACATCCGCACAGAGGACCCCAAGTTGTTTCTGGCCTAGATCGAAGAAGTCATATAGATCGCCACCCACCGTACGCGCCGGCAATGTGCGGCCGGCGACAGTGGCCCCACACACGACTGGCGCCTGACGAGGGAACAGGTACTCTTGAACGCGTTGCGCCACTCGAAGATCGCTCTCGAACTCAAGCCGGGTGACCTCTTGCTTCTGAAACCGTTCCAGTGAAGCAGCCATTTCATTGAAACTGCCAGTCAGTTCGCCAATTTGATCATTGCTGCGCAACGAAGTCCTCCACGCGAAGTTGCCTCCGGCGATTTGCTGTGCAGCGCCGCTCAGGTCATCGATTGCCATAGTAATGTCGCGGCTAAGCCGTACGCATATCCAAAGAGCCGACGCATCAATTAGCAAGACCACAAAGGAGATCGCTGCTAGGAGCCAGACCCAGTTGGCCAATTGGCTGCCGATAGTCGCGAGGTCCCTAAATGTACGGCCATAACTGGTTCGAACTTCGTAAGCCGTCCAGTGATCCATCGCGCCGGTTTCCCAGTTGCGAACGTTGAGGACAACCGACGCCGGTCGGAGTGATCCTGGTAGAAAATTCGCCTCAATCATTCCGAGGATCTTGTGGCTCAGCCCGCCTAAATAAAATCGCCTAGGAGAGACGACTATCACGTCGGAGTTTCCCCCCAATGACAAGCGTTTTGCCAGGTCGGATCCCAGTGGCATTCTGAAGATCGCCGCAACCTTACATGCGCCCTTTTCACGCGCCGCGATGTTGCGAATCTCGAGTTGTCCGTGGTCAACGACGACGCCAGTGAAACCGGTGTCCGGCAGCCAATTCGGGAGGTCCACATTAGTCAAGCCCTCGTCTGGCACGAGAGAGGGCGAGCCCTTGCGGAAATCCACGGCTAGAGAAATCCTCGCTTGGGGAAACGCGCCCTGAGCGTACCGTACCGGCGGTTTGAGGTCGCCCGAATTCACATTTTGGACGACGCAGGTGCCGGCGCTATCCAAAATGGCGGGCGCAATACTCCGGCTGGCTTCAACGAGTGTACTAATTTGCTTTTCGATGATATTCGTACTCTCCCGCCTGAGTACGACATTCAGAGTACCGACCGCAAGGCACGCGACCAAAAGTGTGGAACTCAACGTGAAAGTGATGATCGCCACCATTTTCCAACGGACGAGCCGCCATGCTCGCCGGAAAGCTCGGCGGGCTCGCGGCCAACTAAGGGGGCGCGCGGCGAGCGCGACGATGGCGCCACGGTTAGCGGCGCTGAGGGTGTCGTCGAAAGGTACCCTATCAGCATCACGAAAACTCAAGGCGTCTTCTCCGTTGGGGGCTTTGGCCATTTCGCCTGTCAGCTTTGGCAACGTACAATCGCCCGACGCCGGAGTCGGTTTGTCCGAAGGTTCCAGGGTAGCTGTTCTAAGATCGCTCAGATAGGATCTCCTGCGAGTTGAGTAAGCATTTGCAGTTCCCATAGGCGCCCTCCCTGCGGATTGAGTCTGTCGATCCGCTGGGCGGTTGGTCGCGTTAGCGCGCGAAGCCGCAGACATCGATCACGGCTTGGGCAAAGGCCTGGGGGGCTTCTTGAGGTAGATTGTGCCCGACGCCGCCGGTGATCAAACGGTAGGCATATTTGCCCGAGAATTTCTTGCGGTATGATGCGGCGTCGGCGTGCGGAGCCCCGTTGGAATCCCCTTCAAGGGTGATGGCGGGCACGGCGATGACTGGACCTTCGGCGAGCCGCTTTTCCAGATCGTCATAACGCGACTCGCCTTCGGCCAAGCCAATCCGCCAGCGGTAATTATGCATCACGATCGCCACATGATCCGGGTTGTCGAAGGAGGCGGCCGAGCGATTGAAGGTTGCGTCATCGAAGTTCCACTTCGGTGATGCGGTCTGCCAGATTAGCTTCGCAAAGTCGTGCCGGTATTCCTCGTAGCCGGCGCGTCCTCGTTCTGTGGCGAAATAGAATTGATACCACCATGCGAGCTCCGCCTTTGGCGGCAAAGGTTTTTTGTTGGATTCAGGCGTCCCGATCAGATAGCCGCTCACGGAGACAATCGCTTTGCAGCGTTCCGGCCAGAGGGCCGCCATGATACCGGCTGTCCGCGCTCCCCAATCAAACCCGGCGATGGTCGCCTTTTCGATCTTGAGAGCATCCATGAGATTGACGATGTCTAAAGCGACTGCCGATTGCTGGCCATTCCGGAGCGTCTCACTTGAAAGAAAGTGCGTCGTACCATAGCCACGCAGATACGGGACGATCACCCGGTAGCCAGCCGACGCCAACAAAGGGGTGACATCGACATAGCTATGTATGTCGTAGGGCCAGCCGTGCAGGAGGACGACCGCAGGACCATCGGCGGGGCCGGCTTCCGCGTATCCGACATTCAGAAGGCCGGCATCGATCTGCTTCAGTGGGCCAAACGACGTGTTCCTCCCGGGCTTGATCTGGGGCACCCTCCCTTCGCTCGATTGCGCTTTTACGGAGCCTATTGCGACAATCGCAGCGACAGCAAGAGCTATAGCTCCGTTGCGCAAACGGCGTTGGCGAACATGACTGGATTCTTCAGAACTCGTGATCGTGCTCATTGGTGAATCTCCTTCCTTGGATTGATTGTTAGACAGTGATTACGTTGGGCGCGACATCGCCGCGCCCGCGTATGCCTGAAGCGAAGTTGTTACATGCCGCGCTGGGCCGCGTCCGCGGCCTGTGCCAGGCCGGTCATATACGAGAAGAACGCATTCGACTGGCCGATGAATAGCCCCATGGCGGTGAGAAAATTGAGGGCGCCCATGGCCGCCCCGGCTGTCTTCGTCGGCCGGACCACGGAACATGCCGGCAGGCTGGCGCTGATGAATGGACAGGGTTCCGGCATAATCAGGTTGGTCTGAAACATCTGCCTCACACCTGCGCCGCTTGCTCCGGTATTGGGGTCAAGACCATTGTTGAGGTTGGGGAATGTCAGATTATTGGTTGGGTCGATGAGCGGCGGTGCGTTGCCGGCCTTTTCGTGCCAAGTTTGAAAGTGCATGCTCTCGATTGGTGCCATACTGATCACGATTTGAAGCACTTCGACGCTCGTGACTCTTTGAGCCAGCGCCAGCCGCAGGCTGCCGCCGCCTTGTTCGACGGTCGGCATATGAAACGCCGCAGTATTGGCAATCGCCTGAATGTGTTCCTCGGGGTGAAGGTCGGCGTCGGTCCTCGGAATGGCTGTGAACTGCCCCGTGTGCAGATCCGGAATTGCTTGCTCGAAGGGCATGGGATTGACGTCTGGATTGTTGGTGTTGCTGCGGTAGCGCGTCCACCAGCTCGTATCCAGCGTTAGCTGCATCAAGTTTGTTAGCCGCAACTTTCCGCTGGATCCCGTTGCGGTGCTGCCGGGCAGCGCCCGAAACGGTTCCAGGTCGGCGGTTGGGGCTCCCTTGGAGGCCAGGTACGCATTCAGAAAGTTTTGATGGCTGATCTCGTCGTCGGTGTTGTCGTGAATGTACTGCGGAAAATTCCGATCGATCTTTTTCAGGCAATGGGTATAGGCTCGATTCCCGCCGCCGCCCGAAACTTCGTCATCCGGAATTCCGGCAAGCTCGTTGTATTGCGTCCAAAAGTCGACCTCGAGGGCTTCGCCCGCGGCAAGGAACCGCAAGATGGCGGCATCTCCTGCCGTGAGGCTGCTGCTTGATTGCGCCAATGCCTTTGTTCCGTGCACCAGCAAGCCGGTCCCCACGGTTGCCCCAGCCGCTGTTAGTCCAGTCTTCAGAAAGCTGCGGCGATTTCCACTTCTAAACAGATTAGCTTTGTCGTTCATATTGATCCTCTTTCACAAACTGTCCAACTTGTGTTACTTCGTTACTTCTTCACTTCCAGAGGGAAATGCTCGAACATTTTGTGCACGTCCGAATTGAGTGTTTTGATGTTCTTGTCAGATTTGTCGGATAGCGTATCGCTTGCCGAGCCCCGCCAGATCAGTTTCTTGGTGCTGGTATCGAACAGGTCGACGATCAGCGTGCCCACCTTGTACGTCTCTTCAGTTGTCGTGGATGTCCCGAAGCCATCACCGAACCCTCCGCCCCAACGCCGCCAGCCCCAGCCGCCACCGAAGTTGTCGTAATAGGTGTTGAGAGTGCTGTGATCCTTTGCCATCTCCATTGCAATGATGGAAACGTCCCCGCCCGATTCCACCTCTGTCCAGCCTTTCGCTGCGAGTGCTGAACTGACGGCCGCTTTGATTCGATCGACCCAAAGCGCATTCTGCGTGTGGACGTTTTTCCATGAGTACGTCTTATAGCGGCCGAAATCCGCATTCCGATCGTAGTCGGTCTTTATCTCAGCCAGCGATGCAGTTGCACAAAGAATCGCGATTGCGATTGAAAACCAAATCCGCTGCCTTACGTTCATAACTGTCTCCTTTTCTGTTCCTGTTTTGCCAAATTAGCTAAAGCAACATGATTGAGTGCAAGCGGTACGCCAGTCTCGCCTCTCGTGTTATGCGATTGAACGGAGAGCGTTTGTGCGACTCGGGTCGTGTGGCGACCTGGAGTTCCCGGTTGAAAATGCCCAGCCGGTTCGTCACGTCAGACATCTTCTCGTCACACCTGCCGGTCCTCCGTTTCTCTTTGTACGGCGTAACCCGCGCCAAAGGCCGCTTCGCGGAGGTTGGCATGCCGGATGCACTGCCAGGAAGCGTCGAGGCCGATTTTACCCGTGGCCAAGGGTAACCGCGAAGGTCGAGCGGATGCACCGCGGCCGGAACGAGTGGTACTAGGAGAGCAACCATGACGCGAACCACGATTCACCGCATCGAGGCGGAGGGCGTCAAAGTGTTTTATCGGGAGGCCGGCCCGCCGGATGCCCCGATCGTGCTTTTGCTCCACGGCTTTCCCACATCGTCTTTTCAATACCGCGAACTAATCCCGCGTCTTGCCGACCGATATCGTGTCATCGCGCCCGATCTGCCTGGTTTCGGATTCACCGAAGTTGCCGAAGGCCGGCATTATCGGTATACCTTCGATGCCCTGGCGGGCACGATCCTGGCCTTTACAGATGCACTAGGCCTCAAGCGCTACGCACTCTACGTCTTTGACTACGGGGCGCCGACCGGCTTCCGCCTAGCGATGGCGCGGCCGGAGCGGGTCGCGGCCATCGTTTCGCAGAACGGCAACGCCTATGAAGAAGGTCTGGGGGATGCGTGGGCGCCCATCCGTCGTTACTGGGCGAATCCTTCCGCCGAAAATCGTGAGACTCTGCACCAGGCTCTCAACCCCAATGGACTTCGCTGGCAATATGTGGCGGGAGCGCCCGATCCCGATGCCATCGCGCCCGAGGGCTACACTCTGGATTCCTCGATGATTGCCAGGCCCGGGAACATGGACATCCAGTTGGACCTGTTTCTCGACTATGCCAACAACGTGAAGCTGTACCCCGCCTTCCAGGAATATTTCCGGAAGAGCCAGCCCCCGCTGCTCGCAATCTGGGGCAAGAACGACCCGTTCTTCCTTCCCGCCGGCGCGCAGGCCTTTGCGCGGGACAATCCCAACGCAACGGTCCGCCTGCTGGATGCGGGCCACTTTGCCTTGGAAACGCACGTCGATGAAATCGCCGCGGCAATGCGGCAATTCCTCGAGAAGAACCCGTCGCGAGCGTGACTGGAGGCCGTGCGGAACACGATGCCACCGCATGACAACCGACTACCCGACTTGAGTTGGATCTGATTAAAATCAAGGGGTACGCGGCAAGACGGCGACGGATACGACATGAAACCGGACGCGCCAATTCGCATTCTCAGCGTAGAGGATCACCCCGTGTTCCGACAGGGGCTCGCGACCATTATCGGCTCCCAGGCGGATATGGTGCTGGTGGCGAAGGCCGGTACCGCGACGGAGGCAATGAAGGAATTCCGGTTCCATCGGCCCGACGTCACTCTCATGGATCTTCGCCTGCCGGGCGCCAACGGCACAGACGCTCTGATCGCGATCCGCGGCGAGTTTCCTCAAGCGCGCGTGGTGGTTCTGACTACTTCCGACGGCGACGCAGAGATACAACGAGCGCTGCGTGCCGGCGCCGCCGGTTACGTTCTGAAAAGCAGCCCCCAAGAGGAGCTCCTGACGGTGATTCGATCCGTACATGCCGGCAAACGGTGTGTTCCGGCGGAGGTGGCAACGCGTCTCGCCGAACATTTGGGCGACGACGAACTCACCGCGCGCGAGTTGGACGTCCTGCGACTGATTCGCGATGGTTCGAAGAACAAGGAAATCGCCGCCCGGCTGGAGATCTCGGAAGCAACCGTGAATTTCCACATCAAGAATCTCGTCAACAAGCTGCAGGCGAACGATCGCACGCACGCGGTGATGATCGCAATCCGGCGCGGAATACTGGAAGTGTGAGGACGTAGCGCCGGCAAATGAGAACGGATGCCATGAGGGTGAGGATCGGCGGGCTGGCCACGGCCAGGCTCCCAGGACTGTCCCGCTGGCGACGGTTCGGGCTCATTTCGTTATTCTTCCTCACCTCAACGGCCACTTGGGCTCTCGATCCAAGCCGGCAAATCTCTCAGTACGTCCACAGCACCTGGACGATCAAGGAAGGATTCCTACCGGAAGTGCCGGAGTCGATCACCCAGACCCCCGACGGCTACTTGTGGATTGGAACGAATGGGGGGCTGTTCCGTTTCGATGGCGTGCGCTTTTCTCCGTGGAGCGAATCGAGCGGTGAACACCTATCCTCCGGCTTAATCCACCAACTGCTGACGGTCAAAGACGGAAGCTTGTGGATCGCCGACAACGCCACTTCCGCCCAACACCACCTCCACCACTGGTCCAAGGATCGCCTGGTCACCTACTACGAGGGATCGGCGTTCATATGGCCCATGGCCGAAGACGCCCAGGGAGCAATCTGGTACATGCAAGGCAGCACACGGGAACAGCCCGGTTTGTTCTGCCGGGTGTTCGATGACAAGACCCAGTGCTACGGAAAGCACGACGGAATTCCGATCAGTTCCGCCGAAGCGATCGTCGAAGACACGGAAGGTTTCTTTTGGCTGGGCGGATCGAACGAATTAATTCGTTGGAAGCCAGGGTCGGCGAAAATCTACCGGCCAGAAGGACTCAAGGCAAATTCCGGCTATGGAGTGACCTCGTTGGTCGCGGCGCCCGACGGCTCGGTTTACGCTGGATTCGGCCTGGCCGGAGCGGGTTTAGGACTCGAACGTATCGTGAACGGTCGATGGGAGCCGGTCAGGGTGCATGATTTCGACGGCAGCGCTTTGAAAGTCACGGTTTTGCGGCTGGACCGCGAGAACTCTCTCTGGGCCGGAACGCTGGATCAGGGAATCTACCGGATCCACGACGACAAAGTGGATCATTTCACGATGGCGGACGGTTTGACCGGGAATTCCGTGCTCTCGCTGTATGAGGACAACGAAGGCAATGTGTGGGTCGGAACTACAAGCGGTTTGGACAATTTCCGGGGCATTCCAGTAGCTAGCGTTTCGAGCCGTAACGGTCTGTGCACGGAGGAGCCGGATTCGGTTCTGGCAGCGCGAGACGGCACAATCTGGGTGGGCGGCGCGGAGGCGTTGTGCGCTCTTCGCGGCGGCCGCTTCTCCTCGATCGTGCCCCGAAACGGATTGCCGGGCCACCAGGTTTCTTCGCTGTTCGAGGATTCCGCGCGTCACTTATGGTTCGGCGTCGATAACGCGCTTTACCTCTACGAGAAGGGGAGGTTCAGCCCGATTGCAAGGCCGGACGGCTCTCCCCTGGGCATGGTCCAGGATCTCATTGAGGATACAGATCACAACCTTTGGGCGGAAACCTCCGGGCCGGTGCGAACCCTGTTCCGGATTCGAGACGGCAAAGTGCGGGAATCATTTCCGGCGCCGGCGGTGCCTCCGGCGCGCAGAATCGCCGCCGATCCCCGGGGCGGCATCTGGCTGGGTCTCATGACGGGAGACCTGGCCAGATATCGTCTGGGGCACCTCGACGTTCTTCACTACCCGCATACGACCTCTGAAGTGAGCTCACTCGGAGTGCGCACATTGACAGTCACCGCCGATGGCACGGTTTATGGAGCCACGGACTTCGGAGTGATCGCGTGGAAAAACGGAAGGCAGCAGGTCCTCAACATGCGGAGTGGTCTTCCGTGCAATGAGATGTTCGGTTTGGTCTTTGACCGGAAGGGTGACCTCTGGTTGTATGCGAAGTGTGGTTTGCTCGAGGTTCCGGGCGCGGACCTACAGTCGTGGTGGGAGAATCCGAATGCTGCCGTACATCCGGCGGCATTCACCGGTTTAGACGGCGCCTGGCCGCGCTCCGGCTATTTTCAAAACGCCGCGGTAGGGGCCGACGGAAAACTATGGTTTGTAAACTCGGTTGCCTTGCAAATGGTCGATCCGGATCACCTGTCCTCCAATCCCCGCCCGCCGCCGGTACATGTGGAACTGGTGACTGCCGATCAAAAGCACTATTCGCTGCGCGAGGACCTTCGTCTTCCTGCCCGCACGCGGGATCTTGAAATCGACTATACGGCGCTCAGCTTCGTCGTCCCGCAGCGCGTACGCTTCCGCTACAAACTGGAAGGCCGCGACGTGGACTGGCAGGATGGCGGAACGCGCCGTCAGGCGTTTTACACGGATCTTCGTCCCAGAAAATACCGGTTTCGCGTGATCGCGTGCAACAACGATGGTCTCTGGAATACAGAAGGCGCCACGCTCGAATTCAGCGTTGCCGCCGGCTGGTATCAGACCGTCTGGTTCTACCTGGCCGCCGCGGGGGCGGTTTCGGCGCTGCTGTTCGCGGTGTATCGCGTGCGCATTCGTCAGGTTGCCGCTTCCCTGAACGCCCGTTTCGACGAACGTCTGGAAGAGCGGACCCGGATCGCCCGCGATCTACACGACACACTGCTCCAGACGATTCAAGGAAGCAAGCTGGTCGCCGACGATGCGTTGAAGCACAATTCCGATGCTGCTCGAATGCATAACGCGATGGAACAAATGTCGGAATGGCTCGGACACGCGATTGCGGAAGGACGGGCGGCGCTGAGTTCCCTTCGCAGCTCAACCGTGGAACGAAACGACTTGGCTGAAGCGCTCCGGCGCGCAGGTGAAGAATGCCAGTTCCAACACCCCATCGAGTTTTTTCTTTCGGTCGAAGGCGAGAACAGCGAGATGCATCCAATTGTGCGCGATGAGGTGTACCGGATCGGGTATGAGGCCATACGAAACGCCTGTGCCCATTCCGGGGGCAGCCGGGTGGATGTAGGACTCAGCTATCTCGACGACCTTGTCCTGCGCGTTTCCGACAACGGCAAAGGGATCAACACAGATTTGGCCGAAAAAGGAAAGGGCGACCATTTCGGCTTGACGGGGATGTACGAGCGCGCCGCCCGGTTGGACGCCCGTCTCACGATTTCAGGTTCTTCAGGCGCGGGCACGGAGGTGCAGCTTGTAGTTCCAGGCCGCATTGCCTTCCACCAGGCAGACTCCGGGAATCGCCCGCAATTCCGTCGAATTCGGCGCGTCCTCCCACGATAGTTTTCCACCTCTAGAAAAATATAGGGCGAGCGTTCCTCCTTGTGGTGTTTCGCGGTTCTCCGTTTCAGCCTACGATTAGTTATCGATTCTGCCACGTGGGCAAACGCCGCGGGCCGAGCAGAAATCTCAAGCCGATGGACATTGGAGCAACTTATGGCTGCTAACGCAATAACCTGCATCGCCTTGGAATTCACATCCAAGAGCGAAACAATCGGATCCAGCCGCGCCTTCCGGTACGTCAGCAATCTTGTGCAAATGGTGGCCGAGACCGATTCCGCCGTTCTGATCCACGGTGAAACCGGCACGGGCAAGGAACTCGTCGCCAAGGCCATCCACGAGCAGAGCTTGCGCCGGCGCGGACCGTATGTACGGGTCAATTGCGCTGCGATACCAGCCGGCCTCCTCGAAAGCGAGCTATTCGGCCATGAACGCGGCGCCTTCACAGGCGCGCTGACCCAGACATGCGGCCGGTTTCAACTGGCCCACACCGGAACGTTGTTTCTCGACGAGATTGGCGATTTGCCGCTCGAACTGCAACCCAAGCTCCTGCGAGTCCTCCAGGAACGGGAGTTCGAGAGGCTCGGCAGCACACGCACTACTCGCGTCGACGTTCGGATCGTCGCGGCCACCAATCAAGACTTGCCGCAAATGGTGCGCGAACGCCGATTCCGCGCCGATCTCTTCTACCGCCTGAACGTATTCCCGATCGATCTTCCGCCGCTACGCTCGCGTACGGAGGACATCCCGCTGCTGGTGGATCACTTTATTCGCAAGCTTGCCCTCCGCATGAATCGGGAGGTTTGGGAAGTGCCGAAGGAAGTGATGGAAATCCTCCAGCAGCATTACGATTGGCCAGGCAACATCCGGGAGTTACAGAATGTCATTGAGCGCGCGGTGATTATGTCCCCCGGAATGGAGTTGCTGCTTCCACCGATCGAACTCAAGAGTCTCATTACAAGGGATTCGCCACAAGCACCCCGCACGCTGGTCGAGGCGGAGCGTGCACACATTCTGGAAGCGCTGCGGCAGGTCAACTGGGTTGTGGCGGGGCGCAACGGCGCGGCGTCCCGCCTCGGTGTGGCGCGGACGACTTTGGTATATCGGATGAGGAAGCTCGGAATCAACCCGGAGAAAATCCGGGAAATCGATATTCCAGCTTCCGGGAACTCCGTGTCTGGCGGGAGCACATGGATAGGCGGTCCGAACTGCGTCATGCCGTTCTGGGACTCTAGTCTCGCCCGGCCTCGATCAATTTCGCCGCGAGGCCTCCAGGATTTGTAAAGATCACTTCGTGGCTCCCAGGCATCTGAACGAGCCGGAAGAGGCCAAGGCGGCTCGACATGCGCGGATGCCATCCCCATTCGGCGCCTTGCGGCAAAGCGTTATCCTCCGTGCCGTTCAGATAACTCTTCGGAATCTGTGTTGCGTAGAATCGCTCGAGGTCTAGTTTGTCGCAGTGCGGCTGGTACGGCTCAGGAGACAGGCTGTCATACGATGATCTGGCAAGCGCTTCGTCAGCATCGTTGATGAAGGCCTCCCGCCAGATCGGATAGGGCAGCATGAGCGTACCGTCGGACGAAGCTGCGGCGAGTTCGTCGAACAGAGTGCGATAGTGCGGAGGCACTTCGTCGAGGAGACAATTCCCGGGCCGGGGTACGAAAGCATTCCAGAAAACTAAACGCCGGATGCGATCGGGAATTTCTTCTGCCAGTCGGGCGGCGAGCGTGCCGGCGTAGGAATGGCCGACCAGCACGATATCGTGGAGATTCCGCTGTATGATCTGGTTCACCAGGTCGTCGACTTGCTGTACATGGTTCACCCGTTTCTCTACACCTTCCCCATGGCCGAGGACCGTAGGCGCGAAAGCCTGATGGCCCGCTTGGCGCAAATGTCCGACGACCGGGGTCCAATGCGCGCCCGTATGCCACGAGCCGTGTATCAAGACAAAATTCACCATCGATAGTTCTCCCTTTGGATCCGTATAATTTTATTTCGCTGTAAGAACGGCGTTCCTTTGGACTGCCTGTTCAATCCGGTCGGCAGCCACTTCCAATCGCCGCGAATGGGGCGAGTACGTGCGTCAGAGTAAGCGGCTACAAGCGGCTACTTCGCCTCTGACCCGTGACTCGCGACCTGCTTCCATGCGCTGCCCATCTTGACGAAAGTGTCCGTGGCGATGATGGAGTGCGCGCGATGTTCACCCCTAATCAGAATGTCATAGGTGTCCTTGTAGGTTGCCACAGCCGTATTGCCGT
>Ga0210400_10002507_pt1 | contig 16936 bp, 12 predicted proteins | sample IncBWH26MmetaG_FD_155456 | JGI IMG/M metagenome (GOLD analysis project Ga0210400, IMG submission 155456) | Forest soil microbial communities from Barre Woods Harvard Forest LTER site, Petersham, Massachusetts, United States - Inc-BW-H-26-M | ecosystem: Environmental > Terrestrial > Soil >... | reverse complement strand
ACAATCCAAAGAACGGCACCGTGAACAGCGCAGCATCCCCTTTCTCGACGCGCTCTTTCAAGACCTGCGATTTGCTCTCCGAGGCTTGCGGAATCGCCCGGGTTTCGCGCTGGTTGCGATTCTCACTCTTTCCTTGGGGATTGGGTCAACCACGGCAGTCTTCAGCGTGGTCGACCGCATTCTCTTTCGGAGCCTTCCCTATCCTCATGACGAAGAGCTGGTCAGCTTTGGTGATAGAGCGCCCTTCGAAGCGAATGAGTTCGTGCTCGGCCCGGATTACGTGGATTGGAAGAAAGGGCAGACTCCGTTTTTGTCGGTAACCTCCTTGGTCCCCGGCGGGGCGGATTGTGACCTTACCGAAAAGAACCCGGTGCGATTGAAGTGCGCGCTCGTTGAATCGACATTCTTGCCGACGTTCGAAATTCAGCCATTCCTCGGCCGGAATTTCACCAGCGAGGAAGACCGACCGCACGCGCCACGCGTCGCGCTTGTTTCCTACGGACTGTGGCGTTCGCGCTTCGCTAGCGATCGCAATCTTCCCGGCCGCACGATTTCACTCGACGGAAAACCCACTGTCGTTGTCGGTGTTCTTCCCCCACAATTCGAAATGCCCAACCTCGGCCACGACGACCTTCTTGTTCCAGCGGCACTCAGTGGCTCCACCGATCGCAATGCCCGGCAAGTGATCTTGCGCGCCTTTGCGCGGCTCAAGCCAGGCATCACCATCAAGCAAGCCGCGGCCGCGATGGAGCCGCTCTACCAGCAGTCCCTCAACTACGTTCCGCCCCAGTTCCGCAAAGAGGTTTCCTTCCGGGTGCGCTCTCTCCGCGACCGGCAGATACAAGACGCCCGCCTAGCCTCCTGGGTCCTTCTGGGAGCGGTTCTAGCGGTGCTGCTCGTCGCGTGTACCAATGTCGCAAACCTGCTCCTCGCGCGTGCTACCAGCCGCGCGCGCGAGTTAGCGGTCCGCACTGCTCTTGGTGCTACGCGGGGACGCCTGATTCGCCAGGCACTCACCGAAAGCTTGCTCCTCGGAGTCCTGGGAGGCCTCGCGGGCTGCTGGTTCGCGCAATTCTTGCTTCGTCTGTTTGTGTCCATCGCGCCTGAAGGTATTCCGCGTCTGGAACAAGCCGCGATCGACGTTCGCGTGTTGCTGTTTGCGCTAGGCGTCTCGCTCCTAGCAGGCGTTCTTTTCGGACTAGCTTCCGCGCTGCGCCGTCCAGTGCCTGAATTGCTCACCGGAAAAGAGAATCGCGCGACGTCGCGCGGCATGCTTCGACAACTATTGGTCACGGTGCAGATTGCCGTCTCGCTGATTCTTCTCGCCGGTGCTGGTCTGCTGCTGCGCAGCCTTTGGAAGCTCGAAACCGTGGCACTTGGTATGGACGCGAAAAGTGCCATCACCGCAGGAATCGATCTCACCGAATATCGCTATCCCGACTCCGCGAAGCAGCTTGCCTTCTTCGATCAGGTCGAAGCCCGGCTGAAACAAATGCCGGGAGTCGCCTCGCTGGCCTTGAGCGACTCGCTGCCCCCTTCCGGCGGTATGCAAGCTACCTTTCTATCGGCTATCGAAATTCTCGGGCACACGAAGTTTAGTGCGGGCACCGGCGGAATGATTGGCTATCGTTACGTCACCCCCGCCTATTTTGCTGCGCTTGGAGTACCAATCGTGCGCGGGCGCGGCTTTCGCGAAGAGGACCGCTTGCCTGCGGAAAAACCTGTGATCCTCAGCGAAGCACTTGCGAATAAGCTCTTTTCCAACGGAGAAGATCCCATTGGAAAATCTTTTCGCTTTGGTTTACAGAACGATTGGCGCACCATCGTCGGCATTGCCGGAGACGTAAAGAACAACGGGCTCGCCGCCCCCGCGGACCCCGAGTTTTACATTCCCTGGAAAAATGAGTCGGCGGGTTACTTCCGCTCTGGGCATTTGATTGTCCAGTGTGCGATTAATCCGGAAGCCATTGCGAAGTGGATTCGAACGGAAACTGCGGCCATCGATCCGACAGTTCCCGTGACGATCGAGGGCATGAAGACGCGAGTCGGAAAGCTGGCGGAGCGGCCTCGATTCACGGCCGTTTTGCTGTCTTTGTTCGCGGCCCTGGGCGTGCTACTTGCGGGCATCGGTATCTACGGTGTTGTCGGATTCCTGGTCGCGCAGCAAACCCGGGAAATCGGCATTCGAATCGCGCTCGGCGCAACCCCCGCGAGCGTTCTGAGGATGGTTCTTTCGAACATGGTGCGCTGGACGGCTACTGGGGCGGCGCTCGGTCTTCTGGGAGCCTGGCTCTGCTCGCGTCTCCTGGAGTCGCTGCTTTTCGAAGTTCGCGCTCACGACCCGTTGCTTCTCGGTGCAGCACTACTCGTTCTACTCGCGGTGGCGTTCCTTGCTGCCTGGATTCCCGCGCGCCGAGCCATGCGCGTTGACCCCATGGTTGCTCTTCGCTATGACTAGAGCGGCAAAGAAACTCTCGTTAGTTTCTGTGGTCCTTGCCGGTCACGCGGCGTGCTAAAATTCCCCGCGAAATGAGCCGACTCTGCTCTTCCCGTTTCGAGCGAGCGGCGCGCAAACTGGGCTGGATGCGCATCGCCGGGATTGATGAGGCCGGACGCGGCGCGCTGTTTGGTCCAGTCGTTGCCGCTGCGGTGATTCTCAATCCCAAGCGGCGCATTGTCGGCCTGGACGATTCGAAAAAGCTCACTTCCGAACGCCGGGCGGAGCTCGCGCCACGCATCCGCGAACACGCTCTAGCATGGGCACTCGCCGAAGTCGACGCGCAGCGCATCGACGCCTGGAATATTTACCAAGCCTCGCGCCAGGCGATGACCGCCGCCCTGCAGCTCCTGGCAATTCCGCCCGATTACCTGCTCATTGACGCGATGCAACTCGACGTCTTGATCGAGCAGAAATCCTTGATCAAGGGCGATGCGCGCAGCATCTCCATCGCGGCAGCCTCGATCCTCGCTAAAACGCATCGGGACAGGCGAATGGAAGAGTGGGACGCCATCTATCCGCAATACGGCCTGGCGCGCCACAAGGGTTACGGCACGCCCGACCATCTCGAAGCCTTACGCCAGCATGGCCCATCGCCGCTCCACCGCCATTCCTTCGCTCCGGTACGACAGTCTGCCTGCTGGGCTGCCAGTGCTACCCAGGCGCAACTTCCTCTCGAGGTTTAGCTGTCGGTCTTGGCTCCCAGTCTGTGATGGACAGGGCTGACCAGTTCTTTGGCTCCTTTCCGTTTCCACGATCACGTCCCGCACGCACTGTTGAATCTGACTTGCTAGCCGGATTGGATCGCCGCGCCGGTATCGCCATCTCGCCATCCCCTCGCACCATCAGCCCATCGCTGGCGCGGAATCGGAGAATGGGGATGGAAAAAGAGTTCCTTCGTTTGTTCGCCTTGTGTTCGCCATGAATCTCCTGGAGCAAAGGGGATAACTGCCTGCTCACAAGCAGTTCGGCGTACATTGACTTGCCTTTTTCCCCCCTGATAGCGTAACCAAGTAGCGTTACGAGCTGTTCCGCTACCGCGGCAATTCGAGGAGAAACTGTGGGGCAGACTCCGAGGGGAGATTTGTCTTTATTCGCGCATGGCCTATAACAAGAGCAAGAATGTTGAAGCCGCACAAAAACTGCTGAACCAGGGCAAAGTCGCCCAGGCCATAGCCGAATACCAGAATATTCTGAAGTACGAACCTCGCGACCAGGTCACGCTAATGACCATCGGCGAGCTGTACATCCGCCAGGGCGAGACGTTTCAGGCCATCGACTACTTCGAGCGCCTTGCGCAGATTTTCGTAGGCGACGGTTTCCTGACCAAGGCGATCGCGGTCTACAAGCGCATCGCCAAGCTCGCTCCCGAAGAGATTCGCCCCCTCGAAAAGCTTGCCGACCTCTACGTTCAACAAGGGGTGATGAGCGAGGCCCGGCCCCTTTTCCTCCAATTGGCGGAGATTCACCTCAAGAACAATCGCCAGCCGGAAGCCGTCAGCCTCTTGAAGAAACTTCTGCAGGCGGAACCGGACAATCTCCGCATCCAAATCCGTCTAGCCGATTGGTACCAAGCCATGGGCCAGACCCGGGAGGCCATTGAAGCATACGTCTCCGCATCGCAACGTGCCTTGGCACGCGGTGACCATGGAGAAAGTGAGAAGCTCGCGGACAAAGCGATCAAGCTCGAGCCCAACAATCTGGCCGCGGTGATCATCAAAGCGCGTTCCTATTCTTTACAGGGCAATCTCGCCAAGTCCGCGCAGCTCCTGGAACAGGTGGCCGATCTCGAGAAAGGTGGCGAGCAGACCGAACTCCTCCTCGATCTCTATCTCAAGAATTCCGATTGGGACCAAGCCACCGCGCTTGCGCATCGCGTATTTGAAGCAGACCAGAAAAATTTTGGTCCGATGCAAAAGGTCGTCGAGTCGCTGCTGCAGTCCGGCAATGGCGAAAAAGCCATGGGAATCCTGGAGAAGTCGCGGCTTTCCATGATCGATGCCGGGGAGCACGAGGTTGTCGGGAAATTACTCAACGAGCTTGCGGCCAGCATGCCTGGCAGTATCGAGCCGCTGGAATGGCTCGTGGAATTGTACGGCCGCACCAGCGATTCCTTCCATTTGCCCGATGCGCTGGCGCATCTAGGTGACGCTTTGGTAGCCCATCGCCAGTGGGAACGAGCCAAGAAGACCTTCGAAATGCTGGTGGACCGCGAACCTGAAAGTGATGCGGCAAAGCACAAACTCAACGGCGTGCTCCGTAATATGGGGCTCGTGGCGCCGGAAGAAGCGGAGGAGCTTCCCAAGGAGCACTTACAGGCGGATATTCCGAAACCGTCCGCACCCAAACTGCGCCCCGACGAGGGAGAATTCGCTCCTGAAGTGCAAGCCAAGCCGGCAGCAGCGTCTGTCGAGCCGGCGGTCGACGAAGAGACACAAAAATTCATAGCCCAGTCGCTCACCGACGTCGATTTGTTTGCCAGCTACGGCCTCACGCAGAAAGCCATTGGTTTGCTGGAAGCTATCCTGCGCCGCGCACCGCGCCACACACCGACGCTCGAAAAACTGCTCGACTTCGTCCTGGGCGCGGGCGATGACCGGCGCACTGCCGAACTTGCCGCGCAGTTGCAACAGATTCATAGTGAAACAGGCGACAAGCGCAGTTCTGAACGATTTGGGGAATTGCGCCGCCGCTTCCAACGTGCTGCCGGTTTGACGGACGAGGAATTGGCGAGTGCCGTTCCTGCGGCACGACCCGCATCGACTGAAGCTGCTGGATCAGGATCGACGGATGTTTCGATACCCGAGATTGCCGCTGAGCCCGCCACGGCCGCTCCCCTGGAAAGAGCGCGTCCCGAGCCCGTCGAAGTGAACTCCGCTCCCTTGCAGGCGGGCGTGCAGGAAGTAGATTTGTCCGACGAATGGGACACCCTTCTCGAAGAGTCGCGCCACAGCGAGGCGACGGTTGAGGCTCCCATCCCAGTGCAAGGCAAGCCCACGTCTGGAACCACGCATCGCCAGGAGCCGGGGGCGGTAGAAGAGTTTCAGATTTCCGAGGAACCTGCGATCGTCCCGCCGGATGATGTGCCCGCCTCGGTCGGGTTCGATGTCACCGGTGACGCTCCCGCGATTCCCCTCGAGCCGGAAGCCATGGCCGAAAAATCGGCGGATACACGCCCGGCGGCCAAGCCTAAGGTACCCGCGGCTAAGGCTCCACAGAAACCTCCCCAGACGGGTGAGCCCGAATTTGAGCTGGAGCAGGAGTACGAGCTCGTACTGGATGCGGAGCCCTTAGTCCCCGCGTATGACCAGAAGCCGCCGGAGACACCCATCGCCCCACCCAAGCCGGAGCCGGTCACCCAAAACGCCTCTCCCACGCCGCCCTCGGGTAGCGGTTTTGCTTCCGATCAATTCCTTGCCGACCTTGCCAACGAAATTGATCAGCTCGGCCTTGACGAACTCGCCCCAGGATTTTCGGGAGCGATGCCCAATGCCCAGCCGGCGTCCGTCGCGAAGCCAGAAGCAGCGCCACCGCAGTCTGGCGAGTCCGGCCCGCTAAAGGAAGTGTTCGACGAGTTCCGCGCCGAACTCGGTGAGATGGGCGCGGAGGACGAGGACCTCGAAACACATTATAACTTGGGTATCGCGTTTCGTGAGATGGGGCTCCTCGAGGAGGCCATCAGCGAGTTCCAAAAAGTTGCCAAAGCCAACGAGCGCGGGCGCGCTTTCCGCTACACCATGCAATGCTGCACGCTTCTCGGGCTGGCCTTCATGGAAAAGGGCCAGCCGGCCATCGCCGCGATCTGGTACGAGCGTGCTCTGCAGGTCCCCGGCAATGATCCGGAAAGTACGCTCGCCTTGCGGTATGATTTGGGCGTGGCTCAGGAATCGGCGGGCGAGCCTGAAGCGGCGCTGAAAAGTTTCTCCCAGGTCTACGCGATGAACATCGACTATCGCGGCGTGGCCGAACGCATTGCTGCGCTTCAGAAGCCCATCCGTCGATCCTGAGTCTTTCCTGGCAGGACGGGATTCCGCTCATCCATGAACCGGGTTTATCGCGCACTATTGGTCGTTCTTGCGTTCGAGATGGGCGCGATGCTCCTCTATCTGCCGTGGTCCGGCTATTGGGAGCAAAACTATTTTCTCAGTCACTATCCTTCGCTCATGCGCGTCGTGCTTCATCCGTCGTTTCGCGGCGTGGTGAGCGGCGTCGGGGTTTTGGATATCCTCCTGGCAATCGGCTGGATCGGTTCGCGCCCGGGGCCTGATCGTGTCCCGCCTCAATAACTCATCTTGGGGCTTCCGCCTTTGCTACGTGACGGACCGAAGCGGCTTTTCCGGAGTCGAAGCTCGGGAGGCCCAGGAAACCCTCTTGTTGAGGATGGAAACCGCCGCGGCCGCGGGAGTCGATTGGGTTCAGATTCGGGAGAAAGATCTTTCGGGGAGAGACTGCGGCTTGCTCACGCGCGAAGCTTTGCAACGGGCCGCAAAATCGCCTGCCAGCAACGCTTCTCCAACACGCATTCTGGTGAATGATCGGCTAGATGTTGCGCTCTCCGAGGGTGCCGGCGGCGTGCACCTCGGCGAGAATAGCCTGCCTCTGCCCGAGGCGAAGCGACTCGTGAAGGCCCAAGCCCTAAGCCGGGATTTCTTGATTGGCGTTTCCTGTCACTCTTTGGATGCTGCGAGATCGGCAGCGAGTGGCGGTGCGGATTATCTTTTTTTTGGCCCTATCTTCTCCACGCCATCGAAAGCCGCATTCGGTGCTCCGCAGGGGCTTGAGCGGTTCGCGGAAGTCTGCCGCGCGGTCTCTATCCCCGTGCTGGCCATTGGCGGGATTACGTTGGCGAACGCCTCCGCGTGTCTCGCAGCTGGTGCGTCGGGGATCGCAGCAATTCGCCTTTTTCAGGACGCGCGGGACATGTCCTCTCTTGTCCAGTCCCTGCGAAAGCTGAAACGCTGATCAGCGCTCCATAAGCCGGCGAAGCAGCCGTATCTGTCCAGCATGATAAATATCGTGAAACGCCACGCCGTAGAGTTGAGGCAATAGTTTTGCGGCCCGCGCGGTGCGCAATACTTTCGCCACCGTAACATGCAAGGCCCGGTGTTCTCGCTCCAGCAACTTCTTGTCGGCGCTCCAGGCGGCCTCATGCAACTTGCCTTTTTCGGGCCTTGCGAAGAAATTGCTTCCTTTGAGCACGAACGAGCCACGCTTCCCGCCTTCGATTCTTCGCCGCACGGCATACTTCCAGTACGCCGCATGGAGCGTCACTTCCCAGATGTTGTGGCGGCCCGGTCCGGGACGCCACGCGGCTTGCTTCGCGGTTATTCCCTTGATGGACTGCTTGAGATTCGGTCCATGCCAGGTTTTTTTCTCGTAAGCTTCATCGAGCAGCGCGAGCACGAGCTTTGCGGAATCCATGGGCCTCCTCATGTGGCGTCAGTGAGAGAAAGAATCCCGCAAAGGATGGCGCGCCCGCTCTATCGTGTCAACGCCCGGCTCTCTTGCTTTGATATCCTCCGCTCCGTGAACGGAGGGGATTCCTACGGCTTTAACGGTCTTATATTCCCACCCCAAAAGGACGGGGCTTTACGACCCGACGGGTAACTTCCAGGCGACAAGTGCTTTGCAAAAGATATCGGACTAAGTTAGTCTGATTTCATTGTTGCAATTCATTTGCAAGGAGTTTCCGTGGTTTCCTTTTGCCAGTTCGTTTTGCTTGGCTTTTTCTCCTTTTTCTTATTCTGGGTTTTCTCTCCGCCCCCTGCCCTTGCCCAGGAGAGACCTTACTTTGTCGCCTATGATCACTATCTCGAAGAACCCGGCAACCTTGAGATCGAGTATTTCTCGACGTATGGCACCCAGCGAAGCGGCAACAACTTCCACGCCTTCTGGACCGAGTTCGAATACGGCGCAACTGCCTGGTGGACCACGGAGTTCTACTTGGACGGCCAGACTACTTTCCACGACAGCACGTTGTTCACGGGCTTCCGCTGGGAGAATCGCTTCCGTCTTCTGAAGCGCGAACACTTCATCAATCCCGTCCTTTATGTTGAGTATGAAAACAAGAACGGCGCCGACAAGATCCTCAAAGAAGGCGAAGGTCACGACTTGGAATCGGACTTCCTCGTTTCGAATGCGGAAGCTCGTAAGGAGCACATCCATGAAGCGGAGCTAAAGCTCATCCTCTCCAGCACATTCAAGGGCTGGAACTTCACGGAAAACACCCTCGCCGCCAAGAATCTTTCGAATTCACCTTGGGAATTCGGCTATGCCCTCGGTGCCAGCCGTCCGCTCGCTCTTAAGGCCTCCGCGAAGCGCTGCACTTTCTGCCCGCAAAACTTCATTGGCGGAGTCGAAATGTACGGCGGCCTCGGCGACCGGCACAATTTTGGCCTTCACGATACTTCACATTACCTTGCGCCCGTTCTCGCCTGGAACTTACCCTCCGGCTGGACGTTGCGGATTTCGCCCGGCTTTGGTCTGAACGACAACAGCCATCGATTCCTCATGCGCTGGGGCGTCTCGCGGGAAATAACCGGCTTCGGTTCGATGGTCAGTCGGCTCTTTGGAGGCCAAAGGTGAAAGCCGTTTCGGCCGCGCTCGCCGTTTCCACTTCATTTCTTGCGGTGTCTGTTGTGCTCGCGCAGAGCCGGAGTTCCGGCAAACCACCCGGCGGCGCAGCGCCCAAATACGATCCGGCCATCTACGCGGAGCTGCAAAAGGCCCCCGAAAAGGCCCGGAACCGCACAAATCCGCTGCAAAACGATCCGGACGCCGTTGCTGCCGGCGCCATTCTTTTCGAACAGCACTGCGCGGAATGCCACGGCAACTCCGCCGAAGGCTCGCGCAAAGCCCCGAGTCTCCAGGTTCCAGAAGTCCAAACCGCTACGCCTGGAACTCTTTTCTGGCTTTTGACTAACGGAGTCGTTCGAAAGAAGATGCCGGTTTGGTCGAAGCTCCCGGAACCCCAGCGCTGGCAGCTGGTGCGGTACATCAAATCGCTTGGCGGGCCGGCTACCCCGGGGGATTCCCCCGTTCCTAAACCTTGATCGAAGGATCCTAGTTCGCAGCCTTGGCCGCATCGTTCAGAATCATCGCCAGACGCACGCCGGCTTCCGCAAGGGCCGTTTCCGCGGCCTTGGCGGCATTGCTTTGATATGTCTCTCCGACGGCTAGATGCTTGTCGAACATTCGCTTTCCCATGTGATTGTTGTCGGCGCAGCTTTTCAGTTTCATGGGCGGTTCAATGCCGATTTTTTCCGGGAAGGCATCGTAGACCGCGGTCTCCGCTCGCTCGTGGCTCTCCCAGGCCCATTTGTCCACGTAGATGCCCGCAGCTTCCCAGGAGGCACTTTCCGCATGGAACTTCTCGTCCAGCTCGTCGGCGTACCGGAGTGGGTTGGAAATCTCCATGTCGCGTTCCACAATCTCCGTGTCCCAGATCTGATGAAGGTTGGGTGAATAATCTTCACGCTCGGGATGGAGAGCGTTGGGGAGCGGTTCGTGGCGAAAATATTTCACCGCCGTACAATTTCCGCCGTTGTCGGCGTTGGTGATGGCATGCAGCGGCTGGTGCATATCGCCGACAAAATGGATGAGGTAGCGAATCGCTTCGGCGCGCTTAAGAGGATCGGCGGACTTGTCTTTCAGGATGCCGCGCTGCTCTTCGATCGCGCGGGTGACGCATCCATCAGTGCCACAGAATTCGTCCAACTCCCCCTTGTGCTTCCCCCGCGGAATATCGATGTAATGCCAGGGTCCGTTCTGGCGCTCGTTGCGTACATCGTCCGGCCATGTCGAGGCATCCACCATCAGGTCCGTCGTGGCATTCCCGCACCAGCGTCGCAGCTTCGGATCCATCGGATTGTCGCCAAGCAGCTTCAAAACCATTTGCCGCGCTTCGGGGGTCAAATGCTTCTCCGCAATCAAGGCCACCGTCTGGTGACCCTTGCAACCCCACGCTTGGGCTGACGGCGTCCCGAGCGAGCCCATCAGCATCCACACGGCAAGCCAAGGAGCAAGCGTTCGAACCTTGGCAAGTTTCCAGCAGTCACCAGTCACGAGTCACCTTTAACTTTTTCAAGCGCTGAGCCAGCGCCCGATCGGTTTCCACGATTCGGTGTGATCGCAAATCACGCGCAGGGCCGCGGTGATGGGAATGGCCAAAACCAATCCCATGCCTCCCCATACCCAGCCCCAGAAGAGCAGTGCAATGGTGATCGCTACGGCATTCAAGCGTACACGGCGGCCCACTAGTTGTGGCGCCACAAGATTGATAGCCAAAACGTGGATGGTGGTCAGCGTCACGGCAATCAACATGAACTGCCCGAGCGTTTTCCACTTCGCCAGAGCAATGACAAAGGCCGGCAGCCATGCCATCACTGCCCCGATGTACGGCACCATGTTCAGGAGTCCTGACGCAATTCCCGTAAGGATGGGATATTCCATCCCGATTATCCAGAAAAACAGGCTGCTCGCTGCGATTACCACCAGCGTCACGATGGTCATTCCCGCGAGGTAATCGCGCAGGACATCGCGCAAGTCTTCCAGCGTTTCTTTCACTTGCGTCCGCCGCGAAGCGGGAAAGAGTTGCAACGTCCCGTGCCAAACCTGGCGCTTCTCCGCCAGCATGAAAAAAACCAGGAAGGGCAAGAACGTAATTTCCAGAAACAGCGCGTACAGAGAGCCGGCGCCGCGGAAGATCAGCGTGCGCACGATGCTGGGTTCCGTCCGCACCGTCGCCGCGGGTGACGCGCCTTGCTCCGGCGCAATCTGCGAAACCTGCCCCTCGATTCCCCTGATCTTGCCTTCCACGGCGCCGGCAGCCTGCTGCAGAACACTGCTGTATTTCGGCCAGTTCTCAGCGAAATCCGCGGTGCGCGTCCAGAGCCCGTAACCGACCGCGGCCAGCACCGAGATCAAGATCAGCACCATGACCATTGCGCCCAGCGTTCGAGGCAGCCCTAATCCTTCCAGGAACTCCACCGCTGGATCCAGAAAGTAGGCCAGCAAAATCGAAAGCAGCAGCGTGATCACCACGCCCGCGGCGTAATAGAAGAACAGCAGAATGATGGCCGCCGCGATCACGCGCATGCTGAAGTTTGAACTGGTAAAGCGAACGACCGATGGTGGCGTTTGCGTGGCGGACACGAGCGGCTCCGTGGCTCCACGTTAACACACTCTCGCAGACCATTTAGGGCATCGTGTGCAGCTGTTTCGAAGCAGCGTATTTGGAGATTTGTTTGATTGGTTTTTCGATTGGTTCCAGTTATGCAACCGGCATAAGCGGGAGCGAACCGTAAAGTCACCGTTTTTGCGTGTGTTAAGCTTTGCTGAGGTCACCCACGTGGAAGTTGGCCTCAGCGACCTGGATCACACTCTGGAGAAACAGGCTTCTTCACATGGCAAAAGAGTTTTTTGGAACCGACGGGATTCGCGGCATCCCGGGCACGCCGCCGCTGGACGACGCCACTCTTTACGCCACCGGACGCGCTCTCGCCGCGTATCTCAATCGCGAACATGGCGCAGCCCATGTCCTCATCGGCATGGACACCCGCGAATCCGGCCCGCACATCGCTTCATTGCTTGCCGCGGGTCTCGCGCGGGCTGGCGCCACGGTTGCATTCGCCGGCGTAATCACCACTCCCGGCGTGGCTTGTCTTGTTCGCCAGAACGATTTTCAAGCCGGCGTGGTTATCTCCGCCTCCCACAATCCTTTTCAGGACAACGGCGTGAAGTTGTTTTCACACGCCGGTGTGAAATTCCCTGACGCCGTCGAAGAAGAGCTGGAATCCGGGATATTGAGGCACCGGGGCGAAGCCGCGCCAAAGAATCTGCCGCCGCTGGCTGCCGATGAATCCCTCGATGCTGAATATCTCGCCTTTCTCCGGAAGCGGTTCATTCCCGGCGCGAAGCTCACCGGTTTCCGGATCGTTCTCGACTGCGCGAATGGCGCAGCCTTCAAGCTCGGCCCAGAGCTGTTCCGGTCGCTCGGCGCTGACGTTGTCGCCATGGGCGTTTCACCCGACGGCCGCAACATCAACGCCGGCTGCGGTTCGCTGCACCTGGAGGGCTTGCAGAAGCGCGTCGTCGCTGAAAAAGCGCGTCTCGGTGTGGCTTTTGACGGTGACGCCGACCGCGCCTTGTTCGCTTGCGAAACGGGAAAAATCGTGAATGGAGACGGCGTTCTTCTTGCCGCCGCGCGTTTCCTCAAATCTCAGAACAAGCTCACAGGCAACCGCGTCGTCGCTACCTCCATGTCCAACCTCGGGCTGGAGCGCGTTCTTGCCCGCGAAAATATCGCGCTGGCACGCGCCGCGGTTGGCGATCGCTATGTTCTCGAAGAAATGCTTCGCAGCGGCAACGTGCTCGGAGGCGAACAGTCCGGCCACATCATTTTTCTCGACGACAGCCCTGCCGGTGACGGACTGCTCACGGCCTCAAAAATTGCCTCGCTGGTTTCCCTGCACGGCAAAATCGAATCGCTCGTCGAAGGCCTCAAGGATTATCCGCAAGTCATCGTCAACGTGAAGGTGCGCTCAAAGCCGCCTCTTGAAACGCTCCCGGAAGTCTCCCGCGCCTTGGCCGAAGCCCAATCCGCACTTGGCGATAATGGCCGGATCGTCCTTCGCTACTCCGGCACCGAGCAACTCGCCCGCGTCATGGTCGAAGCCGAACACGAAGCCGACGTCCAGCGCTTCAGCCAATCCCTCGCCAACGCCCTCCGCTCCGCGATCGGCGCTTGATCTCCTCCTCTCTGCGAAGCCGCTGCGTTCTCAGCGTCTCTGCGTTATCTTTTTCCGGCCGCCTCCATTTTGTTCACTGAAAGTCCTGCAAGAAATCGCGGCTTCCCCGTTCTAACCGTGACGTAACAGGAGGCATTGCCATGGTTGACCGTCTGCGATCCCTTGTCATTCGAATTCGTGAGGTTTTCCCTGTCCGGCGTCGCTTGGTGTTAGCGGGTTGCGTCGCTGCCGGACTCTTTGTCCTTTTCTTGTCCGTGTCGAAGCAAATCGTAGCGCCCGGACGCCTATCTATTGGGCCTCTCGCTCCTGATCGCGGGACCCTGAGCAGTGAATACTTGCCGGCGGAAGGCATTCGACCGCTGGGTGGTGACATTAAAAAGTTCAGCGCGCCGCTGGCTTCGCGCGTGCCATCCAAGCTCTATTCATCCGCACCGGTAGATTCGGCGAATGCGTACCATGAGCCGCAGATCGCCTATTCCGCGGAGCTTTCTGTCGCGACGAAGGAGTTTGCCCATTCGCGCGCCAGCCTGGAGGAGATTCTCGAGCGCCACCACGGTTATGTGGCCAAGCTGCGCATGGTGGGCCAACCGGCGGGGAGCGTGCTTTCCGCGACTCTCCGCGTCCCTTCGTCCGAATATCGATCGGCTCTTACGGAGTTAAAAACCGTCGGCCTCGTGGAACACGAGGAAGAGGCCGCCGATGAAATTACGCAGCAGCACAGCGAACTCGAGGCTCGTCTGGTGAACGCGCAGAACGAAGAGCAGCGAATCCAGCGGCTGCTCCAGAATCGAAACGACAAGTCCTACGATCCCGGGTCACTCGAACGCCAGGTCGTGATGCTTCGCAGTGAAATCGAGCGAATCCAAGCCGAGCGATACTCTTCCGGGAGCCGCGTCTCTTTCGCGAACGTGTTCTTCTCCCTGCGGGAAGAGCGCACCTCGCCCGCCGAGACGATCGGGGCGAAGCTTCGCAATGCTGCGGTCAACGGTTTGTCCGACGCTTTCGAGAGCATCTCCACCATCCTGCTATTCTTGGCTGGCCGGGGCCCACTGCTCGCTTTGTGGGCCGCGCTGCTCTATTTTCCCGCGCGATTCTTCTGGCGCCGGCGGTCCGAGTGGGTTTTTAGGGAAGCCGAATCTTCCAAGAATCCATGACCAATCGGGCTGAGGCCTAATTGTCAAAATATCGATATTCTCTACCTGGCTGTTCGGGATGCGCATCTCAGAGACACTTGTGGTCCATGCAGAACGCTCCCAAAGAATGGAGAGTTCCGGTGCCATTCTGTGGGATTTTGTAGACTGGCACTATGTAACATCGCGCTCTTTTGGACGGTCCTGAACCTAACCGCCTTGATTTCAATCAAGTCCATAGTTTCCCATCGAACCCCCATCGCTGGCATGCGGTTTGCTCTCTGATTGGTAACTTATAAGATTGGCTTCCCGGGGTGGCCGGAACCGAACCTCGACTCGGTTGCCGGTTTTGGGGCGTCAATTACGAAAAGGGGGCTTGCACCAGCCCCCTTTTTCATTTCCGTGGCCCACGTCACCCAAGCCGCCGTGGATTTTCGCGACGTCTAGCCAGCTGCCGTCCTATCACTGCCGTGCTTCCTGGTAAGGGAACGAATCACTTGCCCCGAAGCGAAATCTTCAGCCCACGACGAAACCTGATCGCTTCGGGCATCTCCTCTGTGACTGACTTACGGCTAGGACGGGTAACAAAAAAATGAGCGGCCGGTGGGGGCACCGGCCGCTCGGGCGTGGGGATGGAGGGAATAGTAATCCGAAGTCAGTTTGGTTTTTCTCGCCGTTCTACTGCGCTCGCGAGCAGCAGGACGGCACACAGGAGCAGACAAGTCACTACCGTTGTATGACTCCAGAAAGCCCAAACAACTTCCGACTACAGACGTAGTTTGTTCTTCACCGGATTCTCCGTCGATAGCCCGCTGGGTTCATTCTCTCCAGTACTTTCCGCTCCTGCCGATGGCACTTTTTTGGTACGGAAGTACTCCCGCCCCAGACGGATGGGATTCCGCGATACGGAAGGCAATATCATGGAATTGATGAGCGAGGTCCCGCGTCCTTTCTAACAAAATTCGGCTGACCACCACGCTCTGTAACCCCGCGCTACAAGCGCCAAGCGGATTACGGTATCCTTCGAAGGCCATGCATGACCTGAACTATTTTAGAGACCACCTGGATGTCTTCGCCGAGATGGCGAAGAACCGAGGCGCGATGCTCGACCTGGATGCCTTTCGCAAGCTCGACAGGGAGCGCCGCGAACTCATCACTGCAACCGAGCAGCTCAAAGCGCAGCGCAACAAGGCCAGCGAGGAAATCGCCCGCCTCAAAAAGGAAAAGCACAACGCCGACTCTCTGATCGCCGAAATGAAGCAAGTCTCGGAGCGCATCAAGCAATCCGATGAGCGAATCGCCGAACTGGACGCCAAGCAGCGCGATCTCCTGTTAACTATTCCCAACGTTCCGCACTCCTCCGTGCCCGTCGGCGCGAGCGCGGCTGAGAATGTCGAAATCCGCCGCTGGGGCGCGCCGCCGAAATTCGATTTCGCGCCCAAGCCGCATTGGGATGTCGGAGAACGCGCAGGCATCCTCGATCTTCCCGCCGCCACGAAAATCACTGGCGCGCGCTTCGCCGTTTACAAAGGCTGGGGAGCCCGTCTCGAGCGCGCCCTTGCAAATTTCTTTCTCGATATCCACACACGCGAGCACGGCTACACGGAAATCCTGCCGCCCTTCCTTGTGAACACTGCGTCGCTTACCGGCGCGGGCCAATTGCCGAAGTTCGCTGCCGATCTGTTCAAAGTAGAGAACACCGATTTCTGGCTGACACCGACTTCTGAAGTGGAACTGCACAATCTTTATCGGGACGAAACGATTCCCGAAGAAAAACTTCCCATCCACGTCACCGCGTGGACGGCCTGCTTCCGCTCCGAAGCCGGCGCCGCCGGAAAAGACACCCGCGGGATCCTCCGCCAGCATCAATTCCAGAAGGTTGAGCTCTTCAAGTTCACCCATCCGCAAAAAAGCTACGAAGAGCACGAAGCCTTGGTGCGCAACGCCGAAACGATTCTCCAGAAACTCGGCCTGCACTATCGCACCGTGCTGCTCTGCACCGGCGACATGGGCTTTGCTTCTGCAAAAACATACGACATCGAAGTTTGGCTGCCTTCGAGCGACGAATTTCGAGAAATCTCTTCCTGCTCGAACTGCGAAGCCTTCCAATCACGGCGCGCCGGTATCCGCTATAAGCCAAAAGGCGGCGGCAAGAGCGACTTTGTTCACACGCTCAACGGCTCCGGCCTCGCCGTCGGCCGCACTTGGATCGCGGTCGTCGAAAATTATCAGCAAGCAGATGGCTCGATCCTGATTCCCGAAGTTTTGCGTCCCTACATGGGAATTGACCGGATTCCGGCGGCGGCGCAAGCGCGTGCCCTGCCGTAAGCGCACGAATTTGTGCTTTTGAGGCCATCCCGGCTGCCATTTCCATCCATTTCGTGTAACTTGTTGTTATTAAATGGTTTAACCTGCATTTGGACGGTTTTGTCTGAAAAGAGAGGGCACAATTCGCCTCGCAACCTCTTGAAATCACACCTTTTCGTTTGACGGGCCCTTTTCGCCTTGCATACACTGCCCTCAAGGCTCTTTGAGGGTTATTAGGCAAAAAGGGCCGTTTA
>Ga0210400_10002506_pt1 | contig 16943 bp, 18 predicted proteins | sample IncBWH26MmetaG_FD_155456 | JGI IMG/M metagenome (GOLD analysis project Ga0210400, IMG submission 155456) | Forest soil microbial communities from Barre Woods Harvard Forest LTER site, Petersham, Massachusetts, United States - Inc-BW-H-26-M | ecosystem: Environmental > Terrestrial > Soil >... | reverse complement strand
TGTGCGCGTGAAAGACCGGGGCCTGGACCAGCATCATGGCGGGCATGGGAGCGTGAACGCCCAGAAGCTTGCGCAGGTGCGCGGCGATGCGGCGTTCCGTCGCCTCCAGCGACGGAGTCGAAGCGCGGCCGTATCTATCCAGCATGTTAAACGCAACTTGCGAATCGAAGACGGCCGTGGGTAGTTGCTGGAACGATAGGAGATTGATGGTCTGTTCGTGGAGTTCGTCCATGCCCTGTCGTCCGCGCTCAGATACCGGCTCGAAAATAGTGGCGATCGTGTTGCGGATGGGGCCGGCTTTTTTTGCGCGGAGCAGCAGAAGCGCCAGCGCCACGGCCGCGGGATGAGCCGTAACAATCGAGCTCGATTCCAGCGTGAACTGCGTAAGCTCGCCCAGTTCGCGCTCCACCCACGGCGCGCTTATCGGGACGCCAGGTTCGTTCTCCAGCGCGTATGACATGTCGACAATCGCGCTGCCGGCTTCGCGTGCCAGCTTCCATTTTTTGCGCGTGAATTCTTCTTCTGAAGCGAAGAAGGTGAAGTCCATCTGGGCCAGTTCGTCGCGACCAACGGGCTGCACCAGCGCCACTTCGTCCTGGACGCGCTCCAGTTGCCCCAAGGACTCATCGTCATCAAGCAGCTTGATTTCCATGGCAGGGAAGTTACGCTCTTCCAGCACGTCCTTGAGTTCCTTGCCTTTGAGGGAAGCGGCGCCGACAATCGCGACGCGGAAGAGATTCTGTGTCTCAGTTTTCATCTGGGCTCTGGAGCTTCATTATATCCGCGCTCTGGCTCTGGTGGCCTCCGCCTGAAGAAGTATGAGAGCCGGGTAAACACCCCGCTCAGTGCATAAGAAATAGCGATAATGAACAGCATGTAGTGGTGGAATGCCACCAGCAGCCCAAAGAACCCACAAATAAGAATGAATATCTGAAACGGATGTCGATTGCGCAGGTTGAGGTCCTTAAAGCTGTAAAAGCGCCAGGTACTCACCATCAGGAAGCTCACGGCAATGAGCAAAGCAAACCACAGCGGCGCCAGTTGCGGCCACACATTTGGTTCGCCCTTTACCAGATGGATGGTGGCAGCCACCACGCCGGCGCCTGCGGGAATGGGCAGTCCCACAAAATACTTTCTCCCAGGCCTGCCTGGGTTTGACGGTTGCGGGTTCAGCTGAATATTGAATCGTGCCAGCCTGCTGGCTCCGGCGACCAGAAACATGAACGTGGCAATCAACCCCAGCTGCACCATCTTGTCGTGCACCGCGGGGAATCCGCGATCGGGCAGCAGGCCAAATCCCCACATCCAGGCCAGCAGAGCCGGCGCCACTCCGAAAGTGATCACGTCCGCCAGGGAATCGAATTCGCGGCCAAAGTCGCTGGTGGTATTGGTCATGCGGGCAATGCGCCCATCCAGTCCATCGGCTACCACCGCCACGCCAATCGCCAGCGCGGCATGATCAAAGTGCCAGAAGTCCTGTCGTGTGCCCAGCACTGTCTGGCTCAGCGCGTAGTAGCCTGCGCCAATATTCGCCGCCGTAAATAACGAAGGCAGAATGTACATGCCTTTGCGCATGCGGTTTTTTCCCACCGGCGGAAGCTGGTCTTCCCATCGCCGCATGGGAGAAGGCATTTTCATCGGAAGGCACCTGTATTTTCCCGCTTCGGTGAAGACGGCGACTTGCGCGAAGGCGCCACCTTGGCCAGAATGCTCGATCCTCCCTTGACGCGATCGCCGAGCTTCACACTGATTTCCGCCGGCTGCGGAAAAATGACGTCCGTACGCGAGCCAAACTTGATCATGCCCACGCGCTGTCCGCGGACAAGCTTTTCACCCGGCTTATGATTGAATACGATTCGGCGCGCCAGTAGCCCCGCAATCTGCTTGAAAACCACCGTCATCCCTTCACCCTCCAGGGTGACGATATTTTGCTCATTATCATCTGCGGATGATGGGGCCATGGCATTGCCAAACTGGCCTTTCTTGTAAACCGCGCTCCTGATCACGCCGCTGATGGGCGACCGGTTCACGTGGACATCGAATACGTTTAAGAAAATACTGATGCGCGTGCATGGCGCTCCGTTCAGCTGTGTGGCGGCTACGGCCGTCACTTTCCCGTCGGCAGGTGATACCACCAGGCCGTCGCCGGCCGGGATCGTGCGCTCGGGATCGCGGAAAAACCATAGGAAGAATGCCATCAGCAAAAGAGGCAATGCAGAAAGGAAGAATGAGTGCGTGAGCCAGCCAATCGCGGCGGCAACCACAGCCATCCCCAGGGCGTAATAGATCCCGTCACGAACCATCCCTCTGATTATAGCGATTTAGCGCGCAGGAACCGATGAAGTTCTTACCTGAAGCTGTCGATCCTCGTGGTTCACGTGCCTGCAATTACTGGCCAATACGAGGATTTTATAGGCAGAAAAAGCAGAGATTCTTGATTGAAGATGCCTTGTTCCAGGCGGTTCAGGTCGCCTCAGTCTCTCCTCCCATCGGCAAGGGGACAAAGACTCGACATAAAAGGATAAGCTTATGGGGAACAGATTCAAGAGCCACGGATTGATTAAGTCCTCAGGAGGATAGGATTTGACAACCTCCAGCGTCGCCGACATACCAAAATCCGCGCGGGCCGCGCCGCCGCCGCCAGTTTTTCCGTCGCCACGTCCCCGGAATCAGTTCTTCACGCGGACGACCGCGATCGCAGTCTTGGCCGCACTGGGGATCGCGGCTTATCTGGTCACTCGATATCTTCTGCATTTTCCATTTCACCAGTGCCGATGGATACTGATCGCCGTGTTGATTGCAGGCGGCGCGCCCCTGGTGATTGACCTTGCGCGAAAAGCTTTTGCCGGCGACTTTGGCTCTGACCTGTTAGCGGGAATCTCCATCGTCACCTCTGTGGTACTGGGTGAATATCTGGCTGGTTCCATCGTTGTGTTGATGTTGTCCGGTGGCACGGCGCTGGAAGAATATGCCACCCGCCGCGCTTCGTCCGTTTTGAAGGCACTTGCCCGCAGAATGCCGCGCATTGCTCACCGCAAGCAGGGCGAGCAGCTGTTGGACGTGGACGTTTCCCAGATTCAGATTGGAGAACGGCTGGTCGTTTTTCCCCATGAGATCTGCCCCGCTGACGGCGTCGTAGTGGAAGGGCGTGGCTCCATGGATGAGGCATACCTCACAGGCGAGCCCTTTTTGATCCAGAAGGTGCACGGTGCAAACGTGCTGTCGGGAGCGCTGAATGGTGAAACCGTTCTCACCATCGCGGTCTCAAGCCTGCCCGCTGATTCCCGCTATGCCAGGATCATGCAAGTGATGCAGGCGGCTGAAGCCAATCGGCCGCAAATGCGCCGCATTGGTGACCGTCTCGGATCGTGGTACACGCTGGTCGCCCTGGCGGTGGCCGGAGCGGGATGGATTCTGGGCGGCGATCCTACGCGCTTTCTCGCCGTGCTGGTCATTGCCACGCCATGCCCCCTGCTGCTGGCGATTCCCATTGCAATTATCGGTGCAGTCTCTGTGGCCGCGAGCCGCGGAATTATTATCAAAGACCCCGGAATGCTGGAGCGGATCGATACCTGCCGCACCATCATCTTCGATAAGACCGGAACCCTTACTTATGGCCGGCCGGCATTAACTGCTGTAATCTGTGCGCCGGGGAAAACTCGAGAAGGCATATTGCAAATGGCCGCCAGCCTGGAGCAGTACTCCAAGCACCCCCTGGCCCAAACCATCAACCGGGCCGCCGAGCAGGAAGGAATTTCTCTTGCGCCCGTGTCAGAGATCGGCGAAAAACCGGGCGAGGGATTGAAAGGGACCATCGACGGCCGCCAGGTCCTGATCACCGGACGGAAAAAGGTATTAACGCTGGGCGATGCAATTGCTTCCCAGCTTCCGCCGCCGTCGCCCGGCATGGAGTGTGTTCTGCTGGTCGAGGGCCGCTATGCTGCCACGCTGCAATTCCGCGACACGCCCCGGCAGGAGAGCCGCTCCTTTGTCACTCATCTGGGTCCGCGCCATCATGTCAATCGCGTGCTGCTTCTCTCAGGAGATCGTGAAGCGGAAGTCCGCTACCTGGCAGGCGAAGTTGGAATTTCTGAAATACTTGCCAGCCAGAGTCCCGAAGACAAAGTGGCAGTTGTCAGGGCGGAAGCGAAACTGGCGAAAACCATGTTTGTAGGCGATGGCATCAATGATGCTCCGGCTATGCAGGCTGCCACCGTGGGCGTGGCCTTTGGTCAAAACAGTGACATTACCGCCGAAGCCGCTGACGCTGTTGTTCTTGAAGCCTCTCTCAGCAAGGTTGACGAACTTATTCATATTGGGCGACGCATGCGGAGAATCGCGCTGCAAAGCGCCGTGGGCGGCATGGCCGTCAGCATGATTGGAATGCTGGTTGCCGCCGCAGGCTATCTTCCTCCCGTGGCCGGGGCGGTCATGCAGGAAGTGATTGACGTGGCCGCCGTGCTGAACGCCTTGCGCGTGGTATTCCCGGCCGACGAATTGAGCAATGACACTGCCCAAAATTACCGGTTCCAGCCCGGCCCCGCGACACGGGACTAAACTTCTTCTCGGGCTAAGTTGCTGATTCCACGAAGACAAGGCCGTCAGGGCGAGATCGAGCCGACAACAATTTGAATTTTTTTCTGCGTGTCTTATATTTCTTGGGCTGCCCCTGACTCTACTAGTTAACGAGGCATGTTCATCCGTCAGAACTGCTGACAAAATTAAAAGGCATGGCCCGGAAGCCGTGCCTTTTTTTTCTTCCACACCGGTTCCAACCCTTCTAAAAGCCAGCCTGATTTCTGCGTAAATGCTTGCACAGATTGGCTATGATTCTGCAGTTCTGTCCTGGGGAAAGGCTTGGGCAAGGAGATTCTCGGATGAAACCTCCTGCCGCGGTGTTTTTTCTGCTGAGCTCAAGAGTATTTGCGCTTTTCGCGTTGATTCGCGGCTCAACTCTTGTTCCTGATCTGCGCGTTTCTGCGCAATTCTGCGGCAAGAATTCCTTCATCGGCCGCGCCGCAAATAGCAAACCTCTCCTAACGGATGATTGGTCCGTTCAAGGAGAGGCTGAAGTCAGGGCCCGATTGAGCCGGCTATAGGTGTTAAGCGACCTGCGCGTGCGATCGCTGATATTCCTGCTCGATCATCTGCATCTGGTCTTTTAACCGAAGTTTAACCTTCTTGATGCGCACTTCTTCCAGCTTTTCATCCTCCGTCAAGTATCTTTTCTCGATCAAGGAGTGAAGACGCTGGCAGTGTTGAGTATGTTCCTGGGCCAGCCGACGAAACTCTTCGTGACTGGCGAGAAGCTGTTCGCGAACGGAATCCACCATTCTTGAAGAACCTCCTGCGTGTTCTTTCATCGAACGTTAACATACGGGCAGGGCTGGTTCAATCAAAAAGGGCCTGTCTTATGGAAATTTAAATTTCAGAATCAGGGCATCCTCGGCAGGGTTTTGGTAATACATTTTTCTCCGCCCAACCTCGATAAACGCCCATTTCTCATAAAGCGATCGGGCCGCCCGGTTAGACTCGCGAACTTCAAGAAAAACGCTTGTTCCGCCGCGACTGCGAACCAGATCAAGCAGCTCGCCGACCAGCCGTGAACCCAGCCCGCAACGCCGCGCCGAACCCGTAACCGCAATGTTTTCAATCTCCCATTCTTCATCCGCCTGCCGGCCGATGATGAAACCGGCCACGCTGCCATCCTGCTCCATCACCAGAGCAGTCCGGAGCTGTGGCTGGTCAGCGGCAAAGAGCTTCTGGTATTCAGCCTGATTCCACTGGGCAGCGGTGACCGAGTGTGACGCGATTTCCACAAGGCGGGGCAGGTCGGGCGGTTCCGCCGGACGCACGCGGACGGAGCTCACGCCGACCTGACTCGATTGAAGTTCGCGGCGACAATCTCTTTGCGAATCATGCTCAGCGGTTTCCTTTGAAAAAAATCTCGGCATCGGACCGCCGGAGATAGTTGGCGTCCAGTGCTTCCACGGAGACCGTCTCGCCAGCCAGCAGTTTCCCGGCGCCGATTCGCGCGATTATTTCGCTACCGGGCGGCGTCACCACAACGACAGCCGAATGCGAAGTGGAAGCCAGTTCGGACAGAACGGCGTCGCGGGTGATAATCACGGCGGGCTTCTCTGTCGCGAGCCTTACCAGGAAATCTTCCTGCGTCAGCAATTCTTCGCGCTGCATGAGTAATGCGTGATCAGAGTTTTTCGCAGATTGCTGCGCGGAGCTTGTGGGCTGCTTTTCATACAAGCCGAGAAAAACTTCTTTTCTGCCGGCATCCATCGCGGCGGCAATCTTTCCGTCGCGGTCCGCCAGTGAAGCCAGCGCCTCCAGCACCGATACCGTCGCAATCGGCTGGTGCAAAGTTTCCGCCAGACCTTTGATCGCGCTCAGCCCCACGCGCAGTCCGGTAAACGATCCCGGCCCCGACGCTGCAGCAAACCCGCCGATATCCGCCGCGCGATATCCATGCTTCTTCAATAGCGAGGCCAGGGTGGGAATCAGCTGCGCGGAAAAAGTCCCGCCGGCAATCGCCGCCGACTCAATCACGCGAAATGATCCCGCTTCTGCTTCGGCCAGCGTAATGCCGCCGAATTGACCGGATGTGTCGATGGCGAGGATGAGCATTTTTCTGAAATCCCGAGCGGAGCGAGGGACCCCTATCGGCAAGAATAAACTATCGTTGGTGAACTATACCGTTGTCTCTATTCTTCTACTAACGCTTTCAATTTCGCCTTCACTTCTTTCAGCGGGTAAATGCTGCGCGTCCCCTTGTTTCTTCGGGAAAGGTGCTCTTTGTAGGAGTGGATTGCTCTCTTACGTTGCCCCGTCCGCTGCTGAATGCTGGCGATACGGTAAAAGCAATCTGCAATGAGGGAACGGGCACGTTGAATGCCCTCCCCGCACGGCCCGTGTGCAAGGCTATCCTCACCCCAACTTATGAGCCATCGGTAGACTTGCAGGGCCTCTTTGCGTCTCTCCAGCATGTCGAGCGTTCCCGCATAACCCCAGATTGCCAATGGACAATAAGGTTCAATCTGAAGCGCTTTTAAATCGTACTTTAACGCCCTGCGATACTGCCGCTGTTCATAGTATGTAAGAGCCAGTCGCGACAAGAGCCAGTGGTCGTCGGCTTTGCGTGCCAGTGCTCCTCTGATGAGTCGGCGCGCTAGCAGCCATTGATCGCGGGCAATGGCCTGTTCGATGGCATCTGCGGTGCGCCGCTCTTTCTGTGTAAGCATCAAAGAATTTTACAGCTTGAAGAGTTACATCTGCGGTAGGTTACGCTGGGAGCAAACCTTGCCGCCACGGTGTCAAACCATCCTACGGCCTGAACCGAGGCTGACACGCTCCCGAGGAGGATTGTCACCTATGCTTATCGCTCATCTTGCCAGCTCCACGCTTGTAAAAACGCCGATGGCTGCGCTCTTGTTGTTTCAGTCTGGCGGCGGAACACCGCGCTTCGATCTGTGGCAAATGTGGCTACACATGGGATGGCCGGCCCGCAGCATTGCCATCATTCTGCTGGGCATGTCGGCGTGGTCGATGGGCGTGATGATGGACCGCTGGCTCGCTTTTCAGGCGGCCCGCAAACAGTCGCGACAATTTGCTCCGGTGGTCGCGGGCGCTCTGCGCGAGGGCAAACTCGACGAGGCCATCCGCGTGGCTGAGCGCAACAGGAAAAGCCATCTGGCCAAGGTTGTGAATGCGGGCCTTCAGGAATTCCGTGCGCATCAGCAATCCGAAGAAATTCCGGGCGACAAGATTGAAGCCAGCCGGCGCGCGCTGGATCGGGCTTCGGCAATCGTCCATGCCGAACTGGAGCGCGGCCTCAGCGGGCTTGCCACCATCGGATCAACCGCCCCGTTCGTCGGACTGCTGGGCACCGTGATCGGCATCATCGACGCCTTCCGCGAAATTCAAGGTCATGAGACGACCGGCATCAGCGCCGTCGCCGGCGGCATTTCTGAAGCGCTGGTGACCACTGCCCTGGGCCTGACCGTCGCCATTCCCGCGGTGATGATGTTCAACTACTTCACCACCAAGATCAGGGCCTTCGACGTGGAGATGGACAATTCTTCCAGCGAGCTGGTGGATTATTTTCTGAAACGCGCCGCGGTAGTTCGGCGTTAACCCAGCAGCGAGAAAAGTCCAACGCGACGAGCAAACCGCACCCTAGGGTGGATGGACCCGTTGCGAATCATGGCCCAAAATTATGCGCTATTGGTAGGCTGAGTTCCCAAAACATCCTCGTGGATATTATTTAGCGCCAACCATTCGCGCACGTTGCGATTATTTGCGAGCCATTCATTCCACCGCTCTTGTTCCGTATAAGCTACCCGAAGGTCGGCCAGGATCTCATCCATTAAAAACTGTTCCGCAGGCTTTTTCTTATTTCCAGTGAAATTCGGATCTCTTGCGATGTGGCACCGTGCACGCTGAAACTCATAATATTTCCAGCCTTTCTTGTTTTGCATGTCGCGGGCCTTTATTGCCATGCTAATCGATTCTTCCGCTGCTTCTGGGTTGGGAGGATCCATACGCAACCAGGCATACGAGAGTTCCGAATAGTAACGATGCTCATTCTTGTCACTGTCAATTAAAGCCTTCAAAATCAAAATCACGGCCTGAAGCTTGGCTTGATAGTCGTCACTTTTCTTGTTGCTTGATGTAGCTCGTGCCTGGCTTAATATTTCGGTTCTTGCGTCGGGCGATGAGGCTTTAATCGTGCGGGTTACTTCCGGTTGCGTTGCAGGCGGATCATCCGGCCGCGGATTGAGAAGCCGACTGATGAGAGTACGTGCCCTGATGTCTGCCAACCCCTGCATCTCTAGGCGACTGACCTCTTGTCGCAACGCTCGCAGTTCGTCTGCTTCATGGAACAATCGCGGCAAATAGAGACGCGCCCAGAGGAATCCAATAAGGAATCCGCAGATCGAAAAATAAATCATGATTGCTAGAGCGAGGGTGTCTCCTTGTTCGGTTGAACCGAAGCCTTTGGTGACATAAGTCGCAAGGTCTCGCAGGTTTCCTGGAATCACCTTGATCTCGACGAGGCCAATCCCTACAAGCATTTTTGTCAACCAATCGGAGATTTGTTCAAGGCTTGTATTGGGGCGGTAATTTGAGGAGGGTCCATCAGCCCTGTCTTGCTGCCCATTGGTAGTATCGGTAGAGTCCGAGTTTATCTGGCTCGCGTATCCTTCCCGTGTGTGCGGTACGCCGAAGAGGAAGCCCAACAATCCGCCAGATACCGTGGCGGCCCCTCCGGTCAGGATTGCGACGCTCACGAAATTAAAGAAATTTGTAGCGATTCCGAAACCGAAATGCACACCGTGGATCAGGATGAAGGCACAACCTATTCCAACAGCAAGGATGAGACGATGAAGTGCTATATCCGCGCTGAATTTCTTAACTTGTTCTTGATCATCAGCCGCCATCACACACCGCCTTGTGAGCGTCTAAATTGGGCGTAAATCGCAAGAGTGAACGGAGTCAGAGCAATAGGTTTGCGCCAAAGAATAGCACCTTTCGGCCTACGGCAAAAGGACCGAATATGCCTTCGGGCTCTTTCGATACATCAGCCTCAGCCTAAGACAAGGATTGTTCTTGTAGAGATAGGGTTCCCTCCCCTTCGGCAAGCTCAGGGTCGGGATAAAAAGCTAGACGCCTTCCGGCACATCCTGCACCAGTTCCAGCAGCACGCCGCCGGTGCTCGATGGATGGACAAAGACATAAAGGTGTCCGCCGGCGCCGATCTTGACTTCCTCCGACACAAAGCGCGTGCCTGTCTTTTTGAGATTCTCCACGGCCTGCGTGAGATCGGGAACGTGAATAGCAACATGATGCAGCCCCTCGCCGCGCTTCTCCACAAACTTGGCGATCACCGAATCAGGGCTCGTTGCTTCCAGCAGCTCGATACGGCTCTGGCCCAGCGGAATCATCGCCACTTTGACCTTTTCATGCGGCACGGTTTCTTCACTCAGGACGTCCAGACCAAGCTGTTCATAAAATTTGCGGGCCTGCGCCAGCGACTTTACTGCAATTCCGAGATGGTCAATGGTGTGCATGGATAAAGCTCCTGGCTTCTAGCTGCTAGCCGCTAGGTCTGGATCGCGGCTCTTGGCTCTGGGCGTTTGGTTATTGGCTCTTGCTTCATTAACCCAACTCTAGGATATTCCTTGCAGAGCCGAGCGCTACTCGATCTGAACCTTTTCTTTTCTCCGTGCCTCCGTGCCCGGGGTCCCCGACGAGCCCGCTGTTGGCTCGGTGGGGTGGTTGTCTCCGTGGTGAGCGGTTCCTTCAAAGCTTCCCACAATCTCCTCCACCAGCGAATACGGATCACGCTTGTGCTCTGCGACTTCGGCGGCCAGCCGCGCGATCTCTTCTTCCGGCAGGCTTTCGTTCAGAAGCCGCTCCAGCAGGCCATCGCGCAGCATCTCGATCAGCCGCTCGCGCCAGCTCGAGATTTTTTTCTTCAGCAAAAGATCTTTCTGCTGTAGAAACTGCTCATAATTAACGATGGCCGCAGCCAGCTCGGGAATTCCGCGGCCGTCGGTGGCCACGGTCTTGACGATTGGCGGAGTCCACTTATCCGACCGAATCGCCAACGATTGCATGGAGCGTATCTCGCGTTCCACGCGCTCCGCGCCTTCACGGTCGCTTTTGTTGATGACAAAGATGTCGGCAATTTCCATAATGCCGGCCTTGATCGTCTGCACGTCGTCGCCCATGCCGGGGACAAGAATTACCACGGTCACGTCGGCCAGCCGCACGATATCGATTTCATCCTGGCCCACGCCGACGGTTTCAATCAGAACAATGTCTTTGCCCGCCGCATCGAGCACCGTTGCAGCGTCCGTGGTCGCGCGCGCCAACCCGCCCAGATTGCCGCGCGTGGCCATGCTGCGTATGTAAATCCCCGGATCAGCATGATGGGACTGCATGCGTATGCGGTCGCCCAGGATCGCCCCACCGGTGTAAGGGCTTGTCGGATCGACGGCAATGATGCCGACGGTGCGCTCCTGTTTGCGATATTCACGAGCGAGTTGGTCCACCAGAGTGCTCTTGCCTGCGCCGGGCGCGCCGGTCAGTCCGATCACGCGGGCGCGTCCGGTAAAGTTGAAGATGGCTTTCAGCAGTTCACGCGATTCGGGGCGGTTATCCTCAATGGTGCTGATGGCGCGGGCCAGCGCGCGCACGTCACCGGCGCGTATGCGGTCGACCCAATGTTGGATTGCTCCCGGTGCCTGCAATATTCTCTTTCCTATTCTTTCCAAGCCACTATTTCACCGCAAAGTACGCAAAGGACGCCAAGAAAGGCTAATGTCCAATCTCACGAGGAACCATCCCTGCCGAACCAAAAAATGTCTTGCCCTTGCGCCCTTCGCCAACATCGAGCGTTACCTCGCGATAAACGAGCGGCAACGGAACTTGCGTCAAGATGTTGAATCCTTCAGCGCGCAATTCGTAAGCGAGGCACGCTTCATAAGCCCCCTCCAATAACCCGGGACCTATTGCAGAATGCACTCGGAAAGCGGCATCCAGAATACTTCTGCTTAACTCATTTTCGTCCTTTGCGCTCTTTGCGGCCTTTGCGGTGAAATTCATGCTGATTAATCCTTCAGCAATTGCCGGGCGATCACCAGCCGCTGGATCTCGCTGGTGCCTTCGCCGATAGTGCAGAGCTTCACGTCGCGATAAAACTTTTCCGCCGGATAGTCCTTGATGAAGCCGTATCCGCCATGGATCTGCACGCACTCATTGGCGCACCGCACTGCCACCTCGCCGGTATAAAGCTTGGCCATCGATGATTCCTGCGTCGTCTTCATGCCCGCATCTTTCATGGCCGCGGCGCGCATGGTGAGCAGGCGTCCGGCGTCGATCTCCGTGGCCATATCCGCCAGCTTCCATTGTATGGCCTGAAATTCGCTGATCGCCTTGCCAAACTGCCGGCGTTGCTTGGAATACTTGAGTGCAGCTTCATACGCGCCCTGTGCCATACCCAATCCCAGCGCGGCGATGGAGATGCGGCCGCCGTCAAGCACGCGCATCGAGTCCACAAATCCCTGGCCTTCCACGCCAACCAACGCTTCTTCCGGAACGTGGCAGTCTTCAAAGATGAGTTCAGAAGTATCACTGGCGCGCAGGCCAAGCTTGTTTTCTTTTTTGCCGGGACGAAAACCCTTGGTGCCTTTCTCGACGATAAACGCCGATAGTCCGTGTGTGTGCGCGGTCTTGTCTGTTACGGCAATCACCACGGCGACATCGGCATAATGGCCGTTCGTTATAAAGGTCTTGGTGCCGTTGAGCACCCAGCCGCCTTTTTTGCCTTTGCGCACCGCGCTCATGCGCGCGCCGCCAGCATCAGACCCGGAGCCGGGCTCGGTCAGGCCCCACGCGCCCAGCCACTCGCCGGTGGCCAGTTTGGGAATGTATTGCTTGCGCTGCGCTTCATTGCCGGCAAGAAAAATATGATTGGAGCAGAGCGAGTTGTGTGCCGCAACGGTGATCCCAACTGATCCATCCACGCGCGAAAGCTCTTCAATGGCGATTACGTATTCCACGTAGCCCAGGCCAGCCCCGCCGTATTCAGCGGGGAAGATCATGCCCAGCACGCCCATGCGCCCCAGTTCCTTGATTGTCTCAAGAGGGAAGTGGTTGGCTTCGTCCCATTTCATAACGTTGGGAAGGATTTCGCGTTCGGCGAATTCCCGCAGGGACTTCTTGAGCTGTAGTTGTTCCTCGGTCAGTTGAAAGTCCATCCGTCTCCTATTGTCGCTTCGCTCCAAACCGCTTGTGCATTCCAGTTTGAGCGGTGAACTTGCTGCCTTTGTGCATTGCGGGTCGGCCGCCCCGCCTCGTCCAATCCCATGACGCGGAGTGCCTGTGCCACGTTCACTTTGATGCCTTCGGGCAAACCGACAATTATTTCACAAGCACAGCACATGCGGTAATGGCCAGGGAAAGTCCCATCTGCGGGCTGGCCGTTCCGGAAAGCCATCCAAACTATCCCGATAATAAGAGTTTTATGAGCACCACAACCCGGGCTTGCCGTGTGTTTAACCGGCAAATCGCTGGCATACCTCGGACCTGAGAACCGCATCCAAGTAGCTCGATGAACAGCTTTAGAAAGTACTCCTTATCCATAGTCCTCTTTTGCACAGCAGTTCTTTGTGCGCCCAATCGTGCCTGGTCGCAGGCCCCCGACATCGGGTTGCCAAACGCTCCATCGCCATCTGGATCATCCAGGCCGGGCGACGCGGCATCAGAGCGAGAGGTATCGTGGAAGAGCCTGCCGAAAGACTTTCTCCACGACCAAAAGGGAATCTGGCTGTTCCCTCTGCAATTGGCCAAAGGGCATTATTGGCTGCCCACACTGACCGTTGTGGGCGGAACAGCGGGTCTCATCTATTCCGATCCGCACACCATGCCGTATTTTCGTAAACATGCGGGGAACCTGGACGATCTGAACGACACCTTTGATACTCAAATCACCACAGCAGAAACCATTGCGATTCCAGCCACCCTTATGTTTGCCGGCTACATGCGTCACGACCAGTATCAGGTGGGTACCGCTCTGCTCGCGGGAGAGGCCTACGCCGATAGCGCCATCGTCGACCTGGCGGTGAAGGCGATCAGCCGCAGAAAGCGTCCTACCGATGTTCCGCCAGGCGGCGCTTTCAATGACACGTTTTTTGCTGGGGGCAAGTCGCCTTTTAAGGGCAGCGCTTTCCCCTCCGGACACGCCGCCGGAGCTTTTTCCGTGGCCACGGTGATTGCCAGCCGTTACCACAACCACCGCTGGGTGCCCTGGGTGATGTACGGAGTGGCAGGGGCCATCAGCTTTTCTCGCGTGACCTCCAGCGCGCACTTTCCGTCAGATGTGTTTCTGGGCGCGGCGCTCGGCTATACGGTCGCTCGCTTTGAAGTGCTGAAGCCGCGCTAGAGCGGACATTGTTTTGCAGGGTAATGGAAACAAGGGCGCAGCTTTGAAGCCGCACCCTCGGGTACGCCGGTATTATTTATTCACAAAAAACACGTCATAGATCTTTGGTCCAACATCAGATCCTGCGTTCTGGCCCTGGTTCACTCTCGCCTTCAATCGAAAAACGTTTCCAAATTCATCGGTTCGTCGTGAAAGTGAGTAATCGAGACTAATAGAGAACACACCCAGTTCCGGCAGCATGTGCAACTCTGTCGGTTGGCTGATGCCGTCATGATTGGCGTCAACCCAAAGTCGCAACGAAGAAAAGACCGCGTCACGGGAATCAATCACGCCGTCCCCATTGCCTCCATTTTCAGGTTTGTCATATTGAGCAAGCGCCAGAAACCCGTTGGGCCACACATTGCCAATAGGTTGGGGAGTCACATTGCCAAACAGCTCTGAACCATCGTCCACCATACCATTTCCGTTGCGGTCAAGTACCAGGAAGGCATTAGTAGAGCCGGTCGTCCAGGGAATTCGGAGGGGACGCCTATCAGCACGAATGTCAAACACCACTCCTCCTGCCGTGTTCGTTAGTTGGAATCCTTCGCCTGTCACATCCACAATCAACGGCTCACAGTCTGGGTTCGCATCGGGATCGACCGTGAATTGCTGATCCGGCGGTGGTGGACTGCATGGCGGCGGTGGCGGTGGCGGCGGTGGTGGGGTTTGGACTTGAGCAACACAACTATTACTGCCCTGAGTTGTGGCTGTGAAAAAACCATCGCTAGACACGCTTATTCCAAGAATTGAAACTGAAACATTGCATTGGCAGAGGGTACAAACCTTGACACCACCGCCAGATACACCTGTGCAACTGGCTCCACTCCCGGTCGCCGTAGCAAATCCAGCCTGAACATTTAGTCCTGTTTGGTGGCAGGACGAACCAAAAGTGTTTCCTACTTCAGCCCATTGCGGAACCATCGTGACATCGCATTGCGTGTTGCAGTTCCCATTGGTGTTGTTACCGTTGGAATAGGTGCAATCCGTAGTGCGTGCAGTGGTCATCGTATGCCCGCCGCTGAGATGGTTCGTATTATCGAATACCACGCCGGGACTTAGCGCGGTTACATTGTTAAATGTACTGCAGTTGTTGTCTTGCATGATCGCTGCAGCATTCAGGTTCAAGCGTGGGTGAAAGGAAGCTTCGATCAAACGTGGCGCGCTGCGCATTATTCTTTCGTAGCCAATTCGCTTAGGTGCGGGCTCCAGTTTCCTAATATCTCCATTGTGAATGCCACAAGTCATCGCAACTGGGTCACAGTTGGCAGTTCCCTGACGGCCGCGGAGAACTTGCTTGGCATCGATCCATTCACGAACAACTGGATCTTCATTGCCGAGGCCACCCTCGATCAAAGTCTCAGGATACGCGTCAGAGTCAATAAAGCGTGAAAGCGCATTGCCATTGATGTCGATGACGGTATCCAACGCTGAGACAAGTCCTTTTGCTCCAAAAAGGAACATAGCGCGGTATTCGCGGGAGCGGCCCTGAAATGTAACTTTAACGTTGAAAGAAGCATATCGCTGGTGTTGCCCAGCCCATTCCCCTTGAGCGTAACCTGCGGCAAAAGGAATGTCCCAATCCTCATTTAGATCGCGGGATGGGCCCCATTCTGCCATCGCGATGGCTGATGTGCTAGGCATACCATCTTTGGAATAGTTAAAGTTGCCAGCGGCGATGTACAAAGAATCTCCACCAGTCCGCGACGGCTTAGTTACCAGATCACTGTATTTGGTTTGCGATATGTCTGAAAGCGGACCGACTTTGAAATCGGTCAACTCAAACTGAAGAGTGTTGGCTTGCATTCGTAGCTGAAAGTTAGTTCGATCGATGTGTTTACCGCTTTTGCGTTTTTCTTTCAGTTGGTTGTGTATCTCGTTAATTTGTCCAGCGAAAGCCAGACGCGCGTAGGTGGTGCGCACCACCTCTTCCTCATGAGTCATCTGCTGACCCTTACAAAGTGAGCCCAACAGCAACAGAAGTGCAGCTGCTTGTTGCAAGCGCATTTCTATTTCCTTATTGTTTTCAATCCGCCGGTTTACACCTAGCGAACAAGGGGCACGGAGAGTGTACCATTCAACACCAGGAACTCCCATTTAAAGCTAATATAGTTTACGGAAGCCCGAATCGCCGTGAAAAGCCAGATGGTTGAAGATACTTCCCATTCTCTCTAGTCGCATGACTGAATCATGGCAGATAAAGTGGATAACAAGCACATACTACGGTCCATCATCTTTTCCAGGGGCGAAATGTGAAGAGTCAATAGGCTGTTGTCCATTCGATCTCCTAGTTTGTTGTTGCTTCGCAACATCAGCATCGCAGTTCTCGATCGAATGGACAACAACCTTTTGAAGCTTCACCAGCTAAACCCCATTCCCCAAACGATGTACGGTACGGATAAATCGGTGCCCTGATACCTGCAGCGGCTAAATCCCGGCGCGCCTACCGCGTGCGCATCACCATTACGTCAGTCGATTTCACCAGCGCGGCGGCGATCTGGCCTTTTTCCAGACGCATCTCGCGCACGGCGTCGGCGGTGATGATGGCCGTAAGGCGCTGGCCGGCAATCGAAAGCGTGACCTGCGCCATCAGGCCTTCAATCTTCAGCTCGACGACACGTCCCACCAGTTGGTTGCGGCCGCTGATGGTGCGGAAACTCTCTCTGCGCGCTTGCACCGGCCCGCGTTGGGGCACAGCGGGCAGCAGTCGATCAATTTCGCTTTCTGGAATGCGATGATGGCCGCCGGGTGTCTTCACGGTCTTGATCTTGCCCTTGTAAATCCATTGCTTCAGCGCGGGATAGCTTACGCCGAGCACTTTGCAGGCGTCGCGCAACGGATACAGCTTCTTTTGTGATTCAGCTCGCATGGTTTCGACTCCTTTGTGGGAGAGCGGAGCGGTGGTTCTCAGAAGTTTTCACAGCGGCGCCAGCAATGATCCCAG
>Ga0210400_10002504_pt1 | contig 16954 bp, 15 predicted proteins | sample IncBWH26MmetaG_FD_155456 | JGI IMG/M metagenome (GOLD analysis project Ga0210400, IMG submission 155456) | Forest soil microbial communities from Barre Woods Harvard Forest LTER site, Petersham, Massachusetts, United States - Inc-BW-H-26-M | ecosystem: Environmental > Terrestrial > Soil >... | reverse complement strand
CGGGCTGTTTGCCGGGCTGTCGATCGCGACCTGCGTCGGGCTTTTCCTGTTTACCCGCATTCAGATTCCCGACGTGATGCTGGCTGCCGACATTACGCTGTCCATGTGGGCGTTTCTCCGCGCCATCGATGAGGAGGAGCGTCACCCGCGCTGGTGGGCCTTCCTGCTAGCCGCGAGTCTCGGCGTGAGTCTGCTGCTGAAAAGTCTGATCGGCGTTGTTTTTCCCGTCGCCGCCGGCGTTATCTACCTGGCCTTCACCCGCCAGCTCTTTCAGAGGAGCATGTGGAAGCGGATCCATCCGGCGAGCGGCCTGCTGATCGTGTTGCTGATCGCCGCACCCTGGCACATCCTGGCCACGCTGCGAAACCCTCCGTATTTCGATTTGAGCCTTCGCAGCCTGCCCGGCGAGTATCACGGCTTTCTGTGGTTCTACTTCATGAACGAACAGGTGCTGCGCTTCTTGAATCTGCGTTATCCGCGTGATTACAACACCGTCCCGCGCCTGTGGTTCTGGCTGCTGCATCTGGTGTGGCTGTTTCCCTGGAGCGTCTATTTTCCGGCGGCCGTAAAGCTTTCCTATCGTCCGAGTGATCGCGCCGGCAAAACCCGCCTGTTGGCCCTCTGCTGGACCGGATTCGTGCTGGTGTTCTTCACGTTTTCAACCACCCAGGAGTATTATTCGATGCCGTGTTATCCGGCGCTGGCGCTACTGGCAGGCTCGGCGATGGCGGCGGGAGGCGCTTGGGTGCGGCGCGGAACGCGCGTGCTCTCCGGCCTCCTGTTCTGCGCCGGAAGCGCGGCCGCCGTCCTGTGGTTCCTGGTGCGGAATGTCCCCACGCCCGGCGACATCTCATCGGCGCTGAGCCAGCATCCTGGCGCGTATACTCTTTCGCTGGGCCACATGGGGGATCTGACGCTGGCATCCTTCGCCTATCTTCGCGCGCCTCTGCTACTGGCTGCCGCCGCATTTTTCGTTGGAGCCGCCGGCACGGCGCGAGCCGGCCAACGAGCCTTTCTCGCCGCGGCCGTCTCCCTGGTTCTGTTTTTTCAAGCGGCACGAATGGCGCTGGTGGTGTTCGATCCCTACATGTCTTCGCGGCCTATCGCCGACGCGCTGCTGCGCGCGCCAGCGGGCAAACTCATCGTGGATCATCACTATTACACCTTCTCCTCGATCTTCTTCTACACCAATCGCGAGGCTCTGCTGCTGAACGGACGCATCAACAACCTGGTGTACGGTTCCTACGCACCGGGCGCTCCCGATGTGTTCATCGACGATTCGCAATGGACGGCATTGTGGCTCGCTCCAGAGCGATGCTACCTGGTGGCCGCCCAGTCCGCGATGCCGCGCCTCGAACAACTGGTGGGCAGCGGACGGCTCAACGTGATCGTTTCAAGCGGAGGCAAAGTGCTTCTTAGTAATCGTCCGGCAGGGGGAAGCGTCGGGTCGTGACGGCCGCGTATGTGGTACTCGGGATTGCCGCCATCCCATTCATCTATTATGTGATCGCGCTGTTCAGCGCCTGGCGATTCTTCCGGCAGCCGAAGGCCGCGGCGGATCCATCCTTCACGCCTCCGGTCAGCATCCTGAAGCCGATTCGCGGGCTCGATCCCGGCGCCTATGAGAACCTGGCGAGCTTTTGCCGCCAGGACTATCCCGCTTACGAATTCATCCTGTGCATCGATCCCGAAGATCAGGGCGTGCGGACCGTCGTGGAGAGATTGCAGCGCGATTTTCCCGAACGCCAGATTCGTGTCCTGTTGGGGTCGGGCCGGGTTGCCTCGAATGACAAGGTCGCCAAGCTCGCACGCCTGGTGGCGGAAGCGCGTCACGGAGTCGTGGCGATTAGCGACAGCGACGTGCGCGTTGAGCCGGATTATCTGCGAACCGTGACTGCTCCTTTGCGCGATCCAGGAGTGGGCGTGGTCACCTGTTTTTACATTCATCTCGATGGCAGAATGTTCGCCGATCACCTTCACACCGCCGGAATGATGTCTGATTTTTACGCCGGCGTCCTGGTCGACTGGCAGTTGGAGGGGCTCAAGTTCACGCTGGGACCTTCCATCACCACCACCCGCGCCAGGCTGGATGCTTTCGGAGGCTACGCGGCCCTGGAAAATCGCCCGGCGGATGATCTTCTGGTGGGGCGTCTTATCGCCCAGCAAGGCTACGAAGTGAGACTGCTTCCGTACGCCGTCTCGACCGTCTCCGATTATCAGTCGATGAGCGAGCTGCTGCATAAGCGCCTGCGCTGGATCGTGGTAATGCGCCACATGCGTCCGTGGGGACACTTCGGACTGCTGCTGACGCAGGGTTTGCCTTGGTCGCTTGCCGCGGTCGCTGTTCACCCATCTTCGGCGGTAGCTTTCGGCTATTTCGGCGCCTACTTGGCTTTGCGCGTGGCCATGGCATGGACCATAGGCGTGCGCGGATTGCACCAGCCGCGCTTATCGAAGCCGATGATGCTGATTCCCCTGTGGGACGCCGCGGCTTTCCTGATCTGGGTCGCCAGCTTCACCCGCAACAGCATACGTTGGCGCGGCGCAGACTACTACATCCGCCAAGGACAGTTAGTGCCGGTGGTATCCGATCGCGCCGGTAAGTGAAGCTTACCCGCCAAGCAGCGCCAGGCCCGCCAGCACGATTAAAGCTCCCGCAGCGCGGGTGATGCCGATCCGCTCCCGCAACACCAGCTTGGCCAGCACCGTCTCCAGGATAAAGCTCGCCGCCGAGGCTGGGACCGCGAAGCTCAGGGGCTCCACCTGCACCAGCGCCATAAATGAGAAGAAGGAAAACGCCATGCACACGATCGCGAGAATCAGGAAACGCCGGTGTGCGATCATTTTGAGCAACCGGATCAAGCCGCGAGCGCCGACCGATTGCTCGCCCGCGCGTTTCATCTCGAAGCTTTGCAACAGATCGCTGAGTACTGTCGCTGTTACCATCACGCCCACCAAAAGCCACTTCATTTGGATGCTTCTCCGATGCCGGTTGTCTTTTGCCTGGTGAGGCTCACCAGAGCCGCGCCCGCGAAGATCAGAAGAATCCCTATCCAGCGCTGGCGGGTTACAACCTCGTGCAGAACCGCCTCGCCTAACAGCGCCGCCAGCACGTATCCAACCGCCGTCACCGGAAGCACGAAGCTTAAATCCGCCACGCTCAGCAGAACCATCCTCGCCAGCAGGGCGACGATCAACAGGACGATCCCCAGCGCAACAAACGGATCGAGCATCGCGCGCACATAAAAGAGCGGATTCGGCGAAGCATTCCGCGCCAGATGTTGCATGCCCCAGGCAAGGGACAGATTGCCGGCGGCCTTCAGCCCTATGAACAGCAGCAGGACCGAATAAGTTCGCAGCCAGGCGGGAGGCAAGGATCTCACTCGCCGGGGATCTGGCGCAGCAGTTTCTCGGCGGCTTGTTGCGGCGGATCATCCGGCGTGCGATCCGATGCAATGTATTGGCGCAGCAGCCTCCGCGCTTCTTCGGGATGGCGGCGCGTTTCGACATACGTCTCCGCGCGCGCGAACACTACCCTGGATTCATTGGGCCGGAGCTTCCAGGCCTCCTGGAAAAGCGCGTCGCTTTCCTCCATGCGTCCATGCTTTGAAAGAAAGCGCGCCAGGTCGAGGATACGGCCCACATCACCCGGCGCGAGGCTCATGGCGGCGCGCAAATGCTGCTCGGCGTCAGCGTATTGCTTTCGCCGCTCGGCGATCTGCGCCATTTCGTAGTGATACTCGGCCGGGCGCTCATGCTCGATGCGTTTGGCCATGGATTCCGCCTTGTCAACGCCTCCGCCCAGAAAGCCGGGGGCGTTCAGATAGTAATCGAACAGATCGTTCATTGCTTCGCGATTGAGTGGGTCCAGCGCAACGGCCGTTTCAAAACACTGGCGCGCTTTGGAAGCATGGATTCCCGCGGTCAGCCACCCTCCGGTCTCCGCACGCTTGCCATAAGCACGGCCGAGCCACAGCTGGTACTCCGAGCTTCGCGGAGCAAGTGCGATCGCTTTCTCAAAAATCTCGATCGCTATCTTGTAATCGCCCAGCATGAAGTAGTTTTTGCCGGTGAGCGCGTACGTCGCGGCATCGGGAGCCGGGTCCCCCGCCAGAAGCTTCAGCGAAGCCTCATACTGGGTGCGGTGGTACAACGCATCGGCGCGATTCACCACCTCCGGCGAAGCCGAGAGAGAGACGGCGACCAGCAGGAAACCCAGCGCGCGCATAAGGAACGACAAACGTGATCCTATTCCAAATATATCTTACGAATGTGGCGGCACCTCAATTGCAACTAAAACAGCCGTACTCAACGATATGACGCTCCACGTCAAAAGAGTCATGGCGGCGAGTCTGGCTATAGCCCTGTCCCTGGTTTCTGTTGCAGTTGCAGCTCCACAGGACACCGGAAATGATCAAGCACGGAACATCTCACTGACCGTCCCCGCCGGCGTGCCGCTGCGGTTGTATCTCACCAAACGCGTTTCGAAGCGATCCAATGCGCCCGTCGAGGCGAAACTGCTGACTCCTGTATATGCTTTCGACCATGAGGTGATCCCTGCGGGAACCGCAGTGTTCGGCCACGTCAGCCGGCTTCAATCCGTTTCAAGGTGGATGCGAATGAGGGCAGTATTGGGCGGCGACTTCACTCCGCTGCATGTCGCGCAGATCGAATTCACCTCGTTGCTACTGGCTGACGGCCGCTCGGTAGAACTGCACACCATCGAAAGCCCGGGGCTCAACTCATTGGTCCCTGTGAAACCTCCGAAGCAGCGGAGCCAAACTGGGCCGAGCAGTAACGGCGGAATAATCGGCACGGGCAAACAGCAGGCCCGGGATGTGATTGACGCCCAAATCGCGCGCATCAAGAGTATCCCCGATATCGTTCGCGGACCAGGCAAGAAGGCGTGGCTGTACGATTACGCGATGTCGAGGCTGCCGTACCACCCGCAATCCGTGCGCAGTCGGACCCGTTTCGATGCGGAACTTCAGGCTCCCCTGGATTTCGGCTCGGAGAAGGTCACTCAGGACTCCGTGGCTCAATTAGGCTCGCAGCCGTCTCCCGGGAGCATTGTGCATGCGAGGCTGCTGACGCCCCTGGATTCGATGAACTCGACGCAGGGCGAGAAGGTTGAGGCCGTCCTGGAGGAACCCTTGTTCTCCGCTGACCACAAGCTGGTTCTGCCCGAGGGGACCCTCGTGAACGGATCGGTGACGATGGCGAAGAGAGCCCGGTGGTTTCATCGGGGCGGGCGTCTCCGATTCAATTTCCAGAATGTCGACTTGAGCCCGCAGGCCGCCGAACTTCTCTCGGCGCCTTCCGCTGCTCCGCTATCGGCGGAGGAGAAGCTCCATCGGCAGGAAGGATTAAAGTTCCGGACACAGGCCACCCTCGCCGCCGCGGAAGGCGGCAACGCGCCCCTCAAGGTAGATAAAGAAGGTGGCGTCCAGGCAACCGAATCGAAGACGCGTTTTATCGGGACAGCGGTGGCGGTGTTGATTTCGCGCAGCGCCGCCGACAACGATGCCGAGCGTGCTACCCACGGCGGACCGATCACCGGCCAGAGTCAAAACGTGGGAGGCCGCACGCTGGGAGGCGGGATGGGCTTCGGGCTTTTGGGCGCAGTCGCGGCCCAGAGTTCACGCAATGTTGGCACAGTGTTCGGTTACTACGGCCTGGCGTGGTCCGTGTATTCGACCGTAGTTGCGCGCGGCGCCGAGGTGCAATTCGGCAAGAACGCCGTGATCGACATCGGCTTCAACCAACGTCCGCCGGCGTCCGGCGGCCGCTGAACACGAGGTGCGTGACCTCTATTTTCCGGCGGGCGCCTTCAACGTGACCACCGGAGACGGCAAGCGGGATCCCACCGGACCAGTGAACTCCTCTTTCGTTCCGTCATCGTAGTACTGGACGAACTTCCATACCAGATCCGTGGCCTCCTTGGGGTTGATCCCGAGCATCCCGAACTCGACGAATTCGTACGGCATCATCTTGCCGGTCCAGGTGGCCCCGATGATCTTGCCCTTGTCATTCTTCTTGAAGTCAATCTTCCAACCCGGTTTGAATTCGAAGTCGTAAATGTCGAGTCCCGCCGGAAACTCGCCTTCGATCTTGGAGCAGGTGACCTGCTTTTCATTAGGAACCCGCATGGTGTATTTCTCGCGTGCGCCGGCTGTGGACTCAGTCGGAGCGATCCGTATATGGCCGAGCGCCAGGGAGCTGAACGCCAGAGTCACAACACTACCGAGCATGAATCGATTAACGAACAGTTGCATGTAGTGGTCTTCCTTTCTATGCGCAGGAACTCGCTCCATCTTAAGCCTGATGATTCTGCAACACAAGAAGCATTCCATACAAAGGGAAGCGCCGGGCGGGTGCTATGCTCAATCGATGCAACCGGCGAAACTGCTCCAACCAGGCTATTTTGATGCTTTCCAATGCCTCGGTTCGGCCTGCGAGGACACCTGTTGCGTCGGCTGGATCGTCCATGTTGACAAGCCGACTTACGACAAATATCAAAACTGTTCCGACGGGCAGCTTGGATCTTCACTGCGCACTCTCGTTACCATCAACGAAAACGGTTCGAACGACGACGACTATGCCCAGATCGTCTTCAACCAAACCGGCTGCCCGTTTTTGGCCGACGGTCTCTGTTCGATACAACAACGGCTGGGCGAGGGGTACTTGTCAAACATGTGCGCGACATATCCTCGCGTCATGAACAGGGTTGACGACGTATTGCAGCGATCTTTAGACCTGTCCTGTCCCGAAGCCGCAAGAGTGGCTCTTCTGAACCCCAGCCCGATGCAGTTTGACGAATCCGAGTACCAGGACGGCTCAATCCGCCCCGGAAACTTTCCTTCGCTCGACACCTCCGGCCTGAACGATTCTCCCGAGCCATTTCGCTTTTTTCGCGACGTCCGGCGCATCGTCATTTCGCTGCTGCAAAACCGTTCGTACCCCACCTGGAAGCGTCTGTTCATGCTGGGATGCGTATGCGAAAAGCTGGATGAAATAGGAGGACGTGGCAGGCATCAAAATGCGGCAAATGTCATCCGCGAGTATATAGACAGCCTCAACAACGGCACGCTGGACAATCTTGTGGCTCATTGCGCTGCCAATCCAGCGGCTCAGCTTGAAGTGGTGCTAGAGCTGATCGTCGCGCGTATCAGTTCGGACTTTAACCCGCCCCGTTTTCTCGAATGCTATCGGGAGTTCATGAGCGGCATCCAGTGGACGTCGAAATCAACCATGGACGAGATCGGGGGCCGCTACGCCGAAGCATATTCTCAACACTATCTTCCGTTCATGAGCCGGCACGAGCACATACTCGAACATTACCTGGTCAATTACGCCCACAGAACATTGTTCCCGTTCGGGCTCCCGGAAAGCAACCAGCGGCTTCGCGATGATCGCGTTCCATCGCCTGTCGCCGCTCAATACATGTTGATGATCGCCTCCTATGCCATTACGCAAACCTTGCTGATCGGCGTGGCGGGCTTCCACAAGTCGGCTTTTGGCGTCGATCATGTCGTCAAACTCATACAGTCGTGTACCAAGACTTTTGAGCACAGCCTGACTTTTCCGGGACGGGCGATCCAGATGCTTGCCGGCAAGACCATGACAACCCCGGCGAGCCTTTGCGTCTTAATCCAGAACTAGAAGGCCGTTAGCGTTTCAAAAACCGATCCTTCACATCCGGCCAGAACTCATAAAACGCGTTGGAACTCATGCGCCCTAGGAATCCGAGCCCGATGCGGATCACGGTATGATCCACGGTTGCGTCGCTGTCCGCGCGCCAGGCATTGGAGAGAGCATTGCTGCCTCCGATAGCCGCATACCGCGCATACGCCGGCACGATCCGTCCGTCCCGATTGGGCGCCATAAAGGTCATCTTGACGACGTGACCAATACGATGACTGAAGGATTGATCAGCGGCGCGAAGATAGCGTGGATCTTCTCCCCACACCGCGCCCAATCCGGCCTCCATCGTATTGCTCACCGCCACGCCACTAAGACGCATCCCGAAACGCTTTCCGAAGCCTTTCAAGCTGGTGCCGTATTCGCGCGGTTGATCTAAATACGTTCCCATTCCGGAGCTCAGTAGGCCCGCTCCGAAGCTCGGCAGGTTGATGGTGTTCATGATCGCCCACTCAAACCGGCCGCCTCCGGTAATCGGCGGACTGGATGGATTGGTCTGTGCTGCCGCAAGAGCGGCCACCGCGCAGAACCAGAAAGTACCCGTCAGAATTCTCACAAGATCCGCTGTCCCGTCAGCCTGGGGTCACTTGCCCGGCAGATGCTCCACGTCCCGGTTATTTTCGTTGCAGATGAATTCCAACAGCTCGGTGTCCGGCAGCAGGTGCACCGTTTGAGTCACCGTCCACGGCTTGGTGTACGCTTTGGGATCGTCGATGGTGATCTGAAGGTCCATGTGCCCGAAGTCTTTCCTCCGGAAGCGTTCGATCACGTGCAGGGCGTCGGTGGAGGGACGCCCTAATTGGTCCAGCCAAGCCTTGCCATTGAATCCCTTGCTATCCACCACCAGCGTATCGCCCTCCCATTTTCCCACCGAATAACCCATCCAGGAAGGGTTGACGTCCCGCGCTACTTCGCGGCCATCCATAAAGATCTGCCGCCACAGATTGAAGGCTTCATACACGATGACGATGAAGCGCGGTGTCTGGACGATCTTCCACGGCGCGGGCGCGGCGTCGATCTTGGGCACTCCTTGCGGCAGGCAGTTGGCATCCGGGTCTTCCTTGGAATGCGATCCATCGGTGCGCTGCTCGAACACCGTCTTGGCCCACGGCTGAAACGGAACTTCGCCCGGCTTGAGGTCGGCGGCAATATCGCGCAGGTATTTGTTGGCGTTGGGCTCCCACACACCGGACAGGTCCGGCTTGCCGTCGGGCAAGCGAGGCGCGGGTGCGGAAAGATTCGGTTTGCCGTCCGGCGTGCGTGGAATGGCCTCCGCGGGAACTTTGGTCCACTGCGCCCAAAGCGGCATGGACAGCAGGGACAAGGTCGCCACCAAGGCGGCGCCCGGCATGCGTTTCGCGTTTGCTTGTGGTCGCATCAAGCCCTCGCAGGTAAGGGCGATTATACAAGAAACTGGTGGGCCCTGATGGATTCGAACCATCGACCAACGGATTATGAGTCCGCTGCTCTAACCGGCTGAGCTAAGGGCCCTGCAGCGAGTTTACCGCGACTTGCGGAGGTCGCTCGCAGCCAGCATTGCTCGTGCGCTTGCCGCACGAGTCGTAACTGAGAGCTCAGAGGATTGTCGCTTCCGCTGTGTCTTTGATCAGACTGTTCCTGAGCTGAAGAAGGCGAATCAACCGAGGCCGCATTATGAGCCGTTCTGAAACGGCGCCCATCAACCAAATAGGCATACTGAAACGTAACGAGTCGCGCATCTCAGTCTTGTTTACGGCCAATGATTGGAAAAAATGATCGTGCTGAAAGGATTTAAATATTCCGTTGACCATGCTGTCCTGGAAGAATAATGGCTGTTGAAACCCGGTGATTTCGCTCACGTGAGAAACGGTGATCCCGAACTGCTTCGTCTTCCACCCGACTCGCTGCCCAGCGCCTATCATGCCGGAGGTCACACCGCTGACTGTTCTGATTTGATGCGCCTTTGCTGCCTTTAGCTCCAGATCAATGCTTAACGAGAGGTGGAAACAGGTCTCAACAGGCGCGTCAATCAAAGTAATCAGCTCAATACTGCTCATGCGACGTCAACAGTCGAGAAGAATATCTATTCGATTATCTCCGATACTCGATTCGACCGTTTGATGCGACGCCAGGCCGGTAGTAACGCCGCATAACGCACTTTGCGGCGACTGCTGTTTTGCGTCAGATTGACGGGTATGCAACTGGTGCCATGAGAGAGGATTCACGTGGTCGTATAGTCAGCAAACCGGAGAGGTGACCCTGGACACGCCCGCGTGCCTCCCGTGCAACTATTCCTCTGGGTTCCCCTAGTGTCTCAATCTTCCAGATATCGTGACAAGGCTTCGGATCTGAATCCGTGCGCCATAGCCGTCTCCCGGCTGATCCGGCCGCTGCGAGTCATCTCGGCCAGCGATTGTTCCATGGTAATCATGCCTTCGGCGCGGCCCGTCGAAAGGGCGGTGTAGAGCTGGTGATCGTCGCCTTTGCGGATCAGGTTCCGCACTCCTGTCGACGCCATGAGGATTTCGACGGCGGGATAGCGCCCGCCGCTGGCCGAAGGGACCAGTTGCTGCGCCACCACCGCCAGCAAGGCGAGCGATAGCTGCTGGCGGATTTGCGGCTGGTTGCTCGAAGGGAACGAATCCAGAATGCGGGAAACGGCCTGCGACGTGTCGTTGGTATGCAGCGTCGAGAGCACCAGGTGGCCCGTCTCGGCCGCCGACAACACCATGGCGATGGTCTCCGGATCGCGCATCTCCCCCACCAGGATCACGTCCGGGTTCTGCCGTAAAATACTGCGGAGCGAGCCGGCAAAATCCGGCGCGTCCGGGCCCACCTCGATCTGTTCGATGACCGACTGCCGGTTTCCGTGAACGAATTCGATGGGGTCCTCGATGGTCACCACATGATCGTGGCGATGCGTGTTGATCAGATCGATCAGCGCGGCCAAGGTGGAGCTCTTGCCGCAGCCGGTGGGTCCCGTGATCAGTACCAGACCCTGGCGGGCATCGGCGAACCTCCGGAGCGTCGGAGGCAGGTGGAGCGATTCGAGCGAAGGAACTTTTTCGGGAAGCAATCGGATGCTGCCGGCCACGGTGCCGCGTTGGTGATGAATATTCGCGCGAAAACGTCCGATGCCCTCGCGGCTGAAGCACAGATCCACGGACTTGGTACGCTCCAGTTCGCGGCTTTGGGCTTGCGAAAGTAAGTGTAATAGAAGACTGCGCACCTCCTCGCCTCCCAGCGGCGGACCGGCAGCAGGCGCGAGCGATCCCCCGATCCGCAATGTCACCGGCGCGCCGACGATCAGGAGCAAGTCTGAGGCCGCACGCCGCACAGCAAGTGCCAGCAGCTGGTCGAGAGAACTTCCGCTGGCCGGACCGGGCGTGGTCGCAGGCGGCCTCGGCGACCCGGGCGCAGCACGATTCAGTTCGGCCACAATCTGCGCGAGTTCGTCCGGGAAATCGGGAGAATGACCGGGCACGCTACCAGTATGCTATCTAAACTTTGCCAGAGCCTCGCCGGTCAGCCGGAATAGTTTCCAGTCATCCAGCGGTATGGCCCCGAGCTTCTTGTAGAAGTTGATGGCCGGCTCGTTCCAGTCGAGCACGCTCCATTCCATGCGGCCGTAATCCCGCTCCCGCGCGATGGCCGCCAGTTTCTTGAGCAGCGCCAGGCCGATCCCTGTGCGCCGCGCGTGCGGCTTGACGAATACGTCTTCCAGGTACAGGCCGGGTTTGGCCAGAAAGGTGGAGTAGTTGGTGAAAAACACGGCGAAGCCTACGCACTCTGCGTCATCGTAAGCCAACAGTACTTCCGCCGCGGGATGCTCGCCAAAAAGCGTGCGTCGCAGGCGATCTTCATCGGCTTCCACCACGTGTGACAACCGCTCATACTCGGCCAGACCTTTGATCAACTCCAGTATCTTGGGCACATCATGTTCTGATGCCGAGACTATACGAAGGTTCGCCATACATTGATGATAATTTCCAACGCCCGCTATACTGGTAGTCTCCCCCGGGATCGGATCGATTTTCATGGCCGCGCCCTTTGTTCATCTGCATTGCCACACAGATTACTCGCTGCTCGATGGAGCCTGCGAAATCTCCCGGCTCATGGAGCTGGTAGCCGAGCAGAAGATGCCCGCTGTGGCCATGACCGACCACGGCAACCTGTTCGGCGCGGTCGAGTTCTACGACGAGGCCAAGAAGCACGGCGTCCATCCCGTGATCGGCTGCGAGGTGTACGTCGCGCAGCAGGGGCAGGCCGTCAAGAGCGATACCAACCGCTACAACCATCTGGTACTGCTGTGCGAAAACCAGACCGGTTACCGCAACTTGATCCAGCTTGTCTCCACCGGCTACCTCGACGGTTTCTACTACAAGCCGCGCATCGATAAAGACCTGCTGTCTCGCCATTCCGAAGGCCTGATCGCGCTTTCGGCCTGCCTGCGCGGCGATATCAACGAAACCTTGCTGGCCGACCGCTACGACGAAGCCAAGCGCCTGGCATACGAGTACAGCGATCTGTTCGGCAAGAAGAATTTTTTCCTGGAGTTGCAGAACCACGGCCTGGAAGCGGACGGGAAAGTGCTGCCGCACATCCACCGCCTGGCGGGCGATACCGGGATTCCGCTGGTAGCCACCAACGATTCGCACTATCTCCGCCAGGACGACGCGCGCGCGCACGAAATCCTGCTGTGCATTCAGACCGGCAAGACCATGTCGGATCCGAACCGCATGCGCTTTACCGAGCCGGCGTTTTATCTCAAATCGCGTGCAGAGATGCTGGAACTTTTTGGAGAGGTTCCCGAAGCCCTGGATCGCACCTGGGACATCGCGCAACGCTGCCAGCTCAAGATCGAGCCCGTCGCCGAACCGTTTCCTAAGTTTCCACTTCCCGAGTCGCACACCACCGATACGTATTTCGAGTACATCGCACGGCAGGGATTCGAAAAACGCCGGCCGCGTCTCGAAGCGCTGCGTGCACAGGGCCGCTTAAAGCACGATCTGGCGGAGTACGCCGAGCGTCTCGATCGCGAGATCCGCACTATCCAGCAGATGAAGTATTCCGGATATTTTCTGATCGTCTGGGATCTCATCCGCTACGCCAAGGAGCGCAAGATTCCGGTAGGTCCGGGCCGCGGATCGGCCGCCGGCAGCCTCGTTAGTTATTCGATGGATATCACTGACATCGATCCACTGGCCCACGAACTGCTGTTCGAGCGCTTTCTGAATGTGGAGCGCGTCACCATGCCGGACATCGATATCGACTTCTGCACCCGCGGCCGGGGCGAAGTTATTCAATACGTGACCGAAAAATACGGGCGCGAGCAGGTCGCCCAGATCATCACCTTCGGAACACTTGGGGCGCGCGCGGCGATCAAGGACGTGGGCCGAGTCCTGGACGTCAGCTACGCCGACGTCGAACGCATCACCAAGCTGATCCCGACCATGCCTCTGAACATCAAGCTGGCCGAAGCGCGCAAGATGGAGCCGCAAATCGACGAGCTGGCCCGCAAGGATCCTCGCATCCAGGAAGTGATTGACGTGGCGCTGCGCCTGGAAGGCGTCGCGCGCAACGCCAGTGTTCACGCGGCGGGCGTGGTCATCGCGTCGCAGCCCCTCCGCGAATTGGTGCCTCTCTATAAGACCAACAAGGATGAAATTGTCACGCAGTACGACATGGTCGGCTTGGAAAAGCTCGGGGTGCTCAAGATAGACTTTTTGGGCCTGACCACTCTCACCATCATTGACGACGCTCTTAAGCTGATCGCCCGCCACCGGGGTGTAACACTGAAAATCGAAGATCTTCCGCTGGACGACAAGAAGACTTACGAATCGGTCTTCGCGAAGGCCTTAACCAGCGGCATCTTTCAATTTGAATCGCCCGGGATGCGTGACATTCTGCGCCGCCACCAGCCGGATCAAATCGGAGATCTGGTCGCGCTCAACGCCCTCTATCGCCCCGGCCCCATGGGCATGATCGACGATTTCATCGATCGCAAGCACGGCCGCAAGGAAGTGGTCTACGATCTGCCCGAGATGAAGGAGATCCTGGAGGAGACCTACGGCGTGATGGTGTACCAGGAGCAGGTCACGCGCCTCGCCAACCGGCTGGCGGGTTACTCGCTCGGCGAGGCCGATCTGCTGCGGCGCGCCATGGGCAAGAAAAAACCCGCGGAAATGGCCTTGCAGCGCGAACGGTTTGTCGAGGGCGCCAAGGCGAAGGGCCATCCTCCGAAGAAGGCCGAAAAAATCTTCGACCTGATGGAAAAGTTCGCCGGATACGGCTTCCCCAAGGCGCATTCGGCCGCCTACGCCTACCTGGCGTTTGTCACCGCGTATTTGAAAACCCACTACCCCATCGAGTTCATGTCCGCGCTGCTGACCTCGGAATCCGGGAACACCGCCAAGGTGGTGAGGTATATCAGCGAGTGCCGCGAAATGGGGATCGCGGTTTTGCCTCCCGACGTGAATTCTTCCGAGTTCACGTTTACGCCCGGTGGCGAAGCGCTTCGCTTTGGCCTAGGAGCGATCAAGAACGTCGGAGCGAACGCCGTGGAGTCGATCGTCGCCGCGCGCTCCGCGGGCGGCCCCTTTACCTCGCTGTACGATTTCTGCGAGCGCGTTGATCTCTCCGCCGTCAACCGCCGGATGATCGAAAGCTTCATCAAGGCTGGCGCGCTCGATTCACTGGGCGCCGGACGGGCGCAATTGTTCGCCGTGATCGACGGCGCCATGGAAATCGGCGCACGGGCGTGGAAGGATCGCGCCAGCGGCCAGTCCGGACTGTTTGCCGACGTCGCGGGGCAGGAGCCCGCGTCGGCGCGCCCCCTGCCCGCTGTTCCCGAGTGGACTCCGAAGGAGAAACTGGCCGGCGAAAAGGAGATGCTCGGGTTCTACATCACCGGCCATCCGCTTGACCAGTTCATGGATAAAGTCGGAGAGCTCGCCACGCATTTCACCTCGGGTCTCGAAGGCGCGGCGAAGAACACGGAAGTGGCGCTGTGCGGCATTCTCACCGGCGTCCAGCGCAAGCGTAACAAGGAAGGCAAGCTCTGGGCGGCGCTACAAATCGAGGATCGCGAAGGGAGCCTTGAAGCGATGGTGTTCTCCACGCAGTACGATCGCCTGCTGCCCGTGCTCAACGAAGACCAGGCCGTGCTGGTCCGCGGGCTGGTGCTGCCCGAGGAAAACGCTCCGCCGAAGATCTCCGTGCAGGACATCGTGCTGCTCGAAAACGCGCGTCTGCGTCTTCCATCTCTCATTTCTATTAAAGTTCCTGTCAACGGTGCGGGCGACGCCGACCGCGCCGCGGCTCTTTCCCTATTGTTCGCCAGAAAACCCGGAAAGACTGAAGTTCGCCTGCGGATCGAAAAGCGTCGCGACTTCTCGGTTATCCTGGACGTACCGGCCAAGGTCCGTCCGGACAAGGAATTCTGCGCCGAACTGGCGCGTATCTGCGGACCGGAAGCGCTGGAAGTTCTCGCCAACGAATGAGTGCACCGCAATCCGCGCCGCTAGAAGATCCTGAAGCTCCTATGGCTGAAGCCAAAGCCCCTACTGAAACTAATCCAAGCTGGGAACGCGTTCTGCTGGCCCGCCATCCCAAGCGTCCTCATACGCTCGACTATATCCAGCGCCTGTTCACCAATTTCGAGGAGCTGCACGGCGACCGTGCCTACGGCGACGACCACGCCATAGTGGCCGGCCCGGCGTGGTTCGACGAACGCCCGGTGATGCTCATCGGGCAGCAGAAAGGCCGCGACACCAAGCAGAAACTGTTCCGCAATTTCGGAATGCCAAAGCCCGAGGGATATCGCAAATCCCTGCGCCTGATGCAGCTCGCGGCGAAGTTCTCGCGCCCGGTGATTACGTTCCTCGACACCATGGGAGCCTATCCCGGTATCGATGCGGAGGAGCGCGGCCAGGCCGAGGCGATTGCTCAAAACCTGCGCGAAATGTCGCGCCTGCCGGTGCCGGTGATCGTCGTGGTGATCGGCGAAGGCGGCAGTGGAGGAGCTCTGGCGCTGGGCGTGGGCAACCGCATCTACATGCTGGAAAATGCCATTTACAGCGTAATTACGCCCGAGAGCTGCGCGGCCATCCTGTATCGCGACTCCAGCAAGGCTCCCCGCGCCGCGGCCGCCTTGAAAATGACTGCGAAAGATTTGCTCGAATTCGGCATCATCGACGGCATTGTCCCCGAACCGGGCGGCGGCGCTCAGATCGATCCGGAACAGGCCGCGGAAGCTTTGCGGACGACGCTGCGCGGCGCACTTGCCGAGCTTTGCGGGCAGGACGCCAGGAAACTTATTGACGACCGGTACGAGAAATTCAGACGCATGGGCGCGCTGTTCACCGAGTCAGCATGAAGAAGCCCGTCGTAGCTGGCATTATCTTTGTCCTGATCGTCTTGGGCGTGATCATCTACTCCAGCATGAATCTGGCGAAGTTTCGCGTGGAAGTGTGTATGCAGTTCAACGGCCGGACTAACTGCAAGACCGCTTCGGCGGTTTCCGAGGAGTTCGCGCAACAAACCGCGACCGCCAATGCCTGCGGAGAGATCGCGTTCGGGGTCACCGAAACCGTGGCTTGCGAGCACGCCGTTCCGGCCAAAGTCACGCGGCTGAAATAGCATGAGCGTCGTGCCTTTCAAGGCCGCACCGCTTCTGTCTACCCCTTGCTGCCTTCGATCCGCATCCCGTAGAAGGAGCGCCACACGAAGAACAGCGCCACTGCCAGAAAGATCGCGGCCAGCGTGGTCGTAAAGTTCGCGCCCCGGGTCTTGGTCCACTCAACCGCCAGCGATACTGCCAGCAATCCGAACAGCGTGGTGAACTTGATGATCGGGTTCAGCGCCACCGAGGACGTGTCCTTGAATGGATCTCCCACCGTGTCGCCGACTACCGTGGCGTCATGCAGCGGCGTGCCCTTGGCCTTCAATTCCACTTCCACGATTTTCTTGGCGTTATCCCATGCGCCGCCCGCGTTGGCCATGAAAATGGCCTGGAACAATCCGAACAGCGCGATCGAAATCAGGTAACCAATGAAGTAGTAGGGTTCGAAGAACGCGAACGCCAGCGTAGCGAAGAACACTGTTAGAAAGATGTTGAACATGCCCTTCTGCGCATACTGCGTGCAGATTTCCACCACCTTCTTGGAATCCGCAACGGAGGCTTTCGTGACGCCTTCCAGCTTGATGTTGGCTTTGATGAACTCGACCGCCCGGTAGGCGCCCGTGGTGACGGCCTGCATGGAGGCGCCGGTGA